>Ga0209617_10000080_pt1 | contig 34307 bp, 25 predicted proteins | sample LakEriepJuly2011_2_FD_187459 | JGI IMG/M metagenome (GOLD analysis project Ga0209617, IMG submission 187459) | Freshwater microbial communities from dead zone in Lake Erie, Canada - CCB epilimnion July 2011 (SPAdes) (version 2) | ecosystem: Environmental > Aquatic > Freshwater > Lentic >...
AGATACATCGCCACATATTTGCGAATATATAGAAAAAATAAAAGAAAGCCACTGGAAATTAGAAACTCTCGATAAACCTCTTCGAGCTATTACATCATATTCTATAGCAGAGTTAGTTAATATATGTAATAAACTTGATATACCGATTACAAATGAATCAAATAAGAAAAAAACAAAGGCAGATCTTTATTCTAGTATATTACAAAAATTATAATTCGCTATTTTTATTGATTGATTAATTATTTTGTATTATTTTGTATTATAAAATTGATTACAATATAAAATAATATGTTGAATTATATATACAACGGTATCCAAAGATAACACATAACAAATATGTCTGTATCACGATCAAAACATATAACCGCGAATACCAAAGATATGTTCAATATAATGACTCAAAAATATTTAGACAACGTATTAAATAAAAAAGATGGCCTTTCTGAATTAGAGGTCAAGTTCGGAACTAAGGGCATCAAGCAAATAACTAAAGACGATTTCGACAATGTCATAAAAAAACTTATTTCATCCGGATTCAAAATAATCAAATCACAGGAATATTGTCTCAAAATACAATCCGAATTCACCGATATCACCACCGGTAAAAGAAAGCTGTCTTATATCCGCGCCGAAATATACGGCCTAAGCAGTATCCAAACCTATTGTAGAACAGACAAAATCGATGCCGTCAATTACAGATTTATCAAAAAAACAAAAGCAAAAGAAGGTTCTGAAATTATACCCCCTGTAGACTTCGACGACTTCAATTTTCGTCTCAGTTATCAAAAGGAAAGTCTCATTCCCCAGACATCTGATGTCGCACAAGCTATAATATCGACTTGGGAAAACGACAAAAAAATATTTCGCCATATTAATCGCACCACTCTTGTTCACGACGATTATCCGTTTCACGTCGACCTCTCTGTAGTAAAGGAATCACACCGCAAAGACGGTCATCCTATTCTCGAGTATTCATTCAAATCGGCAAAAGTATCTGAATGCGAGCCTAAATACGAGATAGAAATTGAGGTAGATAATTCAAAAGTCGGCGCCGGAACAAGATTTCGAAGTGGCATTGTTTTAGCCGATTACTTAAGAACCGGTATTAAACTCGTATTGGCCGGAATACAGGGAACGAATTTCCCCGTATCTTATGAAGAATTGTTTAAAATAAAGCAACAATATTACTATTTATTACATCCTGAAGAAAAAATGAAAAGATTGGCAGCAGCAAAAACATCTGGTTCAAAATCACGACACGCCGATATTGAAGAAATAATTCAATCAGGTGTAACCATCAATCTAACGCCTAATCACTTTATTGGACCTTCATCATATACCCTTCAAATATTAAATATTGCTCCCATCAATGAAGAATGTACTACCCCCAATATAAGAAACCACTATAGCGTAACCGACAAAGCAGACGGAATGCGAAAAATGTTATATGTAGCCCCCAATGGGCGCATATATTTAATTAATACCAATATGGAGTTTGAATTTACTGGAGCTGTATCTAGGGAAGAAAAAATATACAATACTCTTGTGGATGGTGAGCATATTATACATAATAAAAGAGGCGACTACATAAACTTATTTGCCGCTTTCGACATCTATTTCTTGAATGGTAGTGATGTCCGCCATAATGCCTTCATAAACTTAGCGGTAGAGGAACAAGATGTCGCGCGACTAAGAGAAGAGATCGAAGAAGAACCCGAGGAGGCAGAAGAGCGCCGCAGAATGCGTGCCACCGCAAGTAGACGCGAACAAGAGCGCAAAGGTGAATTAGAAGCTGGCGAATCATTGCGCGGTGTAAGAAAGGGAAATCAAGAATCCCGTCTCGAATTATTAAAACAGACACTGAGATATATGGGTGCTCAGTCTGTTATTAGTGGTGAAGTTGTCCCTATCAGAATAACCTCTAAGAGATTCGAAGTAGCTACACCCGAAAAGGACATATTTGCCTGTAGTAGCCTAATCGTGCGTGGCCAAAAATCCGGTATATTCGAATATAATGTTGACGGGCTTATCTATACACCCGTCCATACAGGCGTTGGAAGCAATAAAGTTGGTGTAGCCGGTCCCCTACACAAAGTAACGTGGGATATGTCATTTAAATGGAAACCACTTAATCAAAACACAATTGATTTCCTCATCACGACCAAAAAAGATAAAAGTCTGAAAGAATTTGTCGGCAATATTTTCGAAAGTGGTATAGATACATTGAAAAGCGAGCAGCTACAACAGTATAAAACTATTATTTTGCGTGTAGGCTATGATGAGCGAAAACACGGATATATTAATCCTTGTGCAGCCATCATAGAAGATAATATACCACGTGCAGGAGACGTCGACCTCGAAGATGGATATAAACCTGTGCCGTTTTATCCCACTAACCCATACGATCCCGAGGCGTGTATCTGTAATATCCCTCTACGTGAAGATGAAAACGGCGTTCTTCAAATGTTTACTAAGAACGAAGAAATATTTGACGATGAAACAATTGTCGAATTTAGTTATGATGCTACTAGACCTAAACACTGGCGATGGGTTGCAGAGCGCGTGCGATATGACAAGACGGCTGAATATAAGAGAGGAATCAAAAATTACGGAAATGCTTATCACGTGGCGAATAATAATTGGTATTCTATTCACAATCCGATTAGCGAAGAAATGATATCGACTGGTCAAAATATACCGGATGAATTAGCCGACGATGATGTATATTATAACCGCGGTAGCGGCGATAACTTGACGCGATCAATGCGTGATTTCCATAATTTATATGTGAAAAAAATATTGATTACCAAAACAGCGGCCAAGGGGAATACACTTATCGACTATGCTGTAGGCAAAGCCGGCGACTTCCCTAAATGGATCGATGCACACTTATCTTTCGTATTTGGTATCGACTTATCGAAAGACAATATTGAAAATCGCGTAGATGGGGCGTGTGCTCGTTTTCTAAATTATCGCAAAAAGTTTAGGTCTATGCCTTATGCCTTATTCGTCAACGGCGACAGTAGCTCGAATATAAAATCGGGCGACGCCGTTTTCACGGAAAAAGGAAAGCAGATTGTTCACGCTTTATTCAACGAAGGTCCCAAAGATGAGGGTGCTTTAGGTAAGGGTGTTTATCGCCAATATGGGAAAGCGAGCGACGGATTTAATATATCTTCGTGCCAATTCGCTCTACACTATTTCTTCGAAAACATAGAAAAATTAAATAACTTTATCAAAAATTTAAGCCAGTGCACCAAAGTAGATGGATATTTTATAGGTGGATGTTATGATGGACTCACTATGTTTAATACTTTGCGTTCGACACCGCGAGGAAATTCGATCGCGTTGAATATAGATGGGACGAAAATTTGGGAGGTTACCAAGGATTATTCTCAGACTACGTTTGATGATGATATCAGTTCTGTCGGTTATGCTATAAATGTATATCAAGACTCTATCAATAAAACAATAAAGGAATATCTGGTAAACTTCACATACTTTATACAGCTAATGGATAGTTATGGTTTTCAATTAATCAAGCGGGAGGATGCGAATAAAATGGGATTACCTAATGGATCCGGAATGTTTGGCGAACTGTATGCAAGAATGGAGGCGGATATACAGCAAGACCAGTCTCTGAGAAATAGATATGGATCAGCACCATATATGAATGCGAAAGAGAAGCAAATATCGTTCTATAATCGATACTTTGTATTCAAAAAAATATCGAGTGTAGATGTTGAAGACGTATATAGAAGTGTTACTGGTGTTCACGTATTTGAAGAAAAAATGAATCGTAAGGATACTAAGGCCGCACAAATGACGGCGCTTAAGTTTGCCCAATCTATGGGCGAGGGCGATGCTTCTTCGCTTAAGTATAGGCCAAGCGGAGCGGCTCAACTTCGGTCACTAGAATCGGAATCGGAAAGTCTTCCCGAGGCTTCAAATACAGTTGTTTCACAATTATTTGGTTCAGTTGCTCCACCAGCTGAATCTTCTAAAAAGAAATCGGTAAAAGGGGCGAACTTGTTTTCGATGGGAGCTGTATCTGGAACTAGCTCTCTAGGCAAGTCGTCTTTATCTTCATCGTCATCATCTCCACTGGTGGTTAAAAAATCAGCTGTCCTTCAGCCTGTTGCCGCCGAGTCAAGTTCTATGTCATCGCCGTCATTACAATCAATACTGGAGAAATCAAAAGCAGGGACAAAGGCATCGGCGTCGAAACTAGGAAAAATGAGTGCTCAGGATGCCATATTTGCCAAATTATCTTTACCTGAAGAAACGTCATCATCGGTCATATTAAAGGGAAAAAGTAAAGCTAAAAAGGGCGATGATGGTAAATAGTAAACATTTAGGAGCAAAATATTAGGAGCAAAATATTAGGAGCAAATAACAATAAATAATATCACGTAAACTATCTAAATATTATTTATTACATACATATAACAAAAATATCAATGTCCTATTATATTTTAACATCAGGTATAAATTTAAAAATCTATAAAAATATTTCTTTTTCATTTGAATCATCGAATGAAGATATTAATTCCAATACTACATTGTCTCCCATATATCCTAAAAATTCATATATATCACATTCATTATTTGATTTTTTATCGAAATTTAAAAAACAAATCGAAATATCCTCAGACGCCTGGGATAGTATTAAAAAATTTACAAATCCCTATGAATTTATTCACACTATAATTCCCGGAAATAAAAACTCGATCAGTAAATTAAAACCATTATCGCGTTCCTTTTATAAAATGTTAGAATTATGGAAGTTATTCAAGTTCGACGAAATACGAAGCAACTATTTATTATCAAATATAAGCACGTTTCATCTAGCTGAAGGTCCGGGTGGGTTTATAGAGGCTACTTCTCATGTAAGGAAAAATCCAAATGATACATATTATGGTATGACACTTATAAATAATGATCCTGGATGTCCAGGATGGAAGAAGAGCAATAATTTCTTAGATAATAATCCAAATGTAAAAATAATCAGGGGCGAAGATGGGACAGGTGATCTTCTGAATTTAGAGAATTATAAATATTGTAAAGACAGATTTTTAAATTCAATAGATATTATTACTGCCGATGGTGGCATCGATGTGTCTATAGATTTCAATAAACAAGAGCAGTTAGTAAGCAAATTAATCATTTCCGAGGTTATATATGCTGTTACTATGCAGAAAAAGGGAGGGCACTTTGTTTTAAAAATATTTGATATTTTTTCGAAATTAACAGTGGACTTATTATATCTATTATCGTCAATATATGCCGAAGTATACATCACAAAGCCGTATACAAGCCGACTGGCAAACTCGGAAAAGTATATAATATGTAAAAATTTCTTGCTGGATTCGTCTTTAAAACTGGCAGATGCTTTTGTTGAAGAATTCGCAAAATTAAATGATGCGAAAAATGTGGCATCAATATTGAATATTGAACACGATTATTATTTTTTGAATAAGATAGAGGAAATAAATGCTATATTGGGGCAGCGTCAGTTAGAAAATATAATTACTACATTAAATATTATTACGAATCGCAATAACCACGATAAAATTGAGTCGATGAAAAAAAACAATATACAGAAATGTATTAGTTGGTGCGAAAAACACGATATACCAAGTATTAAATTATCATTTTCAAATAATATATTTTTATCAAATGTATATGAAGATGGCACACCCATTTCTATATCAAAAAGCAATAATTCATTCTTGAAAAAAAAACACTCGACTTATACAAATAGCACGACTCATAGCTCAAATACCTCAAATAGTCTTGTATATGTCGCCCCTAATGATACATCCGATTCGATTGAAGTAGATGTAGTTGTGGAAGTGGGCGTGGAAGCAGAGGGGAATAATATTGTGAATATGGTTGAACAGATTGAATCCGTTATTGAAACAATCGACCCTATTGACAATACAAATGTGGTTGTCTCAGAAAATATAAAAGAATAATAGGCAGTATTTACTTAAACTTATTTGTGTGCCTCGCAATTGTCTCTCTATGTGGTGTATCATAAAAGCACCAATTGTGTATAAAATCAATACCATTGATATACATTATAAAAGAAACAGCGCAATCTTCTATTGTATACGGGTAACTCTTCGTAAATCTATCATAGTGTAAAATATTATAATGTATACTTTCCATATGTCGAATTAATGTTTCACAAGCTTTATTCGAGATATAATAGATTACACCTCCAGCACCATATATATGAGGGCGCATAGAATATAATGAGATATTCACATTTTTCAAATTATGTTGCGGATTTAAAAAATCATCCTTGTGTGCCTTATAGTAGTCGATCATAAAAAAATCTTGTTTAAGTTTTCTTACTTCATTTTTTGTATGAATTGAACATCTATAGTCCTTGCCATTATATGCTTGCCCATAATAGTCATATTTCTTCGTTTTCTCGTGTAAAAATTTAATCAAGTTTTGCTCATTAAAAACTAAGTCATCACCGCATCTTAATATTCCTTCTTTTATGGTAAATAATTCACGCAAATATTTAATAGATAGAACTAATTTTTTTAATAAATGTAAATATGAATCCTCGCATTTTACATATAAAAACTTACCATCCAACATATAATCTTTTTCCAATAATAAATCACCGATCACATATATAACTTCCCAATTATTGTAACTTGTCTTAGATAAAGAAAATTCTTTCAATCGTGTATCTTTATGTTTTTGACACGAAAGTATTAATATTATTCCATTAACATCTTTTTTAGACTTATCTACATCTACGTTTGTTATACTTTCCATTTTGATATATATTTATATTTATGTATATATGTATTTACGTATATTTACATAAAAATATTTAAATATAACTAGTATTTTATAGTTAGTAACATAATTTTCGCAATAGTTTACACAGAACTATAACATATACCAAAAATGCAGTCCACCATAAATATGCTCTATAGCGCTGTAAAAAATAAAAAGAAAAAGGAACGATTTGAAACGATTTTGGAACCCCTACAAGCAATACTACAAATCGGCTATCTTTCTTTTACGCCAATAGGAACAAAGTTGACGATTCATAATAATATACTACAGATACAACATCCCAATTATTCGCAACCAGTTATACGGTGGTATAATAATGATACCCAAGAAGATTTGTTTTATTTGTTCAACATATTTTATCGGTTTAAGAAATTCTATTTTTTCCTTAATGAAGGGGTTACAAATAAAAATGAAAAGGCGAATTCAAATAATAAGAAATTATATGCTCTCCTTATAGAGATGGCCAGAAATGGTATTGCTAATTTAATAAGAACCTATAGTCAAACGGAAAAAATACATATACTACATACTCTCCAAATGTATAAAAATATACTTGAAGGCGGGAGTGGCGATTCTTTGGCACCTAGTAATAACACCAAACGAATGGATCATTTTGAATTAGACAATTTAGTAGTTTCTCCCGCTTCTAACGTTTCACGCAATTCGGGAGCGTCGGCATCGGGGGCACCACCACCACCACCGGCATCGTTCACAAAAAAAGACAACAAAAAGAAACAACATCAACAACAGCTTCTGAGAGATGACGACGATGACAACGATCGCCAAAATGTCGGCAACGACGGCGATACTCCCGGTTCCAATAGTGCCGCCGATGAATTATCATCTGTAATACATAAAAATGATAATTCGCAAGATGTAAGGAATATTGATGATGTATTTATACGTATAACTGACATATATACGCAAGAGATGTATAACATTATGTATAATACTCTAATACTTATAAAAAATAATGAACAAATGTATACCAGTTATATGGATGGACTAAATAAAATGCTCGAACCCACAAATAACAGAATCAAAAAATGGATTGATGAACATATCGTATTTTAATTATGTATGTCTCCTAACTTCGCGAATAACACTTAATGCATATTCCTTAATAGTGTTAAAATTTTTATAAATATAAAACAGTATAAACGGTGTATATATCAAAGCCAATAATACGAGGTAAAATATAAATTTGGCATAAAGGTATACTATTGAATAACCTGGTTCTGGGTTTTTATCTAAGCCTAAAATTCTATATACTATATTGTAGTTACAATACTTCACCATCTCTGACGCGAAGGCGACATATTTGTTTGAAAATTTCAAATCCTTCGAATTCTCACTGTTCACGCATATCTGATAGCATAATGGCGTGTAATATATAAATCTGGGTGTAAAATTAATATTATAGTTAACATCCCAATCCGTTACAATCTGTTTTGTCGAATAATTCGATAAGTAATTGTCACGATGAGCCTTGCTATATACTATACAATGCGTCCCTGATGAACATAGCACCCTATAATTGTAAGAGTTATATGGAACTAAAAACCATGGAAGAGCTCCGAGCAAATAAATAAAATTATCACCTTTTTTGCTCGTCAAAAAATCATTGACATTTTTAATATGAACAGGATCCTTTGCTTTATCGTTAAATATAAAATCGTCTTCAAGAATTAGAATATTATTTAAATTCTGTTTTTTCGCGTGTTTGAAAATCTGTAAATAACAGTCCGTCAAATCAGCGGATGGCGAATTTATACCCTTCTTAGAGCACTTAAATCCCTTATTTAATAAGATATATACTATTTGTGTCGGTTTATATTCTTCGAGCTGTTTTAATATATTCTCATATCTACCATTCCCTTCTAAATGAATAATATATGTTGCATCAACCGTTTCATCAAATAGCCCCGCCTTATAGTTTAATTTTTCAAAATTATAACAGCTCTCTGTATCTTTTAATCGTTTATCTAAATTCGTATCTATTCCTGACATATTATGTTTGTAAATCTAATTACTATACTATATTATATATTAATTAGATTATATAAATGATTTAATAAAATTAAATCGAGATAATACAAATTTTATCGTTATTCTTTCTTTTCATCCGGAGGTTGTGTTGGCAACGATACACTCGTTCGCGGCGTCATTTCGCGATCATCTTTTACAGGTATGTCGCTCTTTCTCTTACATAACCGATTCTCTACGACATTATTATATTTCTTACACTCTAAATGCCATAAAATAATTGATGAAACAAACAGTAATATAATACCCAACGATAATATATTTATTACACCAAATACTAATATATCCTTTACCCACGCCGTCCTACATAAATACTGTAATATCAAGACAATACCAGTTATAATTAATATATTTGGTATATAATGTTTTGTATTTTCGACACAGTCTTCGCTACTATGTTTTGTTCCAAATAAGATATCGCATATATCTGGACCAAAATTCACATTTACTTCTTTATGATGTAACCGATGGACACTATTCACTTTAAATATAGAATAGTTGATATTATGGACCGAACAATAAAATAACATAAAATACAATATTATCCAGGGATTGAAAATAGAGATATCAGATAAATAACTAAACATCACAAATGGATATGGTATTGATAATTCGAGAACTACTTGAATGAAATGAGAGAATAAATTATCGTTTTCGTGATGATAATGATGAACTATAGAAAATATATTTTTATGAACGTGAGTTACAACGTGGTAAAAATAAGCAATAAACATAAAAAAGAAAAATGTGGTAATCCCTAAAAGTATATTTGGGTATGATATTATAGAAACTGTCAGACCAATTAGAAGCCAAGATATGATGTTTTTCTTACAATTATTGGATGCTGTTATATTTTTTGATATATTAGGTTGAAAAAACATATTTATTAATTTATTGGAATCATCCATCATCTTTGTTTCTACTGATTTAGCAAAAATCCTACACTTTTCATATAATTTTTTACTATATTCATAAACATTCATTTACTTAATATATGGCTTTTAATCTATATATTAAACAACTTAATTTATATATTCAATCAGAATATATATTATTAAAATTAAAAATCTTAATATTCAGCATCTTTAATACTATAATACACATACATTTACCAGCTATCATTAACCATACATTAATAAGTAATTCAATCTGTTTCTCATATTCGTGATCACAATCATAGGACACGCCAATCGAATTCAGTAACTCATCGCGATCATCACACGAAGAACGTTTAATATATTTACGTTCCAAGTCTGTAAGCGGGCATCTATGCAAAACAACAATCGAAAAGGCATCCATTGACACAATCATAAATATTATCGCCAAGTGTGATAGTTTATTACTGAAAAGGACAATTACACAAATAAGAAAAATAAAGGTGTCGTGAATATGGCGATACATTGTGCTTTCTTGGACTTCTTTCAGGCTTAATTTTTCATATAAATAATGACACGTCCGTCGAATAATATTGTCTTCCACCATTTTGAGATTCTTATCATTTTTATAGCTATTTGGTTTGTTGGCGGGGTTGTCGGTGGGTTTGTCGGTGGGTTTGTCGGACGATTCATCCTTCTTCTCTAAATTATCCATATCTTAAAGGTCCTATAAGTTCTACTAATATAAGGTAGTATATTTCGATCTTTTTTTTTAATATTTGTAACGTATTAGTATTTTAAATATAGAATTCGGTGAAATGGAGCAGAATGGTTGGAAATGATGATGATGATTCATTTTTTCAAATCTTTGGTGGGTTTTCCAAAAAAGGACATTTATAAATGTCCTTTTTTCATTTTCTCAAAATAGATTTGAAAAAAACGATGCATTCGTCACTCAGACCATAATGCTCTAAATCCCATTTTTAGATTGATTTTTTTGTGACGATAAATTTTTCAAACTTTTTATATATTTAAGGAAAAGGACTTAGGCATTTTTTTGTTACCATATATATATGAGATTTGTATGAAAATGGGTAACTCAGAAAATGCCAAAAAATGCCACATTTTTGTATGCGAAATATGTGACTTTAAATGCTCTAAGGAATCTAACTATAAAAAACACATTGACACCATCAAGCATAAAATGGTAACCGAGAGTAACATAAAAATGCCAATGGGAGGGCAGACAAGTTTTAGCTGCGTATGTGGTAACGAATATAAGTATCGACCGGGATTAGCAAGGCATAAGCGGACTTGTCCAAAAATAAATATGGGTTCATTGTCGCAAGCGTGTCAAGATAATAGTGACACGATAACTGAAACGAATAAAAATGAAGATGAAAATATAATTGTTAATACATCTAATAATGTAACAAAAGATGAAATATTATTGAAGCTCATTAAAGATAACGATGAGATGATGAAAATCATAAAAGGACAGCAGGAACAAATAAACACATTAATACCAAAACTAGGAAATACGACGAATAACAATATAACAAACAATTTCAATCTTAATCTATTTCTAAACGAGAAATGTAAAGATGCGCTGAATATGTCTGAATTTATTGACTCGCTTAAAATAACTCTCGAAGATTTGTTATTTTCAAAGAATAATGGGATCACGCGCGGCATAACCGATGTGATGATAAAAGGTCTCAAGGAATTAGACATCTATAAGCGTCCAATTCATTGTACTGATATAAAGCGTGATATAATGTATATTAAAGATGAAGACAAGTGGCAAAAAGATGATAATCACGACAAAATGAAAAATACAATTGTAAAAATTGCCGACAAGGAACGTAATGCGCTACAGCAATGGGCAGTAGATAATCCAGACTGGATAGAAACGGAAAAGAAACAAATAGAATACTTAACAATGGTGCGATCAATATGCGAACCTATAGAAAATTTCGACAAATATGAGCGAAAAATAGTGAAAAATGTGGGGAAGGAGATTATCGTAGATAAGAGGAATGCCCCGTCTGACAAATAGATTCCCCGGCGTCCGGAGTAATTAATTATCCGCCACCTATGCCGCGATATTTTCTAAAAACAAACGGTCTTACCCCCTGTTCTGCGCAATCTATCCGCGGTTGACTTATTGCTTACACAACTAATCTCAACCGGTTTCAACTTCACATAATAATTCCCCGCCACATTTGTTCCCTGATATTGCCCCTGGTTTGCCGCCGCCGCCCCCGCCGCGCTATAAAATGAACTCCCATTTAACATCACCGTATCCGCCACCAATTTTCTAAGGCGCGTCGCACCCGATACTGCCCCCTGTTTCGCAAAGGCGACATTGTTTGGTTTATATATCGTTTGCGACACACACGGTTTATTGTATAGTCGTATTGGCGTATATTCTATCGGCTCCACTACTTGCGGCCCCAGTGGTGAGTTATTCGGCCAAAGCGGTTCACCGTCCACGCCAAAATATATAGAAGTATCTGCGCGATTCGTGGAAATATTTTGCTCATATGTTTGGCATCTTGATTGCTGCTTTGCGAAACTATCAGCATAATATGCCTGACTATTATATGCTATTGCGCCCTTGATTCTATTGTTCTGCGGAGAGCAATTAATACAGTTGGTATTATATAGACCGGTCAATACTTCATATACTGGTGTTAAAGGGTTGGCGACTTCTGTAGGAGTAGCATTAGAAGGCACACGATTAAACCCATTGTTTTGAATCGTGGAATCATTGCGTGGCTCCGAGTATTGATTCCCTTTTGTTTCATAACTGAATTTATTATTTGCTATAATATAGGAATTGCCGCCTTCATTGTCTACACAGGCACAGTTGGGGTCGTGGTGATATACAGTTAAGCCGGGACGATCTAAATCGACGATACGTGCTGTTCGCGAATTATTTGACGGACCTTTGCCATTATTATTATAAACACGTAGTTGCCGGCGCCAATGCTTTAATGGACGGGCTTTGAAATCAGGGCCATTAAAATCTGCCTGGTTTATATTCGCATTCATACCATTTGCGTTGGGACGCGTCCATCCAGGGATAATGTACGTCCCTGTATTTACTTTTGGGGGATAATGCGGTACTTTTGTCGTAATAAGCGTATCAGATGTTCTAAAATTCAGCGGGGCATTTATAATCGTTGGGTGCGGTTGTGACATCGCCTTACTTAATATATGTATTTAAATATATATTTATAAATAGTAGTAAATACTAAATACTATTTATAAGAATTGTGATATTTAAGTGGTTGGTAAACCGGGAGGTAGACCATTAGGTATACAACATTCACCGTTACTATCACAGGAATCATTATCATCTTTAGCACAATTATCATTCAGATGACAAGCTGAGGTTGAAAGAGGAATATCTCTACTTGCTACGCTCATGAGAACGCTTAATTCTTTAAACAATTTTTCATAACAATTATAATAATATGGGTCGGGAGAAAGTTTTCGTATTGTAGGAAGTTGCTCATTTTTTATACCTGGAGCAAGAGCAAATTGATCCATATAAGAAATAGCCTTTTGTAAATTTTCATATTTCGTTTGGACGGATGGGTCGCCACTCTTAACCAATAATTTAACTCTTGCCCAAAGATAATTTAAAAATTTTAATCCCGTGAGACCTATATATCCTGTCGGTGCTCCATCCTTCCGTAATTCTATCATTTCTTTATAAGCAATTTGTAATCTATGTTGGATTAATATACCTGGGGCATTTTCAAGCCCAGTAACTAATAATCTAAATCTTTCTGGGCTTTTACTTTTTATTGCGTTAATAATAGCTTGAACATCGACATCTCCCCCACCCCTCAACACCCTTCGCCGTGTTACACCGCGCCTCTTTTTAACATATTTTCCGCGCCTTGTTTTTTTATATTTATTATTTCTACTATGTTTATCTCTTTTTTTAACTTGCCTTCTACGTGTTAATCTACGCATCATTTATGCGCCTTGTATATACTATATATCTATATATAAAGTATTTAAAGTAGATAAAATAATAAATAAAAATAAAATAATAAATAAAATAATAAATAATAAATAAAATAATAAATAAAATAATTTATATTATTATAATAACACAACTATATGAATAACATTTTTAATTTAAAAAATAAAACTAGTTACAATAAAACAAATAACGTTGATATTTATAATTTTTATAATAATTTAGGTTACTTAAAGTATAAATATAATGAGAAAAATAAGAATACATATGAATTATCATCAAATAATAATATTAAATATTTAGTTTTAATAGCTTGTCATTGTTCTACAGATTATAAATTATTAACTATAATCCAAAATATTAAATATTTTATTAATGATTCGATTGATATTGTAATTATTAATAGCTATGGATTAGATTATAATAATGAATTAAAAAAAGTATGTTCTCAATACTCTAAAGTAGTTTATAAAGAAATTGAAAATAATAAATATGCTGATTTTGGTAAATGGATATATGGTTTAAAAACAACAGAATATTTAAAATATAATTTTGTAGTGTTTACAAACGATTCATTTGTAATTACATCACCAATAGATCACTATTTTAATTTAATATTAAAGAATAATGTGGAATTATATGGTTATAATGATTCTACGCAGAGAAAGTATCACTATCAATCATATTTATTTTCAATAAAAATAGATGCTATAAATAAATTTATATCAAATTATTATAAATTTGCGAATAAAATAAATAATTTTGAAGACGTTATAGTATATTATGAACTAAATATGGTTGATTGGTTTAATACAAAAAAATCATTTTTAAATATAGGAATGCTACCTTATAACATAAATAAAAATATATTTTTTACAAATTTAATTTTATATAAAAAATTAAAACAATTAAAATTATTGCCTTTTATAAAAATAAAATATATAAGTTCAATAACGGCTAATGTATTTCAAATTGTAAGAAATACTATAACATCATCTATTTCTCCCTATAAATATAATAATAATAATACAAATGATGAAAATGTGGTTGATGAAAATGTGGTTGATGAAAATGTGGTTGATGAAAATGTGGTTGATGAAAATGTGGTTGATGAAACTATCACCGATAATACTTATGTTCCTACTCCCAAAAAATAAGTCAATCCGGTATTATATTGTTTCTCTAAATCAGATGATTTAAATGGGAAACAAACGGTGTGATTCTGGCGATATATAGCACCCAGATTCTTCTGCGAGCATATCGGCGGCTGATATTTGCTTTTCAAGAAATAAGGCGTATCAGATACTCCGCGGTATGCACACGAACTCGCACCCTCAGCTCCAAATGCCGCCCTCAATGACGCTGCATTCGTATTCACCGTCGTCTGTTTAAGGCGATCCAATCGTGTGCTACTATCTACGGCACCTTGGCATGCATATTGCCGATTATTCGGTTTAAAAATAGTGGTGCCGGCTTTGCGACCATTACACGTCCGCGTGCTTTGCGGATTATATGCGTCAGTTGTAGCAAATACTTGCGAACCATTGGGCGAATCCGATGCCCATTTAAGCTGACCATTTGCGTCATAATAATCGGCATTAGTTCCCTGTATCGGAACAGTAAGTAGTTTTTGTTCATACGTATTTGTGCGTGATTTCATATAGGCTTCGTGGGTTGTATAATACGCTTTGCTAAGAAGTGTAGTTGCTGGTTTTATTACTCTTGCCGATGGAGTACAAGAAATACATTTCGTATTATACCTGCCGGTGAGAATCTGATAATTTTCATCAGTTCCTTGGGGTGCCGCGGGATTACCAACCTGGACATAACCTTCATTCTCTATTTTGACGCCATCATTTAGCATATCAGTGGTCAAACTATTCTCGCCTTGTTTTGTGAATTGTTCGGATATAGTATAAGCGTTTCCGCCGTTTAGATCGGCACAGGCACAGTCGTTGCTTGCGCGATATACTTCGCCACCGGGTGTAGTGGCGAGATAAATACTGGCTACGCGACTTCCTGAGGTAGTTATTCCACCAAATGTAGACGGACGTAATTGTCGCCGCCAATGCTTGATAGGACGCGCCTTAAAAGCGGGACCGTTTGATATTTGGTTCTCAGTTGAATTTGTATCTACTCCATTAGCTAAAGGCCTACTCAATCCGGGGATAATACTTACAGCGGTGCCGTCTTTAGTAGCATAATGAGGAACTTTAGTAGTTATTAATGAATTTGATTTGCTAAAATTCAGGGGATTATTTATTCTTGGGCGAGTATTCGTCATTATAGTTGTCTATAGTTATATCTATTTCTATATTTATATTAGAATATAATATTATAAATGTTATAATATTATATACGAAAAATAATAAATATACCAAAATATACTGAATATGGAATTTATAATTACAGGACTATTTATCATATTTTTTAGCTATATATTATTATATTCATTGTATAATTTTTTGTTTAAAAGATCTACGATAGAGGGTATGGATACTGAAAGCGATGATAAATCTGAAAAATCCACAGATACTGATACGAACGGCGACAAAAAACAAAATGGTAATAAATCGACATCTGATAATAAATCTGAAAAATCCACAGATGCTGATGCAAATTTACAAAAAGCCCAAAAGGCTCAGGCAATGGCGGGTAAGGCCGACACAAAAATAGCCGCGAACAACGCCAAGCATAAAAGTATGACTTATGCTCGTGCTAATGCGTTAGCCCAAAACCCTAATAATCCGTAACACTGTAAGTATTTAAAATATAACTATAGACGAAATAATTATTTATTTAATATTTTTATTGTAAAATCTACAAGTAATTAAAAAATTATATAATTATATACATCAATAATAATTATATAAACTAATATTAGATATAATGAGTCAACCCAATAATAATTATCCATATTATGCTAATATTTTAACCCCATCACAGCTTGGTATGGGTCCTGGTAGTAGTTTAAATAATATAGAAGATGGTGTCGCTGGCTTAGTCAATTATATAACTTTATTAGTAGAAGGAACCTCACCAGCATCGAAGACAGGGGCACCTTTAGGTAATCAATATTTTTTACAAACAAATCAACAATGTGTAAATACAGATGGTTCGACAGTTACGCGAAGTCTATATATAAATAATGTGCCTTCTGGTGGTTTGGGATTAATACCCGATGGAGCAATGGGGCAAAATTTTTCGTCATTTCAGGGCCTTCTTCCTGGTGCGCTCGAAGACATTTTATCTTTGAGTCAGATTGATTTTATGTCGGCATTTACTAATGTGGGTCTTCCTAAATGTCAGTCCGTGACTCTTCAAACAATTGATGTTAATAATAATGTAGGATTTGGCACAGGGTATGTTGCTTTAGATGATTTAAATGATGTGCCACCTTGTGTTTTTCAAAATGGGTATAATCCAGCAACACAAACATCTTGCTCTGAAGGGTTTATGGTGGGTTTAGGCGGCAATAAGGATAATGACAGTGACAGCGATAGCGATAGTGTTGGAGGAAATGGAAAAAAGAATAAGAATAAGAATAAGAATAAGAATAAGAAAAATAAAAATAAAAATAAAAAAAATAAGAAAATTAAACTAGGTGGGATTAATAATGATTCTAATAATGAATATAAACCAGTTAAGATGCCAGATGATATATTCTTAAAAATACTTATATACACATTTGGGGCTTTCGGGGTATATGTGGTGCTTAAATTATTGGCGAATATGTATAAAAAGCGTAGCTAAGTGGGGATCGAGCTGCGCGTATAATATCGTTTAATTATTACAAACAATTAAATGATATTCGATTCTACCTACTGTGCAATTATTTACGACGTTTGTGCGTATTTCTTTTCTTAGATCGACGATGACCGCTCCCCCCAGCGCGTCCAAATCCCATAGCATGATGCCCCATGGGTCCTTCTGTGAAGCCACCCCTTTTTGACTTGCTGCGACTTCCGCGACTTCCACGACTTCCGCGACGTCTTCTACGACCACCACCTCCTTGGCCAACTCCGGGAGTGCTACTTTGTAAGCCTGGGGTGTCATTTCCTACCACAGCTACAGGAGCTGCAGGAGCGGCAAGAGCTGGATCTTCTGTTGAGTCCCCTACTGATTCTAATCCTTGCGCTTTTCCTGGTACTTGTGCTTTTCCTTGTGCTGCTGCCTGTGCGACTACCTTTGCTGCCGCCGGATCATCTTTTTTACGAAAAATACCAAATGTTATTTTATGAAATAATTCTTCAAACATGTTATATCACTTATTAAATTATATATTATAAAAATATATTAATATACAATTATTACATTATTAACCTCTTACAACTTGAATCGTTTATACAATTCAAAGGCAGCTAAACCACCGAGAATCTGCGCCAAAATGTATCCAATGAGATCCTGCTTGGGCAACTTGCCAGCCATAACCATCATCACTGAAACAGCGGGGTTAAAGTTGCCACCGGAAATCTTTCCTCCAAGGTAAATAGCTAAAGCAAGAGCGGCACCAATAGCAAGGGCATTGTTGGTGGCGATGATTATATACAAAAAGAACAGAGTTCCCAAAAACTCGACTAAATACTTATTAAACGTCATTTTATTATATAATAAAATAATAAAATAAAATAAAATAAAATAGAATAAAGTAATTAATAACTATATAATTAATTGGTTTGTATTTGTATTTGTTGTGGAATAATTACAAAAATTGGAAGTCTTTTTATTCCTAAAAATTGTGAGTCAGGTTTGTTTATTTCTCGAATAATATCCGAAGTATCATATTCTTCAAAAATTTTACTCCTATTTTGTTGAGCTATAACAACTGTCCCATTTGCCACATATACTACAATTGCTACGTGACCATAATTCCCATTTTTTATATTTCTCTTCCAGAAAATAATATCTCCTACGCGGATACTATTACTTGACAAGGGAATATAACCCGCATTAATTGTATCTAGTGCTATAGTTTTATTTGCTATATTGGTAAGAGAATTAATTTTATAAAACATTTCATATGCGTCTATAACAGATTCAAATGTTAATCCATAATATAAATTAAAATATCTGCGAATTAGTTCCACACATTGACACGGTATACCATATAAAGAAACACTATTTTTTTTACAGTTTTTATATATTATAAGAGGGGGGTATATCATAATATAATATATGTAAATATGTAAATATCTAAATATCTAAATATAATCTTCAAGCGTATAAATGTCTATCTAAATATTTCAAGTATTTCAAGTATTTCAAGTATTTAAAATATTTAAAATATTTCAAACATATATTTGACGATTTCCGGTAGATGAAATGCGAGAAGATCCACCCGATTGAAACGGGTTATCAATAGCGCCCTTCTTTTTAGGTGCTACACATCCGCCATTGCGGCATCTTTGGCGGCGGATATTACGAATTGTGTTATCATTATTTTTGGTCTGATAAGGAGCATTTGCTGGGAGCCCTACTTTATATGCTGACTGACCAATGGCATTATACTTAATCATATTGATATACTGATCGCCGCTAACAGGAACAGGAATAGGTTTACCGGCTAATACGCGCCGTTGATAGTGACTATGAAACATACTAGTGGTGTAGTTTGTATTGCTTGCTACTTTGCTAGTATTCACATTCGTCGAATTCGTGGAATAAAAATTCTTTTGCGCATTTACAAATGAAGCACGAGCATTTGCTACATTTCCTGTTTGATCGGTCGGGTATTGTTGGTTCGGCGCGGGAGCAACGCAAGTTTGTATTCCATTATTACCGAGTTGTTTTATAAGAACGGTTTGTGTAGGTGGGCCATTAAAATAGTATTGTAGTTTCTTAACAGGCACTGATGTCATTTATGTATGTATGTATATATATATGTATGTATGTAAAAATAATTATTGTATATATTTATATGTATATATAATAATAATATTATATATACGATAGTTTATTATATGAAACATATTCACTAAAAGATCACTAAAATCAATTCTAAGAACGATGGACACGTCTCCAAGGAGACTGAGAAGCACTAAACTGATCGCCACCAAAACTGAAGTCATTGTAGTTCCTGTTGATAGCTTGTAATTTTTTAAACCGAACGTAGTCGGATCCATCGTATACAAAACGAGGATTACAAGTAGCGGACGGAATGCCAGTGTTATCTTTGTGTGCCTGAATAGCTCCACCAAGGACTTTATAGCCGGTAAGACCGCCACGCACATTATTTACCTGATTCGACCCACCAGAAGTATAATTTTGCCTGGAAAGAAAGTCTCCGGCATTATTCACAACGCGAAATGGGCCTATAGCGCGCTTGTATCCATTTATAGTTCCTGTAGCGGCGGCACCATTCCAGGCTTGAACTAAAGAAAATCGGTCAATCGAACGCTCGCTGCTTCCGACCATACCGCTTCCACCATATGCTCCGGCACCGCCGCCAATTAATGTTGGTGCGATACCGGGTAAACCACCTCCTAAGTTTGACATTTTATTATGTTATATTATATTATATTATATTATATTATAATAAAAATACATTAAAAAATTAACAGTAAATAAAAATAGTATACATTAAAAATAGTATATGCTAAAATAGTATATCGTATAGTTTTATAAATGAATGATGCCTAAATAATATTCAACAACTACACGATTATGTCATAATCCTTGGCGCAATATTCATCGTCTGTAATTCCTGAAATAGTAGTTTACAAGCGTATGGTATTTCTACATATGCGAAGTTCGTCCGATTGTCGCAAGTCCTACAGCAGTGAATTCCCATTTTATCATTATAAGCGGCAATCATACCACAGTCGCGGCATACGTGAACCTGATATTTATCGGAAGCATCATACAAGCGTCCGCGTGTAAATCTTGCCGCTCCGTGTGAGACCATACAATTGTGTGCGACGATTCCATTTGCGAGAAACGAGTGTGTATCTTCTACGCTAATATCATATACTTGTTTGGGACCGACCGGGATTCTTGAGACGACAGTTAGATTCATTGTTGGGATAGAGCCGCAGTCGCGTGTTACACCATAGTTTCCGGCATCATCATCTTCGCCCGTGGCAGTATCCGCATCCACATCTGCATCCAAGTCAGGAAGACATTTAATACTTTCATTTTTGAACCAATCTAGTGCACCGATTTTCTCAAGGAATTCTTCGGCGGTGGGGAATCCTTTTGCCGTGAATTTGCCGAATTCTGTTCCTTTGATGAGGTGATCGGTAATATCGTGCGTGCTTGGAATAGCATATTCGTGTAGAAGTCCTTCTGTTTTCTTCAATTCTTCGACGGCTTGAATAATCGCTTTCTTAGTTGGAACATTTTTTTCGGGAGTTTTTTCCTTAATCTCTTTAAATTTTGTAATTTCATTGACACGATTTACCATCCAGTTGTGTTGTCGCGTCACTTCCTCGCGCAGACGACGATAAGATACTCCGGCTTCCAAGCGTTGAGACTTATGACAGCAATATCGAAACCCGACTTTTTCAGAGAATGGGATCAATTGTTCAATGGGAAGATGGAGCGTCAATTGAAAGCTTCGTCCTGATTTGTCTGCTTTATCTTTTTCTTCGAATTTTTTCTTAGAGCAAGATGTCTCTTTTGGTTTTTGAATAGTTGTATTATGAATACCACATTTAGCAAATAATTTCTGGATATCTTCAAACATTTTTTGTAATGATTCGCGATGTTCGTATGTTTTAGACTTTGAAAATGAAACCGATGAAAGGATGTCGCGTTTCCCTCTGTGCATCGAAAGAACACAAGTGTGTCCATCCCCACCGAACATCCCGGCAAGAAATTCGCGAACAATAGGGCGAGGGCATTTTTCATCCAATATGAAGTCAGGAAGAGTTCCGGGTTGATTTATTTTTCTGCCACGCAATAAACCTTTTATTTCAATAATATCGTTCATAAGAATGGTTGGAATATTAATAGTATAATAGTTTCCAGATTCAAATTTTTTCTGATTGATATCGCAAAATAATTCCAAATCATCTATTACTTGTTTTACATCTAATATATGACCAAGAAACAATGTTCCAGTACCCTTAGCACTAATACTTCCATCTGTAATTAGTAGTCCAAGGATACGAGCGAATGCCAAAGACTTCATAAATTCTTCGCGAGTATTTGTTTCAAGTATTCTAGTTCCATATTGAAGAATCCATCCTGCACATTCTTCTAGTTCTTCTTTCAATTTCATAACAGGATAGCTTACACTTGTCTTAATCTTAGTATAATTCAATTCGATATCTTTTACTTTAACCCAGGTATTATCTGATATTAAAACTGGATGATCTTCAGTACATGTAATCTTTCTTCCATCTTCGAATGTTACTTCAACACAATCACGTGTTCCTTTATTCATAAACGCCAACTGTTTGGATGGTATCATTCCATTTTTTTTTTCGCTCCAGCCAAGAACATTATCATTTAAATTTTCCATTTCTTCAATATTAATTGATAACCCAGAATTCAGAGAGATGGATGTGCCTACCGTTAAACAATCCCTTTCCATTTCGCCAAACCGTAACCCTCCATCTCGCGAACGGCCTTCTGCCGGCTGTCGTGTAAGATTTACCATCGGTCCAATTGAACGACTATGTTGCTTATCATTTACCATATGCTTGAGACGCTGATAGAAGGCAGGCCCTATGAAAATATCGGACTCAATCTGTTCCCCAGTCATTCCGTTGTATAGGATCTCATTTCCGTGGCATTCGTGTCCGACCTTTAGCAATTCCTTTCGAATATCTTCGACGGCAAGCTCGCCAAATGATGTGCCATCACCGAAGAGACCGAGCTGGATCAGCACTTTACCGAGCAATGTTTCCTTGAGTTGCCCAATAGTCATACGAGACGGAATTGCGTGTGGGTTGATGATAATATCGGGGCGCATACCATTGGCTGTGAAAGGCATATCTTTTTCGGGGATGATGTTACCTACAGTGCCCTTTTGCCCGTGACGCGAGGAAAGCTTATCACCGATTACAGGTTTACGGGAAGTGCGGATGCGGACTTTTGCGATACAATATCCGTCGCCATTGCGGTCGATGAAGTTCTTGTCAATATATGACTCCTCCGTGGTGCGGTGAATCTTGCTATGATCTTCATATTTGATCAGCTTTGTATGGTCATTGCGATTCTCCTTGATCGGGACGACTTTCGCGATAATGATGTCGCGGTTTTCGATAAATGTATTTTCGGGGACGAGACCCTTGTTGTTGACCTTATCGTAGTTGCCGAATTTCATTCCCTTGGTCTTTGATGGGTCGGGCTTACAGCGGATCTCTTCGTCGCCATTAATCTTCTTGTCCTCGTCCTTTTCGGTGTGATAAATCGTGGCATTGAATAACCCTCGGTCAATCGAGCCATTATTTACGAGAATACTATCCTCCTGATTATAGCCAGAGTATGTCATAATTGCGACGATGACAGCCGAACCAGAAGGGATTTGGTCTAGTTTAATCATACCCATAACACGAGTATCCACGAGAGGACGGCTCGGGTATGTAAGAACATAGGCAGTCTTGTCCATACGATTTTGATAATTTGTCACATACATTCCCATAGCTTGCTTACCCATTGCACATTGATATGTGTTCCTAGGCGACTGATTATGCTCAGGAAACGGAATACACGAGGCAAGGATTCCGAAAATAGTGCTTGGGTGAATTTCGCAATGGGTATATTTGTAGATATAGTTAGTATCCGCCTTCTTTACCAATTGAGCAGGCTTCATCGAAATCATACTGAAATTCTGTTCTTCAGGATCAATATATTCGAGCACTGCTTCATCGATTTTGGTGTCGGTCAATAAATCATCCCAAGTAAGGTTGCCAGCATTGAGCTCACTAATAATTTTATCGGTGATGAATATCTTATTGTTTTTCACGCGCAAAACAGGACGCGTTAGACGTCCGGCGTCATTACAAATACGTATCTCCTTATTTTTAATGTCGAATATAATAGATGTGTAAATATTGATAATTCCTTTCGACTTCTTGTCTTTAAATGTATTATATAACTCAATCGGCTCAGCGGTGTTTCCGAGCCACGCCCCGTTTACAAATACTTTGATATTTGAATACATCTCTTTCGGATTTACCCTTTCCATACGCGAAATAAAGGGCTCCGCGTGTTGGTGTAATGACTCAGAATTGCTTGGTGTCGTGATATGCGTCATATAACTGATATTTTTTACAACACCAACGCTGCCACCTTCTGGTGTCTCAGCGACGCACAAGAATCCCCATGTCGTATTGTGTAACTTGCGCGGAGCAATGAGTTTGCCACTTTTATCGACAGGTGTATTAATGCGGCGAAGATGGCTAAGACTTGAAACATATGTAAGACGATTCAGCACCTGTGCTACACCGACCTTGTTGCTATTCACATTTTTAATACCGAAGTCGCCGGTGGAGAGTGCGCGTTTAATTCCATTTTCGATGGTCGTAGACTTGATAATTTTGTAAATATTGGTCTTGTTGACGATACTCATATGGTCATCGGTAGAGCGCCAAGATCCGGTATTGATTTCTTTGACGATTTGCTTCGACATATCCTTCACTAGCTTATTGAAATAGTTGCGAAATAGATTATTCAATAAGGCACCAGTCAGATCGACGCGCTTATTTACATATGAATCGCGATCATCTTGTTTAGAAATATCAAGACTAGATTTTATAAGACGATTGACCATATATCCGAGAAAGTATATTTTCTGCGTCATGCTGTGGCAATGCGGGAATAAATCATTATTGAGCACGTCTTGGGCGAATCCTCGTTTCTTTAATGCACCGGCATCTTTGTCCATATTCATCGGAGTAAACATCACGTTTGTTGTGATAATTCTTAGCGCATCTTCTTGTGTCATTGATGTATTTGCGTCGATAATTGATGCTTGGAGCGACTCGAGAATTTGGGCATCTTGTTCGATATCTAGTAAGATGTGTTGGCATATTTCTTTGTCCGAATTAATTCCGAGTGCGCGAAAGACGACAAACAGAGGCACGGGTTGTTTAATACGCGGGATCTGAACATAAATCGGGTGACCAAAGCCGTTATTTTTGCTGGAAATCATAATATTAATTTGCTTTGGCGAGATACATTTCGCGGTAGGAACTGATTTGATTTCAGCAGTCCAAGACCATTTATTGTTATTTTTCGAAGTATTAAAACAGTAGACGCGATTCTCGGCTGCGCGTTCTTGACCTAGAACTGTTTTTTCGCTTCCATTAATAATAAAATAACCCCCGGCGTCATGCTTGCATTCTCCAGATACATTATTATTAATATGTGTATATTGATTCAAAACACAAATCGACGACTTCAACATGATTGGCAATTTGCCGATATGGACCTTCGGGATTGACTTGTAGTGTGTTTGCGTATTTTCCAAGTTTTCCCCTGTTCTAATGATATAGCGAATATTTATATCAATTGTCATAGTAGACGCGTATGTGAAATTTCTTGAACGCGCGTCGTGGGGGAACATTATTTTAGTAGCACCATTATTTTCGTGAATTTGAGGGCGATACAGATTGAATTTGTCAAATGTAATCTCCATTTCTAATTTATTCTTCCTTGATTTTCTACAGTAGTCGTGTTCTGAAGCAACAGATACGGTATTGAACATTTCGATTGTTTTCTGAATTTGATTGTTCACAAAATCGTTGTATGACTCGATCTGGTGTCTTACCAATCTTTTCAAATGTTGGTTTTTGAAATATGCTCCAATAATCGTCCAGGGTGTTTCGATATATGGTAATGGACGTGAACTATCGATTACCTCTAATGTATTTCTAATTTTTTTACTGCTGGATTCCAGTTCGGCCTCTTTTGCTGGCACCACTGCTGCCGAAGCCGCCACAGCAGCAGCTTCATCTTTGGTATGTGTCATATCTATTTTGCTTTGCTTTTTGTTGAGCCGCGATAATGCTATCACCCCCTTACCTCCGGTTTTTTCGGATTTCAAGGATGAAGAAGGTTCAATTGATGTAATCTGTAATTCAATATTATTATCATCACCAATATTCAAATCTACGCAAATATCTTTTGTATCCTTTCCTTTCATATGACTTGACTTCGAAGATACCGAAGATGTTTTTGATTTTGACATTTGATTTTGGCTGAGACGTGTGTTATTGAATTACTGCTTATTTATTATTTCAATTTATTTTTAAGCATATTTCCGACAATAATAATAAATCATAAATCATAAATAATAAATAACAAATAATATATAAAAATAATGTTATAAATACACTTATAGTATTCTTATACACAGTATGACCAATCCAGAGAATAATAATAAAAAACGTGTCAGAAAATGTTTCAGGGATTTTATAGATATAATGGATACTAAGTCTAATTATTATATTATGTTTTCACATTTAGCCGACACTCCAAATGGTTCAAATGATCAAACCAATAATAAAGTAGAAAAAATAAACAATAATGCCAGCAATAATACTAGTAATAATACTAGTAACAATACTAGCAATACTAGCAATACTAGCAATACTAGCAATAATATTACAAAAAAGTATGTATCAAAAAACGCTGACAATATTCCTTTGCCGCCGCCCCGCGACAATCCTGAGTGTATATATCATAGCTCTTCAGAAACACGTGAAACGGGAGATACGGGAGAAAATGCGAAATTCAAATCAAATAAAGAAAATGAGAATATAGTAGCACAAGATGAAGTAGAAGTTGTAAAAGTTGATATAGACGATAAACGTGCTTGTTATGATGCGAATTGTTCAAAATGTGGGCATCGTATTCCTTTTAAAATTAATAAAATAGATATAGATGTTGAAATAACAAATATTGGGGATCTAATAAAATTGTGTAACGATTATAAGTTGGCAGAAAATATTGAATATAATATTAATATGAAAGCGCTACATAAAATAAAACCCGATCTGATTGAATTAAATAATATGATAGGTATGAAACATCTGAAGGAAAGTATCGTCGATCAGTTGATATATTATTTACAGAATCTACATTTACCTATTTTTGATAATGGAAAATCAGTAAATAGTGGCGACTTTTTACATACGGTTATTTATGGTTCGCCAGGAACAGGTAAAACGGAGGTTGCCAAAATAATTGGGCGAATATACAGCAATCTTGGTATAATTAAAAGTAAACACGCGGCATCATCCTCATCCTCATCACCATTACCATCATTAATATCAGCGGCGGCGTTATCACCCAGAACCTTATCATCTATTGTATCCGATAAGAAAAAGGCATCTGCATCATCATCTTCGTCATCATCGCGCCCTAAATTTAAAAAGGTTACAAGAGCGGATTTAATTGCCGGTTATTTAGGACAAACGGCATTGAAAACCAAAGATGTTATCAAAGATAGTTTAGGTGGTGTATTATTTATAGACGAAGCATACGCTCTTGGTAATACGGAAAAACGCGACAGTTTTGCGAAAGAGTGTATTGATACATTATGCGAGGCACTGAGTGATAATAAGGATAATTTGATGGTAATTATTGCTGGTTATGAGAAGGATTTGAAGGAATGTTTTTTTAGTTATAATGACGGACTTGATTCGCGATTTACGTGGAGATTCAAAATTGATGATTATACGTCGGAGGATTTAAGAGATATTTTTATTAAAAAGGTGAGTGATTTTGGTTGGTCTGTTTCGGAAGAAATTAAAGCGGAATGGTTCGAAAAGAATATGAAATATTTTAAGTTTTATGGGAGGGATATGGAAACGCTTTTTTCTAAGACGAAGATTGCTCATAGTAGACGCGTATTTTGTAAACCGGAAACTGCAAAAACTAAAATAACGATGAAAGATTTAGAGAATGGATTTGAACTATTTATAAAAAATGATGAAGTAAAACAAAGAGCAAATGACGATGGTATAAAAGTTTTACAAAATATGTATCTGTAATATGTTTTATTCATAATAATATTTTATTTTTAAAATTATATTATGAGTGACACCACAAAGAAAAGTATTATAATAAATCAATCATTTTTATCTGGATCAAGTAAAGGCGCTGCTTCGTCGGGTAATAATAAAGTTTCAAAAAGAAATCGCCCCAAACTATCGGATGAAATCATTAAACCGAATAAACTAAAGAAAATGTTATTAGATAAGATAAATGCTAAGCGTAAAGCAGAACAAACATCGGCAGTATCTAGCAGTGTAGCAAATAATAATAATAATAATAATACAAATAATACAAATATTGATATATCAAAAGAGTCGAAAATATTCAGTAGTGAATTTAAAAAATCATTAGAATTTTTAGATAACTACATAAATACAAAGAATCAAAATCCAAAAATTAAAAGGGCAAATGATAATTCTCATTCGAAAACATTAAAGCGGCAAAACATTGGTTCTGGAAGTTTGACTGCAGATATTCTAAAATCTCTACAAAACAGTAAAAATTCGCAGCAGCAGCGAAATCCATCTCCGGTATATACTCCTGCACCGATACAACAACGCGCTCTTATACAGCCACAAATTGTAACACCGAATGTTAATATTCATGCATCTGCACCGGCTCCTGCGCCTATTTTTCAGAAAATACAGCTACAGTTGCCACCTCCTCAAGTTATTGCGCCTCGCCAATCACACGCTATTCCTATCTCACATACATCGCATACATCACCTAAAATAAATATGGAGTTAGGCAAGAGCTCACCAGGAAATATGATTTATACTGAACTTCCTCCCGAATTACAGCCAACGGTGTCGTCGTTCCCTGATATAAATATGATGACATTTAATACACCATCGCCCACTAAAATGGGAGAAATACAAGAAATACAAGAAATACAAGGAATACAGGAAATGATAAATAATCAAGAAAATATGTATGACAATATTGGGGACATTGACTATGGAAATGATAGTAGTGGTATAACTGGAAAAACATCACTTTCTACATCTAATAATACATTTTCCCCTGTAAAATTATTCGACGACGCGCCATATGGATGTTTAAAAAATGGGAATAAACCGACTTTCCGTGCTTATAATAAAACAATCAAACATAATCTTAGATTTAATGACGACAGCAATAATGAGACGCCTCACACTGAACGACAGACAAAACTTAAGGAATTACAAGATAAACATAAACGGCAAGCCATTTTGAGTTCCGATCCTACCAATGGTTCTTCGCGTAATAGTGGTGATGGCAATGATGGCAATGATGAAGATGATAATGATAATGACGAAAAATCTCGTAATAACAAAACATCTCATATGTCAAGGACAAAAATAAGAAGACACTTGAGAAAAACGATTACTAAGAAATTTAAATTAGGTAAAACAGGCGACGTTGTCGGTGTTTTAATCAAAAATAATGACACGCGCAAAAATATACAAAGAGAACACGGTTTACTTAAGACTAAAAAATTATCTGAGATTAAAAAATATTTGGTAGAGAAAAACCTTATAAAAATCGGTTCAATGGCGCCCCCCAATATTGTGCGTAAAATATATGAAGACGCAATGTTGACGGGTGAAATAGAAAATGTAGGTAAAGGTGTAATATTACACAACTTTTTGGAAGATAAAAAGTCGTGGTAACATATTAATGATATATTGGAAGATTGGCAAGCATTTTTCCTGTTTTTATACCTTTAAAACTATTGCCATACTTGTTCAGTGGCGGTGATACAATACATATGCCCATTACTCCTGGTATAACAATCATAATAATCCCACCTACACCACTTTTAGCGGGTAAATACGTTTTTCCCCACCAGTTGTCAGATTCATTATATAGACCGTGCTTTGCCATATGATCAACTATATATTCAGTATTTTGTGTAGTTACTACGCGTTTTTTTGTTATAGGATTTATACCCCCGTTAGCTAATGTTGCCGCCGCGATTGCGATATCTTTGCTTGTAACCATTACAGAACATTGTTTGGTATATGACTTTAAAGAAATATACGGGTCCCCATAAAAACGCTTAAATGATATTAGTTTTTTTAATATGATTATATTTGTTTTACTAACTCTGTGTTCAGACAAATATAACGTATTATTAATATGTAATTTTTTACCTGAGAAATTTTCCATACATTTTAATATATCTTTCTCTATTTGTTTTTCATTTTTCTCCTTTGATATCGTTTTATCGTATAATAAACTTGTAGTCGCCATCGCACCAGCATTAACAAAAGAATTTATAGTATGATTTGGTATATGTATAACATCATACACGGAGTTAAACTCGTGTATTTCTTTTTCATCGCCGATTTTATCAAGTAAATATGGTATATTATATTTTTCAAGAGCCAAAGCAAGTGAAAATATTTTCGAGGCAGATTCAATCGCAACTTCATTTTTAAAATCTCCAAAATTCATAATTTCTCCTTTTATATTACAAATAGAGATAGCATATATATTAGGATTGATATCCATTAAAAAGGGTATATATGATGCCTCTTTACCCTGTTTTTTTTCCGAAGATATTTTATTGAATATTTTTTCAACATCTTCGTGTTTAAAAGACATAATGTATATATATTATATACAAATATTATATACAAATATTATATACAAATATTATATACAAATATTATATATACATAATACGGGTATAAAAACATATATATATTAAAAGTAAACTTAACCTATGTCTCCTCCATTGCTGATTTTCGAATTAATTTTACAATTTTTCAATATCTCCCGTTAGTGGCGTTCATCGCGTTTTTCCAATCTATAAAATTATGGCCACCACAGTCACCTCACCCGATCTCGATCACTCTTCTATGCTAGAAGTATGCTCTCAAATATAATATATAAAACTAAGATAAAGAGATATTATGTAGACATATAACAACAAATTTTTATATTTCTATTTCTATAAAGGGTGTCGCAATCAAAGCATATCCAATGTCTCTTATTTCAACATACCTTGACTATACGAAGACGTATAGTGAAGAATACGGCAATAAAACGGTTGTATTAATGATGGTCGGTTCATTTTACGAAATTTATGGAGAGAGGAGTAACGGAAGTGCTATAACAGGCAGTAGAATCGAAGAAATTGCGAAAATATGTGACTTATCAATCGCGCAAAAAACGGGGGAGTATGTGATGGCCGGTTTTACATACACAAAGATAGATAAATATTTGAAAAAGATTCAGGAAGCGGGGTATACATCTGTAGTAATCACACAAGATCCCAGCAACCCTAAAATACGGAATATAGAGGGTATTTATTCGCCGGGGACATTTTTTAATGCGGATGCCACTGAAATATCTAACAACACGATGTGTATATGGATTGAGCGTGTATCTTATTCGAAGTCTAGTTCAATTGTGATTGGAGTTGCCAATGTCGATATTTATACAGGCCGCGTAATTATTTTCGAACACAGCGTTGAAGATAAACATAACCCGACAACATATGATGAGTTGGAAAGATATATATCAACGTATAAACCCAGTGAAGTAATATTAATTACAAATGTAAATGAAAAAAATGCGGACGATATTATTAATTTTACCGGTATAATGAGTAAAAATATTCATAAGGTTCATTTATCTGGTGTGGAGACACAATCAACTCAAAGCAAATTTATTGAAAAGGCCAAGCGCTGTGAGAAACAAACATATCGCGATGAAGTATTGCGTAAATTTTATACTCATAATGTGGTGGAGTCTTTCATACAATCGACGTTTAATTATGAGTATGCTACACAGGCACTTATTTTTTTATTGAATTTTTTAAATGAACATAATCCGCATCTTGTAAATAAGATTCGCGAGCCGGTTTTTGATAATAAAAGTGATCGCGTTATTTTGGCAAATCATTCATTGAAACAGTTAAATATTATAGATGATGATAATTATACGGGTAAATACTCGTCGGTTTTGCGCTTTCTTAATAATTGTATTACGCCGATGGGTATGAGAAAATTTAAATACAAGATATTGAATCCGATTTTTAATGTGGAGAAATTAAATAAGGAATACGATATTACGGAGTATGTAATCTCGCAAGGTGGTGAAGAACAAATAATGGAATGGAGGACTAAGATGGCGGAACTAAAAGATATTGAGAAACTACACCGTCAAATTGTCCATCAAAAGGTAAATCCGAGAAATTTGTATCATCTATATAACAATCTTGATACTATATCTGGGATGTATGATAAAGTAAAGATGGATAAGAAGATTGTTTCTTATATAGTTCCGGATAGCAGTGGCATCGGCAGCGGCGACATATCTACGTATTGTAAAAATATACGAAAATTTATGAACTCTCATTTTGATATGGAGAAGTGTAAAAATATCGACAATCTGAACTATGACGAAAATTTTGTATTAGAAGATGTTAGTAAAAAATTGGACAAGATTGTTTATAATTATGAAAATTCATTTATTGAATTGAAGACTATTCAAATGTATTTTGATAAGTTAATTGCTGCATCGGAAAAGGAATCAAAATCTGAAAAAAAATATGAATATGTCAAGATTCACGACACTGAAAAAATGGGATATACTCTTATATCTACAAAACGGCGTGGTAAACTACTCGAAGAACAGATTAAAAAACAGTCGAAAATACAAATGAAGGGGCAGGTTACGGCGACGGCGGCGGCGACCGCAGTATCGACAGAAATTATAAATGAAACAAGCGGCGCAAAGACGCCAACCGTAAATGTAGAGTATATATCGTATAATAAGAAACAAGCGAGCTTGAATATTGAGTTATCAGGAATAACATACCCTACAGCCACGGGGAATAATTGCTCTATTCATTCGGCACAGATTGCGAAGATATGTAATACAATTATTAAAAGTAAACTAGAAATGAAACAGGAGATAGAGGCGGTTTTTATGGATGTAGTTAAGAAAATACAGAATATGTTTGAAAATGATATTCAACAAATAGTGGATACTGTTACTATGATAGATATACTACAAAATAAAGTATATATAGCACAGAAATATAAATATTGTAAACCTGTGATTGAGGGCGCATCGAGCACATCTGGTGCCTCATTTGTAAGGGCAGAAGGATTAAGGCATTGTTTAATAGAGCATATAAACACAAATGAAATTTATGTGACAAATAATATTGAATTGGGTGCCGGAACAGAGCAAAATGGCATATTATTATATGGGACCAATGCTGTAGGTAAAACGAGCTTAATCCGTGCACTTGGAATAGCCGTGATTATGGCCCAATCTGGATTATATGTGCCGTGTTCAAACTTCGGATATATACCATATAAGAGCATATTTACGAGGATCTTGGGCAATGATAATTTATTCAAAGGGATGTCTACGTTTATGGTCGAAATGTCTGAGCTACGTGTTATTTTGAAATCAGCCAATGATACAGGTCTTATTTTAGGAGACGAGTTGTGTTCAGGAACCGAAATAGATTCGGCAATCAGTATATTTGTAGCCGGATTGAAAAAGATGAACGACAGTAAATGTTCTTTTATATTTGCGACACATATGCATGAGATTAACAAGTATGATGAAGTGATATCTATGGATAGGTTAAGTATGAAACATTTAGAAGTAGTTTATAATAAAGAAACGGATTGTTTAGTATATGATAGAAAACTTAAGGACGGACCAGGGTTTAGTATGTATGGCTTAGAAGTATGTAAGTCGCTTCATTTACCTGATGATTTTCTCGAATACGCAAATGAGATAAGGTTAAAATATAGGAGTAGTGAACAAAGTATTTTGTCATCTGATAGGAGTAGGTATAATTCTAAAAAAGTGAGAAATATGTGCGAATTTTGTAATAAGGAAATCGGAACAGAAATACATCATTTACAGCATCAGAAAAATGCCGATAGTATGAATTTTATAGAACACTTTTCCAAAAATCACGTAGCTAATTTAGCATCTATATGTGAAAAGTGTCACGATTCGATTCACTCAAAAAATGAACAACATAAAAAGGTGAAGACGTCGAAAGGGTCTATTATCATTAAAATGTAATGCGAAAAAATAAAGCTAAATTTTAAATATATAATTATCTTCTATAACTATAATTATATATAGTATATATAGTTATAGTCACATACTAAAATTCACATAGATGAGCAACAGTCCAGCAAAAATTCAGACAGTAGGTGAAGCATCGAGTTCTATATCAAGCACATTTAAATCGACATTTTCTAGTTTAGCAAATACGCTTGGCTTGCCGGAATTACGCGATTCATTCTTTCAAAATATAATTTATATTTTAATAATGATTATTATTTTTGTTGGTATTTTAGTTTATATACAAATGGTTGGTCCGGATGGAAATGATCCACTTAATTTGCCGCCTAGTAGAGTAATTAAAAAGGTAGAAATTAAAAAAATAGTTGAAGGGTTTGATATAACCGAAAAATATACTCACGATATTGCTAGCAATGCTGATACGATGGGGGAACACGATGAACATAATTATAGCCATCACGACATTCATTTGGCTGATTCGAGTGAACACGGTGAACATCACTATAAAAACCATGATAAATACTCAAACCATAGAAAAAAATATTAATGATATA
>Ga0209617_10000082_pt1 | contig 34298 bp, 34 predicted proteins | sample LakEriepJuly2011_2_FD_187459 | JGI IMG/M metagenome (GOLD analysis project Ga0209617, IMG submission 187459) | Freshwater microbial communities from dead zone in Lake Erie, Canada - CCB epilimnion July 2011 (SPAdes) (version 2) | ecosystem: Environmental > Aquatic > Freshwater > Lentic >...
GTGCGCGGTTCCGGGCCTTCTCGGAGCGGGTGCAGGTGACGTCGCCGCAGACGCGGATCATTTTTGTCTCCAGCACGCGGTCGCCGGATCGGGTGGGCCGTTGGGAGCAGGTCGATCATTACAACGCGCTGGCCCGCGGGTATTGCGCCGCGACGCCGCATCATTTTTTTGTCGATATAAACCCGGCGCTGGTCGATGCGGCCGGCCATCCGCGGCTCGACCTCTACAAAGCGGACAAACTGCATTTTCATCCGCCAGCCTACGTCGAGTTTACCCGGGTGATCCGGCCGGTGTTGGAGCAGGTTTGGGCCGAAGTGAGCCGTTCGGCCAAGTGACGAGCCCAGTCCGCTGGATTAGTTTGAGCCGGCGTTCATCATCCCGTTATCGAAGGACAGGCGCGCAGGCCGCTCGCGCTCGGTGAGGCCGAAACGCCCTGAACGGGTCTGCGGACGGCTGGGTCGCGAGTTTTCGATGGTTCGGCGCCCTCGCCCAGAGCGGCGAAAGCTTGGCGAAGCGGCTCGTACTCATGCCAGCGCCGTTTAGTTTTTAGACTTTCCGTCGTAGGCCTCCTCGCTGTTTCCAGTGGATAGATCAAGTGGCCGGCATTTTTTTGACCCCATCTTTTTGACCAACGCCCGATCCGAAAAGGCCTGAAAGGTCAGAAAGATAGGGTCAGAAAAATGGGTGCCACCGAGACTGAAATCGCAGCGCATGGAGCGCGGGCTTCAGCCCAAGAGCCCGAAAAGAAGAGCCTGAATCGGGTCCCCGAGACCGACTGATACCAGCGCCGTTTGGTTTTTAGACTTTCCGTCGTAGGCAGCCGGCTTGCAGGCGCTCGGTGCGTCCGCCAGCGGACGGCCTACAAAAGTCCAAATTTCATGTGACGTTGGTATCAGCCTCAAGTTCGCGACGGAGACTGGGGGCGGCGTTGTTCTTTTCCCGGATGATCGCCAGGCGCTTGTTCGTGAACGCCCGCTCGATTTAGGTGCGGGAGACGCCCGGTTTGACGCCGGGTGAAGTTGGCTGAGGTGCTGCTACTCCGGCCCCACGTAGGCGAAGCGCGGCGTCACGGTGCCGTCGGGCAGCGTGACCGTGGAGGTGAACATCGGTTGCGGGCGCACCCAGGTGCTGAAGTCGCCGTAGAGCAGGTTGTAGACGACAAGAACTTCTTCGGTCTCGGAGTGACGGGCGAGCGCGATGACCTGGTAGTCTTTACCTTTATAGTGGCGGTAGCGGCCGGGGCGGGGTTCGGCGGTGAGCTGGGTGGGTAGGCTCATTTTGAGTCGGGGCCGACGTGCGTGATTTTCAATTTCGGAAAATAGTGCCGGTAGAATCCGCGGTCGCGGGTAATAAGTTCGTCGGCATGGTGAAAGGCATGGGCGGCGACGAGAAAATCGGCGACCACGCGCTCCCGGGGTTTGGCGGAGAGCTTCCGGTATTCCAAAAAAATCCGGCCCGCGAGGTGCAGGTCGCGCCAGCCAAAAGGCGAGAGGCGAATCTGCATCCGCTTGAAGGTGTCCTCGGTTTCGTCGGCGGAGGCGAAGTAAAGCGAGGTCTCGGCGGCGACGATGGGACAGATAATGAGTGCGCCGCGGGTGAGGGCGGCGTTGAGCGTTTCGACCGCGTGCGGGGTGTGCTCGGTGGGCTGGCCGAGGACGTCGATGAGAATGTTGGAGTCGAGGGCGATGGCCATAACCTAGCGGCGTTTGGAGGATTTGGCGGCGGGCGATTTGCGCGCGGGCGCAGAGCCGTAGGGATCCCGCGCGGGCTCGGCGAGCCGGAGTTCATCGCGCGCCTCGTCGCCGCTGGCGAATGGAGCGTGGCGGGCACGCAAACCAACGAACTGATCAAAAAACCCGGGGGTGGCTTTCTTGCGGAGCACGATGCTGCCCTCAGCGCCGAGCTCGACTTCAAGCACGGTGCCGGCGTCGATGCCGAGAGCTTGGCGGATGGGTTGGGGCAAAGTGAGCTGGCCCTTGCTGGTGACGGTTGTTTCCATTTCCTTACCTTGAAGTAAGGAGTAAGGAGTAGGCAAGAGGGAAGCAGGGAATATGACCGAAGTCGCTCGCGCCGAGCGGCGGCGCTACCTGCGGAAGATAAGGTCGGGTCGGAGACGCCGCCCTACTTGGCTTCCACGCGGAGGATGCCTTTCATCAGCGCGGCGTGGCCCGGGAAGCTGCAGATGAAATCGTAATCGCCCGGCGTGCTCGGCGCGATGAAGTAGATCGTGTCGCTCGTCTCGGGTTGGACGACGCTCGTGTGAAAAAGAACGTCGGCGGTCTCGGGCACATAGCTTTTGGCGGCGCCTTCGATGCCGAGGGCGAGCGCGGCGGTGCCCACGTCCTGGCCCTTGCCGGGGGCGCAGAGGACGAAGTTGTGCAGCATGTCGTCGGTGTTTTTGAAGATCAGTCGGATGCGCGTGCCGGCTTTGACGGTGAGCAAGGTCTGGTCGAACTTCAGGCCGGGCTGGGTGCCGAGGAGGAACTGCTGGTCGCCCTCGCTGTTGGGCCAATCGGTGGGCTGCTTGATCGGGTGTTTGGCGGTGTGCCCGAGGGCGACAGCGGAAACGGCGGCGGCGCAAATTTCGGCGGCATTGGGCTCGATAGGAATGATGCGGTCGCCGGGCGCGAAACGGTTGAGCGTGTAGTAGGCGGTGGGGTGGAGCACGGCGGCTCCGCCGGCGGCGGCGCGTACGCCGTTGACCTTGATCTCGTGGATGTAGCCCTCGCGCAGGCAGACAGCGGCGAGGCGCACGCTTAGACCGTCGGGTGCGACGACGACTTTGCGCACGGGGCACGCGAGGCGATTGATCGGCGCGGCGCCATAGGCGGCGTGGTAGTTGTAAGTGAAGCCGGCGATGCTGTAGCTCGCGGGATTCTCGGCGGTGGCGCGGTCGACCGGGGCGGTGAAGGTGAGCAGAAACCCGTCCGGTTGGGCCTTCACCTCTTTGATTTCGAAGGGCGTCTGACCGGTCCACGTCACGCGCTCGATGCCGTATTGTTTGGAACCGACGGAGCCCCAGCCGCGGGCGGTCTCGCCGACAAACATCGTGGCGTTCTCGCCGAAGGTCATGCGCATGGTGCCGCTTTCGAAACCTTCGCGGAAGGCGTAGGCGGCGCCCTGCCAGACGCCCTGCACCTGCTCGAGGGAGATGCGCATGAGTTTGCTCTGGCCTTGGTCGCCGACGAAGAACTGGCCCGCGAACGGGCCGAATTTTCCGGCGGTGATGTCCTCAATCATGGCGGAGTTGGAAATGCCCAGCACCGCGTGCGGCAGCCAGACGGCGGGGGCTTTCAGGCCGGGGAGCTTCTTGGCAACGACGTGCATCGGCTGTTCGAAGTCGGAGATTTGTTCGGGACGCACCGTCACGGTGGAGCCGGGAAGTCTGGACCAAGCGAGGCCGGCCGGATGGCCGATGAAGTCGCCGGATTCGATGTGGGTGATTTTTCCGGAGCCGACCCATTCGCCCTGATTGTCGGTGGTGAACCAAGCGCCGCGAGAGCTGACTGCGAGACCGGAGGGCGAGCGGAGACCGCTGGCGATGGGCGTGAGTTGACCGTCGGGAGTGATTTCGACCATCCAGCCGCGCCAAGGCACGGGGGCTTGGGTGGCGCCGCCGAAGGCGACGTTGAGGGTGACGCGGAGATTGCCGTTGGGCGCGAGCACGGGGCCGAAGGCGTACTCGTGATAGCTGCCGGAGATGGGGAACTTCGCGACGGTTTCAAAGACATCGGCGCGACCGTCGCCATCGGTATCGACGAGGCGGGTGAGTTCCTGGCGCTGGGCGACGTAGTAGCCGCCCTTGGGCGCGGCGATGATGCCGAGCGGCTCGTGCAGGCCCTGCGCGAAGAGGGTGTAACGCGGTTTGGGGTCGGCGTCGTAAGCGCCGTCGATCCACCAGACTTCACCGCGGCGGGTAGTGACGAGGAGGCGAGCCGGGGCGACGGCGACGATGCCGCCGACCTCGAGAATGACGTCGGCTGGAACCGGAAGAGGCGTGCGTTGCCAGTAGCGATTCTCGGCGGCGGTGAGCGCGTCCGAGGGTTTGGCGAAACGCTCGGCGGACGACGGATTGTTGGTCTGGGCCGGCGCTAGGGGCAGAGCGGCGACCACGGCGAGGAGGGAGAAAACGGACGAATAAAAAGAGGTGCGCTTCATGGGGAAAATTACCAAACCAGCGAATACGTGAGGGTGCGGTCGACCTTGCCGCCGGAGATGGGGAGGGTGAGTTGCTGGCGGCCTTGGCGCGTGCGAACGGTGGGTTTCAATGCGCTGTCCTTCGGCAGATCGAGGTAGTAGGCGCGGTCGCCGACGATCCAGCCGCGGCCGTCGGGTTGCGGGGTGATGGTCGCGGCTTCGGCGAGAAGCATATGGGTTTCCCACGAGGTGTTGCGACCGACGAGGGTGAGGGTGCGGGTGAGGCTGCGGCCGTCGGCGGCGGGAGTAATCCGATCGCGGATGGAGAGATCGCCGAGTTTGCTGAGAAACGTCGGCGAGCCGTCGGCCGTGAGCGTGTAGCCCTGCGAAGACCAAAGGGCATCGGGGGTGTCGGGCCAATCGTAGGCGGAGCGTTCGAGGAGGGCGACGGTGGGTTTGGCGTTGAGGGTAAGGGCGGGGCCGGCGGGTTCGGCGAGTTGGGGTTCACCGCGGCCTTCCCACATGTCGACGGTGTCGAGGAAGGCGCCGCGCCAAGCGCGGAGGAGGGTGCCGGCCTCGAGGTCGTAGGCGTAGTGCGCGCCGCCGGGGGAGCCGACGCTGAGGGCGTAGAGGCGCTTTTTGGGCTCGAAGGGAACGAAGCCGCGTTGAAGGCGCGGGCGGTCGGTGGGTTCAATGAGCAGGGTTTTTTTAACCGGTGCTTTGGTCACGGGTTCAACGTAGGTGAGTGACTGCGGCGCGAGACTGAGACCGCGGACGCCGATCTTGAGCGACGGGCGGCCGCTGCGAGCTTGGCGGTAGTCGAGTTGGAACGGGTGGTCGCCGGCCGGCAACGTGAGGGTGCGGCCTTCGCCGCCCAGCTCGAGCGAGGCGATCGCGGTCTCGCCAGCGATGACGAGGCGGGCGGGGTTGCGGGTGTCGGCGGTGAACGTGTAAGCGTCGGCGCGGGCGAGGTGGATCGTGCCGTTGATCACGAGGGCGGACTTGCCGGATTTTTCCATGGGCAGAAGGCTGAGTGCGTCCAAGGTGCCGGTCGAAGTCGGCGGCGTGGAGTAATCGCCGAGGCCTTTTTGTTCACCGGTGCGGAGCTCGTAGGTGAGGCCGGAGGTGGTGACGGGCGGGGTGTCGAAACGGAGGGTGGAAAGGCGGCGGATCGCGACCGGGCCGTGGTCGCCCTGAATCATGATGGGACCGCGGGCGGCCTCGGGGCCGGTTTCGAACAGCGCGCTGCGGGTCGGGCCGGTGACCTCGACGTTTTCGTGGATCAGAAAATCGTTGAGGATGACGCGGACGAACTTGGCGTTGGCGATTTTTTTGCCTGCGGCGTCGAACCGCGGGGCGCGAAATTCAACCCGAAGATTTTGCCAAAGGCCGGGTGCGCGGGAGGCGTTGGCGCGGGGCGCGAAGCCGTCGTAGCTCTCCTTACCCTTGCCGCGCGCGGCGTCCCAGCGGTGATAGATGGCGCCGCAGTCGATGGCTTGCGGGACTTTTTTCCCCCAGCTGTCGAAGAGCTGAATCTCGTAGCGGCCCATGAGGTAAATGCCGGAGTTGGAGCCGGGAGTGAGCAGGAAATCGAGTTCGAGCTCGAGGTCGCCGTGGTCCCAGGCGGTGACGAGGTGGGCGCGGTTCTCCTTGGTGGTATTGTTGACGAGGATGCCCTCGCCCGGGAGTCCGATGAGTTTCTTTTCGTGGCGCGGATCGCCGCCGAGGCCAGATGCGATCTGCCAATTGGCGCCAAGCGGTTTGAAATCGTCGGCGACCGAAGGCAGCGACGTTTGGGCCGGGAGACTGAAAGCGACGAAGAGGCCGGCGACGAGGCTGAGGGATGAAATCTTCATGGGGAAAAGGGAGTAAATGAGGGGAACGAAGCGACGACGCCGGGCAAACATTTACCCGGAGACGGCGAAAAAAAACAAGAGCGGTCGGGACTATTTTAGCGTCGCGTCGAAAAGCTGGTAGGCGGTCTCGCGTTGGGCGTCGGGGAAGTCGTGCTCGCTGTCGGGGTGGGCAAGGGTGAGACGAGCCGCGGCGTTGAACAGCGCGTAAACGTCGCGCGCGGAAGCGACGACGCGGTCGACGGAGGACCACTGGAAATTGGAGTCACGGAGCGGAGCGCTCACGAAGACGGGGCGGGGGGCGAGGGCGCCGAGGATCTCGTGGAAGTCGAACGGGATGTCGGCGAGGCGGCCGGCGTAGTTGAGCAGGCGCGGCATGTAGCGCTCTTGGCACCAGCCCTTCTCGGGCGCCCAGACGGCGGGTTTCCCGCCGTAGTAATCGAGGAAGGAGTCGAAGCCGCAGCTCGAAACGATGGCGGAGAGGCGCGGTTCGAAGACGGCGGTGTAAAGGGCGTTGTGGCCGCCGAGCGAGTGCCCGATGGCGCCGAAGCCGGCGGAGGTTTTTACAAACGGAAGCGACTCCAGCAGATCGAGGGCGCGGCTGTTGTCCCAGATGGCTTTCATGGTGCCACTGGCGTAGCCGAGGCCCTTGAGGTCGGGCGCGTAGTTGGCGAGATGCGGGTAGGCGGGCGCGATCGCGACGTAGCCGCGGGCGGCGAGTTCGCTGGCGTATTGACGGTTGGGTTTTCCGCCGAGACCGACGACGACACCCGCGCCGGCGGTTTGGTCGGTGGGGTGCAGGCAGAGCACGGCGGGAAACGTGCGTGCGGTGGCGGCGCCGGCGACGAGCGCAGCTTTCGGGATACAGAGAAAGGCGGGAGTCCGGCTACCGGGTTCGGATTGGTAGGTGATGCGGCGGATGACGTAGGTGCCGCGGTCAACTTCCTCTTCAACGCGCACGTCGAGCGCCACGCGTTTGGCTGAGGTGGGGCCGGGAAAGGACCCCATCACGGTTTCCATGCCGCGAACGATCTCCGCGCGGCGCTGCGGCCAATCGGCCGGGGTGCGCACCGGGGCAGAAGCACCCGAAGCATCGCGAACCAGCAGCAGTTGGTCGCGCGGCAGGCGCGGTGGCTCGGCGGCAGTCGCGAAAGACGAGAGGACGAAAGCGGCGAGGACGAGTTGCGGAAAGGGAAAACGCATGGGGTAGGGAGGACGGGGCGCGCGGCGATCGGTTGCACTGACTGAAGGGGGTAAGCGCGGTCAGGACCGGGAACGGAGTCAAGCCAGCGGGGCGGGCGAGGATCGAAAAGTGGTACGGGCGTCTCGCCCTCGAGTCCGGAACTTGGGCGGGACGCTCAGACCACAGCTGAGCCGGACGTAGGCGGGAGCCCGATGGGGACATCGGGCTACACCGGATCAGGCTTTGCCCCGATCGGTTTTGTCTGGCGGGAAGGCCGGGTCTGAGACCTCGCCCTGCGCTACGCTCAGGCGGCGGCGGGGAGGCCAGCCATCAATTGCATGAGGGCAGCTTCGCTGAAGGCAGCGTGGGGGAGTTCGCCCGCGAGCGCGCCTTGACGCATGACCAGAATCCGCCGGCAGAGGCCGATTAATTCAGGAAGCTCGGAGGACACGACGAGGAGCGCTTTACCCTCGCAGGCGAGTTCGTCGAGCAGTTGGTAAATCTCGGCCTTCGCGCCCACGTCGACCCCGCGCGTGGGCTCGTCGATGAGGAGCACGTCGCAGTCCCGGGCGAGCCATTTGGCGAGGGCGATCTTTTGTTGATTACCGCCACTGAGGCCGGCGGTGATTGCCTCCATCGAGGGTGTTTTTACGCGGAGGCGCGTGGCATAGCGCGCGGTGAGGGTCGCTTCGGCGGCGCGCCGGACGAAACCGAATCGCGTGAGCAACGGCAGCGCGGCGAGGGCGGTGTTTTCGCGGCAATTCAGTCCGAGGACGAGACCTTGGCGCTTCCGATCTTCCGGGACGAGGCCGAGGCCGGCGGCGAGGGCTTGGTCGATGGAGCCGAGGGCAAGCGGGCGGTCGTTGACGCGGACCTCGCCGGTGGCGGCGGGATCGAGGCCGAAGAGGGCTTGCACAACTTCGCTGCGACCGGCGCCAACAATGCCGGCCAGACCGACGATTTCGCCGGCGCGGACCGAAAGCGGGATGTTGGTGAAATGGCCCGGCGACGTGAGTGCGGTTGCGCTCAATCGGACCGGGCCGAGCTCGCGGGCGAGATGGGCGGGAGTGCGGGCGCGGAGTTCGCGGCCGATCATTTGGGTGACGACGCGGGCCGGCGTGGTCGAGGCGATGGCCTCGGTGGCGATATGGCGGCCGTCGCGGAGGACGGTGATATGATCGCAAAGGGCGAAGAGCTCCTCGAGGCGATGCGACACATAGATGAGGGTGAGGCCGCGGGCCTTGAGCTCGCGGACGAGGCGAAAAAGATCGGTGGTCTCGGCGGCGGAGAGCGAGCTCGTGGGCTCGTCCATCACGATGATCTGCGCGCCGGTGCCGACGGCGGCGGCGATCTGAACGAGTTGCTCGCGACCCGTCGAAAGGGTGCCGATCGGAAGGTCGGGATCGATGTCGGCGCCGACGGCGGTGAGTAATGCGCGGGCGCGGGCGCGGAGGGCGGAGCGGTCGATAAAGCCGCGGCGACGAGGAAGGTCTCCGAGGCAGAGGTTTTCGGCGACGGAGAGGTTGGGGCAGAACGCGAGTTCTTGGTGGACCATCGCGATGCCGAGTTCGCGGGCGGCGAGTGGGGTGGTCGGTGCGACCGGGTGACCGCCGATGAAAATTTGGCCGGAATCGGCCGTGTAAACGCCGGCGAGGATTTTCCCGAGGGTGCTCTTGCCGGCGCCGTTTTCGCCGATGAGCGCGTGGCAGGTACCGCGCTCGACGGTGAGCGAGACGTTGTCGAGCGCGAGGACGCCGGGGAAGCGCTTGGTAATCTGGCGGAACTCTAGGATGGGCACGGGGCCAAGGGTGAATCGGAGGAAGGCCGGTGATGGCCTGCCGCGCTCCCAAGGAGGGCGGGTCGGAGACCCTGCCCTACATTTTTACTTGGGCAGCCACTTGTCCCAATTTTTGGCGAAGGCATCCACGTTGTCTTTGGTCACGGGGATGAGGGCGCTGATGTCTTTGACGGCGACCGGGTCCTTCTTGAGGACGATTTTGCTGATGAGGTGCTCGACGGATTTGTAGCCCCACTCGTAGCACTGTTGCGCCAGGAGCACGGGAACGTGGCCGCTGCGGATGTAGGCGAGCTGCGCGGGCAGCGCGTCGACGGCGACGCACTTAACGGTGCCGGGTTGCCACTTGAGGGCGTTCTCGGTGAACAGCGGCCAGCCCCCGATCATGGCCCAGCCGGTGATGTCGGGGTTGGCCTGCATGACCTGCTCGACCTTGGCGGCGGCGTCTTGCGCAGTCTCCTTGTGATAGTAGGCGTCGCGAATCGTGATGCCCGGATACTTTTTGGCGGCTTCGCGTACCCCTCTGACACGAATTTGGAGATTCGGGGCGTTTTGGTTGCCGGCGAGGATGGCGACGACGCCGCGGCCGTTCATGATTTTGGCGAGTTCGTCCATGACTTGGGCGCCGCAAAGCAGGTCGTCGACACCGTAAGTGACGAAGCGCTTGGAAGCGGGGGCATCGGAGTCGAAGGTGGCGACGGGCACGCCGTTTTTGACGGCGGAGTTAATGGCGTCGGTCAGTTTGTTGGCGTCGGAGCAAGCGACGGCGATGCCCTCGGCGCCGGTGAGGACGAGTTGCTCGATGGCCTCGGCCTGTTTTTGGGCGTCTTCCTCGTTGGGGGTGCGCCAGTCGATTTTGATGGTCAGTTTGTGTTTGGCACCGAGTTCCTTGGCGGCGTCAACGGCACCGACGCGGGCGGCTTGGAAGACGGGGTTGCCTTGGGATTTGGCGACGAGACCGAGGGTGATGGTCCGGGATTTTTCGGCGGCTTGGGCCACCGAGGCGAAGGCGAGGACGAGAGCGGCGAGGAGGATTGTCTGCATGGGAGGGGGAGTTTTGAACGCGAAAAAAGGGGAGGCAACGATGGCAACGGGGGCCGGGATTTTCGGGGAATTAGGCGGCGGCGGTGAGGCGGCGTTTGGCGAGCCAAGTGTTAAGGTTGTCGAGGACAACGGCGAAGATGACGACGGATCCGATGATGATCTGGCTGTAGTTTTGGTTGATGCCAAGGATGACGATGCCGCTGGAAATCATTTGGATGATCAGGGCGCCGAGGACAACCCCGAGAGCGGAGCCTCGGCCGCCGTTGAGACTGGCGCCGCCGACGACGGCGGCGGCGATGACGTTGAGCTCGTAGCCTTGGCCGTCGCCGGAGGTGGCCGCGCCGTAGTAACCGATCGAGAGCAGGGCGGCGATGCCCGCGCCAAGGCCGGAGATGACGTAGACGCCCAGTTTGACCCGCTCGACGCGGATACCGGAGAAACGCGCGGCGAGCTCGTTGCCGCCGATGGCGTAGACGCGTCGGCCGGCTGCGAGGCGAGAGAGAAAAATCCAGCCGACGAACAGCACGACGATCATCGTGGCGAGGGGAACGATCCCGAGGCCGTCGCCGACTTCGAAGCGCACAAATTCGCGAAATGCCGCGGGAAAACTACCGATGGATTGACCTTCGGTGATGACGAAAGCGATGCCGCGGTAGATCGCCATGCCGCCGAGCGTGATGATAAACGGGTGCACGCGGAGCGCGACGATGAGACTACCGGAGGCGAGGCCGCAAAGCGTGGCGACCCCGAGACACGCGCCGGTCCCGAGAACAATTCCGAGGAGCGGAGAAGTCGCGGCGGGTCCCTCTGCGCCGAAGTGACGGAGCACGAGGGCACCGGCGACCGAGGCGAGAGCGTAGATGGAACCGACGGTGAGATCGATCCCGCCGGAGATGATCACGAGCGCCATGCCGACGGCCATGATGGCGATGAACGAGGTGTCTTTGGCGAGTTGCGCGAGATTCTGGGCGTTGAGAAATTTGTTTTTCTCGATCGTGAGCGGCACCCGTTCGCCGGCGGCATCAGTGGTGTAAACGCGGGCGCGGGTGCCGTCGGCAGCTCGTTCAAAAACGGGCGTGCGCACGGTGCCGGCGAAGGCGGTGAGGAGGGCGCCGAGGGCTAGGATAACGAGGAGCAGGCCGCTTTCTTGAAAACGAAAGAGCGCGCGAAGACGGGCGGGCATGGGGAAGGTCAGATTAGGTAGGAGCCCAAGCTAGGATGGAAACCATGAAATACGCCCGACGTGAAACGTGGGTGCGGTCGTGAACGGTGGCCCGCCCGATTTGGGACCGACGGGGAAGGGCAGAGCCGAGATGTTGCCCTACTTCGAGGACGGAAGGAATTCGGTGGTCATTGCTTGGGCGGGTGTGACTTTGCCTTTAGCGAGCAGGCCGATCTCTTCGAGCTGGGTAATCTGGGTGGCGAAGCGGCGGGTGGAGAGTTGACCGATGTTGGCGAGACCGCCGTCGCCGTCTCGGCCGGTGACGAGCTTCTCCTCGAGAATCAGTTGGCGGGAAGCCAGCGCGAACGTGTCGTCGATGGATGGGTTGGTGAGTTTCATCGCTGCGTGGGCGGCGGTGGGATCGCCTTCAAGGTAGTCGCGCCAGCCCTTGACGTAGGCCCGCATGAACGCGCGGAGCGCCTCCGGATTTTCGCGGGCAAATTTGCGATTGGTGAAAAGGACCGCGTAAGCGCGGAAGCCGGCGTCCCACGAAGAGAGGAAGCGGGGTTTGGCGCCGCCGGCTTTTTCAATGAAGTAGGGCTCCGCGATAAAGTAGCCCTGTTGGATCGCCTCTTTGTCGCCGAGGAAGGCGGCGACCGAAAAACTCTGTGGGACCACGTTCACGGTGACGCCGTATTTCTTTTTCAGGAGGGCGAGAAACGTCCACTCGGGGCGGGCGATGACCGTCTTGCCCTGAAGGTCTTCGAAGCGGCGAACGGAGCTGGACGGGTTGATGAGCAGGCCGGAAGGATCGTCCTGGAAAACGGCGGCGACGGAGAGCAAGGGCAGACCGACGGCAATTTTTTGGAGGAGGTCGGTGCTGTCGCCTTGGCCGAGCTGCGCTTGGTTGGTAGCGACCTTTTGGGTAACGAAGGCGTTGGGTCCGCCGGGCACAATCGTGACGTCGAGGCCCTCGGCCGCGAAGAAGCCGCGGACTTGGGCCTGATAAATGCCGCCGTGCTGGGGTTCGGCGACCCAGTCGAGTTGCAGGGTGATTTTCGTGAGTGGTTGCTTCGCGGTGGAGGCCGGCGTCGCGGCTGTTACGTTGGCGACGGACACAAGGGCCGTGGTGAGGACGACGAGGGTGTGAAGGAGCGTTTGCATGAGCGGGAAAATTACGGGCGGTTCAGGTGTCGGCGCGGTCGTAGGAGTCATGCCATTTGCGGAGGGAGACCCAACTGAGCGAAAGCACGCCGGCCACAAAGACAAAGCCGAGCGCGCAACACACCGCGGCGGTGGCGAAGAGCGCGGGATATTTCGCCTGGCTGCTGTAGATGATCGTTTGGAAACCGAGGCCGCCGCCGTCGCCGGCGGAGCTGCCGGCGGTGTAGTCGCCGACGAGGGCGCCGATCGGTGCAAGCGTCGCGGCGATGCGCAGACCGGTAAAAAAATACGGCAGTGCGGCCGGGATGCGGAGCCGGCGGATTTCCTGGAACTTGGTGGCGCGGTAGAGTTGGAAGAGCTCGACGAGATTGCGGTCGGTGGAGACGAGGCCTTGGGTCGTGTTCACCGCGAGCGGAAAAAAGCAGATGAGAAACGTGATGATCGTGACGCTCTTTAGGCCGGCGCCGACCCAAAGCACGAGGATGGGCGCAAAGACGATGATCGGCGTCATCTGCAGGAGCATCAGGTAGGGATAAAAAGTAACCCGCACGAGCGGCGAGAGGGAGAGTAGGAGTGAAAGCAGGAAGCTGACAAAGACGGCGGCGAAAAATCCGAGGGTGGCGCCGGTGGCGGTGTTGAGGGTGGCGCGCCAGAGCTCGTCGCCATGGTCGCGGAAGGCGGCGAGGACCTCAGTGGGCGCGGGGAGCAGGAAACGGAAATCTTCGGAGAGCGACGCGCGGACGAAGACCCAGATCGCGACGAAGAGCGCACCGGCGAAGGCCGGGAGCAGAATGGTGAGGAAACGACGGGGCGGCATCGACGGCGGGGGGTTAGGTGGCGACGGTGTCCTCGACCGAGCGGAGGAGTTGCGAAGCCTCGTCCACCCGTGCGTGGTAGGCGGGATCGCGGCGCGTGGCGGGCGTGCGCGGGTAGGGCAAATCGACGCGGATCTCGCGGTACAGCCGGCCCGGGTTGGCGGACATCACGACGATGCGGTTCGACAAAAACACGGCCTCGGCGACCGAATGGGTCACGAAAAAAGCGGTCCAGCTCTGGCGCTCGCGGATGGCGAGAAGTTCCTCGTTGAGCCGGTCCCGGGTCATTTCGTCGAGGGCGCCGAACGGTTCGTCGAGCAGGAGAAGCTGCGGAGAAAGCACGAGGGCTCGGGCGATGGAGACGCGCATTTTTTGCCCGCCGGAAAGTTGGCGCGGATAATAGGCGGCGCGCGGTTCGAGGCCGACGAGGGCGAGAGCGGTGCGCACGAGTTCGGCGCGGCGATCGGGCGGCGTGGCGCGGAGCTCGAGCGGAAGGGCGACGTTGGCGGCGACGGTGAGCCACGGCAGCAGCGTGGGTTCTTGAAAGACGTAAGCGAGTTCGTCGCCGGTTGAGGCGCGTTCGGGTGTGGCGGTGCGGCCGCCGAGGAGCAGGGCGCCGGCCGTGACGGGGCTGAGGCCGGCGATGAGTTTGAGCAGGGTCGATTTGCCACAACCGCTGGGGCCGATCAGGGCGATAAAATCGCCCGGTGCGGCAGTGAGACTGAAGGCGTCGAGGATTACCGGGCCGGCGCCATAGCGTTTTTCGACGGCGCGGAATTCAACCGCCGGCGAGACGTTTTTGGCGGATGAGCTGGCGGTGGAGGACACAGCCTTTACGAGATACGAAGAAATCGGGAAAGCCAGCGCGAGGTGAAAAACGAATCGGACTGGGTCCGCCAACGATTGGAAAAACGCCGGGGAAAAGGGTCACTTATGCTGTGACCCGATTTTTTAGCGGAGCGATTTGATCGGCGAACGGGGTGAAGGCGGCGGGGCGGTTTAAAACGGTGCGAGGGCCCAGGGCAGGACGGGGCTTTGGGGGTGGTTGACCACGATCTGGAGGCCGGCGGTCAGGCCTTCGGCGAGGGTGACGGGCACGGTGAGCACGGGGAGGCCGCCGAGGGAGGCCGGCGCAGTGAGCGAGAGCAGACGGCTGCGTTGGGGAAGCGTGCAGTCGGCTTTCGGGAGCGCGGGGCGGTGCACGGCGGGCAGAATCAAGAAGTCGAAGGTGAGGAAATAGCTCGTCCACACGAGCCGGACGGCGGCGAGCGTGGCGTCGGCCGAGGCGACTTGAGCGGGGGTGAACTCGTGGACTCGATTGAGGCGGGCCCAGACTACGGGATCGTAACGGTCTTTATACGCGGCGGACCACGGGGCGTGGATCGCGGATGACTCAAGCGCGACAATGATGTTGTAGGCGTCGAGGGCGCCGGCAAAGCGGCGGAGCAGTTCGGTGCGGGTCGCGTGATCGGCGGGCGGGGCGAGTTGGGTCGCGGCCGCGCGGCAGGCGGCGGCGACTTCGGGCGAGAGGCCGGGGATTTCAAGATAGCAACCGCGGGGGGTGCGTTCGCTGCGGCCGAGGCCAACGAGCGCGGCGAGGGCGGTGCGCATGTCGGCGGCGGTGCCGGTGAACCAGCCGGCGGTGTCGAAGGTGGGTGAAAGAGGAACGGCGTCGGCGATCCACGCATCGCGGGGCCGGCCGCGGTAGCCGAAAAGACCACAGAAGGCGGCGGGGACGCGGACGGAGCCGCCGGTGTCGGTGGCGAGAGCGAAGGGCGCGATGCCGGCGGCTACGGCGGCCGCGGAACCGCTGCTGGAACCGCCGGTGGTGCGCCCGGGGTGGCGAGGGTGTTCGCAGTCTCCATAGTGCGGGTTCTCGCCCGTGATACCGTAGGCGAATTCGTGGAGGTGGGTTTTCCCGGCGAGGACGGCACCGGCGGCGTTGAGGGCGGTGATGAGCGTCGAGTCGACGGTGGGCTCGGGGCGAACTTCGGGGAGAAACGTGGAGCCGGCAAACGTGGGGAAGCCAGCGACGTCGAAGAGATCTTTGGCGAGGTAAGGCACGCCGGCCAGCGGAGCCCCGGCGGGAGCCGTGGCGAAGTGCGTGACGAGTTCGGCCTCGGTGGGCAGGTGGGCAAAGACGGCGCGTTGTTGCGCGGGTGATAGCACGGTGGTGGCGCGGCGAAGGAACTCGCGGGCGGCGGTCGTGGGATCGAGGGCTTGCCAGTCGGCGAAGGTCATTTTGGGAAGTGCGCGGAAAGTTCGAACGGTTGACAGGGAGAGACGGCGGACGCGGCGCGGGTCGCAAATAAAATTGCGCCTCCGGGGTCGGGGCCAGCATAACGCGGATTCTATGGTGCGCGTCTTTGTCTCCGGTTGCTACGATATCGTTCATGCTGGGCATGTGCAGTTTTTCCGCGAGGCGAGGGCGCTGGGCGACCACCTGACCGTGTGCTTCGCTTCGGCCGAGGTGTTGTGGTTTCACAAGCAGCGGAAGAGCTCGTTGCCGGACGAACACAAGCGGGCGCTGATCGCGGGTTTGAAGAGGGTGGACGAAGTAGTGGTGGGGCAGGGGCTCGAGGAGGGCATTGATTTCAGGGAGCATTTTCTGCGGCTGCGGCCGGACATTTTGGCCGTCACGGAGGATGACAAATGGGCGGACTTGAAGCGGGCGTTATGCGTGGAAGTAGGCGCGAAGTATGTGGTGATGGCGAAAACCCCGCCGGAGTTTCCGCCCATTTCGACGACCGAGATCGTGCGCTGGATCCGGGCGCCGCAGGTGGCGCCGCTGCGGGTGGATTTCGCGGGGGGATGGCTCGATGTGCCGCGATTCGCGCGGGCGGGCGGGTTTATCGTGAACGCGGCGATTTCGCCCACGGTGTCGTTGCGCGAGTGGCCGTATTTTCAAAACGCCGGGCTCGGTGGGAGCGGCGCCTGGGCGTTGATCAACGGCAAGGACGGCGTGGGCTCCGAACTTGATCTTGGGGTGGGTTGGCAAGATCCGGCGGTGATCAGCGAGACGGGTTTGTGCGTGTGGCGGAGCGGACCGCGCCCGGACTTGGAAGTGAAAACCGACGGTTCGCTCCTGCGTGGGCGGCTGGCGCTCTACTGGACGGGGACGCAGCACAGCACGCCGGGCGTGGTGAATCAGGCCCGCGACTACGGCGCGATCGAGCGCGCGGGCCGGACCGCGCGCGATGCGGTCTGGGCCAACGATTTTGGCGGGCTGGCCGACGCGGTGCGGCAGTCGTATGCGGTGCAACGCGCCGAGGCCATGGACCCGCTGACGGGCGACCCGGCGGCAGCGGGGAATGCGGTGCTGGCGGCGTGCCGGCCGGTTGCTTGGAAATACTGCGGCGGCGGCTTTGGCGGCTACGCGGTTTATTTGTTCAACGCTCAGGCGGACCGCGACGCGGCGTGCGCGCTGCCGGGTTTCAGGCCCGTTGAGCCTTACGTGAGCGGGTGAATTTGGCGCCGGAGGCGGGCGCAAAAAAGCCCGATGAGGACATCGGGCTGCATCAGCTGGGATTGGCGAAAACTCAGTTGTCGGCGCCCGTGGCGCGACCGCCGTGTTTGATGGGAGTGGCGAACTTGTATTCGATGTCCCACGGGAAATGGATCCACTTGTTTTGCTTAAATTCCTTCACGCAGGTGTCGACGATGGGGCGGCCGGCAGGCTTGGCGTAGAGGGTGGCGAAGTAGGCTTTGGGCAGCAGTTGGCGGACGACTTTGGCGGTCTTGCCGGTATCGACGAGGTCGTCGATGAGCAAGTAGCCATCGCCGTCGCCGGGGACGCCTTTGAGGATGTTGATGCTGCCCTGGACCTGAGCGGCCGTGTTGCCCTCGCCGGCCTCGTAGCTGGTGACGCAGATGGTGTCGATGAGGCGAATCTCGAGCTCGCGGGCCACGAGAGCGGCGGGAACGAGGCCGCCGCGGGTGATCGCGATGATGCCTTTCCATGAGCCGATGCGGTGGAGCATTTCGGAGAGATAGCGGGCGTCGCGGTGAAGCTCGACCCAAGAGATGATGATATCGTCGGCGTAGGGATTGCGGGACATGGTGGGAGCGGGAGTTGAGTGGGAGGAGAAGAGGAGAGGCGGGCAGTGCTGGCGGGGGGAGCAGCAAGTGGAATTAGGCGCAGATTGGGCGCTAAAACGAGAGGCGGCGAAATGGCCAACAGGCTTGGACGGCTGGGAGAGCAGGGCCGCAGGGCCCTTAGAGGCCGAGCATGAAGTTGAAGGTGCGCTCGGCTTCGCCGGGGAGGGGCTCGTGGGCGAAGTCGGGGTAGATCACCACGTCCTTTTTGGCGGTGATTTTGTGGTAGGCGGCGAACTGGGTCGAAGGCGGACAGATGGGGTCCATGAGGCCGGTGTAAAGGAGGACCTCGGCCTGAATGCGCGGGGCGAGAAATTGGACGTCGATGTAGCCGAGTTTTTCAAAAATGGCGGCTTCGCGCTCGTGGCGGGGATCGAAGGCGCGGAAGTAGAGGCTGAGTTCTTCGTAGGCGGATTTGGCCTGGTCCATTTCCCAGACGCGCTGGTAGTCGCAGAGAAACGGGTAGACGGGAGCGATGCGTTTGAGGCGCGGCTCAAGCGCGGCGCAGGCGAGGGTGAGGGCACCGCCTTGGGAGGCACCCATTGCACCGACGCGGGCGGGGTCCACTTCGGGGAACGCCATGACGACGCGGGCGAGTTGGGCGGTATCGAGGAAGATTTGGCGGAAGAGAAGTTTCTTGGGGTCGGGATCGTCGAGGCCGCGGATGATGTGACCGCGGAGGGTGTTGCCCTGCACGCCGCCCCGATCCTCGGAGCGCCCACCTTGGCCGCGGCAATCCATGGCGGCGACGCAGAAGCCGGCGCCGGCGTAGGCGAGCTTGGTGATCCAGTCGCCGGATTGACCGGAGTAGCCGTGGAATTGTAACACCGCAGGACGCGGGGTTAGTTTAAGTTCGGACGTTGGAGTAAGGGCGGGGGTGGATTTTGGCCGGAGGTATTTGGCGTAGATTCGGGCGCCCTCGACGCCGGTGAACCAGAGGTCGAAACATTCGACGTGAGGCGGAGTGATTACGGTGGAGGGGCGGAGTTCGGGGCGCGGGTCGGTGGCATCGAGTTCGCGAAGGGCTTCAGCCCAGTAGGCGTCGTAGTCGGCGGGGCGGGGATTCCGACCGGAGTAGTGATGGAGTTCGGAGAGCGGCAGATCGATGAGGGGCATTTTGGAGATTTTCGATTTTGGAGTGGCGATTTTCGATGGTCAGAGGGGACGGAGGCGGAACGGGCCAGAGATTTTCCGCGTTGTCATCGGCGCGGCGGGGCACGGGAGTTGCGGGATGAAAGTCGCGTTTATCAGTGGCACGAGCATCGTGAAGTCTGAGCTGTTTTCGGCCTGGGAGGTGCGAAGGGTCGAGACCAAATATGGACCGGTTACCTATAAGGCGCAGGGCGACTTTGCGCTGATCAACCGGCACGGCTACGGGGCGCCGGTGCCGCCGCACATGATCAACTATCGGGCGAATCTGCGCGCGCTGGCGGATTTAGGATTTCAGGATGTGGTGTCGCTCAATTCGGTGGGTTCGCTGAAGCCGGAGCTGGGGCCGGGAACGCTGGTCTCCTGCAGCGACTACGTGGGCTGCTTGGCCGGACCCTCGACCTATTTTGACGACGAGCTGAAAGGTGGGGCGCCCGGAATCGCGAATAATTTGATCCCGTTACTCATCGCCCGGCTCGCGCCGGAATTTACGGTGCGGCCCGGGAAGATTTACGTGCAGACGCGGGGGCCGCGGTTTGAGACCAAGGCGGAAATCGCGATCATCCGGCACTGGGGGGACGTGGTGGGAATGACGGCGGGGCAGGAGGCGGATCTGGCGTGTGAGTTGGGGTTGCGCTACAACTCGATCGCGATGGTCGACAACTACGCGAACGGGATCGAAGGCACGGCCATCGACTACGCTACGTTTCACGAACTGGTGAAAGACAACCAGTCCAAGGTGAACCGACTGTTTGGGCGGATGCTGGAGATTTTGGGGTGATGGCGGGAGTCGGATTGCTTTGGGCGCGACGCTGGATTTGTTGATTTAACTTTTATGAACAACCAATCGGTCGGAGTGCTCGGACTGGGAATCATCGGCGGGGTGTGGGCGCGTCACTATGAGGCGGCGGGCGTGTTGGCGGGGGCTTGGAACCGCACGGCGCAGCCGACGTTTCCCCGGTGGCAGGCAACCCCGCTGGCGGTTGCGCAAGCCTCGGATGTGGTGCAGATCGTCGTGGCCGATCCGCCGGCGGTGCGGGCGTTGCTGGCGCAAATCCTGCCGGCGCTGGGACCGGGAAAAACCGTGGTCCAATCGAGCACGATTGATCCGACGAGCAGCGAAGAGTTCTTCGCGGCGGTGACGGCCAGAGGCGCGCGTTACCTCGAGGCGCCGTTTACCGGGAGCAAGCCGGCGGCGGAGCAGAAGCAGGTCGTCTATTATGTGGGTGGAGACGCCCAGACGGTGGCGGCGCTTGATGCTTTGCTCGGGCTGGTGTCGCTCGTGCGGCTGCATATCGGCGACCACAAGCAGGCGACGACGCTGAAGCTCGCCATGAACCTGAACATCGCCGCGCAGATGGAGGCGCTGTCCGAGGCGATCACGTTGGCAAGGTGCGCCGGTATCTCGGACGACGTGTTTTTCGGGGCTTTGGCGAGGAACGCGAGTCAGTCGGGACTGGCGAAGTTGAAAGAGCCGAAGCTGCGGTCGGGTGATTTTTCGCCGCAGTTTTCGGTGAAGCACATGCTTAAGGACATGCGCCTTGCCTCGGGGATCGAAGGCACGGCGGGTTTCCCGGTGTTGGCGACGGTCCGGGAGCGGTTGGCTGCGGCCGAGCAGGCGGGTTTGGGCAACGAGGACTTCTCGGTGCTGATTAAGCTGCTGGGACTGGCGGCGAAGTAAGAATTGGCCCGCAGCGGGCGGGCGATTCGTGATAGCCCGCGGGCGGGTGGGGATCACTCGACCTTGAACGGCGTGATCTTTTGATCGGCGGGACGATTTTTGTTTTCGAAATACTTTTTGATCACGGTTGCGGCCACCGGGCCAGCGTTGCGGCCGCCGCCGAATTCTTCGCCGATGGTGTCGCCCTCGAGCATGACAGCCATGGCAATCTCGGGATTGTCGGCCGGAGCGAAGCAGATGAACCAAGCCAAGTTGATGGTGCCAGTCTTGCCGTCTTTGGTGACGATCTTTTGGGCGGTGCCGGTTTTGCCGGCGAGGCGGACGCCGGGGATCTTAAATTGGTCGATGTTAAGCGCCTTGGCCGTGCCCTCGGTGATCGTCAGCACCATGCCTTCGACGAGAGCGGAGCGTTGGGCGGGAGTGAGTCCGATGGATTCCGTTTTAAGGGTGGGCGCGTCGGGGCGGTGAACGAGCGTGGGCGGGGTGTGGACCTCGTTGCGCGCGACGGAAGCGGCAAAGCACGCCATCTGGAGCGGACTGACGAGGACGTAGCCTTGGCCGATGGAGGCGTTGGCGGTGTCGCCGGGAAACCATTTTTCTCCGAACACCCGTTCTTTGTAGTCGGCATCAGGCATGATCATCCGCCGCGTTTCATTGGGCAGCTCGATGCCGGTGCGCTCGTGGAGGTGAAAGCGGCGGCCCTCGGCCGCGAGGCGGTCCTGGGTCAGGAGCCGACCGGCCGCGAAGTAATAGATATCGCAGCTTTGGGCGATGGCGCCCGGGAGAAGGATTTCGCCGTGGCGACCACGGTCGTTGTTGCAGACGAACGTGCGGTTGCCGATCTGGATGGAGCCCTGGCAGTGGTCGAGCGGCTCGGCCGGGTCGATGACGCCGGCGCGCATACCGGCGATGGACGTGAGAATCTTGAAGGTGGATCCGGGCGGAAAAGCACCGCTGATGGCGAGGTTGGTCCAAGCTCCACGAGCGGTGATATCGGCGGCGTCGGCGTGGTTCAGGCGTGGGGCGAATTTAGACAGATCGTAGTCGGGCTTGCTGGCGAGAACGAGGACCTCGCCGGTGCGGACATCGATGGCGACGGCGGCGCCCACCTGATCGCCGATGGCCTGCTCGGCGGTGAGTTGAAGGTCGAGGTCGATGGAGGTGACGAGGTTCTTGCCCTGCACGGGCAAGAGGGTCTCGACGGCCTTGGTATCGCGGAGCCGGTAGCCGAGGGGATCAACGCGGAAGATGGATCCGCCGGCTTCGCCTTGCAGGAGGGGATCGAACTTGAGCTCGAGGCCGTCGCGGCCGATTGAGCCGCGCATTTTGAAGGTGGTGAGGTCGGAACCGGAAAGGTTGTTGGATTCGACGTCCTCGTTAATGCCCACGAACCCGAGCGTTTGGGAGGCGGTGGAGGCGTGGGGGTAGTCGCGGGTGTTGGTCGTGTAGAGTTGCAGGGGCGAGACCACCGGGAGGCGTTCGATGAGGCGGGCGTAATCGGCGGGCGGAAGATCCTCGATGAGCGGGTAGGGCAGCAGGAGGTCGCGGGCGAAGTGTTTGTTGAGGCGTCCGGCGTCGACTTTCAGATCGCGGCCGAGGATGGCGTTGATCTGTTCAAGATAAGACTGGACGACGCTGACGCGGGCCAAAGTCCAAAGCTGCTCGGCGGTGGGCAGCTCCTGATCGTCGGTCTCGCGGTAGTTTTTGCGGATGCGAATGAACTCGGTGCGGAAGCGCGCGCGAAGTTCGTCGAGGTAGAGCACGACGGCGAAACGTGGACGGTTGCCCACGAGGAGTTCGCCGTGACGGTCGTAGATATTGCCGCGAGGTCCGGGGACCAAGATGCGGCGCTGGTTCTGGGCGCGCTCGCGGTCGTGGTAAAGATCGCCGCGGAAAAGTTGCTGGTAGGCGAGACCGCCGCCGAGGAGGAGGAGCAGGCCGGCGGTGATAAAATAGAAAAAGACGACGCGGGGATCGTAGCCCTTGTGGGATTCGAAGAGTTTGCCGGAGCGGTCGGCGAGATTGCGGTCGTCGGAGGCCACAGGCGGTCAGGCGTAGCGGTGAGTGTCGTCCGCGAGAAGCGCGAGTGCGCGGGCTTGGATCGTAAAAAACCAAGGGGCGATGAGCGCCAAGCAGATTTGCGAGCAGGCGAGGTCGGCGAACAGGCGCGGCCACAGGCTGGCCGGGGCGGGAGAGCGGGCGACCTGCGTAAATGAGAAAATCAGGAACAGACCGAGGTTGGCGAACAGCGCGATGACCACGCGGCTCAACGTGTCGTCGCGGGGGACGCGGTCGCGGAAGTTAAACACGACCGCGTGAGTGAGCGCGAAAAGTAGGGCGTGGGTGCCGAAGCTGACCGGAGCGACGGCGTCGAACAAAAGGCCTCCGCAAAAACTGGCGAGCAGGCCGGTTTTGAAGGGAAACGTGAGGGCGGGAAGCGTGACGGCAAGGGCACCGACGAAGACGTAGAGGCGCCAAGGCGCGAGCGCATGATTGAGCTGCGCGGTGACGGCCCAAAGCAGCAGCGTTGAAAGAAAAATGAGGCTGAAGCGGAGCAAAGGGGGAAGGCGTGAGAGCGGTGAGCGGGTGCGGAGAACGACGGGCGAAGCGATCGGATGGGCAGCGGGTCGATTAGTAAGACTCGAGGGGGACGAGCACGGTGACTTCCGTGAGGGCGGCGAGCCGGTCATCGAGCTTGACCTCGCCGGACTTGAAGAGGCCATCGGTGCTGGGCTCGACCTTGATCACGGAGCCGATGGTGAGGCCGGGTGGAAAGACGCCGCCGAGACCCGAGGTGACGAGGCGCTTGGTGGCGTTGGCGCTGGCAAAGATGTCGAGCGGGACAAACTCAATGACGCCGCCGGCCGAGCCGAAGGTGGGATTCAGGCCGCCTTGGTAACTGATGGGCCGGATATCGCCCTCGACGACGGCCGCGAGACGCACGGTCTGGCTGCTAATAAGATCGACGGTAGCGGTGTAGGCAAAGACCTCGCTCACGCGACCGACGACGCCCCCGCTGAAAACCACGGGGGAACCGACGGTGAGGTTGAAGTTTTCGCCCTTGCGGATGGTGAGACGCTGCCACCAGCCCGAAAAATCGCGGCGCACAACGCGGGCATGTTCGGAGCGGTAGCCGGAGTAAGACGGCAGACGAAGAATGGCTTCGAGGCGGGCGATCTCACCCTGCATCTCGACGTTTTGTTGGACCGCGAGATCGTAGGAAGCGTTGAGGCGGGCGAGATCGCGACCGGCCTCGATCAGCTCACTGTTCGAGCGGAGGCGCAGGGACCAGTATTCTTGGAGATCGCGGGCGTAGGACGCAGCGACGCTGACCGGGGCGGTGAGCTCGAAAAAAGACGCTCGGGTGAACGTTTTGATGACGGTCGGGACGATGAGCCAAGCGGCGACGACAAGCCCGAGGGTGAGAAACGGGCGAGCTTGATCGAAGCGTTTGGGCATGGGGCGCAGATTTAAGCGAAGAGGATGTTATCTTTAGCGCGCCGAAACCGGCGTGGCGATCGAGCCAAAGAAAATTCCACCGGAATTAATGCGAAGCTTCCGCTCAGCGCGGCAAATCGTGACATAACAGGTTTCGCCGGACCGGATCCAAAGCGGAGGAAGCTGTAATGAACATTTGCGCCAGGAATATCCGTGCTGGAGAGGACTTGGGTCCAAGCGGCAGGTCAGAGATAGGATACCGCAACCTAGTTGGGTGTGACCAAGAATCAGGTGTTCTGCATCAGCCACGAGAGGTCGTTGAGGACGGCGCCGGTGCCGTTGGCGACGGCGGAGAGCGGGTCGTCGGCGACCGTCACGGGGAGGCCGGTTTTTTCACTCAGGAGTTTGTCGATGCCGCGGATCAGAGCGCCGCCGCCGGCCAGCACGAAACCGCGGTCCACGAGGTCGGCGGAAAGTTCCGGCGGGCAACGTTCCAAGGTGACGCGGACCGCGTCCACGATCGACGAGATGGTGTCGGCAAGGGCCTCGCGGATTTCTTGCGAAGTGATGTGAATCGTCTTGGGCAGGCCGGCGACGGAATCGCGGCCTTTGACCTCCATCGTGAGTTCCTCGTCGAGGGGGTAAGCGGAGCCCACGCGCATTTTAATTTCTTCAGCGGTGCGCTCACCGATGAGAAGATTGTAGGCGCGCTTCATGTAGTTCACCATGGCGGCGTCGAGTTCATCGCCGGCCACGCGGATGGATTTCGAAAACACGATGCCGTTGAGCGAAATGATGGCGATCTCGGTGGTGCCGCCGCCGATGTCCACGATCATATTGGCGGCGGGTTCGTCGATCGGAAGACCGACGCCGATGGCGGCGGCCATGGGCTCGGGGATCGTGATGACGTCGCGGGCACCGGCGTGGAGGGCGGAGTCCTTGACGGCGCGTTTTTCCACCTCGGTGATGCCGGAGGGAATCGCGATGACGACGCGGGGCGGAGCGCGAAAAGAGCCGCTCGAAACTTTACGAATGAAATAACGGAGCATCGCCTCGGTGACGTCGAAGTCGGCGATCACACCGTCCTTCATGGGGCGGATGGCGGTAATATTGCCGGGGGTGCGGCCGAGCATCTTTTTAGCCTCATCGCCAACGGCGCGGACCTTGCGGGTCACGGTATCAAGGGCGACCACCGAAGGCTCGCGGAGGACGATGCCCTTATCTTTGACGTAAACGAGCGTGTTAGCGGTGCCGAGGTCGATGCCGATGTCGTTGGAGAAGTAACCGAGAAGGTTGGCCATGATTAGTATGGTCGGGACGCAGGAAGGGGCGGCGATTCCGTCGACGGAACCGAATCTGTGGTACTCCGGAGTGTCAACGAGGGAAACGGCCGATTTTCGCCCCGAGGGTGGGTCAAGAATCCAAAATCGTCGACCGATCAATCAGCCGAGTCGGGGCGCTCGGTCGGGGGACTCCCGGATCAATTCTTTTTCCCGGCAGCTCTCTCTTGGTCGGCTTTTTTCTGGGCCTCTTCGTAGGCTTTGCGCTGTTGAATACCGATTTCCAGCAGATCGCTGACGAGCATGCGGGCTTCGACCTCCTGCTGGGCAATGGAGCCGGGCGCGGGGGGAGGTTGGGGGATTCCTTGGGTGACGATGGGCGCGGTGACCGGCGAGGCGAATCCGGCGGCGGCGACGCCGGGGGTGTTGGTGCCGGCGGCGACCAAAGGTTTGCGCATGCGGAGTGTCTTCTTCTGCCCGCCGACGGCGATCGTGGCCTCCTCTTTGGCGGGATCGAAAGCGACCACCTTGATGCCCTCGACGGTTGAGTCGACGGCGATCCAATGGCTGCGTTTTGCCTGTGAGTCGTAAACGCACACTAGAATCGTTTTTCCGGTGGAACTGAAGCCCTTGAGTTCGAACGCATCGTTGGCCGGTTGATCGACTGCGGCCGCGCCGGGTGCAGGCATGAAAGGAGATTCCTTTGGCAAGGCGATTTGGGCGCGGGCTCCGATGGCTGTAACCAAAGCCAGGACGGAAAAGAATCCGATTGAAGGTGCGCGGTGCATGGAAGTGAGACGCTGTGAGTTTGGCCGGGTTGCGTCAAATGTCGAGCTGACCAAAGCGGTGAAACGAACGACACCTGAAATTCCCTCTTGTCTCGCATTGGCGGCTCGGGCCATTTTTTCGCCGACATGACATCCGAAGCGTATCTCCCGTTTCTCATCCAAGCACTCTTGGCCGGCGGAGTGACGGCGTTTGTGATTGGGGCGAGTCACTTTTTCGGTCAGCGAGCCAAGCTCAATAAAATCAAGGATACGGCCTACGAGTGTGGAGTGCCTTCTGAAGGGTTAGTCCACACCCGCTTCTCGGTGAAATTCTTTCTGACGGCGCTGTTGTTCATGCTGTTTGATTTGGAGATCGTGATCTTGGTGCCGTGGACGTTTATTTACCGGGAGTTTCTGGCGAACAACATTCCGATCATCGGTCCGATCATGTTTTTTATCGGGGTTTTGGTGCTGGGCCTCTTCTACGAGGTAAAAAAGGGCGCATTGGATTGGGAAAAGTGACCGGCAGGGGTTGAAATCGGGCTATTATGCGGCTGGAAAAAATCATCGCTCGAAATCGAATTATCGATTTGCGGAGCGTTGATTTGGCAGGGGCATTGCAGGAATTGCTGACGGTGAGCGTGGCGAGCTTCCCCGACCTGAAACCGGATGCGTTGCTGAAGGGATTGTTGGCGCGCGAGAGCACGATGACGACCTATCTGGGTCTCGGCGTAGCGTTGCCGCATGTGCGGGTAAAGATGCCTCGCCGGTATATTCTCGCGATCGGGCGCAGCCGTGCGGGGATCAAGCACGACGGCGCGCTAGCCGAAGAGCGGGTGCATTTAATCGTGATGTTGATCGCCGGAGAAAAGGCCCGCGATTACCTGCAAGTGTTGGCCTCCATTGCCCGGCAGGTAAAAGAACAACCGATGGTCGATGATCTCGTGCGGGCACCGGACCTCGATGTGTTTTACGAGCGGTTGGTTGGCGGATTTGGCGCGGTGCGGCCGGTTTTGGCCCAGAGGAATCGCGTAAACCGGCTGATGCTGCGCGAAGCGATGCGGGTGACACGAGGGGCGGATTGTGATGCCCTGATGGTGTTTGGGGATACGTTTGTGGGAGGAATCGACCGCGGCGCGTTTGACGAGAAGTTGAAGACGATCCTGGTCACCCGAAACCCGATCGAGCCCGGTGAACACGAGCACGAGTTTTCCGAGACGATTCAAGTTCGTTCGTTTTCCAACCAGCGGATGGCGCAATTGCGCAGCGGCATCCTCGTCGCTCTGACCCGCGGGGTTCTGAAATTCACGGACCGGATCTGCTGTCTGGATGGAATGAGCGGGAGCAACCAGTTCGACACGTTGGTTGTGGTCGATATCGAGCGCGAGTTTCAGACTCTCCTGACTGGCCAGACGGCGGACCTTCTACCCGAAGATGTTAAGCCTGAGGTGCTCGAACGGGTGTTGGCGGTGGCGACTGAGCTCGCGGTTGAGGGGCGGGAGGGCCGGCCGGTCGGTTGTCTTTTTGTGGTCGGCGACACGGAAAAAGTGGCGGGCCTGAGCAAGCCACTCGTTCTGAATCCATTTTTTGGCTACAAGGCCGAGGAAAGAAACATCCTCAATCCCTTTATGGATGAGACGGTGAAGGAGTTTTCGTCCATCGACGGGGCCTTTACCATCCGTGGCGACGGCGTCGTGGAGTCAGCGGGTAGTCTGATCCAAGCGATGGATAACAACCATACTTTGCCGAGTGGTTTGGGGAGCCGCCATGCGGCGGCGGCGGCGATCAGTATCGCGACAAACTGTATTGCGATCGTCGTTTCGTCGAGCACGAGTCAGGTGACTCTTTTCCGCCGGGGTGTGATGCTGCCCCTGACCGAAAAGCGGCGGTGATTGGTGACGGACCGTTTTTACCCTGCGAGAAGATTGGAGTTGCAGGAAGGCGGTTGCGGGCTTTGCTCTGACCCTTCACCTATTTAACACCATGCAAGAAGTCGTCACACTAGAATGCACCGAAGCGAAGAAAGAGGGCAAACCCGCTTCCCGCTATCTCACCTTCCGTAATAAGAAGACTGTCACTGAGCGCATTGAGAAGAAGAAGTATAATCCCTTCCTCAAGCGCCATACGCTGCACAAAGAGATAAAGTAATCCTCCGAAACCCGCCTAAGCTGGGGTTCGTTGGCCGAGCCGAACTTTTGAGTTCGGCTTTTTTGCGCTCTGCCACCCGCGAGCCTATCCACTACTTTCTCAGCCCGGGATCTAATCGCGGGTCGGACAGCTAAATCGAAGCAAACGGTGAGCCCGTCGAGCTCGGTCCGGCGGGGCGCGGGCTGGTCTGTTGGCGCCGGGCGGCCCGCCAGCTTTCGCGGTGCTTCCGGATCCAGTCGAGCAAAGCCCGTTCAAAGCCGATATCGTAGCCGAGGCGCTCCGATTCGAGCCATTTATGCTTCAAGATTTCCTCCCGCTCCGCGAGGAACTCCTGATAGAGGCTCGACTGCTTCACGAACTCGCGGGACGAAGAAGGATCGGACTCTTGGTTGGGAGAAGTCATGCAGCGGGTCGACGGAAGATGAAAATCAGAGCCAGCCAAAGAGCGCTGTCAATGCCTGCGATGTCGCCGAATTGTTACATCCGTCCCGGCATGGGCTTGACCAGTCGAGCAAGCAGCGTCTCGGCAATTTCAGCAAAGGTGCGCGCGGCCAAGCTGCCGGGATCGCTCACCACCACCGGCTCACCTGCGTCGCCACCCGCGCGAATTTCGGGAATCAGCGGTACTTGACCGAGGAGGCTGGTGCCGAGCTTCTCTGCTGTGATGATGCCGCCGCCCTCGCCGAAGAGCAGATGTTTGTGACCGGCGGGGTCGACGAAGTAGCTCATGTTCTCGGCGACGCCGAGCAAGGGCACGTTGACCTTTTGAAACATCAGGCCGCCCTTGCGGGCGACATTGGTGGCGGCGGGCTGTGGGGTGGTAACGATCACGGCGCCATCGAGCGGAAGCGTTTGCACGAGGGAAAGTTGGGCGTCCCCGGTGCCGGGCGGGAGATCGACCAGCAGCACGTCGAGTTCGCCCCATTTTACATTTTGGACGAATTGCTGGATGGTCTTCATAATCATCGGCCCCCGCCATACGACGGGCGTGTTGTCGTCGACCAGAAAGCCCATGCTCATGACTTTTACTCCGTGACGTTCCATGGGAACGAGCATCGAGGCGGCCCCGTCGCCCTCGACCTCAGGGCGCCCTTGCAGCCCCATCATCAGCGGCACGCTCGGTCCGTAAATATCGCAGTCCATCAGCCCAACGCGACCGGGTCGGCCTTGATCGGTCAGCAGTCGTGCAAGAGCGCAGGCGAGATTAACCGCGAAGGTGCTCTTGCCGACGCCGCCTTTGCCCGAGGCGATGGCGACAGAGTATCGCGCCGTCTTGGGCGCACCACTCGACCCCGGGAGATTTCCGGGGCCACCGCCTGTGTTGCCTGCGGGACGCGTGGCTTGCACGGAAATGTCGATGATTACGTCGCGGACTTCAGGGAGGGCCCTCAGGCAATTCTCGACCTCCGCTTTTAAGTGCAGCGGGATTTTTGGGTCGCTGGTGGTAAGGGCCAGGGCGACCTTCACCGTTCCGTCAACAAATCCGACCGAGCGGACGAGTCCGAATGAGACGATATCGCGGCTGAAGCCGGGATATTTTACTTTTTGCAGCTGGGCTTTGATTTCGTCGGAGGTCACGGCAGGAAGAAAGTTGTCACTTAAGAGTTGTTATGCAGACCGGGTGCGCAAATAGAAATCCCCTTCGTCTCGAAATGCGTCGTCCATTTTCCCACTTTTGATCATGAAAAAATTACTTAGGCTTTTGTTGCTATTATTGGGGCTTGGCGTGGCGGGATCGTTGCGGGCCCAGCGTGACATCGGCACCGTCGAGGTGCTGACTGAAAACAAGACGTTGCCGGTGAGGGTTTCGGCAAACACGCCGGAATTGAACCAGCTGGCTTTGCAGGCCTTTGGCACGCATGGCCGCTACCGGCTCGTGGCGAGCGGATTCGCCTTCGACATCAAGTTCTCCGCGGTCACGCCGACGCAGGTGCGGGTGGACATCGTCAGGTCGCCGAGCGGCACGGCGGTCACCTCCGAAGTCGTGACGGGATCGAGCCCCCGCAATGCGCTCCTGCTTGCGGCCGACGTGGCGGTCGCCAAAACCAATGGTCTGGGGTTGCGTGGTTTTTTCGCTTCGAAGCTCGCTTTCATCAATGAGCGGACCGGGAAAAAAGAGATTTACACCGGCGACCTGATGTTCGGTGAGGTCAAGCAGATCACTCGGGACAACTCGATCACGCTCAGCCCGCGTTGGTCGCCGGATGGAACGCGATTGATCTACACGAGCTACTACAAGTCTGGGTTTCCCGACATCTTCACGATCGATCTGCGCAGTTTTCAGCGCACGACCTTTGTAAGTTTTAAAGGCACGAACAGCGGCGCCCGCTTTAACCCCAATGGTTCCCAGGTCGCGATGGTTCTCAGCGGCGAAGGCACTCCGGAGATTTACGTGAGCAACGCCCAAGGCCGCGGTGTGGCGCGCAAGACGCGCTCGGACGCGGTGAAATCATCCCCGTGCTTTTCGCCGGATGGGACGCGGTTGGTCTTCGCCGGCGAGCCCGGGCCCCAGCTTTACACGCTGCCGGTAAACGGAGGGGCGCCGACCCGGCTGACCTCAGGCATCAGTAGCTACTGTGCCGAGCCGGATTGGAGCCGGGCGAATCCGAACCGAATCGCTTTCACCATCCGGGTCGGTCGGAATTTTCAAATCGCAGTCTACGATTTTTCGAAACGCGCCAGCGAACAGGTCTCGAAGGCGCCGTTCGACGGGGTTGAGCCCAATTGGCTGCCCGATGGACGTCACCTTGTTTATACGGCGCGAACCTCGACGACGAGCCGAGTGTGTATCCTTGATACCGAGACGGGCAAGAGCACCCCGATCAGCCCGACGAGCTTCGGCTCCACGCTACAAGCCAACGTGTGGGCGCCGTGACAAAAGGCCCGGATTTCCCAACAAAAAGCCGCACTGAAAAGTGCGGCTTTTGTTTTTGACGAGATCGGGAGGTCAGATCGTGGCGGCCACGTAGTTGGCCTCGGCCGCGTCCCAGTCGACTACATTCCAGAAAGCGGTGATGTAGTCGGGACGGCGGTTCTGGTAATTGAGATAATACGCGTGCTCCCAAACGTCGAGCGCGAGGACGGGTTTGCCTTCAATCCCGGCGACGGCCTTGCCCATGAGTGGGCTGTCTTGGTTCGCGGTCGAACCGACGGCGAGTTTCTTGTCGGCCGTGACGTAGAGCCACGCCCAGCCGGAGCCAAAACGGGTCGCACCGGCCTTGGCGAAATCTTCCTTGAACTTAGCGAAACCGCCGAGCTGGGCCTCAATGGCGACCGCTAACGCGCCCTTCGGAGCTCCGCCTTTACCGGGCCCCATAATGGTCCAGAAGAAGGCGTGGTTGCTGTGGCCGCCGGCGTTGTTGCGCACGCCCCCGCGCATAGCCTCGGGAACTTTTGAAAGATCCGCGATCAACGCGTTGACTTCGAGAGCAGCGAGATCGGCGTGATCCTTAAGGAGATTGGTGGCGTTGGTGATGTAGGCTTGGTGGTGCTTGCCGTGGTGGATTTCCATCGTCTTCGCATCGATGTGCGGGACGAGAGCGTCGAGCGCGTAGGGCAGGGGAGGGAGAGTATAGGCCATGATGATGTATTTTTGAATTTCCGATCGGTTATGCAAAACGGAAGATTGCGCAGTGATGCACCGGTGCAGGTGGTCGTCAACTTTCAGCTGAGGAATCCGCTGTGCGCTTCGCGCGAAAGAAGGCCTGCAGCAGTTCCCGACACTCAGTTTCGAGCACTCCGCCGGAGGTAAGCTCGACGTGGTGATTGACCCGCGGCAGGTCGTTGAGGTTGGTCGCGCCGCCGAGGCAACCCATCTTTGGGTCGGGCACGGCGAAGCAGACGCGTTTCACGCGCGACATCAGCATCGCGCCGGAGCACATAGGACAGGGTTCTTTGGTGACGAATACCGTCACGCCTTCGAGGCGCCAGTTGCCGAGCTTGGCGGCGGCTTGAGTGATCGCGAGCATCTCGGCGTGCGCGGTGGGGTCATGGGTGCATTCGACCGTGTTATGGGCCGATGCGATGACCTCGCCGCCGAGCACAATCACAGCCCCGATCGGGACCTCGTCCTGCCGCCAAGCGTCGATCGCTTGGTTATAGGCGAGGCTCATGTAGAACGCGTCGTCGCGGAGGAGCTGCGAGGGGAACCGTTTTTCAAACGGGCAGTCCGGCGGCGTAGGTTGAGAGTTGTTCATCGAGTGCGCGGCGGCGGAAATCCTTGACTTACGCGGGGGCAATCCGGCTTACAAGTATGCTTTACGCTGACCACACGACACTACCTCACGATGTTCTATCGCTCCTTTCAATCCCGCGTTAACCATGGCTGACAACGACGCGATCGAAGTTGAAGGCAAAGTGATGGTCGTGCTGCCCGGCACGATGTTCAAGGTGCAGCTGGCCAACGGCCATGTGGTGCTCGCTCACATTTCGGGTAAATTGCGCAAGAATTTCATCAAGATCGCCGCCGGTGATAATGTGAAGATGGAGATGAGCCCCTACGATTTGGAGAAGGCGCGCATTACCTTCCGGATGAAGGAAGCCAACCCGCTTCCGCGTCCGCCGATGCGTCGGCGCTATTGAGGGATTCGCCCTCGGTTAACGTTGAACCAAAGCTCCCGGGCTTTGGTTTTTTTGGGCCCATGGCCGATCAGGTGGGGCGCGACTTTGACTTGCGGTCGCGCTCCGACCCTCGCGCACTGCTCGGCGCATGGCCCGCCGTTCCCCTCCATCCCGCACGCTTTCGTTGAGCCGCGCTCCGGGTGCTTTTGGGGGCGATATCGACGGGTTTATCGCTTTTCTCGACCTTGAGCGCGGGCTTTCGCGGCACACGCGGGAAAACTATCAACGTGATCTCGACCAGGGCGCGAATTGGCTTAAGAGACAAGGCGTGGTCGATTGGCGCACGGTCACGGCCGCGCAAGCTGGCGGCTGGCTCCAATCGTTGTCCCGCGGTGACTTCGCGGTCGCCAGCTTGGCGCGAAAGTTAACCGCGCTCCGGGTGTTCGCCCGGCATCTCGTCCGCGAGAAACTCAGACCCGACGACTTCACGGCTTTGCTCGCGGGCCCGAAACTCGGGCGGCGACTGCCCGAAACACTCTCGGTGCAGGACATCGCGCGCTTGCTGGCTTCGCCCAGTGGGGCGGATCCGGCGTCGCTGCGGGATCGGGCGCTACTCGAACTTTTTTATTCAAGCGGTCTGCGGGTTTCTGAGCTCGGCGGACTGATGCTGCAGCAGATCGATCTCGATCAGGGTTTTCTGCGCGTATTTGGCAAAGGGTCGAAAGAGCGGGTGGTGCCCATCGGCGGACGCGCCTGCTCGGCGATTGCGAACTATCTCGTTTCAGGCCGGCCGCATTTCGTGAAGGCGTGCACGGGCAGTCAGCTTTTTTTGAGTAATCGGGGCGCAGCATTGTCACGGATCACACTGTGGTTTATCGTGAAAAAACATGCGCGGCGTGCCGGCATTGCGCAAAATGTGAAGCCGCATTTGCTGCGGCACTCGTTCGCAACCCACCTTTTGACCGGTGGGGCAGATTTGCGGGCAATTCAAGAAATGCTGGGCCACGCGAGTATCGCCACGACCCAGATCTACACGGCAGTCGAGCCGCAGCGTTTGCTGGATCAACACGCCGAATTTCATCCGCGGAACAAACACCGGACCGGACCAACTACGTAGCTTCGGCGATTGATTTAGGGGTGCGATGGTGTCGGCCAACGGGTAAAACGGTAGCCCGGCGACGGTGGCGGCGATTTCAGCGTGAGAGCGGAGGAAAGGATCGACCTTGTAACCGAAGGATTGCCCGAGGTGAGCGGCGATTTTTGAGGAAAATTTGTCGGGGTCGTTTGCGGGAGTGGCGAAGGGCACAAGGCTGTCGGCCATCAACGTCTCGACGCCCGTAAACGCGAAGGCCGAGCAGCGGGCACAAAGGACGTCCCTTTTTATCGGGCGTTGGCCGAGATTGTGGCTGCGCAGAAAGGCGCTGAACGAGGCCTTGGTGGACCGGAGTAGGCCTCGCGGGCCGTCGGGCGGCGAATCGGAAACTCCTTTTTACTGCAAACTTGACGCACCGAGTGATTGCGGTGCCCTAGAACGGATGGCCACGCCGAACGAAGAAAATTTTAACGATTACAAGCGAGCGGAGAAGAAGGCGCTCGAATTGCTTGCGGCCATGAAGGCCGCGACCCCAAAGAAAGTGGATATCGAGCTGGCGTTGTTGGTCGCAATTTTCGAACTGCACAAAGGCTCGGTGTCCGCCGACAAGATTGCGGCCATCGTGCAGGGGCACTTGAAGCAGATGGTGCCTTTCTACGGCGAGAAACATCCGGTCGCGGGCTAGGCTTTACTCGCCGGCTTAGGTCGGCAGTTCCTTTGTATGGAAATCAATGTGGTCGGACAGCGGTGCATGAGTGAGCGAGAACCGGAGCTGGGGCTCGGCGTCGTTTCGAGGGTGGATCGGGCGGCTCGCCGGGTGGGCGTAGAATTTCCGGGGGTCGGGGAGCAGCGGCTCTATGCGCTCGGTACCTCGGTGCTGAAACGGGTGCAGTTCCGAGTTGGCGAAAGTGTTTCGGTGCGGACCGGGTTGGCG
>Ga0209617_10000083_pt1 | contig 34210 bp, 24 predicted proteins | sample LakEriepJuly2011_2_FD_187459 | JGI IMG/M metagenome (GOLD analysis project Ga0209617, IMG submission 187459) | Freshwater microbial communities from dead zone in Lake Erie, Canada - CCB epilimnion July 2011 (SPAdes) (version 2) | ecosystem: Environmental > Aquatic > Freshwater > Lentic >...
GGACCGTGGATCTTGGTATGAGGCCCAGTTCGACACCAGCGACCTCCTTTACGTTTACTTGGACCGCAAGAAACGCCGTCGTAAGTTCCTGACCACCACGTTCTTCCGGGCGCTCTTCACTTTGGCGGAAGCCAAGTTTGATGCCGATCCGAAGACGTCTCCGGACAAGCTCGGTAGCGATGGTGACATCCTGAAGTTGTTCTATTCGATCAAGGACGTCTCCGTAAAGGACGCCGAGAAGATCGAGGAGATCCAGAACATGGTCCTCGTGGAGGACGCTCTCGACGTTGATCGCGGCATTGTGGTGGCCCGTGCCTTTGAGCCGCTGTCCAAAGCGGTCGTCCGCCAGATCGCTGACCTCGGAGTTTCCAAGATTCGAGTGGTGGATACGTCGGTAGACGACGGCATCATCATCAAGTGCCTCAAGAAGGATCCGACCAAGAACGCGGAAGAGGCCCTCAAGGATATCTACCGTCGTCTCCGGCCCGGAGATCCCCCCACTGCGGCCAACGCCAAGGCCCTTATCAAGCGCTTGTTCTTTGATGCCAAGCGTTATGATCTCGGTCGGGTGGGTCGCTACAAGATCAACCAGAAGCTCAACTTCAAGGACAACGGCGAAGACCGTATCCTTCGGGGGCGCGACTTGCTGGAAGCGACCAAGTACCTGTTGCGCCTGAAGAAGGGGCAGGGAAGCGTTGACGATATCGACCATTTGGGAAGCCGCCGCATCCGGACCGTGGGCGAATTGCTCGCCAACCAGTGCCGTGTGGGCTTGGCCCGTACTGAGCGCTTGGTCAAGGAGCGCATGACCTTGTTCGATCAGAGCCTCGACACGATGACGCCTCAGAAGCTCATCAATCCGAAGGCGTTGTCAGCAGTGGTTCGCGACTTTTTCGGTCGCAGCCAGCTGAGTCAGTTCATGGACCAGATCAATCCTTTGGCCGAGTTGACGCACAAGCGTCGTCTGTCTGCTCTCGGGCCTGGGGGTCTCTCCCGTGACCGTGCTGGATTTGAGGTTCGCGACGTCCATCCGTCCCATTACGGTCGTATTTGTCCGATTGAGACTCCCGAAGGACCGAACATCGGCTTGATCGCCTCCTTGGCGACCTATGCCCGAGTCAACGACTTCGGTTTCATTGAAACACCTTACCGCAAGGCCGAGAAGGGTCGCGTGACGGGTCAGTTGGATTACCTTACCGGTGACCGTGAAGAGGGCTTCGTCATCGCTCAGGCCAATTCTCTGCTCGATGACAAGGGTAACTTCGTGGGTGACCGCGTCACCTGCCGTTGCAAGGGCGACTTCATCGACGTTGAGCCCGATCGCGTCGACTACATGGACGTCTCCCCGAAGCAGTTGGTTTCGGTGGCGGCCGGATTGATCCCGTTCTTGGAGCACGACGACGCGAACCGCGCGCTGATGGGCTCCAACATGCAACGCCAAGGCGTCCCGCTGTTGGTGACCGAGGCCCCGTTGGTGGCCACGGGTCTCGAGAGCCGAGTGGCTCAAGATTCCCGCGCGGTTATTATCGCCGAGGAGGCAGGTAAGGTGGCCAGTGTCACCGGTTGCCAGATTATCATCACCAAGGATGGCAAGATCCCTGAGGGTAAGAAGAAACTAAAGCATTCTCCCGAGGACAGCGTCTGGATTTATCCGGTGCGCAAGTTCATGCGGTCCAACGCGGCCACCTGCATTAACCAGAAAATCCTGGTTTCCAAGGGTGAATCCGTGAAGAAAGGCCAAGTTCTGGCCGACGGTCCGTGCACTCAAGGCGGCGAGATCGCGTTGGGTCGTAACGTGCTGGTCGCGTTCATGCCTTGGAACGGCTATAACTTCGAAGACGCTATCCTGATCTCTGAAAAGATCGTCAAGGATGACATTTTCACCTCCATCCACATCGATGAGTTCGAAGTGGTTGCTCGTGATACCAAGCTTGGGCCTGAGGAAATCACTCGGGATATCCCCAACCTGGGCGAAGAAGCTCTCAGGAATCTGGGTCTCGACGGCGTCATCCGCGTCGGTGCTGAGGTCAAGCCAGGCGACATCCTGGTCGGTAAAATCACGCCGAAGAGCGAAACAGAACTGGCTCCTGAAGAACGTCTCCTCCGAGCCATCTTCGGTGAGAAGGCTGCTGACGTGAAGGACACCTCGCTCAAGGTTCCTTCCGGTACCTACGGCATCGTCATGGATGTCAAGGTGTCGTCCAAGAAGGACAGCGACAAGGTGGTCGGAGGCAAGAAGGACGGCAAGGATGCCCCCCGCAAGGTGGCCAAGGAGATCGAGGACGGCTTCAAGCAGAAGCGTTCCGAGCTACTGGACCAACTGACCGAGGCTCTTTCCAACATCCTCCTGGGCGAGAAGATCCCGCTCGACGTTCTCAATAGTGAGACTGGCGAGATCATCATCCCGGCCAACCGAAAGATCACCAAGACGCTGCTGAAGAAGCTGGCAGATGTCTATGATCGCATCGAGATCGACCCGTCGCCGATCCGCAACAAGATCAGCGAGATCATCAGCCAGTTCAAAAAGCGCTTTGATGAACTGCAGAGCCAGCACGACGAGGAAATGGATCGCGTCGAAGCCGGTGAAGAGCTCGATTCCGGTATCGTCAAGCAGGTCAAGGTCTATGTCGCCTCAAAGCGTAAGCTTTCGGTGGGTGATAAGATGGCCGGACGCCACGGTAACAAAGGTGTCGTCGCCAAGATCGTGCCCGAAGAGGACATGCCGTTCCTTGAAGACGGAACCCCGGTCGAAATCGTGCTGAACCCGCTGGGCGTGCCTTCGCGCATGAACGTCGGACAGCTGCTTGAGACCCACTTGGGTTGGGCTTGCAAACTCCTGGGCATCAAGATCGCCACCCCGGTCTTCGACGGTATTAAGGAGAAAGAAATCCGCGGCTACCTCCGGGAGGCCAAGTTGCCAGAACACGGCAAGGTACACCTCTACGACGGTCGCTCCGGCGAGCGTTTCGATCAGGAGATTGTGGTTGGCTACATCTACATGCTCAAACTCGGGCATTTGGTGGCCGACAAGATCCATGCCCGTGCTGTGGGCCCCTATTCCCTCGTTACCCAGCAACCGCTGGGCGGCAAGGCGCAGTACGGTGGTCAGCGCTTCGGTGAGATGGAAGTCTGGGCGATGGAAGCCTACGGCGCGGCCTTCATGTTGCAGGAACTCCTGACCGTGAAATCCGACGACGTTCAGGGCCGTACCCGCATCTACGAAAGCATCGTCAAGGGCGATAACTCGCTCGAAGCCGGTGTTCCTGAATCCTTCAACGTTTTGGTCAAGGAGATGCAGTCTCTCGGCCTCGACATTAAAGTGGGCTATACCAACCCGGCTGACGCCCCTCAAACCGCCTCGAATGCTTTGGCGGCCTTTGTCTAATCCTTTCGATCATCTGCTGAACGCACACGAACTATGTTGAGCTCCAAGGACACTGCCCGCGAGTTGCTGGGCCTAGACAAGGTTAACCTGGTCGACCACGTCGCGATCCAGGTCGCCTCGCCGGAGATCATACGCTCCTGGTCGAAGGGTGAAGTAAAGAACCCCGAGACCATCAATTACCGCACATTCAAGCCCGAGAAAGGCGGTCTTTTCTGCGAGCGCATTTTCGGTCCCGTGAAGGACTGGGAATGTTCCTGCGGCAAGTACAAACGGATCAAGCACCGCGGTGTGGTGTGCGATCGGTGCGGCGTCGAAGTGACCTTGGCTCGCGTTCGCCGCGAGCGCATGGGCCACATCGAGTTGTCCGTGCCTGTTTCCCACATCTGGTTCTTCAAGTGCATGCCGTCCCGCATCGGTTTGATGCTGGATATGACGGCCCGCCACTTGGAGCGTGTTATCTACTACGAAGACTACCTGGTCATCGACCCTGGCAGTACTGCGTTGAAGGTTCACCAGTTGCTCTCCGAGCACGAGTACCGCGAGGCCCGAACCACCTACGGTAACGACGCGTTCGTTGCCAAGATGGGTGCCGAGGCCGTTCACGGTGCTTTGGCTAATCTCCAATTGGACAAGACCGTGGATGAACTCCAGGTCGCCATGACGGAGACCAAGTCCAAGCAAAACCGAAAGAAGATCTCCAAGCGCATCAAGCTGTTCCAGGGCTTCTCCAAGTCCGTGATGCGTCCGGAATGGATGATCCTGACGGTGCTGCCAGTCATTCCTCCCGATCTGCGCCCGTTGGTGCCGCTCGAAGGCGGACGTTTCGCGACCTCCGATCTCAACGATCTCTATCGCCGGGTTATCAACCGGAACAATCGTCTCAAGAACCTGCTCCAGCTCAAGACTCCGGAAGTCATTATCCGGAACGAGAAGCGCATGTTGCAGGAGGCAGTTGACGCATTGTTCGACAACGGCCGCCATGGTCGCGCCGTGACCGGTGCGGGCAACCGCGCCTTGAAGTCCCTGTCTGACATGCTCAAGGGCAAGTCGGGCCGCTTCCGCCAGAACTTGCTGGGCAAGCGCGTCGATTACTCGGGTCGTTCGGTCATCGTCATCGGGCCGGAGCTCAAGCTGCACCAATGCGGCCTACCCAAGAAAATGGCGTTGGTGCTCTTCGAGCCCTTCATCATTCGCCGCCTGAAAGAACTCGGCTACGTCCACACGGTCCGCTCGGCCAAAAAGATGATCGAGCGTCAGACCAAGGAGGTCTGGGATATCCTCGAAGAGGTGACCCGCGGGCATCCTGTGCTGCTCAACCGAGCACCAACACTGCATCGTCTGTCGGTTCAGGCGTTCGAGCCGGTCCTCATCGAGGGCGAAGCCATCCGAATCCATCCGTTGGTTTGTACCGCCTACAACGCGGACTTCGACGGTGACCAGATGGCCGTGCACGTACCGCTGTCGGTTGAAGCCCAGTTGGAGGCTCGCCTCCTCATGATGGCGCCGCTGAACATTTTCAGCCCGTCGAGCGGCAAGCCGATCATGACGCCGACTCAGGACATCCCACTGGGTTGCTATTACCTCACTGCCGAACCGCGCAAGGCCCGCAAGGAGGGCGAACGCATCGTTCTGTGCGGTTCCAAAGAAGAAGTCATCTTCGCCCAGATGGATGGTGCCTTGAAGACCCACGATCGTGTGCGTCTCAAGAATCCGGACTTCGGCAAGAAGACGGTCTACGGCAATGCGACTGACCGCGTCATTGAGACCACCGTGGGTCGCGTGATCTTCTCGGAGATCTGGCCGCCCGAGCTGGGCTTCGCCAACATCGTGGTGGGCAAGAGCAAGTTGGGTGACCTCATTCTCAACTGCTATAAGACTGTCGGCCACGAGCGCACAGTCACCACCCTCGACAAGCTGAAAGAAATCGGATTCGAGCAGGCGACCCGTGCAGGTGTTTCGATCGGTATCGACGACATGATCGTTCCGACTGAGAAGCAGAAGGAGATCAAGGAGGCGCTTCACCAGATCAGCGAGGTCGAGAAGCAGCACAAGAAGGGCGTCATCACCAACCAGGAACGCTACAACAAGGTGGTCGATATCTGGACTCATTGTACCGATCAAATCGGTTCGGTGATGCTCAAGACGTTGGACGCCAACCAGGGCAAGAAGGAGTACAACCCGGTCAGCCTGATGGTGGATTCCGGCGCCCGTGGTAACAAGGCCCAGGTCCGTCAGTTGGCCGGTTTGCGTGGTCTTATGGCCAAGCCGAGCGGTGAGATCATCGAAAAGCCGATTCTTTCGAGCTTCCGCGAGGGTCTGACTGTTTTGGAGTACTTCATCTCGACGCACGGCGCCCGTAAGGGTCTTGCCGATACCGCGCTCAAGACCGCCGACTCCGGTTACATGACCCGAAAGCTGGTCGATGCAGCCCAAGACGTGATTATTCGCGACGAAGATTGCGGCACCAGCGCCGGCATCTCCGTTCAGTCGATTTACGAGGGCGAGGAAGAAGTGGTGAAGATCAGCGAGCGTGTCGTCGGCCGGTATGCCGCCGAAGACATCTACGATCCAGCCGACCTGAAGAATCGCCTGATTGGTGCTGGTGAGGAGTTCGACGAGATCAAGTCTCGATCGATCGACCGCTCCGGTCTCGATAAGGTGAAGATTCGTTCGGTGTTGACCTGCGAAACGAAGGTCGGCATTTGTGCCAAGTGCTATGGTCGCCATCTCGGCACCGGCAAGTTGGTTAAGAAGGGCGAGGCCGTTGGCATCATCGCCGCCCAGTCCATCGGTGAGCCGGGAACGCAGCTCACAATGCGTACCTTCCACGTCGGCGGCGTCGCGACCGGTACCTACAAGCAGCCCCAGATCAAGGCCAAGCAGGATTCGAAGGTTCGATACAATGATCTGCGCGTCGTTGCGTTGGGCGATGGCAACAACATCGTTCTGAATAAGAATGGTACTGTCAGCTTGCTCGCTCCGGACGGTAAAGAACTCGACACGCATTCCATCGTGGTCGGCTCTATTATCTCCATTCCCGATGGCGGAATGGTCAAGAAGGGCGACGTGTTCATCGAGTGGGATGCATACAATGTGCCCATCATCTCGGAGAAGGCGGGATTGGTCAGGTTCCTCGATATCATCGAGGGCGTGACCATGAAGCAAGAGGTCGATGAGACCACCGGCTCAGAGGACATGGTCATCATCGAGCACAAGGAAGACCTCCACCCGACGGTCATTGTCGAGGACGCCAAGTCCGGAGATGCCCTGGCTCAGTATTCGATTCCCGCCGGGGCTCACTTGGTTGTCTCTGAAGGCGACGAGATCGGTGCCGGTTCACTCTTGGCCAAGACCCCTCGAAAGGCTTCCAAGACTAAGGATATCACCGGCGGTTTGCCGCGTGTTGCCGAATTGTTCGAAGCGCGTCGTCCGAAGGATGCCGCCGAGATCTCGAAGATCGATGGTGTTGTTGATTTCGGATCCTCCATTCGCGGCAAGCGCTGCGTGGTGGTGAAGGACATTCACACCAGCGTGGAAGAGGAGCACCTCATTCCGATCGGAAAGCACATCATCGTCTATAAGGGTGACTTCGTGAAGAAGGGGCAGCAGTTGACCGACGGTCCGGTCGTTCCCCACGAGATCCTGGACGTTTGCGGACCGCACGAGTTGCAGGAGCACTTGGTCAACGAGATCCAGGAGGTCTATCGCCTCCAGGGTGTGACCATTAACGACAAGCACATCGAGATCATCATCCGTCAGATGCTCCGCAAGGTTCGCATCACTGAACCGGGCGATACGCTCTTCCTGTGGAGTGAGCAGATCGACAAGCTTGTCTTTGAAGAAGAGAACAACCGCGTCGAGAAGATGGGTGGTAAACCTGCAGAGGCAGCACCGGTTCTTCTGGGCATCACTAAGGCGTCGTTGGAGACCGAGTCGTTCTTGAGCGCCGCGTCGTTCCAAGACACGACCCGCGTCCTCACCGAGGCGGCGACCATGGGCAAGTTCGACTATCTCCGCGGCTTCAAGGAGAACGTCATCATGGGCCACATCATCCCGGCCGGAACCGGCTACGACCTGCATCGCAACATCAAGGTTAAGATGCTCGTCGAAGTCCCGGAAGATGAACCGACCGTGATGGACATCACCGCCGACCAGTCGCCTTCGGTCGCCTGATCGTTTTGGATTAAGATCTGACAGGGCACCTGGAAACAGGTGCCCTGTTTTGCTTTGTGTGTGCCCAGTCAGGCGCACCTGTTGGTGGGCTAGGAATATTCGGCGAAGAAAGTCAGTCAACCGATCGACCTCAAGTCTCTGTTGCCTGATCAGGATTCTGAACCTTGACGGTGAAACCGGTTGCTTCTCACCGGCCTGAATTCCAGTCTTCGGATTAGCGATCGGATTAAACCCAAGTCCTGCTGCTCCGGATTCCCCCCATGAAGAAGGTATCCCGCTCTTCCCTGAGTCTTGGAGTTGTGCGTCCTCCAGAGCCAACTCCTGCTAGGCCAACTCCAATTCGACGTTTTAAGCCGAGATTCGGTCCCGATCCCATCCCGCAGCCCCTTCTAGGGCGTTTTGGCCTCGGAGTCTCGGCAAGGCTGATCCGTCGCCACAGATCGAGCCCAGTGGAGCGACGCGTGGGAAAAGGTGCTTCGGCCCCGCTGAGATTTGTTTTTATCCGTCGTACGAAAACCGTACGGGGAAGAACCTCTCGCCGCTCCTCAGCCCAAGGGCCCCTGCCGATTCGGATTCAAAAAGCAGTGGGCAAGGGCAAGGTTTCGATGCAGGGGGCCAAGCCTGACCTCTTGTCATTGTTGGAGCCCAAGAGAGGGGCGTCGGCAATTCAGGGATTGCCCTGGGTCCAACATCTAATGGCAGTCCATTTGGACCCTGTGAACATTCCGCAAGGACTGCCCGAGATGCCTCCGATCCTGCTGGAGGGGGATCCCGGGACACTGAATTTACCCATCCTAGAATCGGGCCAGGGTTCCCATGAATTGGCAGGGGCTGCATCGGCGGTGTGGCTAACGGGCTGCGATCCGCGGACATTGCTTCTGGGTTGGGAGGAGCCAAGTCAGCCCTCGGTATCGACAGCTTCCCCAACGGAATGGCGGATTCGTTCGGTCACTGAACCGAATTCCATACTCGCTGCAGGAGCCCTGCCTACGGACCGCCGATTTATTTTCCTTCAAGATCCGCCGCAGGCAACGGGCCATATCGCTGACATTGGGATGCGGTCCCCCCAGGGGCGCTGGGAATGCCTGGCCTCTTCCGGACCGGTCTCGCTGCCGCCGTCTTCGGTGGCTCCGGATGCGTCACCAGCCCCTGTTCCACTCCCAGCGGCCGCCGGCGTTCGGCCCGGGGTCGTTCGGCCCGGGGTTATGGCGAGTTATTTTCAGCATATTTTGGATCCTCAGTTTGGGCCTGTGGGGAGTTCGGAACTCGGACTGCCCGCCGTGTCTGATCGACTGGGGCAGGGCGGGGGCTCCAACCAAGCCCCATCCTCGGAGTGGACCGTGGCGATCCCGGAAATCTCCTCGTCGGCCTTGGGTTCGCCAGGCTTGGACTCCGGTTTGCCTTCAGAGGACTTTGAGTTTCGCGTTAATGCTGAGGTGGTTCTCTTTGGCAGCACACGACCTGGGTCTCGTGTGACGATTTTTGGCCGCCCGGTTGATTTGCGTTCGGACGGATCCTTCACCTTCCGTTGTGCATTGCCGGACGGTCGATTTGAGGTGCCGATGCAGGCGGTGGGTCCGCAGGGGATGGATGTCCGGCAGGCTGTTCTCACTTTGGCCCGACAGACAGAGGTCCGCGGCGGGGTGGGCTCACATCCACCGATCTTTGGACTTCCACTTCCGGATGCCATTCCGTGAGTGAACCACCGGTGATCGGGTCTCTCGCCCTCGTGCTGCACGCTCACCTTCCGTGGGTGCGACATGCCGATCAGGACCGGTTCTTGGAGGAGTACTGGCTGTTTGAGGCGGTGGCCGAGTGCTACCTGCCGCTCTTGAGACTCATCCGGGGTTGGGCCCGCGATGATGTGGATTGGAAGTTCAGCCTCGGGATCACGCCGACCCTGGCTGCCATGTGGGCCGACCCGTTGCTGCGTTTCCGGAGTCAACGGTATTTGGCCGAGCGTCGTGATCTGGCGCGGATGGAATGCGAGCGCACGATCCTCATTCCCGAACTGCAGGCGGTGGCCCAGTTTCACCGCGCGTTTTACGACCAAGTTTGGGAAGAGTGGTTGGCTTGCGGAGGGGACCTGGTGGGAGCCTTTGCCGCCTGGGCGCAGACGGGAAGGCTGGAACTGCTGGCAGGCCCGGCCACGCACCCCATCCTGCCGCTGCTGACCATTGAACTGGGGAGCCTTCGGGCTCAATTGCGTCTGGGACTGAGGGAACACGAGCGCCGATTCGGCCATTGTCCACAGGGGCTTTGGCTCCCGGAGTGCGCCTGGTCTCCCGCGTTGGAGCCACATTTGTTGGCGGTGGGAGTCCGCCACAGCATCGTAGAGACTCATGGACTCCTGAAGGGTTCGCCTCCGGCGCCCTCTGCGATTTTTCTGCCAGTTCGTAGCCCGGGGGGAATCACGGTTTTCGGGCGCGATCCTCTGAGTGCTCGACAGGTTTGGAGCCGCCAGGGCGGATATCCTGGGGACCCTCGATACCGGGAATTTCACCGTGATTTGGCCGATGAGGCGGAGTGGGAATCCGTATCGCGGTTTCTCCCGGCAGCTGGGGTCCGCTACCCCAGTGGACTCAAGTACCATCGAGTCACCGGCGGTGGCGTCGACAAGTTGCTCTACAATCGGTCCGAGGCGATGCAGGCCGTTGAAGAACAGGTGACTCATTTCTTGTCGCAGAGGCAGCACCAACTCCGACAAGCCCGGGCTGGACTAACTCGAACACCGGTTATCGTGGCCCCTTACGATGCCGAACTCTTTGGCCACTGGTGGTTCGAGGGACCGGAGTTTCTGGATGGTGTGATGCGTCAGGCTTCGCGCTTCGGTATTGGGCCACAGACTTTGTCGGGGGCTTCCGGCGATAGTACCGAGGCATGGGTGTCGCAGCCTGCCGAGTCGAGTTGGGGTGCTGGTGGGCACCTGGGGGTGTGGCTTCACCCATCGAACGCGGACCTTCAGCCACGACTGCGCTCAGCTGGTGTAAGGATGGTTTCGGTGGCTCGTACGGCCATTATCGCCGCTGAATCCGGTAATCCTCGGGGTGGGTGCCTCGAGGGATGGGCGCGGCAAGCGGGCAGGGAATTGCTACTAGCCCAAGCCAGTGACTGGCCTTTCCTAATCCGTATGGGTACCGCCGAAGGCTACGCGCGTCGCCGAGTCGAAGGTCATCTGCAGGCCTTCGAGGGCCTTGCCAAGGCCGTCCTCGGTGTCGAGGGAACGGCCGCTTTGGAGGGACAGGAAACTTCTCGGCCTGGGGACGGTTTTCCGGAGCCGGATCTCAACTGGTGGTGGTCGGCCGGGGAGGGTAATCTTTGCGTGCTTGGATGACTTCTGCGGAGCCGTCTGGTCATCGGTGCCTCGCTGTTTTGCTCCGGTGATGAAGGATTCTAACGGAAAATGGTCGGTGCCCCCGATGGAAGCTGCTGCACGAATCTGAAGTTTTGACGCTTTCCCGGGCAACGGGTGCTCTATCCATAATTCGAGCGTTGACGATTCTTCTCTCGGATCGCTTCATCTCGCGCAGCCCCATATACTGTCGTTCAACAAACCTTTTTGCATGAATCCCTATCCTGCATCTCTGACTCGTCGTGAGCGCAACCAGCGCGACGGTTTCACCCTCATCGAATTGTTGGTGGTCATCGCCATCATCGCCATTCTTGCCGGAATGTTGCTGCCGGCCTTGTCCAAGGCAAAAGACAAGGCCTTGTCGACCATCGACTTGAGTGGTTGCAAGCAGATCATGCTCAGCAGCCATATGTTCGCGACCGACAACCAAGACGACCTGCCGGGTCCGACCTGGGGTCTCACCGGTTGCAAGACCGGTTGGGCCTATTCGGCCGTCAATGACGGGAGTGCCCCGTCCCAGACTCCGGGCCAGGCCGTGCCGGCAACGATTCCCGATGGCGCAGGCGACAATAAGGTGCCGCTGAGCGCTGGTTCCAAGTCCCTGGCGCAGCAGCCTTTCTTCATGATGGGGCAGTTGGGACGATTCCTCACCACCCCGAAGGTGCTCTTCTGCCCCAAAGATCTCACTGAAGTCGCTGGTTCTAAGAAGAACGAATGGGCTGGCCGCAGCGTCAAAATCACCAGCTACACCTTCAACGGCTGCATCATTGATTTGGGTGCGTTGCCCAACATGGCCGAAGGCAAGGCTCGCAAACAGTCGGCCTTCCGCCCTCTCGACATCCTGTTCTGGGAGACGGCCGAGGGTGATCCCTTCCTCTTCAATGACGCAGGTAACCAACCGACCGAAGGCATCTCGCAGCGCCACCGCGCTTCGGCCTACAAACGCGGCATCCTCAATCAAAATTGGGGTGGTCAGTCGTCCATTGGCCGCATGGATGGCAGCGCCAGCTTCATCCGGTTCAACGACTTCACCATCATGGGAGGCGGGACCCCTCAAGGCATGCCTGCAGGTCTGAAGGCTATGCCCCAGAGAGACGACAACAATCACGTTTGGATTGGACCGGCCTACAAGAATTGATCGTCCAAGAGCCTTCGTTATCATTCGAATGCCATGAAACACGAATACTGCCTGCTATTGCTGTTGTCGTTGGGGTTGGTGACCGCCTGCTCAAAAAAGGATCAGGCCGACTCAGCTTCCGCACCGGCTGCCGAGGCTCCGGCTGCTACCGAGACCACTCCGGCTGCTGCCCCAGCGTCCGCCGAGGCGGCTCCGGCTCCCGAGGCTAAGCGCAACTGGGATGCTGTAGTGGCTGAAGTGGCCCGTATCCGCGCCATGCGCCCATTGCCCGACGACAAGCGGACCCGCATGCTGCAATTGCAGGATGAGTTGATGGCGGCCTCGAATTCCGATCCGACCGCCCGGGAAGCTTGGGCCAATTTATCGCGGATTATCAACGGCCGCTGAGGTCTTGTTTTTGGTCTTCTTAGAAGTCGGGCGTCCGGAGAACCCGGGCGCCCTTTTTTGTTGGTAAGCCCTATGACCCGGAGGACGGTGATCTTGTTGGCAGTGTTGCTGTCGGTGGGGGCGCTCGCTGTTTGGCGACGCGGCCCTGCGTCCACAGCGATGGTTCGGCAGCAGGACGCCCAGGCCGAGGCGGCAGCGCGCAAGTTCATGTCCCTTCGTGAGGCAGAAGAGTTGGCCGATCGTGAAGTTTGGTCACCGACCCAGCCGGCGATCCGCCTCGAGCAAGAATTGGTCTTGGGGGTGGAGCGAGCGATGGGAGCCCGCAGTCTCGACGCCGGAGTGCTGCCCAATCTGGCTCAGCAGATTTCCGCACCGGCGGGTTACTCTCTGCGTTGGATGCAGGTCCGATTGATGCGGGTCCGTCCCAATCCGCAGACCGAGGGACTCACGGCGGGATTTCTGGCCGACTTGGAGTCGGAGGTTGTCCTTGAAGCACCCGCCGACAGGAACTCCTCGCGAGTGATTTGGACCGCGCGATTCCGGGTAGAGTCGGATTGGTCCGACGGTGAGACACCTCGACTTCGCAATTACCACCTCAGCCAGCCCCCGACGGTCCAGAGCGGTGCAACGGTTTTCGAGCCCTGGGCCGACCTCTTGATTCCGACCAATGGCGTTGGGCTTTTCACCGACCCACTGCTGAAGGAGACCACGGAGCGGGGAGTTCAATTGCATTTGGCAGGTGCGGGGGTGACGGCCGTCCGGGTTGGGGAAGGGTGGCGCTGGGAGACGGCGGACATGGGGCCGCCTGCCCAAGTAAAAGCTATCGTTCTGGCCGATTTGGACGGAGACGGAACCAGTGAGGTGGTGGTCGCCAATGCCTCCGGAATTCAAATTCGGGTCCGTGATGGGTGGCGTCAGGCCTGGGCAGCCCCGGCCAAGCTCAGGCATCCGCAGTCCATCACCGCTGGTGACATCGATGGCGACGGGGACCTCGATTTGTGGGTCACCCAATACCGGTTGCCGTTCGTCAACGGCCAGTTCCCCACACCGTACTACGATGCCAACGATGGATTCCCTTCCTACTTGTTGCGCAATGACGGAACCCAGTGGTTGGACATCACCGAGGCCTCTGGTTTGGCTCCAAAGCGTCATCGGCGCACCTACAGTGCCTCGTGGTTGGACTTCGATAGCGATGGCGACTTGGACCTCGTCAACGTGAGCGACTTCGCGGGCCTAGATCTTTATCGCAACGACGGGCGGGGTCATTTCACCGACCTGACTCCCGAACTTGGCCTGGCGCGGCATGCCTTCGGAATGGCCCATGTAGTCTGGGACGCCAATCACGACGCGTTGCCTGATCTCCTCATGGTGGGGATGGACTCCCCGGTGGCTTCGCAACTGGAGGCCTTGGGACTGGGTCGGCCCGAGTTTCCCGGACACACAGTGCATCGAGGGGCCATGACTTATGGCAATCGGCTCTTCGTCGGTTCCAGAAGTCGCGGCATGGAATTGAGTCCACTCTCTGAGGACTTGCGTCGGGCCGGTTGGGCGTGGGGGGCTGCGGTGTTGGATTGGAACAACGACGGTCGAGACGACCTTCATTTGGTCAATGGACATGAGACCTTCGAAAGCCGATCTGAGTTCGAGCGTCAGTTCTGGCAGCACGATATCTACGTCGGCGGATCAACTCCCGATCCGGCGTCGCAGCTTTACTTCATGCAGGCCAATGAGCGCCGTCGGGCCGCCCGGCAGTCCTACGGTGGGTGGCAAGCCAACCGACTGTTCACCCAGACGGTCAGGGACTCCTTCGTCGAGAATGCTTGGATCCTTGGGGTGGCAGTGACCGAGGATTGCCGCAATGTGGTGGCCGGCGATTTTGACGAAGACGGGCGGATGGATCTGGCCTTAACGACTTACGAACAATGGCCAGTGACTCGCCAGAGGCTCCTGATCTTCCGCAATCGTTCCGTCAACGACGGACACTGGATCGGGTATCGGCTGAACGCTCCGGCTCCGGGTTCCCACCTGGAAGTAACCACCCGGGAGGGCATCCGGCGTCATTGGTGGGTCAACGGAGACGGCTACCGATCCCAGTCAGATACCGAGGCCCACTTCGGGTTGGGGCATGGTTCCGAGGTCCTCAAGGCGGAGTGGGTACGCCTCGGTGGCGCTCGCCAAGAGTTGCCCCGGACTCTCGACCGATGGCATCGGATTGGCCTCCGTCCTTGAGTCTGAGGCAAACCTTTACGAGGTTCTGTTGACAATCCCATCTCGAAGCGGTCCGTAACGGGCTGGATCCGTGCTGCAAACCCAGGAAGGGGGCATTCATAGTCAAGGCGGCGATTCATGAGCTTTTTCGCTGAATGGGATTCCTATTGACCGCAAAGGCGTCTGTTGTGGACAACCTGATGGACGTGACGGATCCGATCCGGCGCGACTCCGGAAAAACACATGGCGAGAATAGTAAGGAAGGCGGGCCCTGCGATCAAATCGGCGGCCAGTTCCAAATATGACGCGCACCACAAGGTGCTCAACACGACCTACGGCTCTTTCGCGGACTTGCGTCGCGAACTGGCCGACTCCAAGGAGAAGGTCTCCGAGCGGGAGAGCGTGCTGAAGCTCTTTGCCACCTGCATGGATCCTCAGAGGGCCTTCCTGCTGCTGGATGACTATCTCGAGAAGCTCTCCCTGAGCCGCAAGGACTTCGGTCAGTCGGAATGGTGGCCGCGGATGCAATCTTCGACGGGCAAACCCCGTCTGGAGGAAGTGGCCATGCTGTTCCTGCGAAACAATCGGTCGTTGCCGACCGAATTGCTCCAGTACGCCAACTTCGAAAAGTTTGCGGCCGTCGAACAGACTGAGAAGGAGACCGGCTTCGTTCAGGAGTTGGAGAACTGGCTCTTCCCTCCCAACCACACGCATCTGGACTCGCCGCGTGCGGCCCTGCGGGTCGTTTGTGAGCCGAAGCGGGAAGACGAGAACTCCAATCAGTGGCGTCTGGCCGTCCATTTCTTTTTGTTCCGTTCCCGCTCCGGCGAGAAAGAGCGCTTTGTTTCGGACCTGTGCGACCTGCGCACTCGTGCGGCTCACGAAGCCGAACTCTTCCCGGCCGAAGACTGGCAGGTGATCGACTGGTTGCATGGGCACTGGTCGGAGAAGGTGCCCGAAGGGGAGGTTATGCTACTCGACGGCCCAGACTTGCTGACCTGGCTTGCCAAGTGGGGCCACGGACTGCGGCTCGAGCTGCTGGGTAAGGCGACCAACATTGATTTTGTGGGACGGGTGGCCGAATTGAAGCCGCGACTGGAGACCATTGAAGGCGAGATGAGTTTTACTCACGTGCTGTCATTGCCCAATGGGGTGAACCAGCCCTTGCCGGAATGTCAGTTCTTTGTCGGAGAGCCTCCGCTCGTGTTGGTGGGCAACGAGTTCTTCGTCTTGCGCCATGCGCCTCCGGCCACACTGCTGGGCCCATGGGCTCAGCGTCCGGTGGTGCCGGTGAAGCGGTTATCTCAGCGCCTGCTCACCGAATTGCGCCGCACTCAGGCCAAGGAGCAACCCAACGCCAACTGGAGCGAGTTGTGCGAGACCCACTCGGCCCGCCCTCAGTTCACCTTCGAACTCGCCGACGAGGTGGTCCGTGTCCGTCTCTTAGCCATCAGTGAAAAGGACGCTTCCGAGTGGCAATGGAACGGCCACGAATGGACTCGGGTGGTGGAGCGCCAGGGAACCGAGAACCGTCCGGAACTCCTCGACGATGTTCGGCTGCTGCCGGCGATCCATTGGCTACAGCAGGCCGATTGGTTTACTCCAGAGCCAGGTCTTTGGGTGCTCGATGCCAATGAGAACTGCCTTTCTCAGTTGGCCACGGCGTGGTTCGACCGCCCCAAGGAGGCCGACTACTTGGGCAACCCCAGCTTCCAGCGACTCTTCCTCAACCGGCGACTCGTGAAGCCCAAGCTGGTGCTCAAGGGTTCCGGTATCGACTGGTTGTCGGTGAGCGCCGAATGGGAGGCCGAGGGCATGAAGCTCTCTAAGGCTGACTTGGAACGACTGGCCGCGGCCACCTCGCGCTTCGTCAAGCTGCCCGACGGCGGTTGGGTGGAGTTGGACATCGACGCCAACCGCAAGGCTCATGAGATGGCAGCCACTCTGGGACTCGAAGGGCTCTCGGCGGACGCCCAGAAAACGTCCTTGGTCCACGCGACTCAGTTGGATGAAACAACCTTGGATGCCCTTGGAGCCAACAAGGTGGTTGCCGAATTGCGGGCCAAGTTGGCCAATTTCAAGGGGGTGCCCGAGACGAAATTGCCGGCAAGTATTTGCGCCGAGCTGCGACCTTATCAGCAGGAGGGGTTCAACTTTTTGGCCAACCTCACCCGGCTTCGTCTGGGTGGTATTCTGGCGGACGACATGGGCTTGGGTAAAACCCTCCAAACCTTGGCTTGGCTCACCTGGCTGCATGAGAATGCCGCTAAAAAAGACAAAAAACCGTCGTTGGTCCTGTGTCCGGCCTCGGTACTGCACAACTGGCGTCGTGAGGCCGAGAAGTTTGCCCCGAACCTTAAGGTGCTGGTGCTTCAGTCGGGCCAGCAGCGACACAATTTGCGCAAGCAAATCCCCGACGCCGATATCGTGGTCACCAACTACGCCATCCTCCGCCGAGACTTGGAAGAGTTGGGCAAGTTCCACTTCCGCGCCCTGGTACTCGACGAGGCTCAATTCATCAAGAACCCGACGGCTCAGGTGACGGTTGCTGTGAAGGAAATCGAGGCCGATCACCGTTTGGCACTCACGGGTACTCCGCTGGAAAACCGCATGCTCGACCTCTGGTCGATCGTCGACTTCTCGCAGCCGGGATACTTGGGCAACCAGCAGAACTTCAATGAAGTCTACGAGGCCAAGGGTGATGGCCCCGAATGGGATGGCTCAGCCAAGCGCCGTCGCCTGAGTGCCAAGCTACGCCCGATCATGCTGCGCCGCCTTAAGAAGCAGGTGGCTAAAGACCTACCCGACCGCATCGAGGAGCGCCGCGACTGCGAATTGGACGACGATCAGCGCAAGCTGTACCTGGCCGAGCTGCGCCGCAGCCGCGAGCAGGTTATGAAGACCATGCAGGAGAAGGGTGTGGCCAAGTCCAAGATGCACGTCTTGGCGGCGCTCACCCGCCTGCGCCAGATCTGCTGCCATCCAAGGCTCGTCGGCAACGACTGCGTTTCGGGCAAGACCGAGACGCTCTTCGAGCTGCTCGAGCCCATCTTGGCTTCCGGCAACAAGATCCTGCTCTTCTCCCAGTTCGTGGAGATGCTGAAGCTCCTCGAGGCCGCCTGCCGTGAGCGGGGGATCAAGACTCACATCCTGACCGGCGAGACCAAGGCGCGTATGGAGGTGGTCAATGCCTTCCAAGCCGATCCGGATCCCTGCGTGTTCCTCTTGTCGCTCCGCGCGGCGGGCACGGGGCTGAACCTCACCAACGCCAGTTATGTGGTGTTGTACGATCCGTGGTGGAACCCGGCCGTCGAGGCGCAGGCCATCGACCGCTCGCACCGCATCGGTCAGACTCAGACCGTGATGGCCTATCGGTTGATCACTCCGGGTACCGTGGAGGAAAAAATCTGGGACCTCCAGCAGCGCAAGTCGGCCACCATCGCCGACGTGCTCGGCGAGGAAGGGTTCGCCAGCAACCTGTCGAAGGACGACCTCGAGTACCTCTTCAGCGAGGACTAATCGGAGGTTTGTTTGGAAAGCATCGGGGCCGTGCGGGCCGTTTTAAACGGATCGCACGGCCTCAATCGTTTGCAGCAGGCCAAGGCCCTTGGTTTGTTCTTGAGACTGGGGAGGGGCCGTGAAGCCGATCCCGGTCTTAGAGCCTGTCTGAAAATGGGGAGGGGTCCTGCGGCTGGGCCTGTTAGGGTTCGTAAAGTCCGGCCTCGCGGAGTTGCGCCTTGAAGGCCTCCACACGCGCCGGGAAATACCGCTGGACGATGCGTTCGACCTCCGGCTTCCAATGCCCCTCGACCGTGTAGGTTTCGAAGGATCCCTCCTTGTAGCGATGAATTCGGTTCCGGTAATCGCCCCACCGCAGGGCCTCCGCAAATAAGGCCGGTTCCAAATGTTTGGCCATCGAGCGGTATCGGGCGGCCGCGGCGTCGGCCGAAAGAGCGGCCCCCGGGGCCATGTGCTTTCTGGCTCGGGTTGCGAACTCACGGCAGAAGTTCGGAGACTGGCGGAGCTTTTGAAAAATGCGGGTCGGCGATTGGTCGTCGTCGTCCTTCAGGCGATTGTCCTGAGGGTCTTCGAGGGTTCGCTCCCCGTCCCAAACTAGAAACTGCCATAGACCCGGAGGATTCCGACGTCGGGCCGCGTACCAATTGGATGAGCGGTCCCAATCGCCGTTGGCGCCGTACAGGTTCAGCAGCATGAAATCAATGAAGGCAGGTACATCTAACTCGGCGCGGAGGGCCTTCTCAGTCACCTCATTGGTAATGCCTGCGTTGATCAACCGCATCAACCGATCCCAGGCGATGGTGTCGCCGGAGAGCACCTTGTCGGCGTTGCGTGCATCGTAATCGACGCTTCGCCCGCCCCAGGTCCGGGCTGCGAAGCCAGCGTCCGGGCGTTCGCACAAATCGTAGATGCCCCAATAGAGGCCATTGAGATGCAAATGCACGGGGCGGCTGCGGGAGGCTGAATGACCCATCACGGAATAGGTCGCCCGCATCCAAGGGTCTCGCAGGTAGTCGGCGCTCCGACGTTCTTTTCCGTCCCAGTGCAGCCAGGAGTGATTGTTGCCGGCGCGGAGAATGAACTGATCAAGGCTCCCCTCTTGCCCGGGGAACAATGCGTTTTTGAGGGACGGCAGCCCATAGCGGGAACGGAAGACGACCCGGAAGGAATGCTTCGGTGATTCCTTGGGACGGCGATTCCATCCCCCCTGAATCCTCAGACCGGCCTGAACTTGAAAACCCGGGCCGCGGGGGGAAGTCCGAAAGGTGAGTTGGACCGGCCGTTCCCAGGCGTCCCCGGATTCTTGGGTATGCCGGTAGAGCCCCCGCTCCTCGCCATAAAGATCTTCGTTCTTCAGGTTCAAAAACAGATGGGGAAGGGCCTCGAGGGCCTCTTGCAGTCGTTGTTCAGTTTTGGCCGCCCCATCGGCCGGCACCGACATCCGGTACCAGGCAGGTGCTTCCCAGCCGTCTTCGCGCCCCCAAATTGTAGGCAATCCTGCTCCGTCTTGCCGCAGGATCTCAGCGACCGAGAACACCGAGGTTGGCGGGGGAGTAGGAGGCGCCTCGGCCCCGGACCGCAGTACGAGAACAACTGCGAAGAGAATCAGGGAGAGAAGATCGCGGAGGTATCGGCGCACGAAAAAAACGTGGGCTGCTTCTGGCTGAAAGGCACGCGTCGAACGGCCATAAAGATCTCAGCCTGTTGCCTCAAAACTTTTGATCCACTGGGGGATTGGCGTGGCGGAGGGGCATGAGGTCGTTGCCCCCCAAAGGGTGACACCGGCTAAGAGACGGGATACCGATGGATCCATCGAGCTCCCTGGAAAGGACCGATCTCCGAGCGGTCCATGTCTGCGGTGGTCCATTTCTGCGGACGTTGGCGCTTTCAGAGAGGTCTCCCCACCTCGGAGGTTCCCGGGTAAGGCTGAGTTTGCGGTAGGACTCCTGGCTGTAGCCCAATAACCTCCGAGGTAGGGACCGATCTCCGAGCGGTCCGTCTGAGGGCGCTGGAAACCCTGGAGACTAGCGACCGCAGTTTGGGCCTGGGCCTGGCGCTTTCAGAAAGATCTCTCCCCACCTAGGGAGCTTGTCGGAGGTGTTGCGAGTCGGTCGGCGATTGCCTCGACAGGGGGCAGGGTGGGGGCGAGTTTCTACTCGTATGACCGTTCGGGACACCTTGTCGTGGATCACCCAGACGCTTCAATCTGCCGGCATCGAGTCCGGAGAAATCGAGGCGTGCTGGATGCTGTGGCAATTGACCGGTTCCAGTCCGGTTCAGTTGCGTTTGCGGGGTGACGTATTGGTTTCTCGTGAGCACCGCCAACAGTTGGAGACTTGGGTGCAACGCCGCTGCCAGCGGGAACCGCTGCAACACATCTTGGGCACGGCTCCGTTTCTCGAATGGGAGATTGAAGTCTCCGGTGATGTTCTGGTGCCAAGGCCCGAGACCGAGGTACTGGCCTTGAAGGCTCGGGATTGGCTTCGACAGCGGGCCGGTGGCATTGCGGGTCGCGCCTTGAAGGCCCTCGATATCGGCACGGGATCTGGTTGCCTGGCGATGGCCCTGGCCGGCATTCCAGGGGTATCCGTCCAAGCGATCGATGTATCGGAAGCGGCTTTGCGAATCGCCCGATCCAATGCGGCCCGGCTTGGATTCAACGACATTGATTTTTTGCATCGCGACCTGAGGAGTCTTGGCGCGACTGAGTTCCAGAATTTGGACCTGATAGTGTCCAACCCCCCGTACATTCCCACCGACGAAATCTCCCGATTGGATCCCGAGGTGCGCGACCACGATCCCCGACTGGCCTTGGACGGTGGGGCCGATGGTTTGGAGTTCTACCGCATCCTAGCCAAGTTGGGTCAGCAGTGGTTGAGCGCCTCGGGCTGTCTCCTGTTGGAGTTCGGGGACGGTCAGGCTCCGGCCCTGATCCGGCTCTTTACCGAAGAGGGTTGGGGCGAGATTTCAGCAGAGAAAGACTTGAGCGAGCGCGAGCGGATTCTCATCGTCTACCCATCGGCCGCCCGTGCGATCTGAATCCACCAACCCACGCGGGCATCTCCGGTTCCTCAATCCATGGATAGTTTTTTGATCGAAGGCGGACTCCCCCTGAACGGAGAAGTGACCATCAGCGGCTCGAAGAACGCTGTGCTGCCCATTCTTGCGGCAACGTTGCTCACCTCTGAAACCTGCATCATCCGTCGGGTGCCCGACCTGAGCGACGTTGGTTTCATGCTTAAGATCCTTCAGTCCCTCGGAGCCGAGGTGACTCAGGACGGTAGCACTTTGACCATTCGAGCCGCGAACATCTCCGGCCGCGGTGATTACGAATTGATCCGCAAGATGCGGGGATCGATCTGCATTCTTGGGCCTCTTTTGGCACGCCTGAAGGAGGCCGTGGTGTCGTTGCCGGGCGGTTGCGTGATCGGCACGCGCCCCATCGACTTGCACCTCAAGGGGTTGCGGGGTCTGGGTGCTCAGGTTGAGGTGGAAGCCGGCTATGTGCGGGTGCATGCCTCGCGTTTGGAAGGTCAGATGATCTTCCTCGGCGGTCGCGTGGGTCCCACGGTTTTAGGAACAGCCAACTTGATGATGGCCGCCACACTGGCTGTCGGCATCACCGTCATCGAGAGTGCCGCCTGCGAGCCCGAAGTGGTGGATCTGGCCGACTTCCTCATTTCCATGGGGGCGAAGATTACCGGCGCGGGCAGTCCTACGATCACCATCCACGGGGTGAAGGAGCTACACGGTGCCGATCACGAAGTCATCGCCGACCGTATCGAGGCCGGCACCTTCGCGGCCGTGGCTGCGGCGACGGGCGGTGAAGTTATTTTGCGCGGGGCCCGCGCCGATCACCTCGGAGCAGTCCTGGACAAGCTCCAAGAGGCCGGTGCGGAGATTCGCCGGGGGGCTGGAATGTTGACGGTCCGGGGTACGGGTTCCATCAAGCCCATCGACATCACCACCATGCCGTACAGCGGCTTCCCCACCGACATGCAGGCCCAACTAATGGCCTTGGCCTGTCAGGCTCCGGGGACGAGCATTATTACCGAGCGCATCTTCGAGTCGCGATTCATGCATGCCTCAGAACTCATGCGTCTGGGTGCAGATATTGCCATCGAGGGCCCCAGTGCCATCGTCAAAGGAGGGCGACCTCTGAGTGGTGCTCCGGTCATGGCCTCTGATCTTCGGGCGTCGGCGGCGCTGGTCATCGCTGGGCTTGCAGCCAAGGGCAGCACTCAAGTTCACCGAGTCTATCATTTGGATCGCGGCTATGAGCGTATGGAGCTGAAACTCCAGAAGCTTGGGGCTCGGATTCAGAGAATTCCCGGGGAGTAAGCGGCGGATCTTGGGGGTGGGTGATGAAGGGTGTGCTCCATGAAATTCGTGCTGCTATTTTTGTTGGTGGCCACGGTGGGATTCGGTGTTTACCGGATCTCGCTGGTCTACCGTTCGATACCCTCTGACGGGCAGGCCCGAGAACAGGCCCGTGAGAACGCTGCCCCAGTGGTGGGCGATGAATCCCTGCCCGCCCTGTCACCGCCGTTGGAGGCCTCGTTGGCGAGCGCCACGCAGGCCGGTCCGCAGGCGCTCCGTCAATGGCTCAACCAGAATGGGGCATGGGTTCCCGAGCCCCGATTATCGGCTATCCAATTGGACTACGCGCAAATGCTAGTCCGCAACAACCCGGCCGAGGCCCGTCGGCTTTACGCCGCGGTGAAGGCACGAACGCCGGCCAACTCACCCTTGGCTTCCCGACTGAAGCAGCTTTCCCGAACGTTTGAGTGATTCCATGGACATTGTTTTCAACTGCCCCCATTGCGGCCTCAGTCTCGAGGTCGACCAAGACGCCGCCGGTCAGCAATTCGACTGCCCGACCTGCCAAAAATCGGTGACCGTGCCGACTGCGGCCGCCGTACCGAACCAGACGGCTTTGACGGGGACCGCTGGCCCGACTCCGTCACCGCGTGATGAAAAACGCATGGCGGTTCCGGCCTCCCAGAAACCGATCGAGTCCCTCATCCAAAAGCCCAACAAGTCGCTGGAACTGGCGGCCAAGGAGTCAAAGCCGGGGATGCGGGTGAAGACCATCCGTCATTCCGACTGCAAGGAAGTCGGTAAGGACACGTTCGACGAAGTGGTTTCGGACTTTCTCAACAAGATCGGCGATCAAGCCCTCGTGAGCATAACCCCCATTAACTACAGCTACCTCGATATCGCCACCCAGAAGCTCCTGGCCGACTTCGGGGTGATGGTGATTTACCGGGGCTGAATTTATCGGGGCTAAAGAAGCACCTCTCTGCCTTCCGCTCTAAATCCCGCACCATGGGAGCTCCCGGTCTGACGCCCTGGCTGGTAATCGCTCTCCGGGTGATTTCCAACCCGTGCTCAAACGCCCTCCAAAAGGCCTTGGCCGGAGGAGGATGGCCGGCGCCGGTCCTGCTGGCCTTCACGCATGGGGTGCTCGGTCCGGTGGCTATGGTGATTTTGCTTCGGGCCGGCGATTCGCTGAGTTGGGTCTTTTGGTTGTGGAGCTTGCTGTCGGCCGCCCTGGCCGTGGCGGCCAATTGGCTCATCATTGAGGCTGTCCGGCGCTCGGACCTGTCCCTGTTGGGTCCCATCAACGCCTACAAGCCCTGGGTGAGCCTCGTTCCTGGTTGGTTCTTGCTGGGGGAACGGCCTGAGGGTTGGCAATGGGTGGGCATGGGATTGGTGTTTTTGGGCAGTCTTCTCCTGGGGGGAACGGGAGGTAGGAAGGGGCGTCCGTGGGAGCTGTTTCTGGATCGTGGTGTCCAGCTACGTTTTCTGGCCCTGGTATTTTCGGCGGCCGAGGCCGTGACATTGAAACGGGCGTTGGCAGTTTCTGATCCGGTACGGGCCTTTGCCGGATGGGTGCTGTTGGGTTTTCTGGTGGCTGCCCCGTTCGCTTGGAAAGCCCGCGCAGCCTGTCCCCAAGCCGGGACCGTGGCCCTGGGCAGTTTGTCGGCTGGGTTGGCGCTCGCGTTGACGACGGGGCTGATGCAAGCCAGCACCTTTGTCGTCCTCGATCAGCTGCCGACAGGGATCGCATTGTCGTTCTTCCAGTTGTCCGCGGTGCTGAGCGTATTCTTGGGATGGGCCTTTTTTGGTGAGACTCAGTTTGCTCGCCGGCTGGCTGGAGCCTGCATCATGGCGCTGGGATCCGCGCTCCTCGTGGCGGCCCGATGAATTCCAGGCCCGAGGCCACGGTGTCGCGTTTCTCGGCGTGACAGACTGCCCGACGTGTTGTTCATTGTGCGAAGCATGAAACGAGTCCTTTTCGCGCTGGCCGCCGCGCTTCTCTGCGGCCTCGCCGTGTCTGCCGAAGACAAGGCTCCCACCAAAACTGACAAAAAAGAAACCCCAGTGAGCAACACCACCAACGAGGTCGCCGTCATCAAGACCGTTGCCGGCGACATGGTCATCGAGTTCTGGCCTGATGTGGCCCCGAAGACCGTCGAGAATTTCAAAACCCTGGCCAAGAAGGGCTTCTACGATGGCACCGCGTTCCACCGGATCATCAAGGGCTTCATGGTCCAGGGCGGCGATCCGCTAACCAAGGACGATACCAAGCAAAACCGCTGGGGCACCGGCGACCCGGGCTACAAGATCAAGGCCGAGTTCAACGAGCGCTCCCACAAGCGGGGTGTGATCTCTATGGCCCGGTCCCAGGATCCGGATTCTGCAGGCAGCCAGTTCTTCATCTGCCACGGCGACCCGAGCTTCTTGGATCGTCAGTACACGGCCTTCGGCAAGCTCATCCAGGGCGACGACGTGCTGGAGAAGTTGGCCACCACTAAGGTTGGCTCCCAGGATCGTCCGGACAAGCGTCAGGGCGTGGAGAGCATCCAGATCGTGGATCGCGCCACCTTGAAGTAGTCTTAGCCTTTCGGAATACTTTGCGGCGGCTGGGGTCACTCCTTGCCGCCGTTTTTCTTTTTTGTGGAAGCTGAAACTCTCACCGCCATCACCACGATCCTTCAGGGGTTCGGGTGCCCGCCCGACAAATGCCCAGAGATGGCCCTGCAACTCCATCGACGCGCTGGCCAATTGTCTGAGGCTAAGGGGCGTTCCTACGAGGAGGCGCTTGGCCACTTGTTGCGGGCGATGGCTGGCGGTTGGGCTGCACAGTCCCAGGCGTCAACGACTGATCCGCTGGCATGAGTCCTGGAGATTCCAGCAGTGAGATCCGCTCGTGGCCGGATTTGGGAACCCACTCCTTGGGCGATTTTCGTATTTTCCAACTCCGTTCGGTGAGGCGTCGCAGCCCGCGCAATGGGGTGGAGCGCGACTTCTACGTAATGGATTGTTCGGATTGGGTGAATGTCATCGCCATTACCGCAGAGAATGAACTGATTTTGGTAGAGCAGTTCCGGCATGGCGTTGCGGCGGTGGAATTAGAAGTTCCTGGCGGCATCATGGACCCAGGCGAGATCGATTCTGTGGCTGCTGGCCTTCGGGAATTGCGTGAAGAAACTGGCTACGTGGGCGACGGAGCCATCGAGATCGGTTGCGTGCTGCCCAATTCGGCCATCCAGAGCAATCGGTGTCGAACGGTCTTGGTGCGGAATTGCCGGCGGGTCGGCGAGTTGGAGTTGGATGACTCCGAAGACATTGCTGTGCGCCTGTTTCCGATTTCTGAGATTTCTGCACTGGTCACTGGAGGGCGTGTCCGCCATTCCTTGGCCGTGGCAGCTTTGTATCACTACGAGCTCTGGGGCCGTTCCGCGTAGAGGCCAACCACGCGCTGACACGGATAGCCCACCGATATCTCCTTTGAGGCGCTCACCGGTTGTCACCTGGATTTTTCGGTCTCTCCCTTTTATTTGGAACCATCTGAGGGCATTCTCCGGCAAAGTATGAAACTGACTTGGAGAGATTCTGAAGAAATCGCCTGGGCCTTGATGGATGCTTTTCCGGATCAGGACCCCTTGAAGCTCAGCTTCCCGAAATTGCACAAGATGGTCTGCGAGTTGCCCGAATTCGGCGACAAGCCGGAGGCTTCCAACGAGAAGATTCTCGAGAACATCCAGATGGCTTGGTACTCGGAGCAGAAGTAACAGTCAGCCAGCGGTGTCGGCCAACCCAGAGTTTGTAGGGAATGGGTTCGCTGAGATTCGTATTGGAGACTGGTATTTGGGAATCGGAAAAGGTGACGGATCGAATTGATCCGAGGGCTCGAATTCATCCGATGGGGCCGTGGGGATAGGGTCCGATTTTGCACCGTGGCGCGAGGACCTCAGTGCGATGCCCCGCAAGCGATTCTCTTAGGCAAGAGATCGCACTGGGGAAAAGGTCTGTAGCGCTCAGGCAAAGACCGAGCCGAGACAACGACTGCGGTCATAAAACGACCGCACGAAGACGAAAACAAATCTAAGACAACAACGGCACTCGGACAACAACGGCTCTGAAGCAAACAACCCTGAGCCGTTGGCTCGGGGTAAGGTGGGGTGGCCGACGGGACTCGAACCCGCAACGACCAGAATCACAATCTGGGGATCTACCATTGATCTACGACCACCAACCGGCTGTGACGGTATGCAGGGGATCCCCTCATCGTCAAGCCGCACGCATGGGTCCTTCGTAATTAAAAGTGAGCCCTCCGAAAACTAATCGCGGTTAAAGCAGCTCAGTGGAGCCAAAATCCCAGCCGTCCGAATTTGGGATCACCTCTGCACGTAGACGAACCCCGAGGGACAGGCACCGCAAGACGCTGCGGTTGCCAATGCGGTTAGTCTTCGTGGGACTGAAGGTAGGGAATGGTCAGTGGACCCAGGGGAAGGACCGCGACGCGCGCTCCGGGACCGGAGTTGAGGAGTGCGGTCCGAACGGCCTCGCCGATGTCCGGACAGGGTTCCAGATGGGCTCTTCGCAGCAAATCCTCCGGCAGGCTCGAATGGACCAACACCCGAGCCTTGCTCTGGACGACGCCCTGAAGTTGGGCCTGCCACTGTTCCGGTTGGGAAAATCCCGGTGTTGCCAATCGAGCCAAGACACCTTCGATAGAGGACTCCTCGCGCAGCAGCAGATCATACGGGCTTCCGGTGGGAATTCCGTCGGAACACTCCGCTGCGAGGATGATGGTTCCACCTGGGCGGATAATCCGCGCTGCCGCAGACATGCCTTTGACCCCTTGATACAAATTTTGGTCCAGCGGGAATCCCGAATTGGTGGTGACCACCACCTCGAATGGAGCATCGACTGGTTGCATGGCCGCCTGCCGCACGGTCTCGCGTCCGGCCCGGTGGGCCGTGGCGAGTTCCCCAGCAAAGACACCAGAGATCTCTTTACGATCGTTCAGTGTGACATTGAGCAGAAAACTGGGACCTACGCGCTGGGCGATTTCCAGCATCTCTTCCCACACAGGATTACCCTCGCAGTGGCCGAAACTGGCTTTGGGGTTTCCCAAATTCTGAGCCCCATGGTTGCTCATGACGGTGTCCACATGTGCCACGCCCGGCATGATGCCTTTCGGGCCACCGCTGAATCCTGCGAAGAAATGAGGCTCGATGAACCCCGTGACGATGCGGACATCGGCTTCCACACAGTGTCGATTGATCCAAGCTGGAACACCGGTTCGTGTTGTTCCGAGGGCAACACACGCGTCGAGGTTGAAGGGTTCATGGTTGAGAACCCTCCAGTTCGCCACCACTTCGGGCGTGAGCAACTGTTCGAATTCTTCTCGGGTGCAGGGTCGGTGGGTGCCCAGTTGGCAGAGCAGGGTGACCTGATCTCGTTGCACTCCGGCCTCTTCCAGATAAGCCAGAAGCCACGGAATCAGTCGTTCGTTGGGGGTGGCCCGAGTGATGTCTGTGAAGAGAATGCAAATGCGGCAACCGGGCGTGAGCCACTCTCGTAATGGGGAGGCGCCGAGCGGTGATTCTAGTGCTGCCAGAACGGAGGCCTGTTCGTCTCGAAGGGAGGGAGCCGGGCGTGGTTCAATCACCGTCGTGGCATCGTCGGGAAAGATCACTGGAAGCCATCCGCGTCCGTAGGCCAAGGGAACCATCATGGACGGGCAGTCAACCCGGCTTTCCTTGGAAGGAAATGTGAAAAAGAAAGTTTTTTTAAAAAAGCTATTGCTCCCACCAAGAACCACATCTAAGTCTTTGGGGTCTGAAGTCCGTCTGCGTTGGAGTTTTCCCTCTCCGCAGCTTCCCCAAGTCAATATTCCCGCGGCCATTACTTCTGCCGCATATCTGGGACCGGACTCTTCCGACATACCATAGCGCATGAGCAATCAGCAATCACCGGAGGAATCAGTTCCCCGGTCTCAGGAGCCCAATCCGGCTTCCTCGACATCACCGCAACCGGCCCACGGCCCCGACTCGGGTGACTCCCGCCCCAGTGGAGGCGATGCCTCCGGGTTTCAGGGAAATCCCCAACAAGGCGGGCCGCAAGGTCAGCAAGGCCATCAAGGTACCTTCCGTCCGGGCGGTGGCCAAGGTGGCTTCCGTCAAGGTGGCGGCGGTGGTGGTGGACGTCGTCATGGTGGTCACCATCAGCGACACGGTGGCCATCAGGGGCAGCGCCACAATCAGGGCGGCGGCGGCCAGGGCGGTGGAGGTAATCGCGGTTACAACCAACAAGGGGGTAATTATCAAGGCGGCGGCCAGGGCGGCCAGGGCGGCAACCAAGGCAACCAAGGCAACCAAGGCAACCAAGGCAACCAAGGCAACCAAGGTGGCTCGGGTGAAAACCGGGGTGAAAATCGGGGCGGCAATCCTCCTCAGCCACAGGCTGAGCCGGTCATCATGGAAGGCTGGCTCGAGATGTCCGAAAAGGGCTTCGGATTTTTGCGTTCCTCGAAGGGAAATTATGCGCCAAAGCCTATCGATGTGTTCCTCACGCCTGATTCCATCAAGCGTTTGGCTCTCCGCGAAGGCTGTCAGGTTAAGTGCTCGGTAAATCCGCCGCATCGAGGCAGCAGCCCTCAGATGCGCGAGGTGATCGAAGTCAATGGCAAGTCCTACCAGGACTATTTGCACGCCATGCGCTTTGAGAATCTCACCACCATCGATCCGATCGACAAGTTTCAGCTGGAGACCACGCCCGATAGCCTCGAGACCCGCATCATCGATCTCGTGACGCCCATCGGCAAAGGGACCCGCGGTCTGATCGTCGCGCCCCCGCGCACCGGTAAGACCACGATCCTCAAGCAGATTTGCAACGCCATCACCACCAACCATCCCGAGGTGTATTGCATGGTCCTGCTCATTGATGAGCGGCCTGAGGAAGTCACCGACTTCCAACGCAGTGTGAAGGCCGAGGTGGTAGCGTCCAGCAACGACCAAGACCTAGAGACCCACGTGCGCCTGAGCCGGTTGATGATCGAGCGTTGCCGTCGCATGGTGGAGGCAGGCAAAGATGTCTTCGTCTTGCTCGATTCCATCACCCGCGTGGCCCGTGCCTACAATTCCGTCCATGGCGGCTCTGGCCGAACCATGACCGGTGGTGTTGATGCCCGTGCTCTGGAAATTCCGCGCAAGATGTTTGCTTCGGCCCGCAAGGTCGAGGAGGGGGGCTCGCTGACCATTCTAGCCACCGCGCTAGTGGATACCGGAAGCCGCATGGATGAGCTGATTTTCCAGGAGTTCAAGGGCACCGGTAACATGGAGCTTATTCTGGATCGGAAGCTCTCCGAGCGTCGCATCTATCCGGCCATCGACATTCCCAAGTCGGGAACCCGCAAGGAAGAGAAGCTCTTTGCGCCCAACCAGATCGATGCCATTCGCAAGCTGCGTCGCATGATGACCGATCTCCAGCCGGTGGAAGCCATGGAGACGCTCATCGCCGCCCTCAAGAAGCACAAGACCAACGCAGAACTCTTGGCCAAGTTGGGCTGATCAGGGACGACGATTCCTCAACGCCGGATCCGGCTTAGGTCGGATCCGAACGAAAAACGCCCCAACCTTTTGGTTGGGGCGTTTTGCTGAAAGGGCCTGTGCAAGGCCTCCCGAGGGGGTTAGGCCTGCGGCAGTAAGTCGGCCACCAACGACTTCTCCTCCTTCAGTTCATTCTCTGTGGCCGTGATCTTGGAGCGGCTGAATTCGTTGATGGGAACACCTTGCACGATTTCCCAACGCTGGCCGTCGCTGCGGGTCGGATGGCTGAAGATGAGCCCCTTCTCGATCCCGTAGTCGCCCTGGGAGCAGACGGCGACGCTGAAGCTGTCGTCGGGATGGGTCGGCGTGGTCAGGGCGCGCACTGTGTCGACCACAGCATTGGCGGCCGAGGCCGCAGAGCTCAGGCCGCGCGCCTCGATGATGGCTGCCCCACGCTTCTGGACTGTTGGGATGAACGAGTCTTTGAACCAAACCTCGTCGTTGATGACGTCCGTCGCGGCGTGGCCAGCGATGCGTGCCTGGTAGAAATCAGGATACATCGTCGAGCTGTGATTGCCCCAGATGGCGATGTTGGAAACCTGATCAACGCGCACACCGGCCTTCTTGGCCAACTGTGTCTTGGCGCGGTTCTGGTCGAGCATGGTCATCGCGAACCAGCGGTCGGAACCGATCTCCCGCGCCGCGTTCATGGCGATGAGGCAGTTCGTATTGCAGGGGTTGCCGACGACCAGCGTGCGGATGTCCGACGCGGCGTTGCGTTGGATGGCCTGTCCTTGTCCCGTGAAGATCTTACCGTTGATGCCCAGTAGGTCTTTTCGCTCCATGCCTTGCTTGCGGGGCACGCTGCCCACGAGCAGAGCCCAGTTCACGCCGCGGAAGCCTTCGTCGAGGCTGGAGGTCGGAACCACTCCTTGCAGCAGAGGGAAGGCGCAGTCGTCGAGTTCCATCACCACGCCGCTGAGGGCCTTGAGTGCGGGTTCGATTTCGATCAGGTGGAGAATGACCGGTTGAGCGGGTCCGAACATCGCGCCAGAGGCGATGCGGAACAGGAGGGAGTAACCAATTTGACCGGCAGCGCCGGTCACAGCGACACGGATGGGAGCGTTCATTAAGTGCTGGAAAGATTGGACTGGATTGATGGCGAAGGCAAAACGCAAAGAGTCGCACCGCGCGACAGCTCCTCGGGGTCATTGTTGGCCGAGTGAAGTGACTTCGCTCAACGGAGCCACGAGCCATGCGAGACGGGGGCCGAGGAAGGACCCGATACGGAAAGGAGATGAGCCACACTGCAGAACGGGAGATCCGCAGGCAGCGGGAAGGGGATGGCGGAAAGCCGATCCGGGAGGTGTATTAAAAGAAAGAATATTTCCGAAGCCGCGGATCACCGGTGAGGCAGGTAATTCGGGCTTCAAGAAACGCGGACTCTACTTTTCCACTTTGAATCCGAGTCCCTTGCGCACCGGAAATGGATCGGCGACTATTGGTATTCAGCGTTCAAAATAATCTCGTGAAAACCCGTTCCGCCCTGAGCTGTCTGATGATGTCAGCCTTCGTTTTAGCGCTGTCTGTCCACGCCGCCGACACGTCGTTCAAGCCGCCAGGAGCCAAGACTTCCAAGCCGGATTTACTGGGGCAGAAACGCACTGAGCTGCAGGATTCCCGCGGACAAAAGGTGGGCGAAGCCAGCACGACCAAGCCAAATCTCTTGGGCAATACGCACACGACGGTCCGCGATTCCTCGGGCCAGATTCTGGGTGAAGCCCTCGCCCGTAAGCCGAATCTCCTGGGGCAGTCCAAGACCACCTTCAAGGACGTTCGCGGCGCGACAATCAGCGAGGGAGTAACCACTAAGCCCAATTTACTGAGGGAAACCAAGACCCGCTTCAAGGATCCCAGCGGCCGCACTTTGGGTGAAGTGATGACCACCAAGCCCAATTTGCTGGGTGAAACTCGCACTTTAACCCAAGGCGGTACGACTTGGAGTCCGGGGACAACCTCCGGCAAATCCACTACAACGTTGCCTTCCACCAATAAGCGGTGAATATACACCCCTGCTTGGCTGCGCTCGGGTTGTCTAAAAGCAACGGGGCGAATGCGGAGAAAAGCTAAGCAAATCAGCTCTTGCCTTCAGGATGGTCAAAATACCACTTGATCCGAGGGCTATTATTCGTAATGTCTCCGGTCTTTCGTCCTATCGAAAAGGTCCAGTTTTATGCGTCGTCCGAAGGGAATCAAAACCAAGAAGTCCGTCTCTAAGCGGTTCAAAATCACCGCGAGCGGCAAGGTGCTCACTCAGCACGCCGGAAAGCGCCACCTGCTCTCCAGCAAGAACGCCAACCGGCGGCGTCGTCTGGGAACTGCGAAGCTTGTGCACAAGACCGACGTGTACAAGATCAAGGCATGTCTGCCGTTCTCTCACTGAACACCCCAACTTTTTAACCGCCTACCTCCATGCGCGTCACTAACGCTCCCGCTTCCCGCAAACGTCGTAAAAGGATGCTCAAGCTGGCGAAAGGCTTTCGCCTACGCCGCAGCAGCCATTACCGGTACGCCAGCGATGCCGTCGATCACGGCATGCAGTATTCGTACCGCGATCGCAAGACCAAGAAGCGGACCTTCCGCTACCTCTGGCAGATCCGTATCAATGCTGCTGCCCGTGCGGCCGGCCTGACCTACAGCCGCTTCATGGAAGGCCTCAAGGCCGCCGGATGCTCCCTCGACCGTAAGGTTCTGGCTGACCTCGCCGCCACCGACGCGAGCGCTTTCCTTAAGCTCGTCGAAGTGGCCCAGGCCGCCCTCAAGACCAAGCCCGGTGCGACGATTCAGGCCAGTGCGGCGATCAATACCGTCGCTGCTTGAGCATCCGCTCTGCGTAACCAGAGATCCATTCCACTGGAAATCCCAAGGCGGGCGCCCTTTTGACAAAGGTCGCCCGTTTTTCTTTCATCGGCTTTTGTTTGGCAACTTCCCAGGGCACTCCTAGCCAATGGATCCCTTGGGAATCCCACCCCTAGCAGACAAGCTCCCCAGACCGTCCTCCTGCCATGTCCCTGCAAGAACGCCTTCCCGCCATCCTCGCCGCCGCGCAGCAAGAACTTCGGGCCGCGCCAGATCTCTCTGCCTTGGATCGGGCCAAGGGCCGCTTCCTCGGTGCCGACGGTGCATTCACGGCCCTGATGAAGGAATTGGGTTCGCTGCCCAAGGAAGAGCGCCCACTAGCGGGCAAGGCAATCAACGCCGCCAAGCAGGAGTTGGAGGCCGTGTTGACCGAGGTGCGCGGTGTTTTGGAACTCAAGGCGGCACTGCCTAAAGAACCCGCTGATTTTACTCTTCCCGGACGCCGTCGTCCCTTGGGGCGACTCCATCCCTTGACTCAAGTCACGGACTCCATCGTTCGCGCCTTCCGCAAGCTGGGCTTCGCTGTGGCAGAGGGTCCCGAGATCGAGGATGAGGTCCATTGTTTCGACGCGCTCAACACGCCGAAGGATCATCCCGCACGCGACGCTCAGGATACTTTCTTCCTGGATACGGCCGATCGTCCGTTGCTGCGCACCCACACCAGCTCGGTGCAAATCCGGGTCATGGAGAAGACCCCGCCGCCCATTCGCATCGTCGTGCCAGGCCGTGTCTTCCGTCGCGACAATGCCGATGCCACGCACAACCCGACCTTCCACCAGATCGAGGGCCTTTACGTGGACCGCAATGTCACGGTGAGCGACCTCAAGGGCACCGTCGAGGCGGTGTTCAAGGAGGTGCTGGGCAATGACGTGAAACTGCGCTTCCGCCCACACTACTTCAGCTACACCGAGCCGAGTTTGGAGATCGATTTCACCAACGCCCTCGTCCGCAAGTTGGGCAAGGAGTGGTTGGAGATCGCCGGTTGCGGCATGGTGCATCCGCAAGTGTTCGAGAACGTGGGGTACGACCCCGAGGTGTGGAGCGGTTGGGCCTTCGGCTTCGGCATCGAGCGCATCGCCATGCTGTGCTACGGCATCACCGATATCCGCCTTCTGTACGAAAACGACATCCGTTTCCTAAAGCAGTTCTGAAGTCTTCATCCAGCCCGAGTCGCCTCCGTCTCTATCTTTTTTGCCCATGAAAGTGACCCTCAACTGGCTCCGCAATTATGTGGACTTCAACGGGACCCCGGAAGAACTCACCGAGCGTCTCACGCTGTTGGG
>Ga0209617_10000084_pt1 | contig 34166 bp, 33 predicted proteins | sample LakEriepJuly2011_2_FD_187459 | JGI IMG/M metagenome (GOLD analysis project Ga0209617, IMG submission 187459) | Freshwater microbial communities from dead zone in Lake Erie, Canada - CCB epilimnion July 2011 (SPAdes) (version 2) | ecosystem: Environmental > Aquatic > Freshwater > Lentic >...
GAAGAAACTCTTAACATCTTAAAAAACATTAAGCCGTACTACGAGGAGTTTCATAAGATCAAGTTTCCTGATAAAACTCTCAGCGACATAATCGAACTATGCGCTAAGTACATTCCTAATAGAAGATTCCCAGATAAAGCTATTGATATTTTAGATCAAGTTGGAGCTAAAGTCAAAATCAAGACTTACGCTAGATCAGAAGAGATCAAAAAGATTGAAGCTATGATTTATGAATTAGAGCAGTCTGAAGGTCTGTTTGAGTCTGAGGAGTCTAAAAGTATTCAGATAAATAGTATCGTTAAAGAATACAAAGCAAAATTTGAATCTTGGATGAAGCTGCAAGAAAATAAAAAAGTAACAGCTACTCGCAAAGACGTTTACCAAGTCCTCTGTGAAAAAGTTGGGTCTATAATTGACACCAACGCTCAAGATTCTAATTTCAGAAACATCCATAACGACTTAAAGAAATACGTCTTTGGACAAGACGCTGCCCTAAAGAAGATTTCTGATTGTATCTTACGCTCTTCTTTTGGGTTGTCATCTATTAATAAGCCTCTCGGCAGTTTTATGCTCGTTGGCCCAACTGGTTCTGGTAAAACTCATTTAGCTAAAGTATTATCTAGACAAGCCTTTGGCGGCGAAGAAAGTCTCGTAAGAATTGATATGTCGGAGTTTACGGAACCTCATTCTATCTCTAAGCTTATCGGCTCACCGCCCGGTTATGTTGGATACGGCCAGTCAAACATTTTCTCCAAGCAGTTAGAGAAACGTCCATCTTCTATTTTCTTGTTTGATGAAATCGAAAAAGCTCATCCAGACGTTATTAATATACTTCTTCAAGTAATGGATAACGGAGAACTCAGTGACGCACACGGCAGAAAGCTTAATTTCAAAAACTGCATTTTGATCCTGACTGGTAATGTTGGCTTTCAATTCGGCGACAATAAACAAGTTGGCTTTTGCGCTCCAGCCGAAGATGTTATCTCTAAAGATAACGTCCAAGATAAATTAAAAAGATTTTTTAGACCAGAGTTCTTAGCTCGTTTAAACGACATAATCATTTTTGATCATTTGAAAGATGAGTCTTTGGCTAAGATCGCTGAAACAGAACTTGAATCAATCAAGGCTTCATTAAAGGCTAATGGTACAACAGCATCTTTTTCTAATGACGTTGTTAGCTTTATCCTGTCTAAAACTAAGGACTCAAAAAATGGAGCTAGAGGCGTTATCTTCTTTATCGAAAACGAACTTAAAACAAAGATAGTTGACAGTTTAGCGTGTAGCTCGTATAATGAGATTAAAGTAAAGATTAAAGATAACGAGATACAAGTACATGGAACAAAAGAGAAACTTCTTGCAGCACACAGTTCAAGACAACACTCTGTTGCCAATTGAGCTTGAAATGCTTGCTTCTATAAAGCAGCAAGTTTCTTCTGATCTTGGGTTTGAGGTAACTAATTGCCAAAAGTATTCTACAAATGTTTTGTATGATCTTTATGTTGTCGCCGCTAATGGTAAGCCTTATTTTTTAAAAGTTAGCGTTTCTCCTTTCATTCCTAATTTTTGGGACAAACTCTGCGAAAATAACTTTTCGTTCCATCCGAAAATAGTTTCTTTTAGTTTGGGGCAAGATTTTAATTATATTTGTTACGAAATGCCTTCTGGCATATTTTTGTCGGATATATCTAAATACCCATTAAACTCTAAATTGAAACTTGAAAACGTTTTCTCAAATGTATTGAGAAGTATGCACTCAGTTTCTTGTGGGACTAAAGACCAAACGATAGAGGCTATCACTTCGTTTTTGCCAAGAGAGTCTATGATGATACATCATACTTTTCCAGTCGCTCAGGTATTTGGCGCTACAAAATTAGCGTTCAAATCTCTTTACGTCGAATCTCTTGATGATTGCTGTCTTTGCCATTTGGATTTAGATTCGTCTAACATCATTTTGTCTAATAAAGAATTTAAATTATTAAATTTTGAATACGCTTGTCACGCAAATAAATATCTTGAACTCTGGCTAACAAAAGAACTTTTGAATTGTTCTGATAGTGTTTTTAATAATTTTCTTTCTTACTATCAAGTCGATAACGATAAACTAATAGCCACAAAAGAAGCGTCTGAATTGTTTATTTTTTCTTACTTAAATTCTAAAATTATTTCCGAATACATGACTTTCGGAGTTTCAAATCACGTTAAATTAAGAGGTTACATTAATAAGTCAGAGCAGTATTTTAACAAAATAAAAAGTAAACTTTTTCTCGAAGAAACACTTGACAAAACGATACAAGGCTTCTATCTTCTCTGGCGTAGTTAAAATCTATGAAAACCACAAACACAAATCGCGTTATCAACGCCATCACAAATACAGCAGGTCGTTTCTTCGGCCTTGTCACCACCAACGAAGTTCTGAATGCTCGTTTCGTCAGCGAGACTCCACAAATGATCATCGTGCATGACCGCAATGCCGATGAAGTTCGTAAGTTCGCTAAGACAAGCGTTGTCGCAGTATCCTTCAGAGGTCAAACGATTACACGCTAATAATTAATTAGCGGAAATCCTCAAGCCTACGCCTAAAAACGTAGGCTTTTTTATTTTAAAATTAGTTTAAAAAGTCTATTAGCGCATTATTATCTTGAAACACAAATGATATATGCGCCTTAATTTTTACAAACCTAATAAGTCCTGCACAGGAACAGCCGCTTCTTTTAATGTAAGTAAAGACGAAAAAGGCTTAACACTTTATACTAGCTTCGTAAAGCAAGCTGGATGGGACGAGGCTTCCAGAAAAGGCTCGTTCACCCAAAACGCCAAGAACCCCGAAAAGACAGCGGCTTTGAAGCTTAACCAAACAGAGGCGGCGTCGATGATCCGAGCTGTTCGTAAAGAAACCAAATTTAGCACAGTTCACGTTTACCAAGGCTCCTCAACTTCGATTATGTTTGGACCTTACGAAAAGAAAATCGGCGGTTTGGCGTTTTCTTTCAGTATTAAACGCGGTGAGCAACAATTCTCTATTAGTTTTGAGTTGGGAGAGTCCGAATTACTCGCTCAATTTCTTGAAAGCTATCTAGCTGAATCTTTTCGCGTTGAGGCTCAATGAAAAAAACAGTAGTATTTCATAGTAACAGCAGTCGTATCTTTACTGGTTTTGGCAAGAACATGAAGAATGTTCTTCGTTACTTGTATAAAACTGGTAAGTACAACCTTGTCGAATTTGCAAATACTAAGTATAAAGATTCCGATGAATTAAAAACTCTTCCTTGGAAGGGGTTTGGCACTATGCCTGAACCAGCAGTTGTTCAAGCTTTAGCTTCCGACCAAACAAAACTTCGCGCAGTTAGTTATGGTCATCATGAGATTGATAATCTTATGAAAGAAATTAAGCCCGACTTTTATATCGGCATTGAAGATATTTGGGCGTTAGCCCCACTTACGGAAAAGAAATGGTGGAATAATAACTGTATGGTATGGACAACTCTTGATTCGCTTCCTCTTTATCAAGACGCTATCAAAATCATTCCAAAGGTTAAGCATTATTATGCTTGGGCTTCATTCGCAGGTAAAGAAGCTGAACGTCTCGGTCATCCTAAAGGCTCAATCAAAACTCTTAGAGGCTCTACCGAAACATCTTCGTTTTTTCGTTTGAAAGAAGAAGACAGAACTGCTTTGAGAAAAGAGTTTGGACTCACTGATGAATTTATTATTGGTTTTGTATTTAGAAATCAACTCCGTAAAAGCGTTCCTAACTTAATTCAAGGATTCAAGAAGTTCAAACAGGACAATCCTAAGTCAAAAGCCAAATTACTGCTTCACACTCACTGGGGCGAAGGCTGGGATATTGCTAAACTAATCAAAGATAATGAAATAAGCAATGATGACGTATTGACCACTTACTTCTGTAAGAAATGTAAGCAGTACGAAATCAAAAAGTTCTCTGGTCAAAAGATCGCGTGCAAATATTGCGACGGTAAAGACACTGTTGAAACCACAAATATCACAAACGGCGTAAGCGAAGAGCAGTTGAATGAGATTTACAACTTAATGGATGTTTACTGCCATCCTTTTACTAGCGGCGGTCAAGAAATTCCTGTTACCGAAGCTAAGTTAACTGGTTTGATCACTTTGGTTACTAATTATTCGTGCGGCGAAGACTTCTCTACCGAAGAAAGTGGCGGTATGCCGCTTAGTTGGAAGCCGTACTACGAACCAGGTACTAATTTCATCAAAGCGACAACACTTCCTGAGTCTATTGCTGAGAAAATTGAACGAGTTTACAAGATGCCGCTCGAAAAGCGTCTTGTGATGGGCAAGAAAGCTAGAAAGTTTGTTATCGAGAACCTTTCTGCCGAAGTTATCGGTAAGCAGATAGAAGAAATCATAGACAACTCTTCAACCGTCGAATGGAATTTTGAGAGCGACTTTATTCCGCGCAATCCAAATCATATTCCTCTCGACACAGAAGATAACGTAGCTTGGGTTACCGACTTGTACAAAAACATTCTTAGAATGACGGTTGACGAGAATGATGAAGGTCTTAAAACTTGGATTTCCCAATTGAACAAAGGAGTAACTAGAGATCAAATCTTATCTTATTTCAGAAATGTTGGAGCTAAAGAGAATCAACAAAACAATAAAATTGAATTGTCCGATTTACTTGATAAAGATGATCTTGGTCGCCGAATCCTATTCGTTATGCCGCAAAGTGCTGGTGACGTTTTCATGAGTACTTCTCTGCTTCCTTCGATTAAAAAATTGTATCCTGAATACAACATTTACTTTGCCACAAAGCCAGAATTTAACGAGCTGCTCAATGGCAATCCCCATATCCATAAAGTTTTACATTTTACTCCTGCAATGGAAAACCTCTTAACTATGGAAGGTCACGCTAAAGGCGAAGGTTATTTCGACATTACATTCCTGCCGCATTTGGGAACTCAAAAAAATTACGATTACCAACATAACGGTATAGACAAAATACAATTCAATCTTCTTTCTAGTCATGCACTTACTTAATCGTTACGCATTATCTTGCGGCGTTTTAATTGACAAGCCTATTGTTAATGAATCTTATTATCCTTTAGCCATTGATAAATATATCGTTTTTCAAACAAGCGGCAAAGGCAACTCTCGCCAGTACGATTACTGGACAAAGGTATTTTCTCACATTAAAGAATACACAACTGATTATAAAATCATTCACGTTGGAATTGAATCAGATCAATCAGTAAGTGCCGTCGATATGGACTTGAGGGGTAAAACATCTTTGTCTCAACTAGCTTATCTGATTAAGAACGCTTCTCTTTACCTTGGTATTGATAGCTTGTCAGCTCATTTTGCGGGGCATTTCAATACAAAGATCGTAGCGATGTATCCTTATTGCTACGCGCAGAACTGCAAACCGTTTTGGGGCGACCCAGCAAACCAAACCTTGCTTGAAGTTGACTGGAAGACTCAAGGCAAGCCATCCTTTTCGCTTACAGAGGAAAAGAAGAAGATTAACACGTTCATGCCAGAGGTGGTGGCTAGAGCCGCTTTAAACCAACTCGGCATTGAAAACGACTTGGACAAAGTAAAGACTTTGCACATTGGCGACTTGTATCATAAACCTACGATTGAGATCATTCCTGATTCTTTGATGGCTCCAGCGGTAATTAAAGATAAAATTTGCAACATCAGAATGGACTACCATTATTCTGAAGCTAATCTTGTTCGCTTGGCTTCAGTAAGCTTTCTTAACATCATTACCGATAAAGAAATTCCTATTAAAGTTATCGACGCTATCAAATCTAAGGTTCACGGCATCACAGTTATCGCTAACGAATCTATTACTCTTGAATATCTCAAGGACGTAAAATCTCTTGGAATTAAAATTGATTTAATTGCCAAGTACAACGATAATTGGGGAGCTTTAGCTGAAAAGTTTTTTGATTTTGGTTTAGAAAAAGATGAAGTATTTGATAAAAATACAGTCAAAACACTTGACATGATAGATGAAACGTGTCTCTTTTCCTCTGAAAAGATAATCCTTTCAGAAGAAAAAGTATTCGCCAGTAAGTTAGCTTGGAAAAATAACCAACCAAAGCTTGACAGATTAGCGAAAGTCGTAAATGATCCTGTCTTCTGGGAGGAATTAGATCACTTCCATATTATAAAAGATGAACGACTCAAACACAAAACCATTCGACAAGCCGACCAATCGTGACGAACGAGGGTTGTTAAAAAACGTTAATTATATCTTCAATCAAGATGGCTCCGTCAACTGGCGAGCTATGGTGAAACCAGCGCACCTTTATCCAAATAAAAGCGCGTTTGAACGTTTTGGTAAACCAGTTCCAGATTCTATCGAAGGATTGGAAGATAACAAGCTTCTGATCAAGCTTTCGGGAATTAAAGAAGTCGCTAAACTTCGCGGTTATAGCCGCATTGACTTTTCTCTTCCTAAGCTTGAAAGAGATTATGTAGTTGCTACTTGCGCGGTCAGCTGGATTTCTAATTTTGAGACTACAAATCAAATTGATGGCGGCGACAGTTGGGAATCAAACTGCACAATGGATGTCGCTAACGCTTCATTCGACAACACTGACAGTTTTGGTCAAAAGTTTTTAGAAACTATCGCAGCTAACCGAGCTTTTGTTCGCGCTGTCCGCAATTATCTTGGCATTCATATCGTCGGCGAAGATGAAATTGACAAGAAAGGTTCTGGCAAAGTAATCGCCGCAAGCGATCATTCAAGCGACATTACTCCTCAAGGAGTTTTAAAGAATAAATTCAGAGACTCTGAACACAATTCTGGTGGAGACGAGTTTGAGAACTTTAAAAATTTTCTACGCGGCCTTTGGAAATCTGAGACATATCGCAACGAAGAAACTTCTAAATGGAAGACTTGGACTGATATTCCAGTTAAAGAAGCTCGCGCCTTAATTAAGTTTGTCTAATATGGTCAAGAGAATCGTTAGAGCTTCTGAGCTTAAAGCTATTCTTGATGAAATGTCTTTGACCGAGCGGATACAAAACATCTGCAAAATTCAAAAACATTGGGGAGCAGAGTGGGATTTAAACTATCTAAAAGATAGGTTAGTCACCGCTCTACTCACCCTCAAAGATGACGCTGTTTTCTTCGTTTATTTTAGAGACGGAAAACCTAACTCAATCTTCGCTGGATTTGTTTCTTCTGATTGGGTCAGCGGCAGAAGAGGTGTGCAAGAAATCATTTGGGTTACTTGCGGAAAGTCTTATCTTGACGGTATTAAGGTAATTTCTGCTGTCGAAGAATTTATTCAGCAAAGAAGCCTTGACTTCTTAAACTGCTCCTACATTAGTCATGGCGGCGACCCTAGAGTCCAGATGTTTTACATGAACAATGGATTCAATGTGGATACACTCAATTTCGTTAAGAACTACAAATAGTTTCTTAAAGAAGTTTGTTTAAAATTAACGTCTGTTTAACCTGTAAATTATCTTACCTATTTTAGTTTCAATATGAAAAAATTCATAAACGTAAAGAAAAGAAGCGGCGAAGTTGAAAAATTCGATGCTGACAAAATTAATAAAGTTTTAGCTTGGGCTTGTGAAGGTATTAGCGACACTTCTCTTGAAGAAGTAGGAATTAATGCTAACTTATCTTTCTTTGATGGAATATCTTCTAAAGATGTTCACAACACTTTGATTGAGTCTGCTGCTAATTTGATCTCTGAGGAAAAGCCTCAGTATCAATATGTTGCTTCTCGTTTGCAGAGCTATCAACTTCGCAAAGAAGTTTGGGGAGGCAGAAACGCTCCAAAACTTATTGATTTTGTTAAAGAAAACATTAATGCTGGCATTTATGATGCCGACATTCTTAAATGGTATGACGAGAGAGAGTTCCATAAGATTGACGAGTATTTAAAACATGATCGTGATTTTTCGTTCACTTATGCTGGTATTAAACAGTTGTGCGAGAAATATTTAGTTCAGAACCGTACTACAAAGAAAATCTACGAAACGCCGCAATTTGCTTATATGCTTATTGCTATGACTTTGTTCAAGAACTATACCTCAAACAGACTGCAATACGTTAAGCGAGCCTATAATTACTTTAGCCAGCACAAAATCAATCTTCCTACGCCAATTATGGCAGGTGTTCGCACAACTTTGAAGTCTTATGCTTCATGCGCCCTGTTCACTGTTGACGACACTTTAGATTCGATTTTTGGCAATAATACCGCTGTTGGCCTAGCAACTGCCAACCGATATGGTATCGGCATGAATATTAGCCGTATTCGGGCCGTAAACAGCCCAGTTAAAGGCGGCATGGTCAGTCATACTGGTCCAATTCCGTTCTTGAAGATGTTTGAATCTACTGTTAAGTCTTGCCATCAAAACGGTATTCGTGGCGGCTCTGCAACAGTTAACGTTGCTTGGTTCCATCACGACATTGAAGACATTATGGTTCTCAAGAACAATGCTGGCACTGATGACAATCGTGTTCGCAAACTTGATTACTGCATTGGCTTTGATCGTTTGTTCTATGATCGCGCTATGTCTAACAAGACTGTAACTCTTTTCTCTTACCATGAAGTTCCTGAACTTTGGAACAACTTTGGCATGGAAGGTTTTAAGGAGCTTTACGAAGCTGCCGAAAAGAATAATAAAATTAAATTTAAAAAGGTACTTAATGCCAGAGATCTTCTTTTCTTGTTCTCTAAAGAGCGTGTAGAGACTGGTCGCATTTATTTGATGAATGTTGATCATGCTAATTCTCATGGTTCTTGGACTGAACAAGTTGATACTGCTAATCTTTGTTTAGAAGTTAATCATCCTTTAATTGCAATCAAAGACGTTAATGACAAAGATGGTGAAATCGGCGTCTGCATTCTTTCTGCCGTTAACCTCTTAGAAATTTCAGAAGATGAAATGGAATCAGTGTGCGATGTTATTGTTCGTATGCTTGAAGAATTGATTGACCATCAAAACTATTTCGTTCCAGCAGCAGAGAACTTCGCTAAGAAGCGCCGTAGTCTTGGTGTTGGCGTTACCAACTTAGCTGCTTGGCTTGCTAAACGAGAAATCAAATACTTCGATAAGCAAGCTCCTAATAAGGTTGCTGCGCTTATGGAATCTATCAGCTATAATCTTATTAAAGCTTCTGTTGAGGTTGCCAAGGAAAAAGGTAAGTGCGAAAAGTTCCATCTTACTAAATTTTCTCAAGGAATTCTTCCAATTGACACTTACTGCAAGAACGTTGACGAGTTCGTTACCGAGAAGCTCCATTTTGATTGGGAAGCTCTTCGTAAAGAAATCGCTCAACACGGTATGCGCCACAGCACTTTAACAGCTATCATGCCTGTTGAATCTAGCTCCGTAATTCAGTCTTCAACAAATGGTATTGAGCCTCCTCGCTCGCTTATCTCGTTTAAGCGTTCAAAAGCTGGAGTTATATCTGTTGTTGTTCCAAACATTAAAGAGCATAAGCAACACTATACTATCGCTTCCGAAATGTCGAACAACGACGGCTATCTTAAAGTAGCCGCCGCTATTCAAAAATTCGTAGATATGAGTATGTCAACAAACTTGTATTACAATACGGCCAATTATCCAAATAAAGTTCCACCACAAACTGATCTTGTTCGTGATATTCTCTTGGCTTATAAGTATGGTATTAAAAATCTTTACTATACAAACACATTTGACGGTGATACACAAACCGTACTTGGTTCAGCAACAGAAGTTAAAAAAGTAGAACCAGAAGCAGAAGCAGATAATTGCTCCAGTGGAGCTTGCACTTTGTAACAACATGAAAACAGTATTAAATACCATTAACACAGACTCTCTTAAACAACCCATCTTTCTTGGTGAAGACTTGGCTATTCAGCGTTATGACCGCTTGAAGTACCCAAAGTTCTATGATCTTTACGATCAACAAATGAACTTCTTTTGGCGACCACAAGAAATTAATCTCACGAAAGATTCCGCCGATTACAAGAACTTATCTCCAGAAGAACGCTTCGTTTTCGATAGTAATCTTCGCTTTCAAACGATGACTGATTCTATGCTTTCGCGTAGCATCAACTCTCTTGCTGATTACGTTAGCAATCCAGAGCTTGAAATCTGCATGAATGTATGGTCTTTCTTTGAAACTATCCATAGTAATAGCTATACTTACATTCTTCAAAACGTGCATCCTGACGCGACTAAGTTCTTTGACTCTATCTTAGAGGATAAAGAGATTGTTAAACGCGCAGAAGCCATTTCTAGCCGATACGATGCGCTGTTGAATACTAAGAGCAGCGATCCTAAACAACAAATCTTTGACGCTCTGTTAGCGACTCAAATTACCGAAGGTCTTACCTTCTATGTTTCATTCGCTTGCTCGTTCTATTTTGGCTATCGTGGCAAGATGGAAGGGAACGCAAAGATCATCAACTTGATTTCCAGAGACGAGAATCTTCACGTTGCTATCACGCAAAATATCTTTAAGATTCTGCGCGACAATCCAAAAGAAGGCTTTCAAGAAATAATCAAGAACAATGAAGACCGTGTTTACGAAGCTTATCGTATGGCAGTGGACGCAGAAAAAGAATGGGCCGATTACCTTTTCTCTCGCGGTAGCTTGATTGGTTTGACCTCTGATTCTCTCAAGAACTACGTTGAATGGCTCGCTGATAACCGTTTAACTTCTATGGGTTACAAGAAAATCTATAATGTTAAAGCTAATCCTCTTTCTGGATGGTTGAACAGCTTCTATGATAGCAAAAAGATTCAAGTTGCGCCTCAAGAAACAGAAATCTCGTCCTACGTTAAAGGTGTAGATAACAAGATGGACGAATCTGTTTTTGATATTAAGCTTTAATCTAAGTAAAGATTATCGCCTCTTGAGTCAATCCATTCTTCGCCTATTCTAATAATCTCGGTTCTTTCGCCAGGTTTGAGAATAGTTATCGTTTTGCCGCCAGCAGAACCAGCAGCAGAGGATGTTTTTATATAAATATCCTCTTTTCCGTTGTTCATCATGTTGTATGATGAACCTTCCTCTATGTCTTCTGGTACTGTTACAGTAGATTTAGTTTGCGCTTTCATACTTAAAAGAGATTCTGTTTCTTTTTCTGTTAAAGCTACAACTTCTTCCACTCTTTTTACAGTCCCACCTGTTCCGCTATAAGCTGCTCCAGAGTATTTAAATTCTGATCCAATAATTACGGTGGTAGCTCCTAACGCAGTCCAATTAACGTCAGTTCCAAAGCTAATAATTTTAAATTTTAAATTTTTATTGCTGGCTTGAGCCATTTGACTTGCTAAAATCTCATCGTTTTGATCAGCGCCTCCATTTAAACGGAAATCAACAGGTTTTGAAATTGGAGCTTTGTCAGACTTATCTTCTAAGTAACCGCTAACGACAGGAGACATCTGCCCTTTGCCAAAATCATCGTAAGGTTGGAATCTAAAATAGTACCATTTATTTCTTTCAATAGTTGAACTTGAAAGTCTGATAGTATTTACATAAGCCCTAGTTTCATTGAGACCTTGTTCTTTGTGAAGGTTTGCGAAATCAGTTGTATCTGGTGTGAAACCAGCAGAATCGCCACTGTATATATCTACTTTATATACATCTTTGTTTGATGTTGGAGAATGACAGTTAAATACAAGTTCGTTATACGACACAGCTTCTGGAAACACCGTAATACTTAATCCAGAGAATCCTACCTTATTGGAAGGTACTAGATTTAAGTCAGCATCGCCGAATGTTCCATCGTTTAGTTTAAATAATTCGCGGCCTTCGTTAAATCCGTATTGGCTGTAATGTTCTTGACCCCAAACTTCCTTTGAAGTTGATTTATTAACATTCTCTTCGTAATATTTAGCTAAATCTTCATAATAATTGACGTAAGCAGTATAATCAGGATCAGAACCTCTATAATTGATCGTAATGCCATCTCCTGCTGGCCTTGCTAGGACAGTTCTGACAGAGCCTTCTCCTACTCCGTCAAATCCATCAGCAGATTTAAACGCTTCTACAATATTTTCGTATGTTATTTCTCCTGTTTCGCTTCTGATTAATAGTGAATCAGCGCCTCTAATTCCAGAACCAGTAACTACGTTATCCTGACCGCTATTCCATACAGCCAATTTAACTCCTTGGGTGTTTCCGAAGAATCCAGACAATACGTAATAAGGAGAGTCTTGGAAAGAATCAATCACTTGAATATTATCATATTCTGGCAAAACATTAAAAGAATTATATCTACCGTAACTGTCTAATTCATTTACTCCTTTAACCGTTACTCTTAAAGAAAGATTTCTAGTTGGAAGGACGTTTTTATAATCAACCGTTTCTCTGCTCGTTAATCTTTTGTTAGCATCTTGGTCAATTCTATAAGATAATCCTTGATAATTTTCTACGCTTTCTAAAACGTTACCGCCTATATCTAATACTTCAATTTTTACGTTCGGCGGGAACGACATGAAAGGATTGTTCCGCATTTTCTCTACAGTGGAAATAACTCCTCCTGTTGGATCTATATATCTCCATCTGAAAGTGACATCGGAAGAGGTAAAATTACCTTGTCCGTATCCGACCAATGTAGTTTGTCTAGTTGCTACGGGCTGATCTTCTCTTGGATACCAAATCACATTATATCCTAAACTCTTTACGTCAGCCGTATCGACTCTCATTCCAGTCACTAGTACCCTATCCACTGAACGGTTAGCTCCATCAGAATAAACTGTTAACGTCGATGCTGGAAGAACATGGAATGTTTTAGAAGCCGCAGAACGAGACAAGAATTTATACGGCGCTTTTCCTTGCGTGTAAACATCAATGTCGTATTGACCATAAATGTCGTTGATTGGAATGCCAGTGCTCAACGCTGTTTTAGGAACGAAATAAAATTCAGTCAAAGCTGAATCATGAGTAGTAGAGTAATCTGGTCTGCTAACATATATTTTATACCCAGTAAAATCAGCAACATCAGTTGTTGAAGCAGTCCAAGATAAAGAAATTCCCGTTCCTCCATAGATACCATTGTAAAGCAGGTTCGTCGGCTCCTCTGGTTTCAAAATAATATCGTAAGGTGATTTTACATAGATAGTAGATGAAGTATCATCAATTTCTCTTTCTACATAGTCTTCTTTGTTTGGATGATATTCTAGTCCAACAATCCCATAAAGATTCGCCTCTTCTTCTTTGGTCGCTATTGTTTTGTAAAACTTAGGTTCAACACCAGATCCACTTAATACATAAAGACCACCGGGTTCTAATGAATTTAAGTTTTGCGGACTTGTGCTCAAGTCTAAATTATAGAATCCAATTGGATAACCAGTTCCGTAAATTAATCCACTGTAACCAATTCCATCTATTTCCGCTAGATTCCGAAGATCAGTTTGACCCAAAGGACCCGGTCCTTCGTACATTTCAATTCCGATAGAATTAAATGCGTCAACAACATGAGCTGTTGTTAAAGATCCCGAAACGAGAACTTTGTTTTTTCCAAAGAAGTCTTTAGGAAATCCTACGGTAGAATAACCTAAATTACTTCCAAGCGACCATTTTGAAAAGGTGGGGCTAGCTGATAAATAATCATCAGTAAAATTAGTAGATGAAACATGATCTACTTTTGCATAGTACGGTTTTGAATCTACCTGAACGTAAACACCTCTTTTATAATTGATGTTAGGCTTCCAAGCAGAAAAGCTAGACTGTTGTTGGTTACCAATATCTGCTTGAACTATTGTGTAGTATGGTTGCAGTTTACTCATTGCCAGCAAGTCTCTGTATATAAATTTAACACTACCAATATCGTTAAGAGTCTTTGATGCTCTTTCTAAGATTCTGCTTCCACCTTTGATAAAAGCGGCGCAATACCCGAAAGCAGAAGAAGATCCGTTATGTGATTTTCCAATTTTAAATACTTCTGTTGCTGCGTATGTATTCCAAGTTGAGCTTGGAGTAAACGAATTGCTTATTTGAGAACCGTTTGAAAGAACAATGATAACGTCTCCGTTAGAGGCTGCTGTAAATACTGCGTGATTCCATAAGTCATTCAATGAAGATATTGCTGATCCCGTAATTAAAGCTCCAGCAGAACTTAATCTTACTGCTCTAATTTCTGAAGTGGCCGTAGCTACTGAAGAATTATTCACTGTAACTGCGCTCGCTGTACCAATTCCATAAGAAACAACTCCAGTCCAAGTTGCAGCTGAGTCAATAACTTGACCATATGTTGCCGCTCCAACTGTGTCTATATCAATCTCTAAATCAGAAAAGACTCCAGAGATATTACTAAACGTCAAAGAATCCCATCTTGGATTTCCAGAAGCGACCGTATTAGCTGGAAATTGATAAGGAGTTCCGCTTAAAACCGTTTCTCCAGTTGTCGTTGCTCCTGATATTCTTCCTTCAATTGCGCGAACATCAACAATTGCAGACTTCAATAAGAATTCTCCTGTAACAGTAATTACAGAACCATATCCAGCATTATTATAGCCGGATATATTAAGCTTCTTCACTTGAGTTTGCCGTCTCGCTCTAATTTGTTCAAGCGTGCCTGTGAATCCTCCGTCTTCACCAGTTAAAACATTTAAGTCTGAAACTGCATAATTTCCAGATGGGATATGAACGAAAATCCCAGAATCTAAACCATCTTTAAATTCTCCGTCGATTTTAATCGTTGAAGCGTTAGCATCGACCTCTAATATGCGCCCGAATGTTCTTGCGACGTTTCTAATCTCGTCGCTTACGGTGAACAAGTCGCCGGGTTGAAGATAAGCCGCCTCTAAGCCTCCAACGAAGTTAACAGTATCAACTTCAAATATAGAGGTGCTAATAACGTATCTGCCAACTCTCTTTGCTTCTGATCTAGAAGTGCAACCAGCAGCGTTAATTTTAAATGGATTTAACCCATATTTTCTGATGCCATCAGTATCTTCAATGTATTCAATTTTTGTTTTATAAGAATCGTATCTATCGTTGTAAGTCACTTCAACAGAAGTGTAACGCATATTTCTTGCTGTTTCCGTATAGTTAAATACTCCGTCCTTAACAGAAGAGTTGCTGAAATTCATTAACTGCTCTTTTGGTCTATCAACAAAGAAAGAGAATCCTTCTGTGTTCCAAAACACAATGCCTTTAAAGATTGCGGCAATATCTTTTAAAACATTATACGCTTGATCTTTGTTGTAGAAGATAATGTTACAAGTATATCTTGGCTCAAGTCCTCCTTGACCATCTGGCACGCCTTTAAATCTTCCATCATCATCAACGCCATCGCAGTAACGGCCAATATCATAAAGATTCCATTTATCAACAGAAGACGAATCAATATAATTACCTAAACCATAATTAGGATCAGTGATAATGTCGTATAAAATCCAAGCAGGATTATCTGTCCAGCCAATTTTAAATGTTCCGTCCCAATTACCATAGTAAATTTTATTGCTATCGTAGAAATTAGAATCGCAAAACTGACTTAACTTAGAGTCAGCGTCGTTAATCATGCAGAATTTTCCGCCGCCAGTGTCTTCTGACAATTCTCTTAACGTTCTCGTTCCACTGAAATCTTGATCGCTATGTAAATAATAAAAGTTAATGCAGTTTTCTCTTGCGTGAGATAGTAAAGTATCGTATGTCTCAGGAGACATTACTTCTGGAACTGTTCCAGAGAAATAAACTACTTTTCTTACTGTGTTCGTCCAAAGACGTTTGGTTACATTAGATTCTGAAGTTTTTCCTACTTGGTCAGTAATGCTGAACTGACTCTTTCTCAAAAAGAAATTTGCAATAACTGTTTCTGCGATGTTTTCGCTAGCGACTGTAATTTTTTTGGAAAAATCCAAAGCATCGTAAAGCTTCTTATATAAATTAGTTTGATTAGCTCCTGTAGAATCTGGTGTTTCAAGTTCTGTAAATGTTTCGTCTCCAAGATAAGCTCCAAAATATGATACTGAATCTCCTGTTGATTCGTTTATTACATAAGAACCACTTGCTTTTGTTTCCCAAATAGAAAATCTGACATACTTGTATCCAGAAATGATTTTCGTAATCATGTCTTTCAAGTTTCTACTTAAAAGAGAACGTGTAGCAAAATCCATGTTTTGATCTACCATGAAGATAACATCCAAATCATTTGGATTTCCATCATAATCTGGATTAGCGTAAACATAACGACGATCCAAACCGTTGCCGCCCAAAGGATAGTAATTAGAAGGAATCTTTACCTTCTTCATCTTTACGTCGTATTCTCTCTTAGGAGGACTAGAGAACGTTCTTGAATCAAATTTTAATCCAGCATGAGCCGTCATTGGATACGAGAAGCTTCTGTCAACAATCTCAATAATTGACTCTACGCTAAGATCTCTTTTAACTAACGGAGAAATAGTTTCTGGCGTAAGTTTCTCAATAGTTAAATATCTATCTCTGCCGTTAAACGAATCTGGCAATATAATTTCTTCGTTATCGGTAGAAATAGATACTGATACTGGATTAACAGCTCCATTTCCTCCGTGATCAGTTTGATCGTCTGGTTCGTGTGACATAAATTATTATAGTTTATTGCGCCGTTATTGCAAATGTTCTAATGTTATTAGTCGCATTTCCACCAGTGGCGGTTAAAACTATCATAGCATTGTCTGGCGAAGCTGCATTTACATATACAGAATGACTTCCAACTGCCAGTTTAGATGTAATTTCTGCTGGAATTGTGAAACTGAAGTTACCGTTCGTCTCTATTTGAGTCGCTGCTGCTTCTACTTGGTAAGCTGGATAAGTAGAGGTTGTTCTAGATACATCTATTTGAGCTACTATTTTAGTAGCTGGCATTAGCGTGGTGTTAGCTCCTTGCGATAATAAATATGTCGCAGTGCCGCTAATCGTTATTGCCGTACCTTTTACATAGCTTGCGCTAGCTAAAGCGTTAAATATTTTAGATGTTCCAGCTCCAGTTCCAATTGAACTAGCGGTATAATTTAGTCTAACTACTGCTTTAGGAGTATAATCGACCATCTTGCGTTTAGTTAGAAAATTTATTAACGACAATACACTAGAATAATTTCTAGGTTTAATTTTTAACGCTTTATCTTCTTGAGCTGTTCTTATAATAGGCATTGGTTAAGTTTGGAATTCATTAGATATGATTACATCAGCTGCACTATGCGCTCTAATTTCTGGGAATGAATTAGATGAATAATTTACTGATATAGTCGCTCCGTTACCTCCGTTTGCAAAAGGATTAGAAGAGCTTGCTCCAGCACTGTAAGTTGAAGGCGCTTGCGTATAGCTTGTGCTTCCATTTCCAATCATATAAGCCCAAGGACTTTGAACTAATCCTGAAATTGGAATTCGTTTTGAAGAATAAACGGAGCTTCCTTCTACTCCCCATTTAAAGATCAAATCTAAACTTGATGATTTACTCATGCCCATTTCTCCAGCTACTCCTGGTCCAGTTCCTTCCGATACGGTGTCCATCAAAGCTTCTACAATTAAACTCACTTTTAATTTTTTAACGTCTCTATTTTTAATTTTATGAATAAATAAATAAGGATCTTGCGCTTTATCTGGCCATCCTTCAGAATTAATAGCCCATTTTACAAAATTTCTCATACCTCCATTTGGATTAATTCTTAGTTCATCTGGTTGAGGATTTGGCGTAATTGGCCCAAGTAATTTAAAATTAACTGGTTTTGCGATATGAACGTTTTTAAAATTAACTAATGGCTTTTGGTTTTCGGTGCCAAAATTAATCTCCATCATGACGTTTCTATAATTATACTCGCCTTTATAGTTCATTACGGCATTTCCGTTAAGATATATACCTTTCAACATATCTAAACCATAAACCTTTTTACCATATTGATCTACTAGTCCATAGATTGGTCCTTCACAAATCAAATCTACACATTCGTATATAGATATTGATTTCTTTAAATTTTGTTTATCAGGAGGCGGAACAAGAGCTGGCACAGGTGGTTTGCTTCCACCAGCTCCTTTTATAAATCTTAATGGATTTAATATTTTCATCTTATTTCTCTCGTTTTGTTGTTGGATCGTTATAAGATAACGCGGGATCTATTACTGCTCTTGCAGATGTATTAGCAAGTGTCGCATTAAATGTTATCGAAATTTTTACTGGTGCAGATTTTAATTCCAAAGCGCCTATTTTTGCAGAGCATTGCCATTGAGCGTTATAAACAGAAAGTCCTGATTTTGAAGAAGCTGGTCTTTGCGACACAAACCGAACCAACCGATTAGAAGTAGCGGAAGTTTGTTGCGCGTAACTTAACAAATCTTCAAAAACAAAACCATCGGATGGAGCTGGGGTTACAGGAGTCGCGTTTTTAAAAAATACTGTTCCAACAGAAGAAGATGATGCCCCAATAGCCGTCCAGTTTACTGTGCCAGAAGTAATAATCTTGTATTTTCTTCCGACTTTCATAGCTGACGCTGCAATGGGCAGTACCTTACTTCTAAACTTTGCTGATTTAGAAACATTCAAATCATTTAAAACTGAATAAAATAAATATTCTTTAGGAATAACAGAATAAGAATATACTTCTCCCACCTTTTTCGAGTAGAATAAACTAATACCATCCGAACCTATTCCATCTTGAAATCTTGCGTACAAACGATGATAGCCAAGAGTAAGTTTAATATCTGCTGTTGTAGAAGCAAAATTAGCTATAGTTGGCGGACTTATTTTTTGCATTTCGTAGCCATGATTTCCGTAGAAAGAGCTTGCAAGCTGACCATCAATATAAAGATCAGCCGCATCATCAGAATCTATTTTAAAAGAATACGTATCTACTGGATATATTTTCCCATTACCTAAAGAAGATGGAACAGTTGCATTTTTGGTGAATGTCATTCCTAATTCTGGCGTTATCGCCGCTCCTCCAACTCCAGTTAATCCTAATTCAGCCCATTGTCCAGTATCTCCTATCTTTACGATTTCGTAAGTAATTCCTTGTTGAGCGTCGTAAGAGTTGATAACTTTTGTTTTGTCTATCTCTACATACAAGTAGCCGTAAAATTCCATTGCGTAATTATCTAAAGAATTTCTATCAAGAGTTGAACTTGTTATCGTTCTTAAATTAGTCATGTTTAATTCTTGATCATAAACGCCTTGAACAGTATATGCTGGGAAATTATCAATTAGCGAATCAAGATCTGCTTTATTTGCTGGAGAAGTGGTTGGTCCTGCGACTTCTAACCAAGCAGAAGCCCAATCGCCCCCTAAAGCTGCTAAATTTGGTATAACTCCAGTATTAAGCTTTAGCGCTTTGAACGTTGACTGAAGAGTTGGCGGCGTTATTTCTGCCCAAAAAGAAGTGTTAACCGCATTGTTCACTATTGGAAACGGTTGAACTTCTATTAAAGCGTTTGCTGTTGTGGCTGCTGTATAAGTTTCTGTAGAAATTGCGCCAGTGATAACAAACTTAAATGTATCTGTTGTCACTTCTGTAATCGTTCTTGTTCCATTTGGATAAACTGTTCCAGTTAATCCTTCAATAATAACAACATTACCAACACTTAATCCGTGAGATGAACTTGTTACTGTTACAGTAGTTAAATTTCTTGATGCGGCGGTGATTTTTTTGGGAAAATATCCTGATACAGTCGCTACAAAATAACGTGTTAAAATAGCTTTTGGATAATTTGTTACTGCATATGTTTCTGTTTCTGGAGAGTCTCCGCTAACTAAATCATAAGTAAATGTATTTGACGTTGCAGTTGTTTTTATTGTTTTTAATCCGTTAGCGTTTGTAAGTCCAGTTAACCCAGATATATCTACAACTTTTCCAACAGCAAAACCATGATCTGTTTTCGTTGTAATCGTGACGGTCAAAGTTGATCTTGTCGCTGCTGTTATATCGTTGGTTTGAAGATATTTTGTAATTTCTTTTCGTACAAATTTATAAGAAGAGTCGAATGTTGGAACATTTAAATTAGCGAATTCTGTTGGACCCCATGTTACTAAAGTGTTCGTCGGATATTGTACAAAATAATTAGCAGCAGTGTTTACTGAGTTTGTCGATTTAGTTTTTAGTTCAAATTTATTTGGATTATATGACCTATAAGCTAAACCATTTTGAAATGAGAACGCAGTTTCTATTGCAACAGCTCCTTTCTTTGTTGCCGACAACTCTTTCCAATCGTAAACAATATCAGGATTGTATGTAGATAAATCAGGATTAGATACAGTTTCTCCGTTTGTTGTAACCACAACTTCAACTGGATCTGTCGCAACTTTTCCTGCTGAACTTGTAATGACATTAATATAAGAATTTAATATATTAATAGTTGAGAAAATTTGGCTTTCAGAATCATTTGCTGATTGATTGGTAGAGAATCCGTCCGCATTTAATCCGTAAGGAGATGGAGCTTCATCTTCTGAAACTAACTCAGTATAATCATTGATTGGCTTATCAGCAGGAGTCATCAACTGTTTAATATCTGTAGCTAATGGGTAATGGTTTGTGGCTGCACTAATTTGAGATGAGCCAATTAACAATCTTCCGTATCCAACAGGAACAGCTTGTCCTTGTGATACGTTGCTAGGCTTGTTGCCGAAAAGATAAGATTTGCCGCCAGCCGCTACTTCTTGGTTAAAGTCTGGTTTGGGTTGTGGGAACAGCAAGCTCATTACTCCTTGAATAGCTAATCCAGCTCCTATTGCCGCCACAGCACCGCTTATGCCCGCTAAAGAGCCAGCCGCCGCAGTTACAGTTGCTCCAGCAACTCCAGCAGTAGTTGCTCCAGCAAATGCTCCTAAACCAGCGAAACCAAGACCTCCAGTTACAGCAATCAAAGCTATGCCAGCAGCCATCATTAATATACCACCAGAATTACCTCCAGCTCCCCAAACAACAGGAACGATGTGCATTTCCTTTGGAGCTTTTTGAATACTCAGCTCTTTAGGAGTGTTTAACACTTCATCATCCACAACTATTCTGTACAAAACTCCTTTAATAGCTAATTTTTTAACAGTATGAGCAAAAGTTTTTTTATTCGCGTTAATAGCCGAAAATACTTCTTTTGGAGAACTAATGTTTAATTTAAAACATTCTCCAAATAAATTACGCAACTCTCCATGTAGATATACGTTAGTCATAGTATTTCTTGAGTATCTCTATATACTCTTTGTTTACATGAGGAACCTTTGGAATGATAAGATTAAATTTTTCTGTTTGTTTGCTATAAATTAAATAAGGAATACATGAATTTTCGCAATTAAATCGGTCAAACTTTGATTCTTCTTCTTCTGTTTTAGGATGAGTATGGTAAATAGCGGCAAGTTTTCCGCTTTTGATTTGCTTGATAACTTCTAAAGGATGAATCTCAAACACATCGTTTTCGTACACAGCAATGTTCTTTGCTGGTTCAGTTTTGATTTCTCCATCTTCAATACGAACAAACCCACAAACCTCAACATTTGATGCGGCTGCGTGATCAATAATAGATTTCATGGTTATTGTTGAGACATACCGTACTCTTCTGTACCGGGGAAGCCGCCAAAAGGCAGTCCATCTTGATTTCCAAATCTTAATTTACATCCTTTAAGACTTTTTGAGCATTGATCAGGAATCCAATATTCCTTATTAAAATAAGGATCTTTTGTACTGGTTGATGTATGATTTTTTGAGCAAACAAATACTTTATGAATCGGCTCCCAATTCGGAACAGCGTTAATATCAGATTTAGTTACTTTGATATTATGATTTTCACGATACACATAGTCGCCAACTTTATAATTGTAGTTACTAATCCATTTATCTTTATTCACTAATAGACCAAAACTTGATTCATTAATTCCAATATATTTAGAGATTGCGGAATCTGTTCCAAATCTTTGAGAGCTTGTCAAAGTCGAAGCTTCATCTACATCGTAATAGTATCTAGAAACAGGAACAGCGGCCCATGATGTAACTGCTGGCGGTTTATAGTAAATAGTTAAAGCTCCACCACCTCCTTGATTGTACCATCTAATCAAAACTCTATGATAACCTTCTTTTAAGAAAATAGTTCCATCTGCTTGTGGAGCGGTTGTGTTTTGTGGGCCTTCGCCATAATCCCCAGCGATTACATCTCCATCAATAAACAATTCAGCAGCATCGTCAGGATCAACTCCAAGAGAATAACTTCCAGCTTGTCCTTTATCTACTTTAAAGTATCCGAGAAATTCGGTGAATACATAAGTATTATTGGTGACTGTTACCGAATTAACAACAGATTCAGAAGAAAATGTGGCGGCTGCAATTTTAGAAGTAAACTCAGAAGAATTTGCTGGAGAAGCTGGATTTCCAGTAGTTGTATAAACTCTTTTTAAAAGACCAGCTCTAAAATCAGTTGCTACAGAAAGCTTTAAATCATTTTCATCAGCAACAGGCGCACCCATGTAACGACATCCATTTCCTCTGTAATGAAAAGAACAATAACGAGACATTACAATTCTTTTTGGGAAATTGACGCCATCAAGTTCAAGTGGAGAAGCCAACTCAAATTCTACAACAGCTTTGCTTTCGCTAGACCGTCTTAAAATAAAGAATACTTGATCTTCTAAGCCAGCTTTTGGATCTGCGCTACCATAAGGATTAGCTCCAAGAGGTTTAGCCGCTGTTGGCGAAAAGTTTTTATCGTCTAGAAATTTAACAAAAGTACGCTTTCTGACTACTTTTGCACCAACTAAGTTGCTATATCTTTTGATTAAGTTAGATACGAAAAAATCTTGGTTAGAAACTGCTAGCTTTGGTCTTGGAAGCGAACCATCACCTTTACTCTCAAATCCAGAGCTTTGAATCGGAAACGGCGCATACTCTTCGCCTTGCCAATAAACAGAACCTTCTATTCCATTAGTGCCGCCATGAATGTAAAGCTTTTCGTCAGGAAAGTTAACGTAATCATAGTAAATGACAAAAAACTCTAACAGCGCGGATGGTTCCAGCGAGAATAGAGCAGTATTGACTTTATGATTAGAATCCCTTGACATTTCCTTTTACCTTTAGATTATATTACACCCATGAGTCAGAAAAACCATATAAAAATAGACTCTTTCAAAATAACTAGAATGTATTTAAACGACATTCCAGAAGTTCTAAAGCTCGCTATATCAGCGCAATCTAAATTTGGAGTTACTTCAACAGTAGCGCCTTCTTTGTTTTTCAGGGAAATCGGCGCTATTCTTCAGAAAAATACTATCAGCTCTTTTGTTTTCAGAGACATGAAAGATAGAGTTTTCGCCGCTTTCATAATCGCGCCAATAACAAGCGTGTCTGCCGAAATCGTTCACGTATTCGTGGATAGCAAAGTAATGCAAACCTCAGAAATGCAACAAGCATTTAAAGACAAGATAGAAGAACTTAAATACAAAGAAATTGCGGCAAAAGTAATGAAGAGTCGTAAAAGATACGCCATCTACGTTAAATTTTTAAATACTTACGGTTTCAACGAGATAGCGGACGATAATGACGCATATTTAAAACTTATTTATAGAAAAAGCTCTTGACACAGGCTGCGAAGTTCGCATTAGATGCAACTTCCAATGAAGTTTGATCGCCTCGTAAATTTAGCAAAAAGCCTAATTATCTATGACGATACTGGAATACGGTGTCGTCATTTTGCTTTTATACTGCACAAAAATCGTGTCGTTTCTATTGGGAGAAACTCAAAAAAGTCTCATCCGATCAATAGAAAGTACGGTTATTTTGAAGGCAGCGGCATTCACGCCGAAGCGTGCGCCGTCATTAAATCTGGCAAGGTAGATCATTCAAAAAATATTTTAGTTACATTTCGTATTGACAGAAACGAAAAAGTAGCTATGGGTAAACCTTGCAAGCACTGCCAAAAGCTTTTGGGCGATGTAGTTTTCAAAGAAATTTACTACTCAAACGAAGAAGGCGAATTCACAAAATTTAATGAAAATCTTAATCATCGAAAGCACAAGCAAGAGAAAGCCGCTGTCAAATGAGTTTGACGATACCTCAATCGTTCATTGCCGTAACAGCTTGATTCTGGCCGAGGCACTCGGCGCAGACTTATTGGATGGCGAATACAAACTGCCGCAAATCTTAGCCAACCAGTACGACGTAATCATTTGCGCGTATGCGTCACCGTATATGCCGCACGTTCCTTACCGCGAGATTCTAACAAAGAATCCAAACGCAAGGTATGTTTGGCTCGTTAACGACCATGACATTGAAGACAATCAGCTTCTTCGCTATGGCGTAATCAATCATGGATTAAAGTATGATATGATCTGCAATAATCCTCGTAGCGGTTATCGCCACTGGATTCTCAACAAGAACATTGCAAGTAAAAAGCTGAACGACTTTATCGTTGAATGGCTAACCGTTAATCTCAATTCTTTGATTATGGATACGCGCAATCCTACAAATCCTGCTGATAAAGATGGTATTATTTACTACGGTACTTACCGCAAGCATCGTCAAATTTCTTTCGAGAAGTTTTTGACGGAAGGCGTGCATCTTTCTTGCTCGCCAAAGAACGTTAAGAAGTTTCAAGCAATCAACTGCAACTGTACTTTTGTCGATAAACTTTCGTGGAAGAAAAACGAAGAAGATTTGCGCAAATATAAATACTCAATTTACATTGAAGATCTGCATACGCACAACAACTATGCGTTCTTAGCTAATCGTTTTTACGAAGCTTTGATGAGTGATGTTGTGATGTTGTTTGACGCTGGATGCGAAAATACAATTAAGAATTGCGGATACACTTTATCCCCGAATGTTTTGATTGATGAAAAAAGATTGTCAAAAGGCTTGACAACTTATGTTTCTTCTCTCAATTACGAGGAAGAGCTAAAGTATCAAAAGCAATTCGTTCCTCAAGCTTTTGCCGAAAAATATCACGCTATCCAAAAAATTAAAAACTTTTTAAAATGAAATACGAAATCACATTTGCTCTGACTGAAAAGTCACGCAAGCATCTTAACATTCAGGAGCTTACTCCTTACAAAGCCTCGATCATTTCTACAAATGATCTCAACGATACAAAGTTAATGCTTCTTATCACTCTTAATGAAGAAGGTCTTCCAATTGAAACTCCAAGAAGATTTGAAATGGAAGTTAAGAACGTTGGATTTGGGCTAGAAAAACTACGCATTCTTGGCTGGCTTGTCTCGCAAGATTATATTTGCGACTGCATGATCACGCTGCACTCTTTTCAAGAACCTGACTCTGGATGGAAAAGCTAATGACTAAATATCTTGTAACTAAAACTTACCCTCTTCTCTGTTTCAATTACAAAGAGAACTCTCAAACTATTCTTCCTCTTTTCTCTGGAGACGTTCTCAATGTTTTCTCCAAGTCAAAAGACTTGTTCGATGAGGAATTAGAGTATTGGGACTTCACAAAAAATTGGTCTGCCAAAATTGATCAAGACGCGCTATCAGCATTAAAGGAAATACAGCCATGATGACATACGAAGAGCAAAAAGATATTTTATATTCCGAATTATCTAAAGTAAAGAAAGACTTTGAATCAATTTTGAAGAAAAAGATTTCTCGAAAAAACTTTGTAGAAGCTATTGTCGAAATGACCAAGTATGCAGTTAAAACAGATTTCGAGCAAAACTTTGACCAAGAGGCAAGAAACCGAGTCGCTAACTTTTTTGCTGTTTGCCAACCTTATCTTGGCGAAGTTGTCTGGTCTAAACTCGACAATAAGAATTTAAAAGTCTCTATTAACTATGGCGACAGCTCAATGGTTAGTTGGAACATTCCTGTTGAAACTTTCTTTATAGATCAAAATCAGTTTGACACTTCTATTGGTATGTTAATCAATAGTTTCAGAGATTGTTTTCTTGGTTTATTCTTGTGTCCAGATTTACGCAAAGCTGTGTTAAATGGCGACAAAGAAGCTATCAAAGCTCTTTATTCATCGTTATCCAGACCTTCAATGGACTCTACCGTAGTTAATCTAAAGTTGTTTAAAGAATGTTTTCCTGATTTCTATGAGCATATTACCACTAAGCTCGACGTTATGAATTTAGAGGAAATGACAGATTTTATTAAAAATAAAAATAAACAAGTAAAAAAGCCAGTTAAAAAGCGTAAAACTAAGTAATGCCATACTTAAATGCGAACATTCCTCTTTTTCACGCTTATTTAAAAAGCGACTTTCTTTATAATCATACCGAACACAAGAAAGAGTACGTCTCTTGTGAAGTTTTCGGCGTAACTTCTTTAACTCGCCGCTGTCTTGCTTTTCAGATAATGACAGAGTATGGCTCTAGGCACGATAGAGTTCCAATTCATTATTTAACTTTATCTCCAGAGCATACTGACTATCCTTTAGATTGGTTGCAGCTTTGGGATTGTTATTCAAATTCTTTATCAGTAACAAGATACGAATATCATAAAAACGCCTCAGTAGAGATACAGTTGAAAAATCACCAATGGGTTAAAGGCAAATACTTATTCACGATAGACTGGCACGATAATCCTGATGCTGCGTTTGGCTATTCTGAAATGGCTGGAGGACACAAATGCGGCCATCTTATTTGGGGTCTTGAAGACTCAACAGGTAAAGAATGTAATCAATTATTCTTTCAGCCAAATAACAGAGTAGTTTGGAGAGATGGAGGCGCTTTTATCGCTAAAAAATTAGAGAAGCCAGATTGGAAAGTCTTTGATAAAGAGTTCACTTGCGAAGGTAAAGGCAAGTGGGTCGCTTTGGATAACGAAGATTACTTTTATCAATTCAAAGAAGCTGATAAAAAAGTGTAATAGTATGATAAGTGAAGAAGGCATTTTTTCTAATTTTATTTATTTTTATTTCCAGCTCGCATGGAAGTGAGATGGTGCATGGCTTCAAGTCTCCGATTTTCAACGGAGCTAACTTTTCTGGACACGTTCTTACCGTAGAGAACTTAGCGAGAACTCGTAAGCAAGCTGTTAAGGATAACTTAAGAGCTGATCTTGAACAACAAAAGATTCAATCTACAAATACTCCGCTTAATACTTTCATAAACAACTTACAGGCAAGAATTTATTCTCAATTAGCCTCACAAGTTACAGATCAGATTTTCAATTCAAATGGCGAAACGTTTGGTATTATTAATTTACAAGGTGGCGCAACAGTCACTTGGCAGAAGAATGGCGATTTAGTAACGCTGTATATTAACGACCCCGCAACAGGAACTTCTACACAAATTCAGCTTCCTGTTGGAGTCCTCAGACCAGGAGGTGGATAAGGATGAGATGGTTCACTCCATTCTTACTTCTTTTCCTAGTAGGTTGTTCATCTTTTCCGCAAAAACCTGCTATATTAGAGAAGCCTAAGCTGCAAGCTCCACCTTTGGAGCAGCAGTTGCGTAATTTACCGCCTCCAGAGAGTGCTAGAATCAGCATTGCCGTCTATTCCTTCGTTGATAAGACTGGTCAACGTAAAACTGTAGATTCCTACGCCTCTTTCTCGTCCGCAGTCACACAAGGCGCGGAAAGCTGGGTTATAGACGCTTTGCGGATTGCTGGCAACGGTCAATGGTTTCAGGTGCTAGAGCGCACCAGTTTGGACAATATCATTAGAGAACGGCAGCTAATTAACCAAACAAGAGAAACCTTTCAAGGCAGAGACGCTGAGAAACTCACTCCTATGCTGTTCGCTGGCATTATTGCAGAAGGCGGCATCATTGGCTACGACACCAATATAATTACTGGTGGAGCTGGCGCAAGCGTTCTTGGCATATCGTCTAGCACTCAATACCGCAAAGACGTTGTTACAGTATCGCTTCGTTTTGTTAGCGTACAAACAGGTGAGATATTACTTAGCGTAGCTGTAACTAAAACAATTTCTAGTGTCGCGGTTTCAGGTAATCTATTCAAGTTCTACGAGCACGGAGTAACTCCTGTGGAAGCTGAACTTGGATTAACTGCCAACGAACCAAATACAATAGCTGTTAGAAGTGCTATTGAACAAGCAGTGATAGAGATAGTAGATCAAGGGCAGAAATCGGGATTCTGGAAATATAAAACCCCTCAAAAACAATGAAAATCAAACTATTAGCATTATATGTATTTTTATCAGCCCTTTGCTTTGGGCAAAATCAAATCTACATCAACCAAATCACCACTACTGGTACAACAACTCTTGTTCAAACTGGTAGCGTTAATAAAATTGGTTCGTCTGGAGTTCCCAGCGAAATAACATCCGACAATCTCTCTTTCGAGATGAGACAAGTTGGAGACAATAACGAAGCTAACTTCTCTATGATCGGCAACAACTTAACGCTTAAATCTATTACTACTGGTAATAGCAACAACTTAAAGATGTTCACGAATGGAGCAAATAACGATATTGACTTAACCTTTACTGGCAATTCAAATACATTCCTGCTCAATAAAGAGGCTATCGTTAACAGCGCCGACAAAGCTACCACTGTTGATGGCGATGTTAAATTCGTCGTTACTGGCAACAGTAATGTAATGAAAGTTGGAATTGATGATGGCAAATATAATAAACTAGATTATACCATCACTGGCTCCAGCAACACATTGACCACAACTCAAAAAAGTAATCCGAGCGGTAACGCTGCTGGTAGCGGTCATAGTCAAGTTGTAACTGTTTTAGGAAGCTCCAACACAATGAACTTCCAACAAGCAGGTATAGAAAAACAAACCTTGACCTACAATTTGACTGGCAGCTTCAATACAGTTTCTATTCAACAAGGTACAACTGCTGCTAATTTAACTCCTTTTCCATAACTTGAGAATTGCCGTTATATTTTTATTAACGGCTTTATCTCTTTTTGGTTCATCTGGTAAAATAACAGAGGCTACTGGGCCAACTCAAATTACCAGAGATAAGGATAAGATTGAGGGCAAAGCTAACGTTGGGATTGAGATGTTCGACACAATCGAAACACTTCAATCTCGCGTTGACATTTCCTTTGTGGACGACACAAGAGTTCAGATTACAGAGTTCTCTAAACTTAAGATTGATGAATTCGTTTATGATCCATCAAGCGGCAAAGGCTCTTTATCTATCAAAGCCGCATCAGGAACCATTAGATATACTTCTGGATTAATCTCCAAAAATAGTAGAGAAAACGTAAAGATCAAAACTCCAACCGCTGTTGTGTCAGTAAGAGGAACTGACTTTTCTATGAGCGTCGGAGAAGATGGCAAAAGTTTAATTGTTCTTTTGCCGTCTCTTCCAGCGTTAACTGGCTCGTCTCCAGTGGTAGGCTCCATCGAAGTTACAAATGCGAGCGGAACAGTAGTGTTAAATCAAGCGTATCAAGCAACGTTCGTCTCCTCTGCTTTCTCTAATCCAACATCACCAGTTATTCTTGATTTAATTGACGAATCAAAGATCAATAATAATCTTCTTGTAGAGAGTAGTAAATCTATTACGAAGAATAGCAAAGAAACAAAAAAAGTTTCATCTGAAAAAGATAAAGTCGAAGACAAGAAAGAAGACAAATCAAATAAGAAAACTGGAGATACTAAAACTCAAGTCGCGCAACAAACTGCTGCTGAATCAGTAGTAGAAGCCGCAAGCACAACAACAGATGCCCCGCCTCCAGCTAAACAAGAAATAGAAGTTGCCCAAATAAAACTGGATACTAAAGTAGAAGCTCCAACAGTTGAAGCTCCAAAAGTTGAAGCTCCTGCAACTGTGACAAATATCGCGGCAGTTCAAGAAGTTCCTAAAGTTATAGTTCCTTCGATCACGAATCCAATTCAGGCAAATAATATAACATCAGGAACAACTACCGTTAACAACGGATTCACTACTGATGGAAAGTATGCTTCATTATCTCTATCTACTGACAAAGGTGTAATCAGATTTACTACCAAATACGACGCTAACTCTACCATTACCGTTAATGGTCAAGCTTACGTTTTAAACTACGGTGAAAAAAGTAAAGTTTACATTACTCAGAGATGAAGAAATATAAAATCTATACTGCAATAGCTTCGCTGTTAGTTTTGATTTGTTTAGTAGCTTTAAGAGTTAAAGACCCATTTTTCGTTGAGACTGCAAGACTAAAAACACTAGACTACTATCAAATCACTCAAGAGAAAGTGAAAAGCGAAAGTGTTGTAGTTGTTGAGATAGACGAGAAAACTCTTGAGAAGCATGGTCAATGGCCTTTCCCAAGACAAATCTTAGCTAACGCAATAACAAAAGCTTTTGATAACGGCGCAGAGATTGTTGTGTTGCCAATTATTTTTGCTGAGAGCGACAGATTCAATGGAGACGCCGCACTAAAAGAAACTTTCGGCAAATATCCTGTAATCATTAGTCAGTCTGCGGCAAATAAAGGAAAAGGCTCGCCTGTGCCTAGAGGAGTATCAGTAATCGGCGGCGGCATAGATGAGTGGCTATTTGATTATCCTGCGGCGATTGGGCCAACGAAAGAGCTTGGCGAAGCTGCGGCTGGCGTTGGTATGTTGCTAACGGCTCCAGAAGTTGACGGCGTAGTTAGAAGATTACCGCTTATCGTTCAAATAAACAAAGAACTTTATCCTACTTTGCCATTAGAAATCTTGCGCGTAGTTTCTAATGATCCAAGCTATCAGGCAAAAGTTAATCAAGCTGGCGTAACCGCAATTCGTATTCCCAAATTTAAAACAATTAAAACTGACGAGAATGGGCGCGTTTGGTTAAATTTCAAATACACTTTCGATTCTTTTTCGTTTACCAAAGAAGATTGGTCTGAGGTTAAAGGTAAGATCGTTATGATCGCGCCAACAGCAGAAGGTCTTTCAAACACTGTTGCAACATCAGTGAACATTAAGAATGGTTACGAAATTCCTTTGTTTGCCGCACAAATGCTTTTAGATGATTCAAGATTAGAAAGACCATCAGAGTTTAACACTTACGAGATTCTTTATGGTTTAGTCGCGGCGTTAGTTGTTATCGTCGCTTTCATTTGGTTGAACTACTTAGTTTGCGCTGGACTATCTATCGTTTTGATGATCGCGCCTGTGGTGTATGGTGTCAAAGCATTCAGTAATGGGCTGCTCTTTGATTACAGTTGGATAGTTGCCGCTCTTTTCATCTGCTTTTCTGTGTCTGCGTTCATGCGTTTCATCAATGAATTTAAACAGAAACAACAAATCAGAAAGCAGTTTGAACATTATCTTGCTCCTGCAATGGTCAAGAAGCTGCAATCTAATCCAGAGCTTTTAAAACTTGGCGGCGAAACCAAAGACTTGACGATCTTATTCTCTGATGTTCGGGGATTTACAGCACTTAGCGAGCACTTTAAAACTGACCCACAAGGTTTAACTTCTTTAATAAACCGTTACATGACTCCTATGCTGAAATTAGTTATGAGCAAAGACGGAACTGTTGATAAACTGATTGGCGACGCAGTAATGGCTTTCTGGAATGCTCCTGTTAACGTTGCTCGCCACAAAGAATTAGCTATCGAGTGTGCCGTTGAGATGTTCACGAAACTTGATGAGCTAAATAAACAACTTGCATTGGAAAAATTACCGCAACTTTCGATTGGCGTAGGAGTCAATTCTGGTTCAGTTGTGGTTGGAAACATGGGTTCCGAAAATCGCTTTGACTATACTTGCCTTGGAGACGCTGTTAATCTTTCGTCGCGTTTAGAAGGCCAAAGCAAGCCTTATCACGTTGAAATTGTTATCGGCGAGCAAACCGTGAAAGGCATCGAGAACTCTTTTAATTTCTTAGAGCTAGACAACATCGCTGTCAAAGGCAAAAAAGAAGGCGTTAAGATTTATACCGTAATCACGAACGACGAGAAGGCAAATAAAATTGTTTCTCATCACAAGAAGATGATGGATTTCTACTACGAGATGAACTGGCAAGAAGCGGAAATCTATTTGGCTAGACTAAAAGCGGAAAACTCAAAGATGATAAAGTATTACGAGATGATGGAAAGCCGAATTTTTGAACTCAAAACCGCAAACTTGCCTAAAGATTGGGATGGCGTTTATCACGCAACTAGCAAGTAATCAAAAAATTGCGCCAGCATCTTTGTGCATCTTGATGATCTTGTCAAGCACCTGCAAAGCTAAAGCAAAATTCATGCTGTCAATAGCGCTAATTAAAAGCTTTTTTAAATCGTAAAGTTCGCTTTGATCTACTCCAACAGTTTCAGCTTTCTGCGGAGAAAATAAACCCACAGGCGAATTTCTAGCGTACATTGAAGCCGCATCTTTAATGTTTGGCCCAAAAGAGATAGAATTGACAGGAGAAATCTCCATTCTAATTTATTTTACACTTTTTTCAAGAAAAATCCTAAAAACGCTTGACATACCTGCAAAAATCACTTTTATCACTCTTGTAAATGAAATTCACTCCCGAAAATATATCTTCTCTTGAGCCTCACCAAATCTTCGTATTTGGCAGCAATTTAGCTGGAATTCATGGTGCTGGAGCTGCTGCTCTTGCCCACAACAAATTTGGCGCAATTTGGAAAAAAGGCGTTGGTCTTTATGGTCAATCTTACGCTTTGCCAACCAAAGATCATCAAATTGTTACTTTGCCGCTTTCTGACATTGAATACCAAATTGACTTGTTTTTAGGCACAGCTTACCTCTTTCCTCAACTTGAGTTTTTGGTAACTAAAATTGGCTGCGGTCTTGCTGGATACAGCGTTGAAGATGTTGCTGCTTTATTTAAAGGAAAAGAAATTCCTTCTAACGTTATTTTGCCAGAATGCTTTCACAAAATTATATATGAAAATTAAAATAACCAAAGAACAGCAAGCAAAGATCGCTGAGATTAGAAAAGTTATCGCTGCCCATCAACTAGAGCAAGACGCACTCGTGGATAGCTTTATCGCGTCTATGAATGTAGGAGACGAAGTTATTGATACGGGCACTTATGTTTCCAAGAAACAAGAAGTTGTTTGGGATTACATCTACAATAATTCGCACTGGATGATTGAACTAGAATAAATTTATGAAAGCAACACTAGAATTTAACTTACCCGAAGATACTTACGAGTATATGCGCGCTGCTCAAGCTAACGATGCTTGGTCCGCATTATATGAAATTGACAATATGCTTCGCAATTTATTGAAGCATGGCAACAATGATCACAAAACTATAGAACAACTTGCTGAAGCTATTCGCATTGAAGTAAGATTCGCTCTTAATAAAGTTGAGGAATAATTATGAAAAAAGAATTAGAACAAAAACTATTTGATAAGTATCCAAAGATTTTCGGCGACCGTACTAAACCTATAACCGAGACCTGTATGTGTTGGGGTCTTGAGGTAGGTGATGGTTGGTACGATCTTATTGATATTCTTTGTGAAGCTCTTACCTACACCTACACTACTGCTATGCAAGTAGATAAAGAAGATGGTGAGCGTCTTGGTATCAAACCGTTCATTAACAAGGATGAGGAAGCTTCCTATTACTTTACAGTGCGGCCACCTCAAGTCATTGCAGAGCAAGTTAAAGAGAAGTTTGGCACGCTTCGTTTTTATTATCGTCTTGAGTTTGATGAGAAAAATGTTTCTCTTTTAAATACTAAAAAGTATCCTGAACTTCAAAAAATTAATGATCGGTTTAGTAATTATCTTGATGGCACCATTCACTTTGCGGAGACTGCTTCTGGCAAAACTTGTGAAGCGACAGGCCAACTTGGTGAACTGCATTCGTCTGGCGGATGGTTAAAGACATTGAACAAACAATTCGCAAAGACTAATGTGACAACTCAAAACTATCTTCCTCAATCGGAGATTCTTAAAAATGAAAATTGTAATTAACACTTGTCACGGTGGCTTTGGGCTTTCTAAAGAAGCTCTTGCCTTTTATAATAAACGCGCTGGTACTGCGATTAAATATGACGATGACATTAAGCGTAACGATCCTATTCTAATAGAAATTGTGGGACAACTGGGCGAAGCTGCAAACGGAACCTTTGCTGAACTTAAAGTTGTGGAGATTCCTGACGACATTCAATGGCAAATTGCAGAGTACGATGGAGATGAATGGGTTGCAGAAAAACACAGAACTTGGAATTAATATGAAAAATAGTAAAGACATGAAAGTAGAAATTGATCCAGATACAGCTGACGGTATTGTTCGCGCTTCCTTAAAACAGACTATTGAATACCTTCGTGAAGACATCGCAGAATACAAAAAGAAAAAGAAACTTCAAGATTACCAAAAACGCGGATTGGCCGAGCTTATTGTATCTTTGGGTGCTATTGAAAAGACTTTTGATTATTACGGAG
>Ga0209617_10000085_pt1 | contig 34089 bp, 29 predicted proteins | sample LakEriepJuly2011_2_FD_187459 | JGI IMG/M metagenome (GOLD analysis project Ga0209617, IMG submission 187459) | Freshwater microbial communities from dead zone in Lake Erie, Canada - CCB epilimnion July 2011 (SPAdes) (version 2) | ecosystem: Environmental > Aquatic > Freshwater > Lentic >...
CCTCCCTAGGCCTTCCTGAACCTCCCTAGGCCATCCTGAACCTCCCTAGGCCTTCCTGAACCTCCCTGGGCCTTCCTGAACCAAGCCCTGGGCATGCCCCTGCCCAAGGCCATGGTCTTCGGCGCCTGAGGCCCTGATGCCCCTGATGCATTCATGAGGTGAGGAGCCGTACGTGGGGGCGCGCCTGTGCGCAGGCCGCCCCCACCTCTGCGGCCCCCGTCTTCTTTCAGAAAGCCTTGCCATGCAGCGACACCACGCCCCTGCCACGCAGCCCACAGCCACCGGAGGATCGGCCACGACATCGGTCATCGGACCGCTCCTGGTCGGCCTGATCCTGACCTCCATGCCCCTGATGGGCACCGCGCACGCCGCACCACCCCGGGGCGATGCCAGCCGCGGCCAGACGCTCTACACGCAGCAGTGCATGGCCTGCCACGCCGCCGACATCAGCCTGGCCGGGCCGCTCCACCGTGGCGTGGTCGGGCGCCCATCCGCCAGCGTGCCGGACTATCCCTACAGCCCGGCCCTCCAGCGGCTCAAGCTGACCTGGAACGAACGCACGCTGGACACCTGGCTGCGCGACCCCAACCGCATGGCACCTGGCAACCGCATGGGCTTTGCCGTGCCCAGCGCCCAGGACCGCCAAGACCTCATCGCCTACCTCAAAACCCTCCAGCCGCAGGCCGCCACCGGCCGCAGCAAGCCCTGACAGCGTCATCCCTCCGAGCACTCTGCGAGCCCTCACCGAACTCACCCTCGAGACCCACCATGAACGCACCCGAACTCCTGCCCCTGATCGACATCCAATCCCAGATCGACACCCGTCAGCTGCCCATCCAGGCGGTCGGGGTCAAGGGGGTGCGCTACCCCGTGCGCCTGCGGGCTGGTCATGCAGGTCAGGCCAGTCAAGGCCGCCACCTCGACACGGTGGGCCACTGGACGATGTCCGTCGGGCTGGCCGCCACGGTGAAGGGCACACACATGTCGCGCTTCATCGAGCTGCTCGAAGCACCGCGCGACCCGCTCGACCTGCCCGGCTTTGCCGCCATGGCCCGCGAGATGCTGCAGCGGCTCGGCGCCGACAGCGGCCGCATCAGCGTGCAGTTCCCCTATTTCCTGCGCAAGGCGGCACCGGTGTCTGGCGTGGAAAGCCTGCTCGACATCGATGTCACCTGGGCATGCCACATCCCCACCCAGGGTGCCGAGCCTGAACTGTCGGTGACGCTGACCGTGGCCGCCACCAGCCTGTGCCCCTGCTCCAAGGAGATCTCGGCCTATGGCGCACACAACCAGCGCTCACACATCACCCTGAACGTGCAACTGCGCCAGGCGATGTCCATCGAGGAACTGGCCCGCGTGGCCGAGGACAGTGCCTCCTGCGCCGTGTACGGCCTGCTCAAACGCGTCGATGAAAAGCACGTCACCGAACGCGCCTACGACAACCCCAAATTCGTCGAAGACCTGGTGCGCGATGTCGCGCTCGCGCTGGCGGCCGAGCCCCGCGTGAAGGCCTACGAGGTCGAGGTCGAGAACTTCGAATCCATCCACAACCATTCTGCATTCGCAACCATCGGAGGACACCGTGACGATTGACTTGAACAGAGGGCGTTCACCCCTGGCCGTGGCGGCCACCGGCCTGATCGCTGCCAGCCCCACCAGCGCCCAGGCCCATGTGAAGTGGTTCTCCAACGTGGTGAACTGCGCGAACACCCCACTGGCACCCTGGAGCGTGATCGGCACGCCTCTGTTCACCGCCTTGCTGATCGGCGCGGTGCTCGCCCTGTTGGCTGTGTTCACGGTCGAGCGCCGCGTGCTGCCGCGCTTCGAAACCTTGCACCAAGTGCACGCAGACTGGAAGCAGCGGTTCAACCGCAGCGCGGCCTGGCTGCTGCGCCTTGGCGTGTGCGTGTATTTCCTCTCGCTGTTCACCCATGACAGCCAAGCCCGCATCGTGTTGACCCCCGAGCTCAAGGCCGCGGGCGCATGGGTGGGCGCCGTCCAGCTGCTGATTGCCACGCTGGTGCTGTGGCGGCGCACCGTGCCCCTGGCGGTGCTGGGCATGCTGTCGCTGTACGCCTATGGCGTGTGGGCGGCCGGCTGGTTCCACATGCTGGACTACGTCTACTTCCTGGGCGCTGCCGCCTTCCTGTGGTTGGATGCAACCCGTGGCGCGGCGCAACACTACGTCGCCTTCACGCTGCTGCGCGTCTCGGCCGGCTTCAGCTTCATGTGGGTCAGCATCGAGAAGTGGCTGTACCCACAATGGACCTACGACATCCTCGACCACGAATTGCATGCGGTCACGATGGGCCTGGACAAGGCCTTCTTCGTGAGCTCGGCCGGCATGGTGGAGTTCTGCCTCGCACTGCTGCTTGTGCTTGGGCGCCTGTCGTCGCAGGTGGCCTCGCTCGTCCTGCTGGTGCTGATGGTGGCGGCCGTTCCCTTGGTCGGGCTGATCGACGCCATCGGCCACGCCCCACTGATGGTCGTGCTGTTCATTTTTTCGGCCAGCCAGAACCGCATTGGCTACCGCACCGAGGCCGCCCGCAAGGGCGCCGACCTGGGCCATGTGCTGACCTTCGCGCTGGCGGTGCCGGGCTTCATGGGCCTGTACGTGATCGCCCATGCCCTGGCCTACCCTGCAGCCGGGGAGCTGTGGACAGGCGGTACGCTGCTGGGGCTGGCCATGACGCTGCCCCTGCTGTGGCGCTTGGTGCACACCTCACCCCAGCTGTTCCCCGTGCGGCGCCGAAGCTGGCGCGACCTGGGCGGGATGTCCCCTCAGCCCGGGTGAGGTGGCTGAGGCGGTGGGCTGAGGCGGACGTCCGACGCCCGTCGGCTCACACCACGCCGGCCTGCATCGCTTGCTGGTCGGCGTGGTAGCTGGAGCGCACCATCGCGCCCACGGCCGCGTGCGTGAAGCCCATCTTCACCGCTTCGGCTTCGAACATCTTGAATGTGTCCGGGTGCACGTAGCGCTTGACCGGCAGGTGGTGTCCGGAAGGCGCCAGGTACTGGCCGATGGTGATCATGTCAATGTGATGTTCGCGCATGTCGCGCATCACCTGGAGCACTTCCTCATCCGTCTCGCCCAGGCCGACCATGATGCCGCTCTTGGTCGGCACGTCGGGGTGCAGGGCCTTGAACTTCTTGAGCAGGTTCAGGCTGAACTGGTAGTCACTGCCCGGGCGCGCTTCCTTGTACAGGCGCGGCGCGGTTTCCAGGTTGTGGTTCATCACGTCGGGCGGCGCGGCTTTCAGGATCTCCAGGGCGCGCTCGTCCCGGCCGCGGAAGTCGGGCACCAGGATCTCGATGCGCGTGGCCGGCGATTGCTCGCGCACCTGACGGATGCACTCGACGAAGTGGCCGGCCCCGCCGTCGCGCAGGTCGTCGCGGTCCACCGAGGTGATCACCACGTACTTGAGCTTGAGCGCAGCGATCGTCTTGGCCAGGTTGGCCGGCTCGTTCACATCGAGCGGGTCGGGGCGGCCGTGGCCCACGTCGCAGAACGGGCAACGGCGCGTGCACTTGTCGCCCATGATCATGAAGGTGGCCGTGCCGTGGCCGAAGCATTCACCAATGTTCGGGCACGACGCCTCTTCGCACACCGTGTGCAGCTTGTGCTCGCGCAGGATGTTCTTGATTTCGTAGAAGCGCGTGCTGGGCGATCCGGCCTTGACGCGGATCCAGTCGGGCTTCTTCAGCACTTCACCAGCCGGCACGATCTTGATGGGGATGCGCGCGGTCTTGGCTTCGGCTTTCTGCTTGGCAGACGGGTTGTAAGCGGCGGCCTGGGGCCCTGCGGCACCAGCTTGTGGCTGGCTGGCAGGCACGTCGGCCTGTTCTCGGGAAGGGGTGGACTCGGACATCCCGCCACTTTAGCCCATCGGAGCGGTGGCTGCCATGTGGGCTGCCGCAAGGGCAGCCGAGGCGTCAAGGCGCCAGAAAGCTGTCCAAGTGCTGAGCCAGTCGGGCGGCGGCCTCGTCCCACGAGACGTGCACGCCCAGGCTGGCGAGGTCCACCGTCTTCAGGCCGTTGTAGCCGCAGGGGTTGATGCGGCCGTAAGGCGCGAGGTCCATGGCCACGTTCAGCGCGACGCCGTGGTAGGTGCAATGCCGCGAGACCTTGATGCCCAAAGCGGCCACCTTGCCCAAGCCGCGGAAGGGGTCGGCCGGGTCGGTCGGCCCGGTGAGTGCGGCATGCGCGAAGGGGTCGTCCAGGCGCACGTAAATGCCGGGGGCGCCCGCCACGCGGTGGCCGGTGACGCCCAGGTCTTGCAGGGTGCGCAACACGGCCTGCTCGACGCGGTAGACGTACTCCTTGACGAAGTAGCCGCGGCGCTTGAGGTCCAGCAGCGGGTAGGCCACGACCTGGCCCGGCCCGTGGTAGGTCACCTGGCCGCCGCGGTTGGTCTGCACCACGGGGATGTGGTCAGGCCCGGGCGGGTTGAACAGCAGGTGCTCGGCCTTGCCGGCCAGGCCCTGGGTGAAGACGGGCGGATGCTGGCAGACCCAGATTTCATCGGGCGTGGCATCGCTGGGGTTCGCGGTGCGCTGCTCGGTGAACGCCTGCATGGCGGCCATCGTCGGCTCGTAGGGCGCCAGGCCCAGGTTCAGTGTCTTCGTCACGAAGCCGATTGTGCAGCAGCCTCAGGCCCGGCCGACGCGCTGGAACAGCTGCCCCGGCAGGCGGGCGACCTCGCCCAGGAGCTCGAGCTCCAGCAGGCGCACGCCGAGCTCGGCCGGCCCCATGCCGGTGCGGGCCGACAGCGCCTCCTGGCTGACCGGGTCGAAGCCGAGTGCGGCCAGCACGGGGTCGGCGTCGGCATGGGCATGGTCGGCCTGAGCAAGCTCCGACGGGTGGCGCGCGCAAACGACGTCCATGCGCAGTTCTTCGATCACGTCTTGCGCCGTCTCCACCAGCTTGGCGCCCTGCTTGATGAGGGCGTGACAGCCACGGGCCTGGGGCGCGTGGATGGAGCCAGGGATGGCCAGCACCTCCCGGCCCATCTCGGCGGCGAGGCGGGCGGTGATGAGCGAGCCCGATTGCACCGCAGCCTCCACCACCAAGGTGCCACGCGACAGGGCCGCGACGATGCGGTTGCGCTTGGGGAAATTGGCGCGCAGCGCCGGGGTGTCGAGCAGGAACTCGCTGAGCAGCAAGCCATGCTGACCGATGCGGCGCGCCAGGGCGGTGTGCGCCTTGGGGTAGATCTGCAGCAAGCCCGTGCCAAGGACAGCGATGGTGCTGCCGCCGGGCGGCCCCCCTTCGGCCACCGCGGACAGGGCGCCTTCGTGCGCCGCAGCGTCGATGCCACGCGCCAGGCCGGACACCACCGTCACGCCCGCCTGACTGAGCACGCGGGCGAAGGCATGGGCATTCTCTTCGCCCTGTGTGGTGGCATGGCGGCTGCCCACGATGGCCACGGCCGGCGTGCGCAGCAAACGCAGATCACCCTCGGCGAAGAGCAGCAGGGGCGGGTCGGCCGCCTCCAGCAGCGCAGCAGGGTAGCGCGGGTCGGCCAGGCTCAGGATGGCGCGCTCGGCGAGGGTCTCGCCCTGCCACCAGTCCCAGCTGAGGTCCAGCTGTTCGGCCAGGCCCTCGGGCGGCGTGGCCAGCGCGGTGATGTCACGCGTGAGCACCGCCCGCCGCGCCGCCGGACTGCCATCGAACACCGCCTGGGGCGACCCGAACGCCGCCAGCAGCTTGCGTGCGCTCAGCGGCCCGACGCCGGGCGTCATCAACAGACGCAGCCAGGCGCTCAGCTCAGTGCGGTCCATCGGACACCGGGGAGCGAGCGCTGCGGCCGTTGATCAAGGCTGCGTGAAACGATCGCCTGCCTTGACCGGTTCCTTGACGTTGAGGATCAGCGCGTAGGACATGCGGTCGAACACGCGGAACACCAGCAACAGGCCATGGCGCTCATCGGGCAGTTTGATCATGGGCTTGTCGGCCAGCGTCATGTCGCGGATGGTGCGACCGTCGCGCCACAGGGCCAGGATGGCACCACGGTCCAGGCCGTCGCGGCTGCCGCGGTTCAGCGCCACGATCTGGTTCTGGCCGGCGCTGAGTGCATCGCCGTAAATGGAGACCAGTTGACCCGCCACGTCCTGGCGCGGCGCGTGCGGTGCCATGTTGTTGAAGTCGCGCGGGGGCACGGGGGCCAGGCGGTCGCCCACCGCGGCTTCCTGGCGGATGCTGTTGACGGTGAAAGTGGACGGCACGACCAGCGCCTGGCCGTCGGCACCCGTGCCTTCGGCGCCTTCGCGCACCAGGGCCAGCGTGCCCACGTACTGGGCTTCGTAGCCGAGCACCTCGCGGGTGGCAGGGTCGCGCAGCGGCTTGGGCTCGCGGAACAGGCGCCAGTCGCGGCGGCCGCCCAGCTCACCGCGCACATAGGCGGTCTCGCCGCGCGACAGCAGCACGCGCCCCTCCTGCGTGGCCACCAGACGCGGGGCCTTGAGCAGTTCGTCGCTGCTGTCGAAAATGACAGCCTCGTTGAAGAAGGGCTCCAGCAGGTGGAGGGGCACCGTGGCGATGGCGTCATCGAGGTTGCCCTCGCGCACGCGCGGCGACAGCTTGGTGTTGCCGGTGCTGTCGCTCAGGACCTGGCCCACGCGCAGGCGGGCGCGGCCGTTGCTCTTGTCCAGGTAGAGCATCTGGCCCGGGAAAATCAAATGCGGGTTGCGGATTTGCTGCAGGTTCATGCCCCACAGCTCGGGCCAGCGCCAGGGCGACTTCAGGAAGAGGCCCGAGACGCCCCACAGGGTGTCGCCGCGCTTGACGGTGTAGCTGTCGGGCGCGTTGGGCGCCAGTTCGGACAACGGCACGCCGGCTTCGGCCACCTGCTGGGCGGTGCTGCGCTGCTGCTGGGAGATGGGGAAGTTGGGCTCGGCCCGGGTCGGCGAAGACCACAGGGTGGCCACCAGCAAACCGCTCACGGCGGCGGCCATGGAAGCGGCGCGCCAGGCGGGCGCACGCTGGTCAGGACGCGAGGGGGTGTGCGCAGCTTGGGGCAGCGATCGCTGGGTCATCAACACGGTCTCCAATGAACAGCAGGTGCACGGACGCGCCAGACACGGCAAAATCCGGACAATGATCAAATGATTCTGCCCGCAAACGTTGGCGCGTCGCAATCAGTATTGCGCGGTGTTACGACGGGTGATGTCCCCTTCGGCGCGCCTGCCGTTGTGCGGGTTCCACAATCATTGACCGCCCTCCAGCCCCTTTCTGCCTGACCTGGCACCGACCCGACATGGCCCTGCTGCCCATCCTTTGCTACCCCGACCCCCGCCTGCACAAGGTGGCCAAGCCCGTCGCCGAGGTGACCGACGAGGTCCGCCAACTGGTGGACAACATGCTGGAGACCATGTACGACGCCAAGGGCGTGGGCCTGGCCGCCACCCAGGTCGATGTGCACCTGCGCGTGGTCGTCATCGACACCAGCGAAGAGCGCAACGATGCGCGCGTGCTGATCAACCCGGAAATCATCGCGGCCAGTGACGAAATGCTCGTTTGGGAAGAGGGCTGCCTGTCGGTGCCCACGATCTACGACAAGGTCGACCGCCACGCCCGCGTGCGGGTGCGTGCGCTGAACCGCGACGGCCAGCCCTACGAATTCGATGCCGACGAGCTGCTGGCGGTGTGCGTGCAGCACGAACTCGACCACCTGCTGGGCAAGGTCTTCGTGGAATACCTCTCGCCGCTCAAGCGCAACCGCATCAAGACCAAGATGGTCAAGCGCGCCAAGGAAGACGCCTGAGCGCCGCCCCCATGAGTGCTACTGCCCTGCGCGTGGCCTTTGCCGGCACGCCCGAATTCGCCGCCGTGGCGCTGGACGCCATCCTGGCCGCTGGCCACACCGTGCCCCTGGTGCTGACCCAGCCCGACCGCCCTGCCGGCCGTGGCATGAAGCTGCAGGCCTCGCCGGTCAAGCAGCTGGCGCAGCAGCACGGTATCGCGGTGGCCCAGCCGCACAGCTTGAAGCTCGATGGCAAGCACCCGGACGAAGCCGCCGCAGCGCGCGAGGCCCTGCAGGCTGCGCAAGCCGATGTGATGGTGGTGGCCGCCTACGGCCTGATCCTGCCGCAGTGGACGCTGAGCCTGCCCCGCCTGGGCTGCCTCAACATCCACGGCTCGCTGCTGCCGCGCTGGCGCGGGGCTGCGCCCATCCACCGCGCCATCGAAGCCGGTGACGCCGAGACCGGCATCACCATCATGCAGATGGACGCCGGCCTGGACACAGGCGACATGCTCTTGATCGCACGCGAAGCCATCGGCCCGGACGACACCACGGCCGCGCTGCACGACCGCCTGGCCGCGCTCGGTGGTCGCTGCATTGTCGAGGCACTGGCCCAGGCCGCTGCCGGCACGCTGCAGGCCACGCCGCAGCCGCCCGAAGGCGTGAACTACGCCCACAAGATCGAGAAGGCCGAGGCGGCCATCGACTGGTCGCAGGCCGCGGACGCCATCGAACGCCGTTTGCGGGCTTTCGACCCCTTCCCTGGTGCGACCTTCGCGCTGCCGACCGACAAGGGAGCCGAAGTGGTCAAACTCTGGCGCGCGAGCGTGGTGCCTGGCGCTGGGCAAGCAGGCGAGGTGCTGCACGCCCAGGGCGAGACGCTGGTGGTGGCTTGTGGCACGGGCGCACTGGCGCTGCACACGCTGCAGCGCCCAGGTGGCAAACGGGTGGCTGCGCGTGAATTTCTGCAAAGCTGCACCCTGCCGGCCTCATTGGCTTGAAACGCGACCGGCACGCCGCACATGTGCATCTGCCACCATGAGGTGGTGTGCTCCAACACTTGACGGGTCAGGAGGCCCGACGACATGTTCAACCTGATGAAAACCGCCGTCCTGATGGCGGCGATCACCGCCCTCTTCATGGCCATCGGCGGGATGATCGGCGGCCGCACCGGCATGATGCTGGCGCTCGTCGTGGCCATCGGCATGAACTTCTTCAGCTACTGGTTCTCCGACCAGATGGTGCTGAAGATGTACAACGCCCGCGAGGTGGATGAAACCTCGGCGCCGCGCTTCTACAACATGGTGCGCGAGCTGGCACAGCGCGCTGAGTTGCCCATGCCGAAGGTGTACCTGATCGACGAGGCCGCACCCAACGCGTTTGCCACCGGTCGCAACCCCGAGCACGCCGCCGTGGCCGCGACCACCGGCATCCTCAATGTGCTGACCGAGCGAGAACTGCGCGGCGTGATGGCGCACGAGCTCGCGCACGTGAAGCACCGCGACATCCTCATCAGCACCATCAGCGCGACCATGGCCGGTGCCATCTCGATGCTGGCCAACTTCGCCGCCTTCTTCGGTGGGCGTGACTCCGAGGGCCGTCCAGCCAACCCGATCGCGGGCATCGCGATTGCCATCCTGGCACCGCTGGCAGCCAGCCTGATCCAGATGGCGATCAGCCGTGCGCGCGAGTTCGAAGCCGACCGCGGCGGCGCGGAGATCAGCGGTGACCCCCAGGCACTGGCCAGCGCGCTGGACAAGATCCACCGCTATGCACAGGGCATCCCCCTGGGCCCGGCCGAGGCTCACCCGGAAACGGCGCAGATGATGATCATGAACCCGCTGTCGGCCGAGGGCATCAAAGGATTGTTCTCGACCCACCCGGCCACGGAAGAGCGCATCGCCCGCCTGATGGCGATGGCACGCGGGCAGTGATGGCCGTGACCTAACGCACGAACTGGCGCCCACTTTCTCCGAAGAGGGCACCTGCCGCGACACGCGGGCATCAAGACCGACCGACCACCGCCGATACCCGAGGACGCGCCTTGCCACGCCGTGCGGCGGGGCGCCCGTTGTCCGAGGATCGGGATGCAGTCGGAATTTCAAGAAACCCAACAAGAATCGCTGCGCTGGAGGCAGGCTTCGTGGCTGGTGCTGCTGGCCGGGCTGCTCCTCAGCGGTCTGGGCTGGTGGCACGCCGGACAGCGCCTGCAACGCGATGCAGATGCCGCGTTCGCGGCCGACGCGCGTGAACTTGCCCTGCACCTCGACCAGTTGGTGGACCATCACCTGGACGTGCTGGTGAGCTTCCAGTCGATGTTTTCTGTCAACGGGCAGGTGTCGCGCAAGACCTTCCACGAGCACTACAACAACCTGCGCGCGGAGAGCGAATACCCTGCGCTGTTGGCCGTCCAGTACGCCCCGCTGCTCAAACACAGCGACAAAGCAGCCTTCGAGGCGCAGATCCGCGGCGACCGCAGCCTCGTGCCCGAGGGCTATCCAGAGTTCCGCATCCACCCTGCCGGGGAACGCGCCGACTACCTGCCGATCGTCTACCTGGAGCCGATGGCGCGCAACCGCAGCGCCTTCGGCTACGACCCCGCTCAGAATGTCATGCACCGCGAGCTGATGGAAAAAGCGCGCGACAGCGGTGCCACGCAGGTGTCACCACCCATCCGCCTGATCCAGGGCGGGAAAGACCCGCTGGGCCTCGTCGTGCGGCTGCCCGTGTACCGCCACGGCGCTCGCCCAGACACCGTGGCAGGTCGTCGCGCAGGGTTCCAGGGGCTGGTCAGCGGTGCCATCCGCATCAGCGACCTGGTCGCTCAGGCAGACAACGGCACGGCCTGGTCTCGCCTGCACCTGCTGATCGACGATCCGGCGGCCGACACCCCCACGCTGTTCGACAGCGCGCGCCAACCGAAGGCCCTTCACCCCGTGGCAGACAGCGACCCACGCGATGTGCAGGTTCACACGCTGGAGGTCGGCGGACGCCATTGGCGCCTGCAGTTCACGCGCGCACCTGTGCGGGCCCTGGCGCAGGCCTACCCCTTGGCGCTCTTGCTGGGCGGCAGCAGCTTCACCCTGGTCCTGTGTCTGATGATGCGCAGCGCCGCCAGCCGACATGCACGTGCCGCCGAGATGGCCTTGCGCATGAGCAAGCAGGCGCGCGACAGCGAACAACGCCTGCGCTCGGTGGTGGACCACACCGTGGACGGCATCCTGACGGTCGCCCCGTCGGGGCGCATCCTGAGCGTCAACCAGGCGGTGTGTCGGATGTTCGGGCACAGCGAGTCGGCCATCGTGGGTCAGCACCTCAAGTTGCTGCTGCCCGAAGCCGGCTCTCAAGAAGCAGGCATGCGGGTCGAAGGCTTCCTGCAGACGCAGCGCGTGGGCATGGACGGCCTGGGGCGCCACACCGAAGGCGTGCGGGCCGGCGGTCAGCGCTTCCCTTTGGAGCTGTCCATCAGCACGATGTCGCTGAATGGTGTGCGCCAGTACATCGGCGTGGTGCGCGACCTCAGCGCACAGCAAGCCGCCGAGCACGCGGTCATGGAGGCGCATCGGCAGCTCAACGAAGTCGATGAGATGCGCCGCGTGATTGTGCACAACGCCCCCTATGCCATCTTCGTGCTCAGCCAGCACGGCATTGTGCAGACGGTCAACCCAGCAGGCGAACACCTGCTGGGTTACAAGGCGCACCAGCTGGTGGGGCGCTTCTCCATCGAGCAGTTTTTTGACGCACAACAAGTGGCGGAACGGGCCCGCCTGTTGACCATGCGCCTGGGTCAGGCTGTGCAGACGCTGGAGGTGCTCAACCATGTGGCGCAAGCCTCTCCGGGGCTGGCGGCCGAATGGACGCTCGTGCGCCAAGACGGCAGCAGCTTGCTGGCAGAACTGCTCATCACCGAGATGTCCAGTGAGTACGGCATGCAAAGCGGCTACCTGGTGATGGCGCACGACGTGACCTCTCGGCGCGAGGCAGAGAACCAGGTCCAGCACATGGCCCTGCACGACGCCCTGACCGGCCTGCCCAACCGCAACATGCTGCAGGAGCACCTCAAGCACAGCCTGGTGGCGGCCGAGCGGGAGGGCCACTTCATGGCCATGATGTTCCTGGACCTGGACCGCTTCAAGAAAATCAACGACAGCGTGGGCCACCATCTCGGTGACGCCGTGCTCATCGAGGTTGCACGCCGACTGCGCCAGGCCATGCGCACCTCGGACATCGTGGCGCGCCTGGGCGGCGACGAGTTCGTGGTGCTGCTGCCTTGCATCACGGCCATCGAAGACGGTGAGCGCGTGGCCCAAAAAGTGATGGAGCAGTTCGCCGAGCCGCTGCGCCTGGAAGGCCACGAGGTGCGCGTGACGCCCAGCATCGGCCTGGCCCTCTACCCCCAGCATGGCAGCGACGCCGTCACGCTGATGCGCCATGCCGATCTGGCCATGTACCAGGCCAAGAGCCGCGGCCGCAACCGCGTGCAGGTGTTCAGCGACAAGATGGTCAGCGTCACACCCGACACGCTGCTGCTGGAGAACGACCTCTACAAGGCCCTGGAGCGCGACGAACTGCGCCTGCATTTCCAGCCGCAATTCGACTGCCGCAGCGGCCGCATCACCGGCGCCGAAGCCTTGCTGCGCTGGGAGCACGGCGGCCGTCTGATCCCGCCATCGGATTTCATCCCTCTGGCCGAAGAAACGGGTCTGATCGTGCCCATGGGCGAATGGGTGCTGAAGCGCGCCTGCACCATGGCCCAGCAGTGGCGCGAACGCAGCGGCTGGGCCCTGCGCATCGCGGTGAACCTGTCCGCACTGCAACTGGATCAGCCCGACCTGATCGACACCGTGGCGCGCACCCTGGCCGACACGGGCTTGCCCGCCACGGCCCTGGAACTGGAAATCACCGAGAGTGTGGTGGTGCGTGAGTCGCTGCGCGCTGCGGATGTGTTGACGCAGCTGCGCACGCTGGGCGTGGGCGTGGCCATTGACGACTTCGGCGTGGGCTACTCCAGCTTCGCCTACCTGCGCGAGTTGCCGGTGAACCGCTTCAAGCTCGACCGCAGCTTCCTGAGCGCCGTGCCGCAATCAGGCGGCGACAGCCGCTTGGTGGCCGCGCTGATCGCCATGGGCCATCGGCTGGAAGTGGGCATCGTGGCAGAGGGGGTCGAGACCCAGGCGCAAGCCGATTTCCTGAAGACGCACGGGTGCGACGAGGCGCAGGGCTACCACCTGGGCCGCCCCATGCAGGAAGACGCCTTCGAAGCGCTGCTGATGGCGCACAGCGCCGACCAAGCCGCAGGCGCCACTCAAGCAGACCTCGCCGGCCCGACTCACTGGTCGGTGGCTTGCACCTGACGGCGACGCTCGACGTAAGCGACGCCCGATGCCAGCGCATCTTTCGGGCAGGTGGTGCCGCTGTTGCAGGCCACGGCGTCGATGAGGTAGGTGCGCAGGCTGCGCGGGACGTACTGCGGGTTGCCATTGGCGTCGAGGGTTGGCCCCTGAAGCTGACCCTCCTCATAGACGGTCGAGTTGCAGGTCACGGTCACCACCATGCCCAGGGTGGCGTTCAGGTCAAGGGTTTGGCTGGCCGAAGCGCAGGCGGACCAGGAGCCCTTGAGGGCCTGGTACAGCCCCCACTCGGCACCGGCGTTCGCCGCCTGCTGCGCCCGCGCGCTGTTCAAGTCCTGGGCGCCACTGACCTGCTGCGTCCAGCCCAGGCGGGCGATGGACGCCCCGAGCACCGACAGCAACACCAGCACCACGAGGGCGGCGATGGCGCCAAAGCCACGCGCGCCGACCTGACGGACGGCGGCGGGTGAGATCGGCATGGCGCGAGGGTAGGTCATGGCGTGTTCGTCACATGGGCGCCCTGCGACTGGGTGGCCGTTTCGCCATTGCGGCCAATGGCCAGCAACATCCACAGGAAGCCACTCTGCTGGGTGGCACCCTGGTTGGGCGTGTAGATGAAGTTGCAGGTGTGCACGCGGGTGGCCAGGACCGTGCCGCCAGCGGTGGCAGGGCAGGCCGATGGGTAGGTGGCGTTGAAATCCCGCGTGACCCGGTACAGCGTGCCCTTGCCATTGCCCTGGCTGTCCAGTGTGCCGTCCGCACCCGAGCACACGTAGAACACGGAGCGCTGTCCGCTGGCCACCACCTGGAAGCGGCCGCCAGCATAGCCCGGCGAGATCTGAAGCCCACTGCCAATCGCGATGCGCAACGTGCCGTGGGTCGCTGCGGGCGTGGACACGGCCGTGATGGCCGCGCGGTTGGTGCCCGCGTAAACGTCATTGCCGTTCTGGTTGTTGATGACGACGAAATCACCCACGTTGGGCGTGCGGTTCATCGCCGTGAGCACATCGAAGGCGGTGGTCTGCTGCGAGGGGTCCACATAGGCCGCGCTGTTGGCCGCATCGGGCCCCATGCGGTAACGCCCTCCCGCGACAGCAGGAACCAGCTCGAAGCAATTGGGCAGCGGCGCACGGATGCTGTTGGGCACCGCCTGACGGATGTCGCGCACAATCCGGCGCAGCGCGGTGTCGGCCTGGTCGCTGAGCTCGGCCCGCACGCGGGTGTCGGTGTAGGCACCGATGGCCGGGCGCACGAAGATGGCGACCGTCGCACCGATCAGGGTCGTCAGCACCAGCACGATGATCAGCTCGATCAGCGTGAAGCCAGCCTGTCGGCGCGGGGGATGTGCGATGGGCTTCATGGGGCGTAGGGCGTGCGCCATCCGGTCAGCGTGATGCTGTCGGTCCCACGGCTGGCCTGCACCGTGATCACTTTGGCTGGCACGCCTTGCAGCGTCGAGATGGTCACCGTTGTCACCACCGAGTACCCGTTGAGCAGACTGATCGGCGCACCGTCGATGTCGCAGATGCGGCCGGTGCTGAAGTAGCCGCTGTAGTCGGAGACATCGTCGTAATTGGTGCGGGCCGCGCAGTCAGATGGCGTGGGTGCAGTGCCACTGACGGCATACGGCTTGAGGGTGATCTCTTCCATCATTTCTTCGGCAATCGACTGCAGCTGCTTGCGGACCACCGGGTCGGCGCTGTTGCGCACCGAGGCCACGAACACGGACAGCACACCCGCCAGTCCCACGCCAATGATGACGATGGCCAGCAAGATCTCGACCAGGGTGAAGCCGCGCGCGCGGCGGCGCTCACTCGACATAGCCGGTCTCTCCCAGCAGCGTGATGGCACTGGCCCCCGACAGCGTGAGCGTTCGGTCGCTGCTGTTGGCACCAGCCAAGTCGGTGGTGACGCGGCCGTCGGGCTGGAAGTAGATGATGCCAGCGGGCGATACGCTGGTGGTCGCCTGCGCGTTGCTGGCCGACGCGAACGTGGCGGAACCGTCAGGGCCCAGCAGCGCGGCGTTGCACGACACCGCAGGGTTCGCAGTCGCGATGGTGAGCGTGACGGACGTGTTGGCGACGTTCGCGCACACCACACGGCGGTGGCTGACCGCCGTCTTCTGCGCAGTGCGCATGGCCCCGATCAGGCTGTCGTGCCAGGCATCGTCACGCAAGGTCAGCGCCGACTGCAGCTTGGGCAAAGCCACGGCCGCCAGGATGCCGGCAATCACCAGAACGAGCACCAGCTCGTTGAGCGTGAAGCCGCCCTGGCTGCGCGATCGGCGCAGGTCAGAAGAGGTCACGCACATGGATGGTCCTGGTGCTTTCTGGAGGGAACACACCGAAGGTGGCCCGGACCGATGGATCGCGGTCAGCCGCGCTGGTGCAGTTGCCGTTCTGGCCGCGCAACCAGTTGCGGTTGGCGCCCACACTGGCGTTGCGTGTGCTCAGGCAAGACTGGTCGGCGGTCGTGCTGCCCAGGTTGAGGGACAGGTCGATGGAGCCCGTGCTGCCGTTGCTGGGCGGGCTCAACGTCAAGCTGCCCGTGCCACTGGCCACGGTCAGGGCCGAGGGCGTCACCGTGAACCCCATCGTGGCGATGTTGGTGTTGACGGCACCCGTGCTGCTGGTGAAGGCATTGATGGCCACCGCACTGGCAGGCACCGTGGTGCAACTGTCGTCGCTGTTGATGACCCAGCCCTTGCCGCTCCAGTACTGGGTCTGCGCCTGCAACACCAGCGGCGTCTTTTCAGACCCAAAGGCATTGAACAGCTTGAGGCGGCCGCTGCGCACGCTGACCGAGCCTTCGGCCCCTGTGCTCGATGTCACGGTGCCGGGCGATGCCTCGGTGGCCTGCAATTTGACAGCGTAGGGAATCGTGGTCTTGCTGCCGAAGGAGAACGTCGGTGTGGCCGTGGCCGAGCCCCCACTGAAAGCAGACGCGGCGATCGTTGTGCCGGTCAAAGTGCCGGTCGTGCCGTTGGTGAGCACGGCCAGGTTGGCGCCACGCGCATGGTTGGGCGTGGTGTTGGCCGTGCCATCGTAGTTCTGCGTGAGGCCGCCTCCGAGTGCCTTGGCCAATACCGTCACCGTGAAGGGCTGTTCCGAGTAGGTGAACGCGGCCTTGCCAGAAGCCGCGCACGCCTGGGTGACGACGACATCAAAGTGGTGCGGGATGAACGGGCCGATGGCCCCGGCCGTGCCGGTGCTGGTGCTGACGCCCAGACCGCTGCTGAGGTGGTTGGTGTTGGTCACGGTGAAGTCCAACGAGCCCACCTCGGACCAGCTCAGGCTGTTGAACGTGGCCACGCCATTGGCGAAGGCGCCCAGGTTGCCGCTCAAAGAGCCGGTCTTGGCCGCACTGCCGGTGGGCTTGCTGACAGCCTGGGTGAAGGTGGTCGTGGCCACCGGCGACTCTTTGCCATAGTTGAGGGTGGTGACATTGTTGGCGCTGACCGCCTTGACCTGGCCGGTGTAGCCCTGACCGGCCACGTAGGGACCGGTCGTCGAAATCACGAAGCGCTTGGGCGTGGTGACAAAACCGTCGTTGCCGCTCATGCTGACACCCGCGTCACTGCCCGCGCCGGTGTAGAGGGCGTTCATGGTCATGCTGCCAGCGTCGTCGTACGACACGCTCAACGCGGTGTTGCCGTTGGCATCGAAGGGCAGGTTGAACGAGGCACCCGCGCCATCGCACTTGCTGCCGGTGAGCCCCGCCACGTTCAACCCGCTGCCATTGACCAGCACAGGCATCGTGCCGTCGGTGGGGTTGCTGTAAGTGCAACTGAGCTTGACGGTTTTGGTGACGCTCTTGAAGGCAGGCGTGCATTTGGTGGCGTTGGGCGACGCAGCCTCCACCGCAGACATCGTCACCGTCTGGACATCGCCTGCGGCGTGCGACGGCACGTTGAAGACGAAGCCCGAGCTGGCGGCCTTGTAGGTGCAGCTGCCGCCGCTGGAGGCGGCCACACCCATGCCGCAAAACACGGCTGGTGAGTTTGACGGCACCCTGTTCAAGGACGCCGTGGCGATGCTGGCCGTCACGTTGGTGGCCGTCGTGGTGTAAACGTCGACCGTGGTCAGGCCCGTGGCGCCGGTGTCGAAGCTGAAAGTCGAGAGCGGCGTGGCACCACTGAGCGTCAGGGTGCCGGTCACCGCCTGGGTGTAGGGCGTGCAACCCGCATCCGCACAGGCCTTGACGGTATAGGTGACGGGGTTGCACGTCAACCCGGCGCTGCTGGCGGTGGTCACCTCCAGGTGGTGCAGGGGCGCACCGACCGTCACACTGCAGCTGCCGCCGCTGGACGCGGGTGCACCCATGCCACAGAACACCTTGGGCGTGTTGCTGGGGGTGGGCGAGTAGGCCGTCAGGCTGGCCGTGGCCGCGCCACTGGCGGCGAACCGCACCACGACGGTGTCGGTGTTGGCGGGGCCGGCGGCGATGCTGTAGCCCGCACCGCCCGGGTACGACGGGCTGCCACCCGAGAGCGACAGCGTGGCCGTCGCGCCCGAGATGAAGGGCACGCTGCAATCGGCGTTGCCACAGGCCTTGAAGGTGTAGACCACGTCGGCGCCGCTGGACACCGTGGCCGTCGGCGTGGTGAGTTCGTAGTGGTGCGGCGCCACGGTGGCGTCCACGTAGGTCAGGTAGTCAACCTGAGAGTTCAACGACACGTTGGAAAAGAGAAGTCCGCACGCAGCGCACTCGTACGTCTGGAATTCGACCTTCTTGATGCGCACGCCGTTGTCGGGCTGGTACTGCACATACACCGGCACGTAGTTGATGGCCGAGCCCAGCAACCAGCCGAAGAGCACGTCATAGAAATCGGTGAACCAATTGGGCGACACGTACTTGCCCACGCACTGGGCGTTGTTGGTGTCGCGGCAATTCTTCAGGGTCACCACGCTGTTGTTCTCCAGCGTGATGTTGACAAGCATGTTGTTCTGCGCGCCAAGGTTGTATTGCGCGCCCCACAGGAAGCCCACGTAAGGCGTGGGCGTCGTGAAGGTGATGGCCAGCGAGGCTGGGCTGCCGTTGACACCGGAGTCCACGCTCACGGAGTTGCCCGAGAATCCGCTGAGCGATGACGACGCCGTGGTCGAGACCGACCCTGGGGACGTGCCCAGGAAGCACAACCGTAAAATCAGGGTCCGCGGGCAGTCACCCGCGCTCTGGCTGGCCGACATCCGCCCGGCGCCTTCGCTGGTGATGGTGTTCGGCCCGAAATCCACCGTCCGTTGGTTGGCCGCGGTGGTGGGTGGCAGCGTGCCCCAGCTGGTGTAAACCGACAAGCCTGCATGGGCGGACGACAAGCCACAGGCCAGCAGCCCGGCTGCCAGCCATCGCCATGTCTTGCCCATCGTGCGTCGCGTCATCGCCTTGCTCCATGGCCGAACCCATCGGCCATTGGGTCAAATTGTGACGGGCACCAGCGCACGGCATGCGCCCAAACAAACAGGCAAACGCCGTTCAGATGACGGATTTCACGACCTGGCAGGTGCACTCAGGCCCATTCAGTTCCCGGCCGAGATGCCTGCAAACGTGGCCGACCCCGTGGCGGTGCCATTGGCCGCCGTGACGGTGCACAGGTCTGTGCTGCCATTGGTGGCCAGCGCTTTGGAAGTGATGGTGAACACCGTGCCGCCCTGAGTGAACGGATTGGCAGCAACGCCCTGCAACAGCACCGCCCCATCGGTGCAATTGGCCACCTTGCGGCACTTGTCGGCATGGTTGACCGCGTCGTTGTCGACGGCGGAGCAACCGGCATAGTTCACCGTCATCGCGCTGCCCAGGTTGCCGGCGATGCCTTCGAGGGAGGCCTCCACCGCATTGCCGCGCAGGTCGATGAACTTGGGCAAGGCGGTGGCCGCCAGGATGCCCAGGATGACGATGACCACGATCAGCTCGATCATGGTGAAACCCCGGTTTGCTTTTTTCATGCCGTGCCTCATTCAGGTCAAGATGACCACCGAGGCGGGGGAACGGCAACGCTCCGCCCCCCGTCCTCAGCCGGTCAGTTGCCAGCGCCGAGGCCCATGAAGGTCACGGTGACAGCGGCAGCGTTGCCACTGGTGGCGGTCATGCTGCACGACGTGGTGGCGCCGTTGGTGGCCAGCGCGGCGGAGGTGATCTGGTAGTTGGTCGAGCCGACCGTGAAGGCGCCCGCAGCGGTGGGGGTGACGCCTTGCAACAGGGTGGCCGTGTCCTGGCAGTCATCGATCTTGGTGCACTTGTTGGCGTTCACACCCGTGGTCGGGGTGGCGTGGTTCAAGGCCGAGCAGGCGGCGTAGTTCACGGAAGCCGCGCTGCCCAGGTTGCCAGCGATGCCGTTGGCGGCAGACTCGATGGCGTTGGAGCGCAGGTCGATGAACTTCGGCAAGGCCGTGGCCGCCAGAATGCCCAGGATCACAATCACCACGATCAGTTCGATCATGGTGAAACCGGTTTGTTTGCGTTGCGTTGTCATAGCTACCTTTCTAAGGCTGGTGGTGCCGGGGAGGGGGTGGGTTCCGGCGCAAATACATGCACAGTCAGTGCATATTCGGCATCAAACGTCAGTGCTTGAGGGTGACTTGGCCCAAATTCCACATCGGCAAAAACACGCCGAGTGCAAGGACCAGGACCAGCCCCCCCATGAAGACGATCAGGATGGGCTCGATCTGTTGCGACAGTGTCTTGAGTGCATATTGGACCTCGTTGCCATACATTTCACCGACCTCGTCGAGCAGTTCGTCGAGCATGCCGGTCTCCTCGCCAATGGCGATCATCTGCAGCGCCATCGGCGTGAACACGCCGGTGCCCGCTGCGGCCGATGCCAGGGCTTCACCGCGCATGACGCGGTCTTTCATCGATTCGATGGCGGTGGCCAGGTGAGCGTTGTCCGCCGTTTGCGCCACCCCCGACAAGGCTTTTTCCATGGGCACCCCGCTGCGCAATGACAGCGAGAAGGCCCGGGCAAAGCGCGCCAGCGAGGCCTTGACGACGATGGGGCCGACCAGCGGGAAGCGCAGCACCCAGCGGTCCCAGATGGGGCGCCCCTCCGGGCTGCGTTTCCAGAATCGCCAGGCGAAGAAGGCCGCGCCCGTCATCAGCGACAGCAGCCAGCCGTGTTCGAGCGTGAAGTCCGACGAAGCCACCAGGATCTTGGTGGGCAGCGGCAGGTCGGCGCCCATGCTCTTGAACACACCAGCGAACGAAGGGATCACCATCACGTTGATGACGCCGATGGCCATCGCCATCGCCATCACCACGAAGCTCGGGTAACGCATCGCCGACTTGACCTGCTGGCGCATGCCGGTTTCGAACAAGAGGTGCTCGGCCAGGCGCTTGAACACCTCTTCGAGCTGGCCCGAGGCCTCGCCCACGCGCACCATGGCCACGTAGAAGTTGTCAAACACCTTGGGGTGCAGGGCCATCGCGGCCGACAGGTCGAGGCCCGCTTCCAGGTTGCGGCGTAGGTCGCCGATGACCGTCTTGAAGCTCGGGTTGACCGTGGTTTCCTGCAGGCCATTGAGCGAACGCAGCAGTGGCACGCCCGCCTTGATGAGGGTGTAGATCTGCTTGCTGAACAGCATCACGTCGTGCTCGGTCACCTTGGGCGCCATCCAGGAAGGCGCCTGCACCTGCGCGGCGGCGGCCTGCTGCAGGGCGGCGTCCGGACGGATGGTCAGCGGCACCCAACCCTTGGCGCGCAGTTCGTCGGCCAAGGCCGAGGCCGAGGCCGCATCCTGCGAACCTTGGACCGGACCATGCGGCCCACGGGCGGTGAAGTGAAAGCGGCTCATGGGGCGGTCACTCCTCCAGGGCCGCGCTCACGCGCATGGCCTCGTCCACGGTGGTGCGACCTTCCAGGACCAGGCGCACGGCGTCGCGGCGCAGGGTCTGGCCGGCCATCTGCTGGCGCGCGACCTGGGTGAAGTGGCCCGGCTGCGGATGCGCGACAGCGTCGATCAGCGGCAAGGTCATCTCCATGAATTCGTACACACCGGTGCGGCCCCGGAAACCGGTCTGGTTGCATTCGGGGCAACCGCGGCCATGGCGCACCAGGCCGAGATCGACGTCGGCGCCGGCGAGGCGCTGCAGAAAAGCGGCCTCGAGCGGCGTCGGCGTGTGAGGTGCGGTGCAGGCCGTGCACAGGGTGCGCACCAGGCGCTGGGCCACCACCAGTTGCAGCGACATGGCCACCATCCACGAAGGTACGCCCATGTCGATGAGGCGGGCCGGTGTGGAAATGGCATCGTTGGTGTGCAGGGTGGACAACACCAAGTGGCCGGTCATGGCCGCGCGCATGCCGATCTCGGCGGTCATGCGGTCGCGCATTTCGCCCACGAGGATGACGTCCGGGTCCTGCCGCAAGGCGGAGCGCAGCACGCGCTCGAAGCTCAGGTCGATCTTGTCGAGCACCTGCACCTGGTTGAGGCCGGGCAAGCGGTACTCCACCGGGTCCTCGACGGTGATGATCTTGCGCTCGGTGCTGTTGAGCGCGTTCAACGCGCCGTACAACGTGGTGGTCTTGCCGGAGCCGGTGGGGCCGGTCACAAGGATCAGACCGCTGGGCTTCTCGATGGCGCGGTAGAGCGCTTGCAGCATCGGCTGCGGGATCTTCATGCGCTCCAGGTCGAGCATGCCCGCGCTCTGGCTGAGCAGGCGCATGACGACCGATTCGCCGTACTGCGAAGGCAGCGTCGAGATCCGCACGTCGATGGTGCCGTCCTTGAGGCGCACGGCGAAGCGGCCGTCCTGTGGCAGGCGCTTCTCCGAGATGTCCAGGCCCGACATCAGCTTCAGGCGCAGGGCCATGGCCCCGGCGATCTTGGCGTCGGCCTCGGTGGTGACGTGCAGCACGCCGTCGATGCGGAAGCGGATGCGCAGGCTTTTTTCCTGCGGCTCGATGTGGATGTCGGAGGCGCGCAGGCGCAAGGCCTGTTCGAACACCGTGTAGAGCAGGCGCACCACCGGCGCATCTTCGTTGCTCGTGGTGTCCACGCCCAGCAGGTCGCCGAGGTCGGACTCGAAGTTGGCCAGCTCGGTCGTGAGTTCGCGGGCCAGGCCTTCGATTTCCTGCTTGCTGGTGTAGACGCGGTCGAGCGCAGTCTGCAGGTGCGTCTCGGTGATGACGGCCAGGTCGATGTTGCGCTTGAGCAAGCGCCCGATTTCATCGAAGGCATAAATGTCGGTGGGGTCGGCCATGCCCACCAGCAGCCCCCCGCTCGGGTCGTCGAGCACCAGCGCATGCAGGCGCCGCGCCTGGGCCTCGGGCAGCAACTGGGCCAGCTCAGGCCGCAGCGGGAAGCGGGTCAGATCGACGAAGGGTGCGCGAAGCTGCCGCGCGATGGCCTTGGCGATCTGCACCTCGGTGAGCCAGCCATGGTCCACCAGCACCTGACCGAGTTTGAGCCCGCCGCTGCGCTGGGCGGCCAGCGCCTGGTCAAGCTGCTCGGGCGTGATCAGGTTGTCCTGAACCAGCAGGTCACCGAGGCGGAAGCGTTGGGGGCGTGTCATGGTCGGACTTTCAGCGCGACAGTCGGGCTCAGCGAGCCTGGCTCAGGCGGGGGGTGGCCACTTCGACCTCGGGCCAGCCCTGGCCATCTTCAGAGATCACGGTGGGCTTGATGAGGATGACAAGCTCGTGCTTGTTGTGGCTGCTGGCCTTGTAGCGGAACAGGCCGCCCACGCCGGGCAGGTCGCTCAGGCCGGGCACGCCGCTGCGGTCGACCATGGAGTCCTGCTGCATCAGCCCGCCGATGGCAACGATCTGGCCGTCGCGCACCCGCACGATGCTGTCGGTCTCGTTGATCGAGCTGGTGGCCAGCGGGAGCTTGTAGCTGCCCAGGTTGCCCAAGTCGATGGTCTTTTCCTTCTCGGCCACCACGCTGACGGTGGGGTGCACGTGCAGCATCACGGTGCCGGACTCGTCGATCTGTGGCGTGACGTCCAGCGCGATGCCACTGAAGAAGGGTTGCAGCGTCAGCGAGGGCGAGCTGGTGGTGCTGCTGCCAGAGCTGGTCTGCGTCGTCGTGACGTTGGTGACGAAGAGCTCGTCGCTGCCGACCTTCAGCACGGCCTTCTGGTTGTTCAAGGTGGCAATCCGTGGGCTCGACAACACTTGCACGTCGCCCTGCGTTTCCAGGAAGGACAGCAGCGCCGCGAAGTTGGCCGACTGGAAGGCCAGACCGTAGAAGCCGCGACCCAAGGTCTCGGTGATGACGTTGCTGCCGGGGTTGATGGTGGCCTCGCTGTTGACCAGGTTGCCGTTGTTGCTCAAGGTGACGCCCGGGGCTGCGTTGACCACGCCGGCCTTGTTGCCGTTTTTCAGGCCGCGGAACAGCGACCAGTTCACGCCGGTCTGCGAGCCCCGCGAGAGTTTCACCTCGACGATCTTGGCCTCCAGCATGACCTGGCGCTCGATGGTGAGCTGCACGGCGCGCAGGTAGTCGGCCACCTGGCGCATCTCGGCCGGGGTGGCACGCACCACGATCACGCCGGCGCCGGGGTTGAGCGTGACGCTGCGGCCGTTCTCCTTGCCAACCAGAGAGGACAGCGAGTCGTTGACCTCCCGCCAGAAGTCGGTGTCCGAGGTCATGCGCACCGAGGACGTGTCAAGGCCGCGCGTCGTGCCGCCGCTGGTGGTCGTGGTCGAGCCGCCGACGCCAGAGGTGGCCGAGGCTCCACCGGACTGGCCGATGGCGCTGGAGCTCACGCGCAGGTCGGAGGCCCCGACGCGGCGACCCGGCAAATAGTTGATCTTGAACATGCGCGTCTGTACCGTGTTCGGGTACACGAAAACGCGGTTGCCAGCCACACGGAAGTCATAGCCATAGAGCTCGCGCAGCGTCTCCAGCGCCTCGTTGACCGTGGTCTGCTTGAGGCTCAGGGTGACCATGCCGGTGACGTCCGGCGACACGAGGATGTTGTAACTGGTGCCCGTGCCCAACTGCAGGAAGACCTGCGCGGCGGGCGCGTTGTTGACGGCCAGGTCGAAGCGGGCGTCGGCGCGGCCATCACTGCGAAGGTCGACGCGAGGTTCGATGCGCGCCGGCGCAGGGGCAGGCGCCACGGCGGTGGCCGCTGCGAGCGCAGTGGGCGCCGCGTCACGGGTCAAGGGCACCGCGGCCAAGGTCGTGCTCATGCGCCCCCCCGCAGCCGGTGCCGGCAGGCTGTCCCACAGTGCAGGGTCGGTGGGCACAGCCTCGGCCAGCCGGGCACGCGGGTCCAGGCGGAGGCTGGGGTCCAGGGCCACCGGGCGATGCGAGGCCGCGTGCGCGGTGGGCAGCCCCACCCCGGCGGTCGCACCCAGAGACAGGGCCAAGGCCCACAGAAGCGTGTGTCGGTTCATGGTCATTCCTTGCGGGCCTGACGGCCCCTTGCCGCGCGCGGCTTGTCCGTCGAGGTGTCTGCGCCCATCAGGGTCAGGCGGCGCTGGCCGGCAGGACCGGTCAGCCAAACCTCGTCGCTGTTCATGGCGCTGAGGGTCCAGCCCCCAGACACGCGGCCACCCAGTTCAATGAGTTCGCCGTCGATCATGGCCACGCCCCCCCCCGACGGACCGTTGTGGCGCACGGCCTGCAGGCGCATGGCGCGCGGCGCGGGTGCTGCCACGGCAGGGGCCGTGGACGAAGCTGCAGAGGCTGCAGAGGCGGTCGGGGCGGTGGGCGACACGCCGGCGGCGCTCGGCGCCGGACGGTACATCCCGGGCGGTGGTCGCGTTGGGTCCGCGATGTTCTTGAGGTCGACGGCGCCCCCTGCCTGGCCGACCAGGCCCAGAGGCGCCACAGCCATGGCGATCAGCACCGTGCGCCACGTGCCGCACCGCGATGTCAACAGGTGGTTCCTCATGGGGCGATCTCCAGTGCATCTCGGTCGGGACTGAAGGTGTGCACCACCAGCGTGAGGGTGAGCCGCGCGTGCTCGTCGGAGACCAGCGTCAGGCTGTCGCACAACAAGCGGCGTGGGAGGTTTTCAACGCTGTGCAACCACTGCAGCAGCTCGGTGTAGGTGCCGCTGACACTGATTTCCAGCCCGTGGTTGAACAGCAGCGGCGGGGTCGCCACTTCGCGCACGGCCGAGCCGCTGAAGGAAACGTCCTTGGGCGGCAGGGTGCGCATGGCGACCACCCGCAGGCGGCCGTTCTGCGCCAGCAAGCCTTCCAGCAAGGTGCGCATTTCACTGGCCGGCGCCAACATCGACTGCTGGTGCTCCAGCTCAGCCTTGCCCTTTTCCAGGCGCTCGCGCAGGGACGCCTGCTCACGTTGCGCGGCCAGCATCTGGTTGGCCATCTCGACGCGCTTGCGATTGAGCTCGGTCTGCATGGCCTGGGTGGCCGCAGTCGCGTTGCGATCGCGCTGCGAGGCAGACTTGATCTGTGTGAGCGCCGGGGTGATCAACAGACCATCGCAGACAAACCAGACCGCAGCGAGGGCGGCGATGATCAGCAGCCTCCGCTCGTTGAGCAGGCGCGCATCGAACTGGCGGCTGAGCTGGCGCCAACGCGGCCTCACACGCTGCAGCAAAGGCTTGAGCGCTGACGGCGTGCCGCCCATGGCGGGCAGCTGCAGCTTGGGCAGCTTGGGCAGCGCGAGGCGGGGCAAGGTGGGGCGCTTCATGGGGTCGCCTTCTTCTGGGCACCATCGCTCAGCTTGCCGCGCAAGACGAACTCGGTGATGCCGGCCGGAACGCCCTCCTGGTCGGCCACCGCACGCAATTCGACTTGTGCGAAGCGGCGCCCCCGGAAACGGTCTTCCTGTTGCAGGCGACGCAAGTACTGAGGCAGCGCCGAGGCATCGGTCATGCGGCCGGTCAGCGCCATGTCACGGCCATCGCCTTGAACGGTCAGGCCGGTGATCCACAGCCCCGCCTGGGTCTGGCGGCCCAGCGCCGTCAGGTAATCGGAATAGCCGAACGAGGAAGAGGACATGGAGCCCATCAGCACATCGCGCATCTGGTTCTGGGTGGCCTCGCGCTGTCGCAGCGCTTCCAGCTCACGTGCCACGGCAATGGCCTCCGGGGCGGCCAAGCTGGCCTGTATCGCCTTCATGGCGGCCTCGGATTGGGCCGCACGGGCCTGGACGCTGTAGGCCCAGACCTCCAGCCCCAGACCACCGACCAGGCAGAGGGCCGCGGCCATCGCGACCCAGCGCACCCCCTGCTGGGCGTTCCAAGACTGGTTCTGCAGCATCACGGCTGCAGGGTCCACCATGTTGAGTTGCTGGCCACCGCGTGCATCGACCTGAGGTCGCAGCGCGGCACCCAAGGCCATGAGGGCCTGCGCCCCCGGCTGTGCGGCGCCACCGGCGGCATCCTGCGTCAGGGCCGACGCGTCGATGTGCAGCGCCAGCTGCAAGGCTTGAACAGGCACATACACCTGTTCGGCCAGCAGTGCAATGACCTCGTCGCCCTGCCCTGCCGGCGGCACGACCGAGAGTCGGTCCAGCGTGATCTGGCTGTGCACGCGCTCGAAGGTGTCCAGCGTGCGCAGCACTTCCAGGGCGGCGCGGTTCAGGGCGGCATTGCGAGCCTCGATGCTGCCGGTCATGGCCGACAAGGGCACCTCGATGTGCCGCATCATCACCAGCTCCTGGCGGTAGGTGATGACGAGCAGACCCTGGCTCTCGCCGAAAGCCAGCAAGGCATGGGCCTTGTCGTCCTCCTCGGCGAGCGCACACAGGTTGCGCAAAGTGGTTTCGGGCAGCTCCATCGCGGCCCACTGCAGGCCGAGGTCGTCTGCCGCCTGCGTGACAGCAGCGTGTTCCGTGCGCGCCATGACGGCCGTCAGCGTCGGATTGCTCTGGCGCAGTCGGGTGGCCTCCGGCACCTCCAGCACGTCGATGATGGCGTCGTCAACGGCGAAATCAACCTGCTCGCGCAGGCTCCATCGCAGAGCGTCGGCCCACTCTTCACGGGGCACGTCAGGGGCCTCGGTGGCCACCAGGCGGTAGGCAGACGGTTCAAGGCACACCACCAGGCGCGCATCTTCCAGCGGATGCACCTTCTGCAGCGCGCGCAGGGCCTGAGGCAGGCCTTCTGCGTCACCACTCCAGGACCAGCCCACGCGTGGACGCTCGCCCGGCGCGTGGATCACCTCCACGGCATGGGCGATGGCGCCGGACTGGGACACCCCCACCCAGCGCGATCCATCTTGTGACTGGCGACGAAACAGCATTCCGCACTCCGAGACTCGTACGGAGTGAATCCTGACAGACGGCATTCCACGGGGTGGAAGGAATAAACGCCGGTTCGTGCGGTAATTCTCGCCAGCAGGCACCACCGCACATGCAGCCCCAGGAGGCTGGGCGGTGCCTGGCTCAGTTCAACAGGCGCGCTGGGTCAGCGTCCAGCTTGGCCAGGGCCTGGCGGGTCGCGCGGGTGGTCAGCGACTCTTCCTCCAGCGGCAACAGCAGGCCCGCCTGCAGGAAGGCGCCCAAGCGGTGCATCTGGAACAGCACACCGCGGCCTTGTGGCGTGACGAACAGACTGAGCTGCTTGTTCAGGCCTTGCCAGGCCAGTTGCACCTGATCGCGCCGGCCACGGTAGTCCAACTGGAACCAGGCGCCGATCTGCAGTTCACGGGCCCAGGCGAGCATCGCCGGCGTGGGCATGGTGCCCCCTTCGGCCACCACTTCGAGGTTCTCGGACTCGTGACCGGAAAGGTCGCGCAGGGTGTCTGCGTCCAACGCCATCGCGGCCATGTCAGGCAAGAGCTCGTCAAGGGCCTCCAGGCGCTGCGTGACTTCGCGCAGGTGGGCCGAGGACAGCGGTGCCGAGCGCGCGGAAAACGCTGCCGCCAGCGCCGCGTTCAGGGACTGGATGTGGGCATCCTGGGCGTCGGGCCCCAATCCGGCCCGGACCATGCCTTCGCGCACCAGCTTGAGCAGCGGCGGCAAGCGGCGCAACACCTCGGCGCGTTCCTCGCGGGAGGTCTTGGCGCTGGCCGACCAGATCAGGTCGGCAGCGGCGCGCTTGAGCTCGCGCGTGGCCTCGCTGGCCTGCCCTGTCTGCACGGCGCTGTGGGCCAGCACATCGGCCCACACGCGGAAGAGGAACTCGCGCACGCCGTCGTGCACGGGCACGGTCTCCAGCATCTTGCGCAACTCGATGGTGTACTGGATGGCCCAGGTCTCACGCTGCTCGACCTGCTGCGCCAGAGACACGCCCATGCGGCTGGCCTGATTCTGGTCGCGGAAATAGGTTTCCAGGAAGCGCTCAAACTCGCCCAGCACCGTCTGGAAGACGCGCCGGCCCGTGTCGGGGTAGGCCTCGACCACCTGCACCACGCGCTTGATTTCGTCGTGCAAGGCGTCTTCGCTGTCGTGTTCGCCAGCCACAAAGCCCATCACGCAGGCGCCCATGCGGTCGATCAGCATGCGCGCCGGGTGGCTGGTGGTCGCGAAGAAATCAGGCTCGGTCACGGCCACGCGCAGCACCGGCATCTGCAGGCGCGCAAACCACACGCGGATGGCTGCCGGCAGGCGTTCTTCCTGCAGGATGGACTGGAACAACAGGGCCACGATCTCGATGGTGGCACGCTCCACCGGCGTGGTGGCGGCATCCTTCAGGGCCTTCTGGCTGTGGCGCAGGTCCTGCAGGACGGCGTCCGGCGTGGCGGGCGCTCCGCCTGGCCGGGTGTCGGCTTGGCGGCGCACCACCTCACTGACACGCTGGATGGCTTGACCCAGCCCCGGTGAGACCAGCCCAGCAGGTCGGGAAGCCAGTGACGAAGGCATCGGCGCCGTGGACGCGAAGCCCGGCACCTGGCGCGACACCAGCGCCGCCAGCTTGCCCAGCATCGCCTGCGACTGCATCTGGCCCCGCCCCATGGCCGGGGTCTGCGTCATCAAACGGGTTTCTTCGTAAGGTCGTCCCAGCGGCTGCAGCCCACTGTTGCCAGCCGGCGCCGTGCGGGCCGAAGGGCCAGTCTGCGAGAACCCGGCGTTGCCCACATCGTCCACATCGCCCGGCCGCGTCACCGCCACGCCCGCATCGCGGGAGCGACGGATGAAGGGGCGCAGGTCGATCTCGGGGCGCACGCCCTGGTCCAGCAGGACCTTGTTGGCCACGTGATAGGCCTCCTGCGCCCACTGCGCGACCTCGTGCTGCAGCACGTTCTGCAAAGTCTGCCAATGCGCGGCTGGCAAGCCAGCGTCGTGCCAACTGTCCACCACCCCACGGGCCAGCCACCCCACGCTGAGCACATCGACCTGGGTGCCGCTGGACTCCACCGGGCCACCCACGGCCTGCAACCGCGCGTTGAGGTCGGTGTACTCGGAACCGGTCAGATCGGCGACGGCCTGCGCCAGCCGCGAGGCCGACAGGTCGCGCTCCATGACGTGGTCATCGACCAGGGTCAAGGGAATGTCCACGGCGTCCACAGCCGTCACCCGCGCCGGCATGCTGCGTCCCAGGCGCAGGTCGCGCAGGGCGAGTTGCAAACGGGTGTCAAGGGCTGCCTCCCAGGCCGACACGGCCCGAGGAAGGTCCAGCACCAGGTCACGGCGGCGGGTGTAAAGCCCCGGCTCCGCAGACTGACTGGCAAGCAGGCGCGCACCATCGGTGCAAGCCTGCACCAGACCATGCACCCCTTTGATCAGGGCGTCCAGGTAGCTGACGCGTGCGGTCAGCGCCAGACCACGGTGAGGTCCCAGGGACATGAGGCGGTTGAAGCGGTCAGCCCGCCCTCGGCCCAGTCAGGGGGGCCAGGCGGGGCCAAGGTGCAAAGTTCGATTGACTTTGACTCTACACCACCGCACCTGCGTGCGGGTCGTTCGGGTCGATGTCTTTTTTGCCCCCTTTGACGAGGTCTTCGCGCTTGACGCCCAACCACATCGCGATGGCCGCCGCCACGAACACCGAGGAGTAAATGCCGAACAGGATGCCGATGGTCAGGGCCATGGCGAAGTAGTGCAGCGTGGGGCCGCCGAAAATCAGCATCGACAGCACCATCATTTCGGTGGAACCGTGGGTGATGATGGTGCGGCTCATCGTCGAGGTGATGGCGTGGTCAATCACCTCCGCCGGGCTCATCTTGCGGTACTTGCGGAAGGCCTCGCGGATGCGGTCGAAGATCACCACCGACTCGTTGACCGAGTAGCCCAGCACCGCCAGCACCGCGGCCAGCACCGACAGCGAGAACTCCCACTGGAAGAAGGCGAAGAAGCCCAGGATGATGACGACGTCGTGCAGGTTGGCGATGATGCCGGCCACGGCGAACTTCCACTCGAAGCGGATGGCCAAGTAAATCATGATGCCGATGACGGTGACCAGCAGGGCCTTGGCGCCGTCGGTGGCCAGTTCGTCACCCACCTGTGGGCCGACGAACTCGCTGCGCTGCAGGGTCAGGGGCTCGGTCTGGGCGCCATCACCGGCCTTCACCAGGCAGACCTGGCGGTCGCCCTTGTCGGTTGATTGCACCGTGACTTGGCCAGATTCGGCCTGGCACAGGGCGCCAAACACCTTGGTGACCAGCTCGGTCTGCTTCATCGTGCCGCGCAGGGGCAGGCGGATGAGCACATCGCGCGACGTGCCGAAGTTCTGCACCTGCACCTCGCCGAGCTTGAGCCCTTCGACGGCCTCGCGGGCCTTGTGCAGGTCGGCGGCCTGGGCGTACTGCACCTCGATGAGCGAGCCGCCCGTGAACTCGATGGACAGGTGCAGGCCGCGCGTGACCAGGAAGAACACGGCCAGCGCGAAGGTCAGGAAAGAGATGGCGTTGAAAACCAGCGCATGCCGCATGAACGGGATGTCGCGCTGGATGCGGAAAAATTCCATGGTGTCTTGCTCCGCTTGGGTGCTTGCTTGTGGCGCTTATTCGGCCGAACCCGCCGACTCGGCAGGCGTGGCAGCCGAAGCCTGCGGCTTCCAGACCTGCCCGATGGACACGCCCTTGAGCTTCTTCTGACGGCCATACCAGAGGTTGACCAGGCCACGCGAGAAGAACACGGCCGAGAACATCGAGGTCAGGATGCCCAGGCAGTGCACCACGGCGAAACCGCGCACTGGACCAGAGCCGAAGGCCAGCAGCGACAGGCCTGCGATCAGGGTGGTGACGTTCGAGTCCAGGATGGTCGCCCACGCGTGCTCGTAGCCAGCGGCAATCGCCGACTGCGGCGCCGCGCCATTGCGCAACTCTTCGCGCACCCGCTCGTTGATCAGCACGTTCGAGTCGATGGCCATGCCCAGCGTCAGCGCGATCGCGGCGATGCCAGGCAGCGTCAGCGTGGCTTGCAGCATGGACAGCACCGCGATCAACAGCAGCAGGTTGACCGACAGGGCCACCGTGGAGAACACGCCGAACAGCAGGTAGTAAAACACCATGAACACGGCGATGGCGGCAAAGCCATACACGAGGCTCTTGAAGCCCATCTCGATGTTCTCGGCGCCCAGGCTGGGGCCCACGGTGCGCTCTTCGATGATTTCCATGGGAGCGGCCAGCGAACCGGCGCGCAGCAGCAGCGCCGTGTCGGCGGCTTCCTCGGTGCTCATGCGGCCCGAGATCTGCACACGGCCACCGCCGATTTCACCGCGGATGACCGGCGCGGTCACGACCTCGCCCTTGCCCTTCTCGAACAAGATGATGGCCATGCGCTTGCCGACGTTCTCACGGGTGACGTCGCGGAAAATGCGCGCGCCTCGGGCGTCCAGCGTCAGGTGCACCGCACCTTCCTGGTTTTCGTCGAAGCCGGGTTGGGCGTCGGTCAGGTTGTCGCCGGTCAGCACCACCTGGCGCTTGACGATGATGGGCACACCGCTGCGTTCCAGGTAGCGTTCGGAGCCAAAAGGCACCAGGCCACCGCTGAGCTGGGCCGACTGGGCCTCGGAGCTTTCGTCCACCATGCGCACCTCCAGGGTGGCGGTGCGACCGATGATGTCCTTGGCCTTGGCCGTGTCCTGCACGCCGGGCAACTGCACCACGACGCGGTCCAGGCCTTGCTGCTGGATCACGGGCTCGGACACGCCGAGCTCGTTGATCCGGTTGTGCAAGGTGGTGATGTTCTGCTTGAGCGCTTGCTCCTGGATGGCGCGTTCGCTCTGTGGCTTGAGCGCACCGACCAAAGTCAGGTCACCGCTGGCGTCGGCGCCATCGGTCCAGAGCAGGTCCACCAGACCCTCTTGCAGCAGTGGGCGGGCAGCCTTGCGGGTGGCCTCGTCGCGGAAGCGCACGGTCAGCGTGGTGCCATCGCGCCGGATGCCGCTGTGGCGGATGTCCTTGTCGCGCAGCAGGGTGCGCACGTCACCGGCCTGGCTTTCGACCTTCTGGGTCAGCGCAGCCTTCATGTCCACCTGCATCAGGAAGTGCACGCCACCGCGCAGGTCCAGGCCCAGGAACATGGGGTGGGCGTGCAGGCTGCGCAGCCATTGCGGCGAGCGCGAGACCAGGTTCAACGCCACGATGTAGCGCGGGTCGGCCGGGTCGGGGTTGAAAGCACGGCTGAGGGCGTCACGCGCCTTGATCTGGTCGTCGGTGCTCTTGAAGCGCGCGCGCACCGAAGTGCCGTCGAGCTCAACGAAGTCGGCCTGCACACCTGCCGCACCGAGGGCGGCGCGCACGCGCTGAACCGCATCGGCATCGAGCTTGACAGTGACCTTGCCGCTGGAGAGCTGCACGGCCGGCGCCTCGCCGAACACGTTGGGCAGGCTGTACATCAGGCCAATGAACACGGCCAGAGCAATGATCAGGTACTTCCACCAGGGGTAACGGTTCATGCGGTCCTCGACACCTTTGCTGCTGTGCGCGCTTTGCGGGGCACGTGATTACTTGTAAGTGCCCTTGGGCAGCACCTGGACGATGGCCGCGCGCTGCACCTGCAGCTCCACGCCGCTGGCCACTTCCACGCTGACGAAGGTTTCGCCCAGCTTGCTGATCTTGCCGATCACGCCACCTTGCGTGACCACTTCGTCGCCCTTGCTCAGCGCGTCGAGCATGGCCTTGGTTTCTTTCTGCCGCTTCATCTGCGGACGGATCATCACGAAGTACAGGACGACGAACATCAGCACCAGGGGCAGCATGCTCATCAGGCCACCAGAAGCGCTTGCGGCGGGGGCGGCGGCTTGGGCGTAGGCTTCGGAAATCAACACGTTCAGGTCCTTCAAACAAAGGGCCGAGGCGCCGGACCCACGCACAGGCATGGACACAGGCGCACCGGCCAGGGATCGCTCAGACCTGGCGGGCCAGGTCTGCTGCGGGATTGTATGCGGGTGCTGTGACGGCCTGTCACACAGGCCCTCAAGCTCAAAGCACGTACTTGACGTGCGGCAGGCCGGTCAAAGCGCGGTAGATGTTGTCAAGCTGCTCGCGGCTGGTGGCTGTGACCGTGACGGTCAGGCCCAGGTAGGTGCCGCTGCTGCTGGGTCGACGCTCCAGGGTGGCGGCGTCGAAGTCAGGCGCGTGCTGCAACACCACGCTGACCACCGAGGCAACGAACTCCTCGTGGTGCGGCCCCATCACCTTGATGGGGAAGGCGCTGGGGTACTGGATGAGGGACTCTTGTGGCGGAATCGCCGGGTTCACAGGCTGGTGGGGGGTCATGGGGTCGCTCCTCTCACCGTGGCTCACTGGATGCCCAGACGCAGGGCGTCCCACATCCGGCCCAAGAAGCCAGCCTGGGGCACCTCGTCCAGGGACTGCAGCGGCAAGGTCTGCCAGGGCTGGGTGCCCAGCGTGATCTGGATGCTGCCCACGGTCTGGCCCTTGCTCAAGGGGGCGATGAGCGGGTCATTGCGCGTCACTGCCGTCTTCACCGAGGCGCCCTGGCCTCGGGGCACCACGACCACCACGGGCGTGCTGCGGCCCAGGCGGGCGGTGTTGGCCTGGCCCTTCCAGACCTGGGCGGTGGTGACGGGCTGGTTGGCATCGAACAGCTTGACGACGTCGAAGGCGCTGTGGCCCCAGTTCAGCAGCTTCTGGCTTTCGTTGGCGCGGGCCTCGGGCGAGGCGGCGCCCAGCACCACGCTCAGCAAGCGGCGCTCGCCACCGGCGGTCGGGCGCTTGGAGGTGGCGATCA
>Ga0209617_10000086_pt1 | contig 34029 bp, 39 predicted proteins | sample LakEriepJuly2011_2_FD_187459 | JGI IMG/M metagenome (GOLD analysis project Ga0209617, IMG submission 187459) | Freshwater microbial communities from dead zone in Lake Erie, Canada - CCB epilimnion July 2011 (SPAdes) (version 2) | ecosystem: Environmental > Aquatic > Freshwater > Lentic >...
GTTTTTCGCGCCAAAACTCGACATTACCGTAACAAATATTATGTGATAATATCATAACATCACACATATTATCATAATAAATATTTCACTCTATATTTTACATCAATAAATTCACAAAATTGACGTAAAATTTAAAATCTGCGCTCATAGTGAGTCATATTGACGCCTAAACGGCGTCGCTGGGTCGTTCTGTATTTAGGGAAACGCAAAACCACGGCTTTGCTAAGGGCTAATCGCCCTGTTTCCCTAAATACACCTTTTATCGTGTCCTATTTTTTTTCAATTTTTTGTTTATATTCTTCTGTCTCTTTATATTTATCATAACCTAAGGCTTCATTCCTATTTTTAATTATCTTATATTTCATCAAGAGAGAAACTACTTGCCATGGTTTAAGGTTATTTTTTTCAGATATTTCCATTATATCTTTATTTGAATAATATTCATTTAATATTGTGCTATCAAATTCTTTTGAAAAAACAATTTCTGATGATTTTTTAATTATTTTTTGTTTTTTCATTATTTCTTCATTCAACTCTATATCTATTTTTTCATTTTCAATTATATTTGATTTATAATTGATTACTTTTAACTTAATACCTTTAATATCAAAAGCTGAATTTGTATTTTTATTTCTTAAAATTATACAACATGAAGGAACCTTTGACTTTATATATTGTTTAAATTTTTCTCCTGATACATTCATTTCATTTATAATTAATTTGTTTTCTTGTTTAAATCTTGTCCATAAATCTGTTGAAGCTACTATAGTTTCAGCATTTGTAACTTCTATATTCTCTTCCCACCAATCATCAAAGAGAGAAATATTTGAGGTTACTATTTCATTTGTTTCATTTTCTAATAAACTTCGTAAATCATCATCCATTACCTGAATTAAATTTCGTGTTGCGTTCATTGACGTATTTATCTCTCTTATTGTTTTTCTTACGTTTTTTATTTTGTCTATTAGTTTAAAATTTTTTTCTTTTAATTCAGGTATATCATTTTCATCTTGGTGTACATGTTCAATCAATTTGTACAATTCTTTACAAGTAAACCAAACAATTCGCAAAATCTTTTTTGGATCTTCAAACAAACTCAAGTTATTGATATACACTATACACTGTGTTGTGTTGATCCATTCATACATTATAGGAGATTTATCCCATTTGTCAATCGAAGTATTGAGAGAAACTAGCCATCCGAAATGTATGTGCTCATTTTTAAGTAAATCTTTTTTGATCTTCTCTCTTTGGTCGATCGGAACCTTTTTTTTATAATTTTTCGCGTCAGCCAAAATATCAAATTCCTCAAAATGTAAATGGAAATCTCCTTCACCACATTGTGTATGTTTATCAATAATATTAAAACCCTTAAAATCTATAAATGTTTCAGCATATTCACTAAAAGTCTTCTCACCTTCAGAACCTTTATGGGATGTACTTTTATTCGTTAATTTTATTACACTATCTTTCAAGTTCTCAATTGCTTCTCTATTGAGTTTATTTTGGTTCTCTTTTTCTTGAATTATTATGTCACACTTTTCTCTCATTTTATCTACTTCACTTTTTACAAAATCAGCATTTTCTGACTCATATACTTTTAATTGTTCTCTCAAAGTTTCTATGACACTTAGTAATTTTTCATTCTGGTTTTTCATATTTTCAATTTGAACATCATACATCTTTGTCATTCTTTCTTCTATTTTTTTTGCTGTTCCTCGTTCAATCAATATATCCAACTCTAATTTTTCAATTTCTTCTTTTGACTCGTCCTTTATTTTTTGATAAATCTCTTTTTGTGAAAACTCCATAACAGATTTTCTACCTTCTTCCAAACATTGACTTCCTATTTTTAACATTATAAAATTTTCTTCGGGAGAGAAACTTGATATGATGTCTGGCAATCTTCTCTCTTCTGGAATAGTTATAGTTATTATTTTTAACGACATAATAGATATAAAAAGTTGTATCTATTATGTTTTACGAATCTATTATTATTATTTATGCCAATGTACAACACAATCTTCATCTCTACACAACTTGTGTGAATCATTTGTATATTTATCCCAATAAGGAATCGCATCTGGATTATCTTCACCAAGCATATGTTTATGTTCATCAATATGTGATATTCCCAACACTCCAGTATTTATATAAATATCTTTTACATAATTTCTTAACTCTGGATTGATCATATGACCATAACGCAACATATAATTGTCTGGAATATTTAAAGACTTACCCCATCGTGTCGAACAAGCAACTGAAATATCCGTTTTATTGTACACCGAATGAAACCATGACATCGGATTGTATAAAATATCCTTTTCTTGTAAATCAACTTCATAACGTTCAGCATATTTTATTAATGGATACTTATATAATAATTCATCCGTATCCATATTCAAGAAACGAGATTCAGAAGCCATATAAATACCTTTTTTTTGAAAATTGGGATATAATAATGCCAACTGATTTGGATTAAAAAAAGTCCATTTTTTCTCTCCTTGAATCATCAAATAAAAATTATTTGTATAAGCAGCATGTAAAGCTGTGCCAGTTCCTTTTACTACACCCAAGAATAATTGTTTACTATCATTTGACATGTAACCATCAATTATATTTTTAATAATATCCATATCAGAATCGGGCAATAAATCTTTATAATAATAGAATAAATTTGTTGAATTTGTTATATAACATTTATTTTCCAAAATATTTTTCAATTCAGTAAAAATATTGTCTGGACATGTTTTTTCTGTACTAGGACTCATATATACCTTATTATTTCCAGCCATTTTTATCAAATTTTCAAATCTCATATTTTCAAAACATTGTAATTCTACACCACGCATTACGAATGGATAATCATTTTTAAGGCAATACATTACTTTTTCTTTAAAATCTGGTTGATCTACATAAAAAATTTCAATTGGTTTTGGTTTATCATATATTTTTCCATTTCGAATCAACCATTTCAAATTTCTATCACAAATTTCTATTATTCGTTCACTATTTATTTTATTATCACCAGTTGGTATTCTTGAAAATACTGCTTTATTAAAATCAGCATAATATTCTAAAGGCATTACTGGTGTAAAACCAAACTTCATTCTTGAACAAAACGCTGGGTCAAAATTCCAATATAGCCCAAATAAAGCGTATATATCATAAAATAAAAACATCAATGTTATGTCTATTCTTCTTTTGAAAATAAAATATAATACTATAAGTGATATTGTAATGATAATTAAATGATTAGTATTTGTTCTTTTTATCATCATATTATTATAATATAATAATATTTTAATTTGTAAAACTAAATTGAAAATATTTCTTTATCAATACTAGTTTCTTTTACTATGCTCTTGATAATTTTGTTTTCATTAATAATATCGTCATTTTTTCCACCATATGCTTCAATTACTAATTTATTATATAAATCACTCTTTGGAGAAAAAGGATTTTCACTATCTGGATATTTTTTTCGATAAACAGGCAATAACTTTGAATTGTTGAATGCTAATTTTTTTATTGCTTTTCTAAGTCTAGCATTATCTTCTTCATCTTTTTCCCATTTACCATCTTCTTTCACATACATTACTTCCCTTTTTGTATCGCTACAATGAACAGGACGTTTAGTCACATCCATTGCATTCAAGTTTTTAATTAAAATATTGGATATTCCATTTACAAACCCTAGTTTACCAACACTTTCCAAATCAGATAATTGTAAATCAATTGAATTGATAAATTCTGACAAATTCATAGCATCCTTACATGTTTCATTCAAAAAAATCTGTAAATTAAATGTCTTATTATGACTATTGGTGTGAGTTTGAATATTGTTATGCGAATTATTCATGAATGGTTGTATTTGTTTACACACCTCCATCACTATATTTGTAATGTTTTCTCTATTGTGTTCTAATAAAATTTTCATTAAATTTGTATCTATTCCAGTCAATTTAGCAAGTTCTTTTTTTTCAGTTTCTTGTGAATAATTGGGAATACCGCTGTTAATGAATTCAACACACGACTTTCTATGTTTCCATAATCCCTGTCTATATTTATAAATACTTCCACAAATACACTCGAAAATTTTATCATCTAGTCCTTTCTCCGCCTTTTCCGCCTTTTTCCCGCCTAAATGTAATCCATTTGTCATCCTTTTATGTTTATCGGTTAAATTATGTCTATTAAATTTACTAAACTCTGATGTATTATAGTTACAAATTGTACAACAAAAAAAATGTCCGCCTTTTTCCGCCTTTTTGTCATCCAAAATGTCCTCCATTTGTCCTCTATTTTAGGACAATAAAAAAAACAAAAAAATTTACCGAAAAAATTTATGCTAACAATTTTTTTTTTTTTTTAAAAGTACCCACACCATAACTTTCAATTATGGTCACAACATTCATTTTTTTCCAAGACTTTTCTGGATTTTTCAAAAATGGACAAAAATAAATGTCCAAAATCGAAAATCCCAAACACTTTTGGACCCACTTTTCTGCAATAATTTAATAAGTTATTTAAGTTATTTTATTAAATATATAAATAAAACAACTTAAAGCGCACAATCGGCTTCTACCATTTCTTTTACTAAATCATCAAATGAATAAACTGGTGACCAACCTAATTCTGCTCTCGCTTTTGAACTATCTCCTAACAATTCGTCTACCTCGGCTGGTCTAAAGTATTTTTCTGAAATAAAGATTAATTCCCTTCCTGTATTTTCGTCATAACCAATTTCATTTAAACCTTCACCTTTCCATTTTATATTAAACCCTGTTAAAGCAAAAGCTTTTTCTATAAATTCTCGCACACTATGATATTCATTGGTTGAGAGAACATAATCATCTGGTGTTTCTTGTTGTAATATTTGCCACATACCGTAACAATAGTCTTTAGCGTGACCCCAATCTCTCAATGAATTTATATTTCCTAGTATTAATTTGTCTTGTTTTCCTTTTATTATATTACTTAAAGCAATCGTAATCTTTCGTGTAACAAAATTATGACCCCTTCTAGGACTTTCGTGGTTGAATAGGATTCCAGAACAAGCAAACATTCCATAGGATTCTCTATAATTTTTTGTGATCCAATAACTATACAATTTGGCTACACCATACGGCGATCTAGGATAAAAAGGAGTAGTTTCTTTTTGAGGAATTTCTACTACCTTACCAAACATTTCTGATGTAGATGCTTGATAAAATCGTATTTTGTCCATATCAATACCACTTGCTCTCAAAGATTCAAGCAGTCTTAAAGTACCCATAGCATCTACGTCGCACGTGTATTCGGGCATTTCAAATGATATTTTGACGTGACTCATAGCACCCAAATTGTATACTTCCAAACATTGTAGATTCTCATCATATTTTCCTTTAATTTCCATCAAAATAGATAATAAGTTGGAACTATCCGTTAAATCTCCGTAACGTAGAATCAATTTATCAAAAATATGTTCGATTCTCTCGGTATTTATATTGGACGATCGTCTGATTATACCCCATACAGCGTACCCTTTTTCTAGTAATATTTCAGACAAATAAGATCCGTCTTGCCCAGTGATTCCAGTTATGAAAGCTACTTTAAACATTTACAAATAAATATATACATGTATTTATATTTATTTTTTACATCATAATAAAATTACATTACATTTTTATTCAATGATCTTGGTAATCCATGTCCAAATAAAATCATATATATCAACACAAACGCAGCTAAAAGAATACTTCGGTTTTCAGCAACAATTTGTCTTTGACCTAGTACATAAACCATGAAAAGGTATAATAAAACACCAACTATCAAAGAATGTAACAACATCATTCGCCCGTTTTCCATTTATATATTACTTGTATAAAAAATATGTCGATTCTTAATTGTCTAAATAAAATAGGTTTTAACCAAAAAATCTCCATTTTTTTGTTTTTGTTTGTCGAATATTCTGTTTCTTAGTAGGAGCACGCATAGTTCTTTTTTTAAAGTTTTTCAATCCCAATCCCTTCATTATAAAAGTTTGTATTTCATCTTTTTCATTACAAATTTGATCTATTACAGGCGCAAAGAAAAACCGAAATTGGGGTTTCATTTTTTGTAAGTCATCAACACATATCCATCGAATCTCTTCTTTTTCAAATATTTTCGTATTTTTAATGACTTTTGGCGAGAGTCTTTTTTGTAAAAATCGTTGATTGTTATTATAATAAAATGGTAATTTTGGATCATATTCAAATGGGAAAATATGTATTCTATAGGTTGACTGACCTTTGTTTGTTATGTGATCTATGTTGTATGTACCATATTGTTTCAATAACTTGGATATATCTTTGTCTGATCCTAAAAAACCAGTCAATTCTTCGACGCCTTCTCGAATAGCTGTCTGAAGGTAGGTTTCATCATTGTCTTTTCCACCACCGAAATCTGAAAACCCTGGCGCAGAGTCCTCGTATTTGTTTTCTTTACCAAATAAAAAATACAACTTGTTTTTATAAATTGTTGTAGGCAATATACCAGCACCCATGTTATATTATAATAATATTTAATTTATTATAATATATTGGTTTGCTTTTGAGAGAAAAATATCAAATTATTATTGTTGTCCTGTTTCCAAATTACATGTATTACCATCAGGGACGCATGGATACTGATCAGGGTTGCCAAACATATCGTCAAAATAAAAATAATAACCACTAGGACATTGTTTACCATAAACAGGCTGGACTGTTCCACATACACCAACGGTACTACTACCGCCAATAGGTGTTCCTGAATCTTGGAAAGTTATGCTAGTTGTTTTTAGACATCCGAATGAACCACTGTCATCTCCTGCTAAATCTGATAAACCTCCCATATATTCGTCTATCTCTTCGGGAAGATCATCAAAATAAGTGGGACACTGCTTCTTTTTTGTTCTACCGACATTTTCAGCATTTATCTTTGCTGTGATTGGTTGTAAATTTTGATTATAAGTCCTTCCTCTCTTAGTATATTTAACTGAAAGTGATAATAGTCTATGAGGAGTGGAAAGTTTATTTAAATGAGTTTCTAATTCCTTAAGTTCTCTCTCATCAACAATTATATGTACCGTTCCTCCATTACGAAAACTTACAGAAGCACCTGGGTTTGTAAATTGAAACACTACCAAAGTTTTTTGTAATTCGGTTTGTCCGCCGCACATTATATAAAATAGAAAGAAAAAATCAACCCTTCAAATAGGACCATAATCATCTTTTTTGACTGATAATTTACCTTGTATATTTTTTTTTGAGAGAATAAACCCCACATATCCTAAAATTATACCTACAATAGAACCTACAATCACCTGTAAAACACTGTGATGATTATAAATGACTCTCTGAAATAATGTAATCAATGTTATACCAAGATAAAACAGTGTTATTTTAACATCATGTAAAGCAAAATAAATATACACTGTGGATAATAATACAGATTGACTATGACCAGAAGGCATACCAAAAATATCGTAAGGAACTCCATGTTTATAGACATATCTTTCTTTTTGCTTTAACATCATATTGAATGTTTTAGTATCAATCGATGGTCTAGGTTGTTGAATTATACTTTTTAAAATAGGGTTTAGTATTAAACTAAATACAAAAAATACAATAAAATAAAATAACAAGTTTCCTTTGTTTCGCAATAATATAATGGATGTAACAAATAATAGTAAAGGACCAAATTCTCCTATTTTTTTCAAAATTGTTGCTATTGTTGAAAACATAATTTATATATATACCCATGAAAAAATTATTTTAATACTGATATAAACAATCACATATTAACGTAATCACCCAATCTAAACCATTTAAATTTAACACATGCCCTTTGTCATTTAACAATTTGACAGCCATTCTTTCTATATTTACAGGACCAAAATAGGTTCTTGTATTGTCTTGGAGAGAACCACTTAACTCCACCAAAACACTTCCTGTTTGAATCCCTGAAGTCTTTACAGGAATAATTGCGAGTATATCTGAACTGGTGGGTGCTTTTGCTCTAAAATTACCAGGACTTTGATTCTTATTAATTTCATTAATTGTGTACAATTGTGCTTGCGTTAATGTACGTGGAGCACTTGGCAGAGCCACTTGTATTTGATTATTTTGCTGATATTTTCCTGCTATCAATAATCCATTGTCTGTGATAGAACCTTGATTATCCAAAAGAGAAGATAAATTAGCTTCATCTACAATTTGGGATAAATTAGAAGTTCCGCCAACATTAATACATGTAGTTGGTAAATCAGGAGAGAAGTAACTTGGTGTTTTTAAAGTGTTTGAATATTCTGTAATTGAAACCAAACTGTTATTTACGTGATTTTGATTGTAATCATCAATTACTAATATTAAATATTTTGTTCCGGTCAAATCTAAAATGGATGTTGCTATATTACCACTAAAATCGACTGTTTCATAAGGTACTCTATAACCCATTAACCAACCTAGTGTTTGGTTCAAGTAATTGTTATTATTTACACAATTCACATAACATTGTAAAGTGGCTGTAAAGTCAAAAAAAGTGATAATGGTCGATCTTGTAATCGTAAATTTATATTGTGTTGTATTAATTGAACCTCCGTATAAAAATAAAACTATTTTACCATTGTTCTCATCATAGTAAACGGGTGTATTAGCAGTTACAAATCCTGGAAAAGCGGGAAATGTAAACCCAGCGTCCATAAAAGCCTTGTTCAATTTTACAACAAATTGCGCAGGAGTATAATTACCTGAAGGCATCGTAATAGTGACATTGTCATTACCATTCGTAATCCAAAAACACGTATTGTTATATATTGTGTCTATAACATACCATGAAAATGGTATTTGATAAGAATATAATCTCATTGACAAAACATTTTTTAATGTATCCGATAAATCTAATGTATAATTTGTAGAAGTACTGTTGACACCACTGAATTGACGAAATTGACTATCTAAATTAACAAATCTAGTAATTGTATTTTTAAGATTTGGATTTAAAGAATCTTGTTTTACAGGAACGTTATATACATCATTCACTCCTAATTGTTCTCTCGTCATAGGAACATGCTGATCTCCGAAAATTCCTATTTTTTGCTTTCTTTGAGTTATTTTATTTGTCTGATTTTGGTCATCTTGTGTTAAATACTGATTTTCATATCGATCCATTACTTGTTTTTCCCCAGATGGATAAATAGCACTTTCTTTATTATCTTCATCGTAAAGGGATTGAGAATATTGTAACAATTGACTTTGTATACTCTTAAAAAAACTGGATAATTTTGGGTCACTATTTTTGTATTTTTCTATGTATACATAAGTATTTTCAACTATATGGGTAGGATCTAAATCAGACAATTCAACTATAGCCATTAATTCAGATAGAGTATAATTGGAAACATTCGTATCGATACTTGTCATTTATTTAATAAAATATAACTATAGTTTTTATATTTATATTTCTATTTTCGTTAAAACTATCAATTGTTTCTAAAAATAATTTAAAATTGATATTAATTTTCATAGTATTAAAAATACACAAATTATTTATGTTTACTTTTTATGATTTCAATAGTTACTACAAGATATAATAATGACACTTGGGAAGAAAGTTTACATTATAGAAATAAAAATAAAATAGCATGTATTTATGGTTCGCCTTTAGAAATGTCACCTCGGATTTGTTTGGATACGGGTGTTTTTGTGATTGAAATGAACAATAGTAAAAATAGAATCGAAGGAATTGGTCTTATCAGGAATAGAACTCATGTAGATAGATATTACAAAATTTATCATGAAGGAAATTACAATCGTTATATTTATCAAAGTAAGTATCATATTTTTAGAGAACAAATATTGGAACATAATGAAAAATTGGTCAAAATATTGGATTATATTTTGTTTAAAGAAAAAACACATTTGAAACGAGGTTCTGGATTCACTTCTATTCCAGAAAAATTATTAAAACATCCTATTTGTGAAAATATAGAGTTAAAGAAAGAATTGAGAGAATTGTTTATTACAATTATTCGAAAACAACAATGTAATGAAAACGAGACGCGTTTATTATTTTGATCGTTTATGTGGTTTTTGTAAATATATTTTTTTAGTTGTGTTTTTAGCATTAATGACATTTGCTTTTTCACAGAAAATAATGAATAAATTGTTTAAATCTTGATACATGTTTATCGTTTTATCGAAAAATGTATTATCGATTGTTTTTAAATTTTGTAAAAAATTATCGCTGTAATAAGAGTCACTTTTAGTTAAAAATAAATTTATATCTTGCGGAGACAATGTTATATTGTATTTCAATAATGATAATAAAGTGTATGTTTTGTTATTATATATTGAATTTTTTTTTAATAATGAGATCATTTCTTCTCTCGAAATAATGTTTGGTTTTTCTGTTAATAGCAATTCTTTTTTCATTGTTTCTATTTCATTTTGTTTATTGATATAAATGTATTGTATGTATATGTAATAATTATCTTCTTTATAGAATTTACAAAATAAATTATCGGTTTGTTCAAAATCATTTATCCATGATTCGTCTAAATTCATAGTATCTATTTTTATTATAAAGACCGTCGAAAATAAAAATATATCAAAATCGCAGTTTGTTTTTATTCACTGGTGGATGTGGTAGGAGTTTCATATAATGGATATAAAAAGTATCCAATTAAACATTGCGCAACAGCTATACAGCATATACCGAACTTTATAACAAGCAATGGCTTACCCAAGCTTTTATCAACTGACATCGAATTATGAAGGAAATACATCAGTCCAACTAATATCGCCTCAATTCCAATACTTAATAATGCGGTTGTCGCATTTAAAATTGTTGGATATCCCGTTGAAAATAATGTATCTGTCATAAAAAATAGATAAATAGCTGATATTACTATTAAAATGCTTATTATTACAAGAAAAATAATACTAATTTCTGCGTTTAGTCCTTTTATAAGTATATTAATAATTGGAAAAATTATTAACACTGTAAGAAAACCAGACACCATTATTACAACATTATAAAGTTCTAATTGTTTATCACTTTTAACATCTTTAGAAAAATTCATTGTATTGTTTACATATTCACTCATAAAATTAGGATCCAAAATCATAAGTGCTCCACTTATCATACTTCCAAACACAAGGAGCATTATTAATAAACTTGAATACGTTTTATTTTCATTAATATCACCATAATTGTATTCAATTATAAATAGAGGAATTAAAGATGTTAATGAAGCAATTAACAATAAAAAATAAGTTGGTGGAGTAATATCTTTAACACCAGCTTTAACCAACCAAATACAATTAAATACAAAATACAGTAAAATTAATAAAAACATCAAAACCAGTGATGCATAAGTTATTTGATCAGTTGATGGAGTCCAACCAGTGGGGAGAGTAAAGGGGAGATCAAAGGAATGATATTTGCCTTTCGAACAAAATAAATAAAACATAAACAACGCAATTAATATATAAAAAAAAGCGTCCAAAATTTGAACTGTATTTGTTGAAATATTAATACCACTTGGATGTTGGTATATTAAATAGCCTATATATAACAAAAATAATACAAATATTATTTCAAATATAATAATAGATATACGTGTCCAGGTCATCGAATCACTTTCTATTTTTTTTGCTATAATTCCATTACTGCTACCACTGCTACCACTAAGTCTCTCGGGATCAAAAGCTGGTAAATTCCTAATTTTTTCGAGAAGTTCCTGGGTCATTGTTTCTATTTGACTCATTTTATATTTTAATATATATATAATTACAAATATTTTAATGATTATAATAAAAAATTGTATAAATACCATCAAAACATCTTTCAAAGAAAACAAAGAATATTGTTAAACATCAATATATTCTAACATGAAATTTCTTTCATAATCCGCAATACCCCATTTCCTAATATAATCCATTCTTCGATTATCCCACATTTCAGTCAATCTAGAAAATACGATAATTGGATCTTCATATTCTTCCATTTCATCATCATCATCATCATCATTATTTATTGTATCTTCGCCATACGTCCATACCAGTTGATTTGTGACTTTGTCTGATTTAATACAAACCCATCCAGGTTTAACATTATCATCTTTTTCATTTAAATTGTATTCATTTTCCAAACAATCTTGATTATTGTTAATTATCTTGCTTACATAATTCAACTCCACATTTTTTTTAATAGGATCCACAACTACATTGTATTTTGATTCTGATATTTTTACAGGTTTCAACTCTGGAAATGAATCAATGTTTGACAACATTTTGATTTCATCTTCTTTGGATTTCCTCATTCTTTCTTCAATCAACAAAGACCTTCTCATTCGTTCATCTTTTATTCTGTCTTCATAATTCCTCCGACCCATCAAAATATTATTTTGTTTTATTTCTTCTCTATCCGATGTAAAAACATTCAAATCATTGTTTGTTTTTTGTAGTATGGGAGGTGTAATATTATTTTTGGTACTATTTTTATTATTTTTATTATTATTAACATTTTTAATAGTTTTATCATCTAATAAATTAGAGAAACGGTTATTGGAAGCACGGATATTTTTATTACTGGTTGTCATTGTTTCGTTTTTAATTTACTATTACTACTTAAAAAAAATTTAATTCAATTTTTTATTTAACTAAATAATAAATAATATCTAAATATCATCAATGTTTATTTCTTCTTCATTAATACTAGTAATATTCGCAGCAGCAGCAGCATCATTGTTCAATTTTGTATTTACTTCTTTTTCAATAAGTTCCATATATTCGCTTTTTTTTTCATCAATATAATCGAAATCATCGTCTTCATTTTTATCAAATTTATCAAGTGTATTGAAAATATTCCAATCTTCATTGATTGTATTTTTAAGTCGATCGACATCTATTTGACTATATACTTCTAGCAAGTCACAATTTTGTAATTTAGAATTGAGTTTATCGCCAACATCTTTACTCATTTCCCATTCTCTCAGACCAACCAATACCATATTATTATTCGAAATAAAATTGTCTCTTTTCCCTCGACCTCTGAATTTACCTCTAATGTGACAGAGCCTTGTTTTATTATCTATACAAAGAACGTGACACATACCGTTTCCTAACATTTTAGTAACTTGCGCGTAAACTTCATATTCATCTTGAGAAACTCGCAAATTATTAGTTTGTTTTGGAGCATTCACAAATTTTCTTGCTTGACCCTTTGTCTTACTACCACCTGTTCTATTTTTAACCATTTTATTAATTTTTATATATTTTATTATTTTCAGGGTTTTTATATCATTTTTTTTTACGTTTTTCTAAAAAATCAATATTTAGAAACGAGTGTTAGATAAATTTATAATATTTTAATATATTATAAATGAGTGCTTGGAATGATTTTGTTCTAAAAATTTTTCATGAAGAACGTAAAAAAAACAAAAAATATAGCTATAAACAAGCATTACAAGATGCTAGTAATCGTAAGAGTGAAATGGGTTCTATGAATGTATCACAGTCACCAACTGAAAATAAAAAACTCAGAAAATCTAAATCTAAATCTAAAAAAGTAAGCAAAAAACTCAGAAGTAAAGGAAAAACTCGCCGTAATCGTAAAAATTAAAGATTCATTCAAAAAAATTCAATAGCGTTAGACAACAAATAACACAGTTGTTCTTGTTTTTCACTAGCTAGTTTTTTAAAATTGAAAATATCATTCATTTTAGAGTATTCTTTCCAACATTTTTCTTCAAAATAATTTTTAAAAAGGAAATATTTTTGTTTCATTTCTATCAAAACATTTACACTATTATTATCTTCATAATTTCGTAATAAATTACTCATTAAATATTCAATAAATTTATGTATTATTGAATCTTTTTCTTTGACTTGAAAAAATTGTATCAAAATAATTGAAATAATCATAAATAAACTATTGATCGAAAAAGCAACCCACAATGTTTCACTTGTATTGACTAATGTATTTTTCAAATAAGATTGCCAATCATATGGATCAATACATAAATTTTTATAAGTTTCTCTCTTTTTTTGAAATTCGCTTACTAATTTTTGTTTCCATTTTAATTTAATATTTTCGGGAAACACCTTTAAAAAATCCAAATTATCAGTATATTCATCGATTATATTCGAATTATTAAAAACTAAAAACAAATCCTTTTTTCTAATAATCTCCTTCGCTAAAAATAAATCAAAATGTTTGTTGTTAAAATTGTCAATATTATCTATTATTTTTATAAAATCGTTGCTATTTTCGTCTTTTAAATATTTTTCAAAATTTTGTATATAAATACATGAATTATCTCGACAATATAACAAATTTTTAGAAGAAAAATCCAATGATCGAATATGATTTTCTCCTAAAAAAATGAAATTATTGACAATTTCTTCATAAATTATCATAATATTCACAAAAATACAGTTGTTTTGGAGATTAAAAATAGAATATATAAAAGGTTCGTATTTGTATGAAGTAACATCATACTTATAATTTAAAATAATGTATCGTTTATCCTGCGCTATTTTACTATTATTGTCATTATTATATGTATGTCGTAAAATATTTTTATTGTGTTCGCATATTTTAATAAATTCATAATCTTCAATAGTTATATAACGAAAAAAAGAATTACGCTGCCATAATACCATTAATTTACTTATAATCTCGCCAATGTTGATTTTATTTTCAACAAAAAAGGTATATTCTACTAATTCTTTACCATAATCTGGTTTTTTCCGTTCCTTTTCTTCGAAATATATAGTTTTTTGTAAAGAATCTACGTTTATATTCATTTTCATCATTTATAATTTTATTATTTTACCATAATCTATTTAATTATTTATTATCATGAAATATCTATTTTTATAGGTTTTTTTAATCTTATTTTTAATTTGTAACGAATCTTTAATATTATAACTTATCAAACGTTCTATTTCTTTTTTTAATAATTCTATATTTTCTTTACAAAAATCTGAAAACCCTTCCGAAGGTTTGTATTCTTTTTTATCTATATTTGATTTTATATGATTATCCATACTATCCAACAATTCTTTCAATAAACCAACATACGCGCAACGCTTGGTTGGTTCTTTTTTTTCGGTTCCTTTTTTTCTAAAATAATATCGAGCACTTTTATACATTTTGTCCATTATGTCTCCGTGATAATTCAACTCTAGTAAACGTTTAATTTCATCCTCTACGATTGAATTATTATTATTTCTCCAAGTATTCCAAGCTTCTTTGAAATCCTTTCTTTCATCGTATTGATGAATTTTTGAAAATCGGAATAGTTCTTCTATAAAATTATCTGAAAATTTGTAACGATAAATAGTAGCTTTATTGGTATTATCGAACATTTTTTATTTTGTTAATTTGTTGTTTATTTATTACTTGTCCATTGATAAGTTATTGATTAAAATATTCAATTTTTTTTTATATTACAAATGAAATAAAATTGAATAAAAATTCATTTATTGTACTATTTTACAATTAAATAGTAAAGTATAAAATGATCAGCGACAAATTAAAAGAGTTAGATCTTCCTCTACCTGAAATTGTTTATTCTTATGACCTATCCAAACAGCAAGAAATTTATGATTATTTGTCTAGTTTAAATGATCTACAAAAAAAATCATATTTAATAGCGAAAACACATTTGGGAACATCTTTTAATATCTATAAAAGCAATGGTTTTAAAGAATGGAAAAATAAATTCAAATAATTGTGATGTTACGTTTTAGACTCTTATTGTATTTCGTTCTATTGTTGTATTTATACCTAGACCCACCTTTTTTCGTGGTATTTTTCATTGGACTTAATTGTGATATTGGATGTGATATTGGAGTCATTTGCGATAGTGGTGTCATGGGTTGTGTAAAATGATTGATTGAATTCTGGATTCGATTCATACTTTTTTTTTTATCTTCTATTATTTTTGTATAATTCATAGATGCGGCATTGATCGCATCAGAAGACGCTGTAATGATTTCACTTACTGCGTTTGTAGATGACAAAAATGCTTCGCCAGCATTACTTAATGATCGAATAGTACCAATAAGAATACCAACCCCTGGTATTTCCTCCGAAACATTCAAACCAATTTTCACAATTGATTCGCCAACTTCTGCTGCTGTTTTTGTTCCAATATCGACCGCTTTCTCCATAAATTCTTTAAAAAAAGGACTAGCTGCTTGAATTGCTATGATTCCATTATCAGCCAATTCACTAACAATTTGTTTCAATTTTTCTTTATTTTTTGGATTACCCAAAGCTTCTTTTATTTCATCTAATTTACTATTTACATCTGAAGAATCTGAAATATTCACATTTGCTAATTTAGCAATACGTTCCGTTGCTGTAACAAATAGTCCTTTCAATAAATTACTCGTTCTTTTTACAATTTCCATATTCCCTAAATCAAGTTCTCTTTCTGATTTCACTTTATTCATAATATTCTGTGTCGTTGAAGCGTCATCTACGTAATTATTTCCACCATTTATTTTATACTTGTAACTATTTTTTTTCCGTTTAATCGAGTGAAATTTCTTTTTTGTTTGTGTAAATTTCATTTTGAGCTTATATTATATTAATGTTTTATTTTTTTGAAATCAGCAAAAGTCATAGCATATTTTTTATTTATGATTTTTTTATCTATCTTTTGTAATATGTTAAAATTAGCAAATTTACCTTGATGAGAATACCTATTTGAATTTTCTTTTAATAATATTTTATCACTACTATTTGTACCACTCACAATAGCGTTTGTATTCATTCTATTTTGTGGAATATTGTTTTTTGGAGGAGGCACTGTATTTACTCTTCCAGCGCAAGCTTCTTTATTATAACTTTTAAACTTTGCAAAAACATTTTTCTTATTATCAACAGTGTTTTTCAATTTATCAGATGAAAAATTTTCATCATTATCTTTCATTGTATTTTGATTAGCAACTTCAATTAATTTTTTCTCACTTTCTCTCAATTCTTCTTCCATATCAATGTATAAAGGTCGATAATTATAAATTAAAACATATTTCCTTGCTACAGTTTCTAAAAATCGATAGGGAATTGTAGAATCAGAATAATAATCAAATGCTAATTTATCGTGATTGTAAAACAATAAAACATTCCCTAATGGTGTGGATTCAATGATAATTTTCTTTTTAAATTGTTCAAGTTGTCCATCTATAATAAATTGACGTGCTTGATTTTTCAGCTCTAATTCATTTATTTTTAAATCTTGTAATTCTGATAATTGTTTTTTATTCGCATCTAATTCTTTTTTTATAGATTCCTCTATTTTTTGTATTATTAATACATCTTTTTTACTATTGTCTTCTTCTTTATAACCATCACTATCTTCTTCATCATACAAATTTTTTAATGAATTATTTAACTCATTTATTTTATTTTTGATTTCCGTAATTTCATAAAGATGTTTATTTTCACTTTTTTCTATTAATTCTTTCCATTTTTCTTCTTCTTTTTCTAACTCTTCACTTGAAAACACATATTCATTTTTCATATTACGCACTTGTAATAAATATTTTTCTTCATATGGAATTATTAATTTTGGCGACACTTTGTTCTCTTCTCTATTGTTTTCATTGTTTTCATTGTTTTCATCGCAATCATTGTCACACAGTTTCAATAATGTTTCATCATCTAAATAAATTAATTGTTTATAATTATTGTAACTATTAATAATGACAATCACAAAGCAAAAAAAATACAGTACAAACATACATGATTTTAAAATATAATTTAAAAAAAACATTTTTTAATGTAATATATATTTAATTATAAAGATTATTTTAAGCATTTTCACTTGTAATTTCTTTTATTCTCTCTTGAAATAAATATTTTATATTTTTCGATAGATCAGGTAATTTTATCAATTCATATGTTTTTTCTTCGCTACTTGGATGAAGTCTTACTAAATATAGATCTGTTATTTTTTTATTATATTTATCTTCTACTATTGCTTTATACGTATTCAATTGTAGCGCATAATGCCAAAAATTGGAGTCTGGCATATGACTAATACATTCTGTAATAGCATATTTATTAAAATTATTTACTGTTGTAATATCTTTACAACGTTTCCAATCATAAATGCTTAGAGTTCCGTCGTCGTTTTCGTAAACCATGTCTATAGATCCAGCTAATTTGAGTTCTTCGTGATAAATTATCCATTCAGTTCTATACGGCTTTAAATAAGGCATTTCCTTAACAAACTCAATAAAATATTTCCATTCCAAACTTTTGCTTTCATGGTCTTCTGATTCATATAATTCGTACAATTCTTTATGAGTATATCCAATACTCGCTCTGTCGTCATTCATAAAACATTCGATTTCAAAATGCATATCTGTTCCAGCTCCGGAAACAGCATCTTTGTTCGAATTCCATTGTGTTTTTATTTCTTCAGCAGTCATGTTCCAATATTTATGACCTTCTTTCCAATTTTTACCCTTCATCATATTTTTAATGACATTGTCAGCGTCAAAATGGGGAAAATGACTATGATTCCATGTAGTTACGGAAGTATAATTACTATTTGGATCTGTTTTTATATTGTATTTATGCCCTTCTTCAATAAATACAATATTATCATCTCTAATGTGTTTATTTCGATTTGCTAAAACATTGTTTAAAGTTGGTTTCATAATAACCTCTGTTTTACTCATTTCCTTTTATTTTATTTTAAAAATGTAAGTCATTTTTATTTTTCAAATTTTTATGAAATAAAAATCCATGAAATGTACAATTTATCCAAATGATTTCTTGTTTTTACCATATCTCCATTATATGCTCTATAAATGTCTTTAACATGAATAAATCTAGCAATAAATCCAAAAAACATGATAGGTAGTAAACATAATAACAATCGCTTATTGATTTGATTGGAGAGAATTCTATTATAAAAAATATAACTTACCATATTACAAAACAACATATATATAATTGTATGTATCAAAATAGAAGCAATCATTGGGAAAAGAATAGGCGATTGAAACAATTGAGAGAAACTAAGTTTTGGATTTGTTGTGTCTAAATATAATTTTGTAAACATATACTATAATATAATGATTTTAGATAATTATTTAAGTTATAATAATAAAGTGATTATTGCTGTAATTTGTAGTGGATTTTGGATTTATTTAAGAACTTCAGATTGTTATAAACTTATACCTAGATATCATGTATTTCCAGTATTATTTGTTATGACTTGGACATATCTAAATTATTATGAACCATTATTTTTACCTATTGGATTGATAATTCTAATTGTGTATTCAAGACTTCTTACAAGTAAAGTTTTGAAACGGCACACCAAAGGGGTTTTATGGTTCAAACTGTAACTGGCAACTTACTTGAAATATTCAAGGGTTTAAAAAGTTCTTCGCCTTTGAGATATTTTGTGAGATTTTGATTTTCTAGAAGTTGATTTCATTTTTCTATTTATTTTATGTGTTAAATGTGTTCTTGGTTTCAATGATGATTTTTGTTGTTCTGTATTTATTTTTAATGGGAAAATAATTTCTTCATCTCGAGATGGACTAGAAATATGTGTATATTTTGGTTCAAAGAATCTAACTTTTTTTTTCTTCGATTTTGGTATTTTTACTAATTTATCCAATTTAGGAGAACTTTTGTATGATAATTTGTGTAAAAAATCATTATAAAGTCGTTTGTCAATGTTTGTATTTATACTAGGTATATTTAATAACTCTGCAACTCCAGCATTATCCATTTTAAGGTCCATATGTGATTTATTACCATTTTCATCTAAGTTTAATGAAATATTCGCAATTTTGCCATCATAATTCGCATCCCAATCAATATTAGTATAATAATTTTTATTATTATTGTGAATAAAAGTTTTAGAAATTCCTTGATTTTTAATAAAATTATTTAACATAAAATCTATATAGAAAATATAGATTTTTTTTTTATAAATAATATAAATAATATAATGAATGTAACTTTTACGGAATTGGATAATAATGATGATAATCCTGATTTTTCTAATCAAAATCCATACTTTAATGAGAAACTTTTAGAAAAAAAAATACAAAATAAAAAAATACAAAATAAAAAAATAACAACCAATAAACTACAAAATAAGACACAAAATAAGTCACAATCAAAAAAAAATATATCCTACGATGACATATTGTCTTCGATGAATACAGTTGTGGTTAATGGTAAATTAGAATTTATAAAAAATGCTGAAAGCATTGAAGAACCTGTTACTCAACCTACTATCCCTCCAATCAAAAAAGTACAGTTTAGTAATCAACAACAACAACAACAACAACAACAACAACAACAACCACAACAACAACAACAACCACCATTAGATCCTTCTCTCAAAAATAGTTATATATACAATAAATTTTTCAAGGATTACAAAGATCCAACTATTATTGAAGAACAACCTAAAATACCTACAACTCGAGAAGAATTTAAAAAACAATTATTAATTAACTATATTAGTAGATACAATGAGAGAAATAGAATAAATCAAATTAAATCTACTAAATTACAGTTTAATACAAATAGCAATAATGTAATTACAACAAGAAAACCAAATACAAATATAACTGGCATTAATAATCATTTATTTAATTTCAAATGAAAATAAATCACTTAAAGATAATTATTGAGTAAATAATAACAATAATTGTTTACTTATTGTTCATAAATCCGGCTTTAGCTCAGTTGGCAGAGCGGTTGACTGTAGATGTAGTATCATGTTTGTGATCAATAGGTCACTGGTTCAAATCCAGTAAGCCGGAATAATAAATTTTGAATTATAACAACAAAATAGCGCTATAATTGTTTTGTTGTTATACTTTAGTCTCTACGTTCGCGTCCATATCAGAAAAATCAGAATCGGACGTTTTTCTATTATAAACAGTTCTTGTTTCATCATAATCCATATTGTTAATATTCTTTTCAATATCAAATAAAGTAATAATATTTGAATTTGAATTTGAATTTGATTTATAAAATGAAGTTAAATTTAAATCAAAAAATTTGGAAGAATCTTTTTCGATTGGTGTATTTTTACATCCACTTTCCATTTTTTCATATATATTTTGAGTTATATTCAAATTTTTAAGTAATAAATCATTCGTTATTTTAAAATTATGCTTATTGTATTTATCCATATTTTTTTTCAGTATTTTTAATTCTTTTGTTTTATCAGATGCTTCTTTATCTTTTGCATTAATAATATCTAGTTGTTCCTGTAATTTTTTTTCTTCTTCATCTTGTTTATAAGGTTTCATAATGCTTTTAACAAAATCATTTAATTCTTTTGGGTCTCTCGTATCTAATAAAAATACGCTACTAAAAAAATCAATAAAATAATATCGTAGCCAATATTTTTTTTTAATTTCAGCATTCTCCATTTCTTTTATAAACATGTCATCAATAATAGAAAACGCGGATTTTAAAACCAATATTTCTTTAACATATTCATTTTTTTTACTATACAATTGTTTGATTTTGCTTTGTAAGCTTTTAATTTTTGTTTTTGAATTATAATTATCGTCTATATGTGTTGTTACTTCATTATTACTAGAATCCAACCGCACTTCTTTCATTTGTTTTGCGGATAATACAGTTTTTAAATAAATCAAGTGATTTTTAATTTCTTTTAAATTATTGATTTTTCTTTTTTTTAGATCTTCTATTTTTTTTATAATTAAAAAAACATTCGTGTTATAAATTACAGGATATAATGTTCTGATTATTTTAGGTATGATAAATTGATTTGTTTCTTTTATTTCACTTATTTTTTTCTCTACATCAGATATTTTATCACTTATCACTTGTTCTATGGTTAAATTTTTTTTAGTAAGTGTATCAGGAAATAAAAGTGTTGTTCCTGATAAAAATTCAACTGATGTTTGTAGTTTATCATACTGATGCGCCGCTATTTTATGTGCTTCGGAAGCGGCGTCTAATTTGAAATAATTTACTAACGCAAGTAAAAAAGCAATAATTCCATTTACGGCTGCTATTAAATAAGGTCCCCAGTTGTAATCCTTAAATACACCTGATAGTACAGTGGCTGATGTAGAAAGAGCAATAGAAGGCATCATTAATTTGTTCAATTCACTTTCGCAATAAGTTTTAGATTCCATACAAATAAGTTTTTGTCCTTTCAAATAACTTGCTAAAATGTCAAGAGAACTGGAGTATTTATGATTTTCTTCAAAATAATTGTCTTTAATATCTTTTTCGACTTGTTTAAAAGAATATTTCGTTGCTATTAACTTCTCCTTAGGGTTATGTTTATTTGAAATTTGAGAATTATTTTCGGTATGAATACCACATTTTATATCATTGTTTGAACTATCTAGTAAATTTTCACTAGTATTTTCATTTTCTTCTAGATCTGATAATTTTTCCCATTCCATGTGAGATAATTCATCATCATCATCATCATCATCATCATCTCTTTCATTATTATTTTCAGATATGGTTATTAATATATTGTTTTCATTGTTTTCATTGTTTTCATTGTTTTCATTGTTTTCATTGTTTTCATTGTTTTCATTGTTTTCATTCATTGAATCATCACTAAAATTTTCATCGTCGTTTTTTGATGACATTTATATAATGATTTAAAAAAAAAATAATATTTTCTACGTCTATAACATAATATGACTTATACACGTAAAAATATGGGTCGCGGAGCAGCTACAAGAGGATGGAAAAATGAAAAACCAGGGTTTCATCAAAAAACAGTCATGTTGAAGAAGTGTGGTAAAAAATGTTTTTTAGGACCACATAAATCATTCCCTATTTGTAAGAAAAATACTTGTAAAGTGAGTTCCAAAGGCGTTTATGCTGCTTATATCAGAGCACGACAATATAGACATTCTGGAAAAAAATATATGAATATTTCTAAAAAAGCGAATAGAATGCTTGTTCGTATGGGTGTTAAACGATAATATTTTTGTTTTTTATAATATTATTACTTTATTGATTATAATATTATAAATTTACACAATAACTAAACCAGGTGTATCAGTTTTATTATGGTGTATAAGTGATAGGGTTGGACCCTGGCATAGGACAATACCCAGGACCTGCTAAAATACTAGCAGCACCAGGTGGAGTATAAATAGTAGAAACAAATGCGCCTGAAATTAATTTTTCAACACCATTTGTTGATTGTCCTCCAAAAGGAGCTGTAGAATAGTCAACAATATCGCCAATGGTATTGCCATTGTTTATCTTGTATCTTACATCAGCAGTCTTAGATCCAAGATCTGCAACTACGGAATTAACTCCTATAGCTGAGTTGAAATTTATTTGTTGTGAACTATGTTTAAGTATGACTGAATTATATCTTTGAGTCGTAGTTACATTATTACTACCATTAGCACTAACACTGGTTTGAATGTCAGTAATAGTCACGTGGATAAATGAACCACCAGAATAACCATCTAGCTGCTGTTCTTGATCAAAAATTTTATTCAAAATCGATTCAGAAACATTGGTAAAAGTTACTGTATTACTTCCCCTAATTGAATAACAAGATGGATTACTAGTACTTAGTTGAGTTACGATTCTTAAAAGATTGTTGTTGAAAGTAGTAGGAATTGCAGAAGCAGTACTCATTTATACATACTATAAATATTTTAATTTTTATGAAATAAAAAAAATACGCATGAAAATTTTAGTTGCTAAATATTTCTTATCCAAATTCTACTTTTTCTAAATATAAAGAATTTTATAAAAAAAAAACCATATAAATAACTAAATATTTCCATTTTTTTTATTTTTTATTTTTTTTATTTTTTTAGAATATTGGTAGAATTGTTTCTTCAAGAATAAATGAAAAGTTATGATTTTGTTTACAATTATCTATAAATTCTTTTTGCAAGAAGTAAAAGTCATATTTATTATTTGAATCATTATTGTTATTTTCAATTTCATCAGCAAAATCATCATAGTGATGATTATCATTGTGTTGAATTAATAATTCTTCTTCTTGTTCAATTGTATAGTTATTTATAATATTTCGAATAAGATCATATACAGCTTCATGAACTGGTGAATGATCATCTTCATCGTTATATTCAGGATGATCTGTAAATAATAATGCTCTGACCAATGATTCATTCGTTACACCTTCTTCAAGCAATTTTTTTACAATTAAACTGAGTGAAGGTTTAGGTTTGGGTGTTTGTATTTGATTTTGTTGTAACAATTCATTTTCATAATCATCTTCATCGTAAATATCGTTTTCATCAGTTAAGATATCACCTGTAACACGTTGTAACATAAAACGCAAACCTCTTAAAATATCGGATTCTTCGATTTCATCATCATCTTCATCATCTTCATCATCATCATCTTCTTCATCTTCTTCATCTTCTTCATCTTCATGAAGATGATTTGCTACAGATTCTTCTACCATTTCACTTCTACAATAAGGACAACCAAAACCGTTATAAGCAACGTTAGATAATAAACATTTTGTATGGAATTCATGACCGCATTCTGTTGTTACTCGATTAGTAGATCCAATTATTTCTACCATACAAATAGGACATTCAGTGCATTCAATAGCTTCACACAAAACAATATTATTTGACATTGTTGTTCAGTTTAGATTAATTCGTACTTTGTTATTATTATTATTGTTGTTGTTATTGTTGTTATTGTTGTTATTATTGTTGTTGTATTTAATTCAATTTAGTGTTCTCAATTTTTTTTTGTTTATAGTAAAAATTTGGATTACTTATTTTTCTTTTTTGGTATTTACAATAAATGTAATGATTTCGTAATTTTTTTATAATTTTAAATATTGAATTACAATTTAGGATGTTAGTAAAAGTATTTACAATGGTAAAAGATGAAGTCGATATTATCGATGATTGGGTAATATATCACGGATCTATGTTTGGTTTTCCAAATATTTTTGTTATAGATAATTTTTCAAGTGATGGTACTTATGAAAAATTACTTGAATTGATGGGTCGAATATTAGGTTATTGAATATTTACACTGTAAAATAAAAAAATTGAAATGCTTTTTATTTTACAATTATAAAAATATTAATTTTTTAAAAGCAATCCAAATCAAAAATGACACAGTCTATGAGTATTTACATTCCACATGTTTTTACTAATATCACTAAAGAATTCATCATGAAGACATTTGAAAATTGGCAAATTGGAAAAGTACATCATGTTGATTTTACGGATAAAATAGATAAAAAAGGTAAAATGTATTATTCTGCGTATGTTCATTTTGATTCATGGTTTGATAATATTGTTTCTCAAAATTTTCAAGACCGTGTAAAAAATCCAGAAAAAGAAGCAAAACTTGTTTACAGTGATCCTTGGTTTTGGGTATGTTTAGAAAATACTAGTACTCATATTGTTAAAAAAGGAAATGGATCAGGAGGTGAGCGTAAAATTAAAATTAATTTGGATGATTTATTTGCGTGTGCGGTTGCTTCTAATAATGTAAAAAAAATTAATATTGAGAATGATGAGAAAATCATTGATGAGAATAATGACGAACTTGTGGTTTATAATGAACAACGTAAAGTAGATATGAATTACGTTAGACATTTAGAAATTATGAATTATAAACTGATGTATGATTTACGTAATTTACAAGGCGATTTTATTATGGTTTAAAATCTACCTTTGGGAAAGGTAGAGCCAAAAAAAGTGGAGAATGTGTTGAATATACGTATGTGAATAGTATTTTATTGTAAAATGTAATTTTAACAAAAGTTTTTTTATTGAAAAAATATAAAGCACTCAAGATGAAATTAACAAAAAAGAAACATTCCTCAACCTTTGGGAAAGGTAGAACCAAATCTATAACCTTTGGGAAAGGTAGAACCTTTGGAAAAGGTAGAACTTTCAAAAAAGTGTACAAAAATAATAAAATTGAATACTTTTTTCCTAGTTTTACAAAAACAAAACGTAATAAAGGTAAATTGTATAATACTAATAATCAAATTAGAAAGAAAATGAGTGCTGGAGGAATGCGTTATAATGAGCAATTTATTGATTTAATGGAAAAACTAGCGTCTATCATGTTAAAAAAAGGCGAGCCTTTTAGAGCAAGAGCATATCAAAAAGCTCAAGAAACACTAATGGCTTATCCACAAGATATTTCGTCTGTCGACCAATTGAAAGGAGCTCCTGGAATTGGTCCAACTATTTTAGAAAAATTAAATGAATTTGTAAACACAGGCACTTTAAAAATAGTAGAAAGAGAAAAAAACAATCCCGTTAATATTCTAGGAGAAATATATGGAGTTGGTCCTAAAAAAGCAAAGGAACTTGTGGAAAAGGGAATTACAACCATTGAACAATTACGTCAGCAACAAGATCAAGTTTTGAATGATGTACAAAAAGTTGGATTAAAATATTATGAAGATATTTTAAAACGTATTCCAAGGACAGAAGTTCAAGAATATGAAACCATCTTTAACGCGGATTTCAAAAAAGTAACTGGTTCTGACCCTGCGTCACGAATGGAAATTGTAGGTAGTTTTCGTAGAGGCGCCGAAACATCTGGTGACATCGATGTAATAATTACTTCGGATAATCCTGATGTATTTAAAAAATTCATTGACGAATTAATAAAAGAAAAAATCATAGTAGAAGTTTTGTCGAGAGGTTCTACTAAGTGTTTAGTAATTGCTAAAATCCCGTCTTCAAACATCGCTAGACGTATTGACTTCTTATATACGACACCACAAGAATATCCATTTTCCATTTTGTATTTTACTGGTTCTAAAATATTCAACACAGTTATGCGACACGAAGCTCTTACATTGGGCCTTTCCATGAACGAACATGGATTATATAAAATGGAAGGTAAGAAAAAGGGCGAAAAAGTAGATGTTATTTTTAAAAATGAAAAAGATATATTTGACTATTTAAATTTAGAATATAAAACACCCATTGAGCGTATCGACGGGAGAGCTGTTGTTATACTAAATAAAGACAACAACAACGATGTGGTCAGTGTAGAACAAGCTACACCATCTTTCAAAGTAACAAAAGTAAAAAAGGTAACTAAATTAACAAAAACAATAAAAAAAAAGAAACCTATTGTTGTAGACCCTGATACTCCTGTTACTAGTATCAATGCGTCTAGTAACATCCAAATGGATGAAAATGTTAAAAATACTACTTTTGATTTGTTGATCTCATTTAAGACAAATGGTATATCTGTTTTGAATAATCTAGATGAAAAGACATTATCTGATATGGTTACTTTATCGAATGAAAAATATAGAAATCAACAGCCTATTATTAGTGACAACCAATTTGATATTTTAGAAGATTTTATTAGAGAAAAATTTCCTGATAATAAAGTGATTAAACAAATTGGCGCACCTATTCCAACTGGGAAAAATAAAGCTGTTTTACCTTATGAAATGTGGTCAATGGATAAAATTAAACCTGACACTAAAGCATTGGAAAATTGGAAGAATAAATACGACGGCCCTTATGTCATATCTTGTAAATTAGACGGTGTCAGTGGATTATATACAACTCTGGGTCCAGATGGACCAAAACTATATACACGCGGTGACGGTAAAATAGGACAAGATGTTAGTCATTTTATTCCATATTTACGTCTTCCTGGTAAGAATGTTTCGTCTGGAACGTCTGGCTCACTTGGAATGGTAATTCGAGGTGAATTTGTTATTTCAAAAACGATTTTCAATGATAAATATAAAAAAGATTTTGCGAATCCTAGAAATTTGGTTTCGGGTATTATCAATCAAAAAACAGTTGACATTGAAAAAATAAAAGATGTTCATTTTGTTGCGTACGAAGTTATTATTCCTACTATGAAACCATCCGAACAATTTGATTTTTTGAAAACACTAGATATTGACACTGTTTTGAATGAAACTGTTGAAACTGGGGATTTAACAAATGAATTATTGTCACAAAAATTAATTGAATGGCGTAAAAATTATCTTTATGAAATTGATGGAGTCATCGTCATTAACGATAAAATTTATCCTAGAAAATCAAGTAATCCTGAACATGCGTTTGCTTTTAAAATGGTATTGTCTGATCAAGTAGCAGAAACAACCGTAGTGGATGTAATATGGAATCCTAGCAAAGACGGTTATTTGAAACCGCGCGTCCAAATTAAACCTGTCAATTTGGGTGGTGTACGAATTGAATATGCTACTGGATTCAATGGCGCATTTATAAAGGACAATATGATAGGTATTGGTGCTGTTGTTGAAATTATACGCAGTGGCGATGTAATACCTTATATTAAAAAGGTTATTGTTGGAGCTGAAGAACCAAAAATGCCATCTGTTCCTTATCAATGGAATGATACACATGTTGATGTTTTGTTACAGGATAAGATGTCGGACGAAACTGTAAAAGAAAAGAACATTACTGGTTTCTTCAGAGGAATTGGTGTAGAAGGTTTAAGTAGTGGTAATATTTCCAGAATTATAAAAGCAGGTTATGATTCTGTCGCAAAAATAATAAATATGAGTATTGATGATTTGAAAAGTGTAGAAGGATTTCAATTGAAAACAGCTACGAAAATTCATGATGGTATTAAAGAACGATTGAGCAAGGTTTCCTTGATTACTTTAATGGCTGCGACAAATATATTTGGCCGCGGGTTCAATGAGAAAAAAATTGAATTGATTATGGAGGATTATCATCATGTATTTGATAATAATATTAGTGACGCTGAAAAAAGTAAGAAAATTGCTGAAATCAAGGGAATGGCTCAAAAAACAGCTGAAGCTTTTGTATCAAGAATTGACGATTTTGAAGATTTCTTGATGGAAACCGACATGTTTCAAAAATTGTTTGAATATCAAAAACAAATGTCAATGACAACTGGCGCCGTTGGAGTAGAAAAGGAGAAACATCCATTATATGGTAAGACTATTGTAATGACTGGTTTTAGAAATAAAGATCTAGAAGAAAAACTGAAAAAAATAGGTGTTAAAATTGGTTCAACCATCAGCAAAAACACTTTCTTGCTTATAGCAAAAGATATAAATGATGAAACTGGTAAAGTATTAGAAGCAAAAAATTTGAATATTCCGATTTTGTCGTTAGACGAGTTCTTAACTGATTTTCATTAGAATCTATAGACGCTATATACGCTAATACATAGACGCTATATAAGCTATAATCGATTTCATAATCCATCATATTCAACAAAATTCACATTTATATCTTTTTTAATTTTATGATAAATATTGCTATAATATTTATTATACGTAGCAGTTATTTTAAATTCAGGAGTCATCAATTTTGAAAATGTTTTATCGTACAGTAAGCTTTGAGTGTCATCTTCATTTAAAATTTGTAAATTATTTTTCCGCCATTCACTGAATGCTTTTGATATTTTAAACTGTATAATATTTAAAAATCGTATCAATTTGTCATTTGGCATAATAATCCAACTTGTTTGTTGATCATTGATCTTTGTATAAATATAAATGGTATTTGTTTTTTGTGTAAAAGCTACAATTGGTAAATTCTCGTGTATATATATATTTTTGGAAAGAATATGATTCATTGTTTCCAAATAACTATTGTAAAATAAATATTCTATATCACTTTCATCAATAGTTATGATTTCACTAATATTATCAAATATGATTGACGGTTTTATTTTATTATTATCATTTAAATATTGAAAAATATCTATTTTTTTTATTTTTTTTGACACATAATTACCCATTTCAATTAGTTTTTTTTCCAAATGGTTGTATTTTACTGTTAATTCCATTAAAATTTGATACATTATTTTTTGAGATGGTATAGTAGACATTATTTCATCTTCTTCTTCTTTTTGCGCAGTCATGGCTTTTGATTTTGTTTTTGATTTATAATAAATTTCACATAATATTAAATGTTTATCCAAATTTATTCTTGTTTTATAACTTTTACCGCAATAAATACAACATAATGACGACTGCTTAATTTTCTTTGTTCCATTTATTTCATTATTCATTGACTTGTGTTTTTGGTTATTTTATTTACTATTTATTTGATTTAATTTCAATCAATTTTATTAAGATTTAGTAAGTAAGTAAAATTATTTAATACTATCATATTATATAGATAAATGTTATTAGGTATATCTGATATTATTTCAAATGGAAATACATATAGACCATGTTTGATAGAACCAATTGGTTATAGATGCCGTGGATGTAATAAAGGATTAAATGGCAATACACCTGCTGATCAATATCAAAAACAAAAACTTATTCAAAATACAGTGCGAGTTCAGTCATCTTTGTATATGATGAATTTAGGGTCTTTAAGTTCTTATGCGAAACCTTCTATAGCAACATATAATGTAGGATGGAATCAACAAAGTGATCGACCTGAGCCTAGTATTCAACGAGCAAGCATTAAAACGGGATTCAATAATTCATTGAATGGAAAACATCATTCTTATACATCGAGCCGTCCTGGCACGCAAACACCTGGTGGCATTGGTTGTGATATTAAACACAATTCTTATGATCGTTTTTTGAATAAATTAAAAGGGAGAAGTGTATTACGACGTGGTGTCATACCACCTACTTTTGGTGTTCCTTACATACCATTTAATAGAGCATTTCCTGTTTATGGGGGCAAACAATTTAAAACAGCAATTGTAGCGGATTGTAATTGTCCTTTAGAACAAAATACTAATATTAGCGATATCAAAATTTATGAAAACCCGTATTTTCAAACTGATGATATTACGTATGATAATTCGCTAGTTTTTGATTATAAAGTAGGCATGTTTGTATATGCTTACAAAGATACTCTAAAAAAAACGAAATCGAAAGCACAAATAATTGAGATTTTAGGGAATGATAAGTTTGTAATAAAATTTGAAGATGGAACCATTGCGATGGTTAGTTATTGTGAAATTATACAATATTTTCCATCTAATTGTGAATCAAAAATAGATGATAGTAAATTATTATACATTGAATATTAAAAATAAAATATATTTATACTATATTAGAAATGTATCGTTCAGCCACATCTATTAAAATGAATTTACAAACACCGCCTTCCATAAATAATTCAATTATGTACAGTTTACAACAACAAGCAAGATCCAATAATTTAGAACAGGTTTCTAGAAAAGCACCTAGTGCTTTGAACGCTGGCATGATTGCTCGCGTATTCAATGTACGTCCTGGTTGCGGTTCATGCGGTAAATAAAACAATAATAATATTATAATAATATCAGATTATATATTATAATATGGCAACGTTGGTTTTTTTAAATAGTAATAATGCTTATTTTAGTAACGTGAAAGCATATCCTTCTAGTCAATTACATAAAAGTAATAACTTTCAGACTATGGGAGACACTACAGCATTACCTTATAATGCTCAATATAATAATTGTTCCAATACATTATGTTATACTTACAGTAAAGGAACTTATATTTATAAACCACACAGTGGTTATGGAATGGTTGGACGATCTTCTGCTGGTTATTTGGGTCAAAGGAGACGTCTCTAATTCATATAAAATTTTTGATAGTGTTGCTTATGGGGATGAAAGTCGACCAATCGATTGTAAATAATAATATAAAACCATAAATAAATAGTAAATATTGAGTTTTATTATTAGTTATCAAACTAATCAAGTGTTGTTTATTATTTCTTGGATTGAATAATATTATTAGTAAAATCGACATTAAAAAAGTAAAAATCTTACCTAATTGATTTTTAATATTTTCATTGATTACTAAATTTTTTTTATAGGTTATATTTTCGGGATGTTGCTTACTTTTAAATTTATAATAAAAATAGAGAATCAAGAAAAAGATAAATGAAAGTTTAAATAAAATAATTAAATATATGTAACTATAAAAATAAACAAGATAATCCATGATGAGTTTATATATAAGTATAAAATAATATAATATTTTATAATTATATTATTCAATATGAGTGCTTCAAATAATTTTAATCAAAAGTTAATTGAAACGCCTATTTATTTATTTAGCATACTAATTTCAAACAAATGATGTTACTGAGAAATTTGTTTGCATTAGTCAGAAAATTGGATTCTCTCCATGTTGTATTTTTTTGTTCATGTAAAATAAACGATGGTTCTTTTAGATTGTGTAATAAATGTAATAAACAATTCAAAGCTATGTTTTACTAGATGATTTTTATTTTATTATATATTTATATTATATTTATATAATAAAAATGTCTATTCAGGAAAGACCTAACGAAATGCGCAACTGGAGTATTGTAATGATTACCTTCTTATTATTATTACTATTATCGTTAGCTGTTACTATTTACTTGACCTATAGGTCTTTATATACACCTGGAAGTACCATTTTTCAACAATCGAAAATCAGAGCTTCGAATCGTGAGTATTTAAAACACATGTCTAAAATTGTATTTGTATTTTGTTTAACATTAGATATTACTTCTCTTTTCACACTTTATACAGAAGACATAAAAAACACCAACACCGCTATAAATATAGTGTCAGTTTTAAGTGTAATCACTCTACTTTGGTATTTATTTTGGTTTTTGTTAATAACAGCGAGCTATAAGGGTAAAATTAAGATGGGCTTTACAGGTAATGAATTATCAAAAGTAACTTTAACCATCATAACATTATCATTATGGACCTTAATTTTGTTCTCGGTTAGTTATTTTCTCTATATTAAAAACGTTTTAGGTTCTATCCTTAATATCAAAGAATCGAATAATATATATATGAAGACAATTTTTTCTTTAACCGTAATCAATGATTTTTTATTATTAATTTTAATATTAGTATTACTAATTTACAAAATATACGGTGGGAACTTGTATACTAAAATATTTGGTGGTGTAAAACAAGATGGTGAATTGAGTACTCAGTCTTTAGTTACAAGATTTTCTGATATGAGTATAAAGAACATCATATAATAATTCTTACAAATGGTTAATTTTGTATATATTGATTGTACAAAATTACACCGAATATAAACATTTAACGCTTTATATAGGGTTCGAACCTATGACCTTGAGGTTAACAGCCTCACGCTCTACCAACTGAGCTAACAAAGCAAAATTTGTATTGTTGAAATGACTAGCAATTCTATCACATAAAATTGATACGCAACCATTCTTGGTTGGAGAACAACCCCATTTAGTTATTGTCTATATAGTATATTTGTAATGCCTTTATATTATTTTTAATAATTATACGTAAAAAATAAAGAGTTACTATATATTATGGGATCACCAAATAGTAGTTTAATAATTGAAATTTTTTCCCTAATTATTTTGATCAGTTATTTAATCATTTTATTTTTTATTATTGTTATTACTTCTAGAAAGTTTTATTTATTTTTTGACTCAAAAAGTAATGGTTATAAAAACTTTATTAAAAAGTTAATAATGTATCTGTTGGTTATTGAGGTTGTTACTTTTATTCTTTCTATTGGTTTAAATATTATTAGTGTATATATATTATCTTCAAATAACTACATTACTTCTAGATGGGTTTGTGGTATAATTATTGTTGCTATATTATTCCTTATATATTTAATCATTTTTATGGCAGAAATTTATTTTTATAAAAAAAATAAACTTGATATAGAAATAGATCCTAAAACTAAAAGACCGTTTAAATATTTTATTATTGCTATTTTGGCTTTAATAACTTGTAGTTTAGCCTTATTTTTTGGAACGTATAGTAAATATATTCATATTGTAATAGAACCATTGACACATGATACAAAGATACAAGAGACAATATGGTGTTTAACACTAATTGATATTGTTGTATTATGTTATTGTATAATTTATATTACTAAAGAAATTATAGATATTACAAATAAAGATCTTGAGAATGTTAAAGGTGATGATGGTAATCAAGTGATTACTCGTATAGAGGACCGAGATAGCGGTATAGAGGACCGAGATAGCGGTATAGAGGACCGAGATAGCGGTATAGAGGACC
>Ga0209617_10000087_pt1 | contig 33911 bp, 31 predicted proteins | sample LakEriepJuly2011_2_FD_187459 | JGI IMG/M metagenome (GOLD analysis project Ga0209617, IMG submission 187459) | Freshwater microbial communities from dead zone in Lake Erie, Canada - CCB epilimnion July 2011 (SPAdes) (version 2) | ecosystem: Environmental > Aquatic > Freshwater > Lentic >...
GTGGGTGGAGACGAGGCGGTCTTGGGAAACGATGTCGGTGACGACGATGATTTTGTCACCGGGAACGACGTGGCCGAGGCGGCGCAGGGTGAGGATGGCGTTCTCGATGGTGACGTCGGGCTCGGAGGAGAGCGGCAGGAGGTAGGGCTCGACGGCGCGGAGGAGGCGAAGCTGGCGCAGGAGCGGCAGATGCGGAGTGAAGGCGAGAATCGGCGAATGCACGGGACGGAGTGCAGCGAGGCCGTGGGCCGTGAAACCGTGGCGGGTGAAGGTAAGCAACTTGGAGCGCGGGATCTCGTTGGCGAGCACGACAGCGGAGTGCAGCACCTTCATGCGCTCGGAGGTAAAGACGGCGGTTTCGCGGAGGGCGGGGGCTTCCTCGCGCTCGATGCGGCGGGAAATTTTATCGAGCATCTGCACGCAATCGAGCGGGTATTTGCCGATGGTGGTCTCGCCTGAAAGCATCACGCAATCGGCCTGTTCGTAGACGGCGTTGGCGACATCGGTGATCTCGGCGCGGGTGGGCACGGGCTGCGTGATCATCGATTCGAGCATGTGGGTCGCGATGATGACGGGCTTGCCTTGGGCGATGCAGGACTGGACGGCGCGGCGCTGGATGACGGGCAATTCCTCAAAGGGGCACTCGATGCCGAGATCGCCCCGGGCGACCATAATGGAATCGGTGGCGGCCACGATCTCGTTGAGGTTGGTGATAGCGGACTGGTCCTCGATCTTGGCGATGATGCGGACGAGGGATTTCTTTTCTTCGAGATAGGTGCGCAGGAGGGTGATGTCGGCGGCGGAGCGCACGAAGGACAGCGCTAGAAAGTCGATGCCTTCCTCCAGGCCGACGTTGGAGTCGGCGCGGTCCTTCTCGGTGAATGAGGGCAAATTGACGGTGACGCCGGGGAGGTTGATGTGGCGTTTGGATTTAAGCTCGCCGGGGATGAGAACGCGGCAGCGGATGTGGGCGTGATCTTTGGTGAGAACCTCTAGGCGGATGAGGCCGTTGTCCACGAGGACGGTGTCGCCGATGGCGATGTCGTTGACGAGGTCCTGATAGTTCACGTCGACGGAGCGGATTTCCTCGGACTGGTTGCGGTCTGCGCCGGGTTTGACGGTGAAGTCGAAGATTTCGCCGGCCTTGAGCTCGATGGGCACCTCGAGGTCGCCGGTGCGGATTTCGGGGCCCTTGATGTCCATCATGATCGCGACCTCGCGGCCGACGCGGGCGGAGACGGCGCGGATGCGGCGGATGACGGCGCGCGTCCAGTCGTGTTTGGCGTGGGCCATGTTGAGCCGGATAATGTCGGTGCCGCCCACAATGATTTTGGTCAACATCTCCTCGCTCTCGGTCGCGGGCCCGAGGGTGATGATGATTTTGGTGCGGCGGAGAGGGGCGGGCGGAACGGCGGTCGACGGCGATGTGAGCATATCGCCGTCGATACAAGCAGTTGCCGGGCCACTGGCCAGCCTGAGAAAGGTCGCCTGTTAAACAATTAGGTGACGCCGGAAGTGGTCATGAACCCTGCGGAAGGAAGTGATTCAGAGCTCGTAGAACGGTGTGCTTTCGTCGGCGCCGACGATGGTGAAATCGCAGGTCGCAAGCGTGGTGCGGAGGCCGGCGAGGGCGGTCTCGATGGCGGCGGCGGAATTGCAGTCGCGCGAAAGGTGCGTGAGGTAGACGCGGCGCCATTGCGGGCTCGCGACGGCGGCAAGGAGCTCGCGCACGGCCTCGTTGGAAAGATGGCCGTGGCGGCCGGCGATGCGTTGCTTGGTGGACCAGGGGCGCTTGTTGTCGGCCTTGAGCAATTCGGAGCAGTGGTTGGCTTCGACGACGACGACATCGCAGGCGCGGAGGTGTTCGCGGATATGCTGCGGGGCGTGGCCGAGATCGGTCAGAAAAACGAGGGAACGGCGGGGGGAAAACAAGTCGTCTTCCCGGCCGGCGGTGAAGCGAAAGCCCACGGGATCGTGGGCGTCGTGAGGGACGGCGAAGCTCTCGATCTCGAGGTCGCGGAAACGGAAACGGGCGCCGGTCTCGAAGAGTTGCCAGTCCGGTTTATGGGCGTCGGCGATTTTGGCCTGGACGGCGCGTGACGTGGCCGGGTTGGCGAAGATGGGGATTTTCGGGAATTTCTTCAGCCCCTCGATGCCGGCGGCGTGATCGCCGTGTTCGTGGGTCAGAAAAATCGCGTCGATGCGGGCGAGGGATTCCCCGGCGGCGGCGAGCAGTTGCTCAAGTTTTCTCGCGGAGAAACCGGCGTCGATGAGAATGCGCGCGCTCTCGGTGACGAGCAGGGCAGCGTTGCCCGAGCTGCCGGAACCGAGGATGGAAAAACGCATGGGCATGGAGGAGGGCGGCGGAGGGCGAGAGGCGAGAGGCGAGAGGCGAGAGGCGGACTCGCCAAACTAAAACGTGTGGTCAGGGCGCGGTTGGGCGCGAGAGCAGGTGATTGTCGGTAGGGACGGCTCTCCGAGCCGTCCGGGGATGGGGTTGAAGTAACGAAACAAAGGCGGACGCCTCGGAGAGGCGTCCCTACCAGCGACAGAGAGCTTCAATGGCGGCGGCGCTGCCGCCGCAGGCCTCGGCGTAAGCGGTTTCGTCGCCGGGGCAGACGACGCAGAACTCCTCGATCCCGGCGCCGGCGGCTTCCTCGAGCACGATCTGAAGGGCGGATTTAGGTTCTCCGTTTTGATCCATCAGCGTCTCGAGCGGCAAGGTGCGCTGGCGGGGATTGGCGGCGGTGATGAGGGCTTTCGGATCGGCCTGGGCGGTGGGATGGGAATAGGGAAACTCGATGCCGGTCATCGTCCGTTCAATTGGAAAGGTGCGGCCGGGGCCGGCCCGGCGATTGACGGAGCAGGGTTTTGTGCTATCTAGTCATCCTCTATGCTGACGAAGTCTGCCGCCAAGAAATCTGCCACGCGCTCCGGGAAGATCGCGGCGCCGCGCGTGCTCGCCGGGGTGGTTTCGATCACGCGGCAGGTGCATTTCAATTCGGCGCACCGGCTGTACAACCCGACGAAAAGCCAGAAATGGAATGAAGAACACTACGGGCTGTGCACGAATCCGCACTGGCACGGGCACAACTACGTGCTGGAAGTCACCCTGCGCGGCGCGCCCGATCCGGAGACGGGCTATGTGATGGATCTGGGCGAATTAAAGCGGATTTTACACGCGGCGGTCGTGGACAAATGCGACCACCGCAACCTCAACGACGAGGTGGACTTTCTGCGCGGGATTATTCCATCGACGGAGAACCTCGTAATCGCGTTTTGGAACGAAATCGCCCCGCACATCAAACACGGCCGGCTGCACTGTGTCCGGCTGTTCGAGACGCCGCGCAATTTCGCGGAGTATCACGGCCCGCTGGCCGACTAATCCAATCCTAATCTCGCGCCAGATAATCCCGGGTGACCGGGGCAACGGTTATCGTCCCCACCGCCTGGCGCCCGTCCGACCGAATCAAAAAAACGAAATGAAAAAGAAACCCATGTATTTGCACGAGACGCCCGGTGGCGTCGCGCCGCTCGTCAACCGCACGCTCGACGCGTCGTTTAAGTCCGATGCCGCCTATCGCGATTCGCTGCCCGACATGATGGAGGCGGTGAACGCGGCCGACGGGGCACGCGTGCCGATCCAGCAGGTGGGGTGTGCGAATTTTCGTCTGCCGCTGAAATTCAAAGCCGCGGACGGCACGGTTCACACGCTGGAGACCAGTGTGACAGGGACGGTTTCGCTCCAGGCCGGGCTCAAGGGCATCAACATGGGCCGGATCATGCGTTCATTCTACGACCACCAGGACGAGGTGTTCACTTTCGACGTGTTGCGCCGCCTGCTTGCGAAGTATCAGCGCACGATCGTGGCCTTCGACGCGCGGATCAAATTGTCGTTCTCCTACCCCATGGTCCAGTTGAGCCTCCGTAGCGGACTTTCCGGCTGGCAATACTACCGCGTGGCTTATGAGGCGACGATGGACCGGACGGGAAAACTCCGCCGCGTCGTGGAGTTTGATTTTGTCTACTCGTCGACGTGTCCGTGCAGCGCGGAGCTGGCCGAGCACGCCCGCAATACACGCGGTGTTTTTGCGACGCCGCACGCGCAACGATCGAAGGCGCGGGTGCGCGTCGAGCTCGCGGCGGGACGCACGCTCCGGATCGAGGACTTGCAACGCCACTGCGCCAACGCGCTCAAGACCGAGACGCAAGTGATGGTGAAGCGCGAGGACGAGCAGGCGTTCGCCGAGCTCAACGGCGCGCACATCAAATTCGTCGAAGATGCGGCCCGGCTGCTTTACCGCGAATTGGCCGGCGATACGCGCATCGCGGACTTTCAGGTGGCGTGCTCGCACCTGGAGTCGCTGCATTCGCACGATGCCGTGAGCGTGATATGCAAAGGCGTGAAGGGCGGATTCACCGCGGATTTCTCGGACTTTGCGTCGTTGGTGTGTTGAGGGTTGGTTTTTCTCCTGCGGAACACTCGGAATTCACGGAGCCTGATTCATGAGTAAACCCGTCGTCGTGATCACCGGTGCATCGCAGGGGATCGGGGCGGCAATCGCCCGGGTGTTCGCCCAGGAAGTCCGTGGGGTGCGGCTCGCGCTGGTGGCGCGGAACGAGCAGAACTTGGCGGCCGTAGCGCGCGCGGCGGCTAAGCTCCTGAGCGGGCCGGGTGCCGCGGTTGCGACCTTTGGTTGTGACGTGAGCGACGAAGCCTCGGTCGCGACCATGGCGGCGGCGGTGTCGAAGCGGTTTGGCGGTGTGGATGTCTTGATCAACAACGCGGGCAAGTTCGAGGCGTCGACGTTGACCGAGATGAGTGTGGCGCAGTTTGACCGGCTGATCGGGGCGAATCTGCGCAGCGTGTTTTTGGTGTCGAAGGCGTTCGTGCCGGGGATGGCGGCGCGCGGGCGCGGCGATGTGTTCAACATGAGCTCGATCGCGGGTTTGGATGCCTATCCGGGCGGTGCGGGCTATTGCGCGGCGAAGTTTGGGGTGACAGGTCTCAGCAAGGTGATGCGGGCGGAATTCAAGACGAAGGGCGTGCGCGTGTGCTGTGTTTATCCGGGCGCGACGTGGTCGCCTTCGTGGAGCGGAAGCGGCGTGGCAGAGGAGCGGATGATGCCGGCGGAGGATGTGGCGCGGGCGTTTTTGGATGTTTATCGGCTCACCCGAAAGACGGTCGTGGAGGAAATCGTGCTACGGCCGCAGTTGGGCGATTTGTAGGCGCCGGAGAGCGAGGAAAGGCGGCCGCGTGATTTTAGGGGTGCGGGCGCTTGCATTGGGACCGGCAGGATCGCATGAGTTTTTGCAGCCCCCAACTTGCCCTATGATTCCTGAAGAATTGAAGAAAACAATGTCGACCGGCCTGCTTTCGTTTCCGATCACGGACTTCGACGCGGTGGGCGACTTTCGAGCCGATACCTACGCGAAGCGATTGGAATGGCTGATGCCTTTCGGTGCCACGGTGCTGTTCGCGGCGGGCGGCACGGGGGAGTTTTTCTCGCTCACGGCGCAGGACTACAGCGCGGTCGTCGGCACCGCGGTGGCGACCTGTCGGGGAGGGGTGCCGATTGTGGCGGGCGCGGGCGGACCGACGCGTCAAGCGATCGCGTTCGCGCAGGAGGCGGAGCGGCTGGGGGCGCAGGGAGTGTTGTTGTTGCCGCACTATCTGACGGAGGCGGGGCAGGAAGGACTGGCGGCGCACGTCGAAGCCGTGTGTCGGTCGGTGAAACTCGGCGTGATCATCTATAATCGCGGGGCGTGTCGGTTGCAGGCGGAAACGCTCGTGAAGTTGGCCGACCGGTGCCCGAATCTGATCGGTTTCAAGGATGGGATAGGCGAGATCGAGCTGATGGTGACGATCCGGCGGAAGCTCGGAGACCGGTTTGCCTATCTCGGCGGGTTGCCGACGGCGGAAGTGTATGCGGCGGCGTATAAGGCGTTGGGCGTGCCGGTGTATTCCTCGGCGGTGTTCAATTTCATTCCGAAGACGGCGATGGAGTTTTACTGCGCGGTAGCGACCGATGACCACGCGACGATGGGGCGACTGCTGGACACGTTTTTCCTGCCGTATCTTGAGATCCGTAACCGCAAGCCGGGCTATGCGGTGAGTATCGTGAAGGCCGGGGCGAAGATCGCCGGGCGCGACGCGGGACCGGTGCGGCCGCCGTTGGTGGATTTGACGGCCGACGAGTGCGCCCGGTTGGCGACGCTCATGCAGGCACTCGGACCGCAATGAGGCCCGGAGCGAAAACGAACGCCGCGCCCACCGTAACGGCGATGCGCGTGGTTCCCGTCGCGGGACATGACGGCATGTTGCTCAACCTAAGCGGCGCGCACGGACCGTTTTTCACGCGCAACATTATTTTACTGACCGACAATGCGGGGCGGACCGGGGTCGGAGAGGTGCCGGGCGGAGAGAAGATCCGGCAGACGCTGGAAGAGGCGCGAGAGCTTGTCGTCGGCCGGTCGGTCGACGCGAGTGCGGCGGTGATCGAGACAGTGCGGGTCCGTTTCGGGGATCGGGACGCGGGCGGGCGGGGGCAACAGACCTTCGACCTGCGCACGACGATCCACGCGATGACGGCAATCGAGGCGGCGATGCTCGATCTGCACGGGCAATTCCTGGAGGTGCCGGTGGCGGCGTTGTTGGGTGCGGGGCAGCAGCGGAAGGCCGTCGAGGTGCTGGGCTACCTTTTTTATGTCGCGGATAAAAAAAAGACCAACCTCGGCTATCGCGAAGAACCGGAGGCGAACGATGATTGGCTGCGCCTCAGGCACGAAGAGGCGATGACGACGGCGGCGATCGTGCGCTTGGCGGAGGCAACGCAGGCGCGCTACGGCTTCAATGATTTCAAGCTCAAGGGCGGGGTGGGTCGCGGCGAAGTTGAGATCGAAGCGGTCACGGCGCTCGCCGAGCGCTTCCCGACGGCGCGAATCACCCTCGATCCGAATGGCGCGTGGTCGCTCGACGAGGCGGTGCGGCTGTGCTCGGGAAAACAAAACGTCTTGGCGTATGCCGAGGATCCCTGCGGCGCGGAGAAAGGGTTTTCGGGCCGCGAGATCATGGCGGAGTTTCGCCAAGCGACGGGCCTGCCGACGGCGACTAACATGATCGCGACGGACTGGCGCGAGCTGGGTCATGCGCTGGCGTTACAGGCGGTGGATATTCCGCTCGCCGATCCGCATTTTTGGACGATGCAGGGCTCGGTGCGAGTTGCGCAGGTGTGTCAGGAGCGCGGGCTCAGGTGGGGATCGCATTCGAACAACCATTTTGATGTTTCGCTCGCGATGTTCACCCATGTGGCGGCGGCGGCACCGGGGCGCGTGACGGCAATAGATACGCACTGGATCTGGCAGGACGGACAACGGCTGACGCGCGAGCCCTTGGTGATTACCGGCGGAAAACTAAAGGTGCCGGCCCGGCCCGGGCTAGGAATCGAAATCGACCTCGCGCAACTCGAGACCGCGCATGAACTCTACCGGAAAGTCGGCGGCGGTGCGCGGGATGATGCGGTGGCGATGCAGTTTTTGCTACCGGGGTGGAAATTCGACCCAAAGCGCCCGTGCTTAGTCCGGTAAATGCGACGAGTAAGGCAGCGGTCCTCCGGATAGATTTTGGAGCCTTTAAGACCCGAATCCCAATCCGGTAGGGTTCACTCGTCTCGTGGTAGTCTCTCCTCGCGACCCGGAGGCATCAAGGCGTGCCAGAGTCTCCGGGGCCCCATCTTTTGGACCCTATTTTTCTGACTTCCCCGGGCCTTTTCAGGCCAAGCGTAGGTCAGAAAAATGGGGTCATGAAAATGCCGAACACTCGATCTGCCCAACGGAAACAGCGGGGAAACAAGGACAGCAACGTGTCTCGGGTCACCGTCTTGGTTAAATAAAAACGCGCCGAGTGAATCGGCGCGGAGGGGACGGAAGTCGGGCTTCCGTTTGAAAACCGGCCCGAAGCCGGAGTTAGTCCGGCGGTCGGGCAAGACGCCGTGATTAACGGCCGGCCTTCTTGTCGCGTTTCGCGATTTTTTTCTCCGCTTGGGTCTTAAGCGGTTTCTTGAGGGTCTTTTTTTGGGAGTTTTGTGTTTTGGCCATAGTTTTTGTGGGAAAGTCGGAGCGTGAGGGAGATGCAGCCGAACGCAAGGACGACGGCGGAAGTCGGGGCGGCAGTTATCAGGCAGCGGGCGCGGCAGGTCGGATTATGAGGAGGGTGCGCGAAATCTGACGGAGCAGTTTCTCGACGTTGGAACCGAGCCGGAGCGGCATACCGAGGACGCCGGGCGGTTGGCCGTTAGCCTCGATTTCGGAGTTAGCTAGCCACTGAGGAAGACCGGTGGGCGTCGTTGCGGGATCTTGGGTTCAAGTCGCATGCGTCTCTCGCGCCGAGACGTTGCGGCTGGTGCGCCCCACTTTCTCAGCGCGAGGGTTTAGAACAAACCGGGTTGGTCGCCGGCGACGGAGGCTTTCAGTCCGACGGCGGCGTAGCCCTTCGGGGTAAGTGTGCGGCCCTGAGGGGTGCGTTGCAGGTAGCCTTCCTGAATCAAAAAAGGTTCATGAACTTCTTCGAGGGTTTCGGCCTCTTCGCCGACGGCGACGGCGATCGTGCTCATGCCCACGGGCCCGCCGCGGTAGTTCTCGGCCATCACGCGCAACATGCGTTTGTCCATCTCATCGAGACCGGCGGCGTCGATTTCGAGCAGTTCCAAAGCGGCGGCGGCGGCGGGTTGCGTGATTTTGCCCGAGGCGCGTTCCTGGGCGTAGTCGCGGCAGAAATTAATGAGGTTGTTGGCGACGCGCGGCGTGCCGCGGGCGCGGGTGGCGATCTCGGACGCGCCGCCTTGATCGATGGCCACGCCCAGCAAGCCGCAACTGCGCTGGACGATCCCCTCGAGAGTGGCGTGATCGTAGTAGTCGAGCCGCGTCTGGAGGGTGAAGCGTGAGCGCAAGGGCGCAGTGAGCAGGCCGGAGCGGGTCGTGGCCCCGACCAGCGTAAAGCGCGGAATCGACAGGCGGACGCTCCGGGCGTTGGGGCCTTGGTCGATCATGATATCGAGCCGAAAATCTTCCATCGCCGAGTAGAGATATTCTTCGACGGTTTTGGGGATGCGGTGGATTTCGTCGATGAAGAGGATGTCACCTTCCTCGAGACTGGTGAGCAGACCGGCGAGATCGCCGGCTTTTTCGATGACCGGGCCGGAAGTGACGCGCACGGCCTTGCCCAGCTCGTTGCCGAGGATGAAGGCGAGGGTGGTCTTGCCGAGGCCGGGCGGGCCAGAGAGGAGAATGTGATTGAGGGCCTCGCCGCGTTTCTTGGCGGCGCCGACCATGATTTTCAGGCGATCGATCGTTTTGAGCTGACCGGTAAAATCGGAAAACGAAAGGGGACGCAGCGCGGCCTCGGCGGGCGAGACGGGGGTGGCGAGGGTGGAGGCGAGAAAGTTGACGCCCTTGTTGGAATCGGAAGCGGCCATGAGATTATTTCCACTCCAGCTCGGCGCCGAGGCTGCGAAGATTTTCGACGAAGCGAGGGTGGGCGCGCTTGATGATCTCGGCGTTGCGCACGACTGATTTGCCGGGAATCGCGGCCGCGACCATCGCGAGGGCGACGGCGGCGCGGATGATATAGGGCGAGTCGACGGTGGCCGGGTGGAGGGGGCGGTTGCCGAAAATGACGATGCGGTGCGGATCGCTCACGAGCGCGTGGGCGCCGAACTTCGCCAGCTCGGGAATCCAGGAAAACCCGTTTTCGTAAACCTTGTTCCAAAAGTGGATCGTCCCTTCACAACGGGTGCTCAGTGCGATCATAAGCGGCAGCAGATCGACGGAGAAGTAAGGCCAGGGCGCGGCTTCGATTTTCGGCAGGAGGTTGGTCGTGAACGGCGACGCGATGCGGAGCGATTGGTTGCGGCGGACGACAGCGGTGGTGCCCTCGTGTTCGACGATCACGCCGAGTTTGGCGAAGGCGCGGGCGATGAGGTCGAAGTGATGCGGGAGCGAATGCTCGACGCGGACTTCGCCGCCGGTGATCGCGCCGAGGGCGAGGAAGGTAACGATCTCGTGGTAGTCGGTCCCGATAGTGATAGTGGCGCCGTGGAGCCGTTTCACGCCGGTGATTTCGAGGCGGCTGGTGCCGAGGCCATCGATCCGGGCGCCCATCGCGACGAGCGTGGCGCAGAGCTCCTGCACGTGCGGCTCGCTGGCGGCGTTGATGAGCGTGGAAGAGCCGGCGGCGAGGGCGGCGGCCATGGCGAAATTCTCCGTGACGGTGACCGACATGTAGTCGCACCAGTGGCGGGCGCCGGTGAAGCCGTCGGGGAGGGCGAGGATGAGCGGTTCGCCTTCGTTAATGACGGTGCCCAGGGCGCGGAGGATCTCGAGATGGGGGTCGATCTCGCGGACTCCGAGCGAGCAGCCTTTGGTATTGGCGCGGATGGTGAGTTTGCGGAAACGATGGAGCAGGGCGGGGTAAAGCAGGACCGTCGAGCGCATGTCCTGCGGCAGCTCGTCGTCGGCGAGGGTGCTGCGAAACGACGAGTGATCGACCCGCATGGTTCCGGCGGTGCGGTCCCAACTGATCTGCGAGCCCTGAGTCTGGAAGAAAGCGACGAGTTTGTTGAGATCGGTGATGTCGGGGACGTTGAGCAAGGTCACGGGCTCATCGGTGAGCAGCGTGGCGCAAAAGATGGGAAGAACGGAATTCTTGTTGCCGGACGGAGTGATGGTGCCGGAAAGAGGGCGACCGCCGTGGACGATGAGATCGGACATCTGGGAGGAAGGAGTTGAGAGCTGAGAGTTGGGAGCTGAGAGTCCGATCTGGCGCCGGAGAGAGCGGAAAATGAAAAAAGGCGCCCCGGTGAAGGGACGCCTTTGAATTGCGCTTGGGACTACGCGGTGGGCAAGGATTAACGCAAATCAGATCGCGCCGCCGCCCTGCCGACCTTCTGGGCGTGGATCGGAACCGCCGCGATCGCCGCGATCTCGGCCACGACCGCCGCGATGGCGACCGCCGCCGCCACCTCCGCGATGGCGACCGCCGCCGCCACCTCCGCGATAGCCTTCGCCGCCGCCGCGATAATCACCGCGGCCTTCACCGCGTTGTTCGCCATGGCCCTCGCCGCCGCCGGAGCTCTGGCCCTCGGGACGTGGGGTATAACCCTCTTGGCGATCACCGCCGTGGGAGCGACCGCGACCACCGCGACGGCTGCGGCGACGACCGCCGCCTTGATAACCGTCGCCGCCACCTTCGCCACCCTCGCGGTGCCGTTCACGGTGAGCCGTCGAGGGGGTTTCAGCTGTGGCCGGCTTTGCGCCGAATAGACCTTTGAGCCAGCCGATGAAGCCGCCGCCGGATTTGGCTTTTGGAGCCGGGATGGGCAGGCGGTTACTCTGCTCGGGCCGGGGATCGCGGCGAGGTTCACGGGGCTCGAAACGGGGACCGTCGCGCCGCGGGCCGCGGTTGTAATCGCGCGGACCGGCCTCACGCGGGCCCGAATCACGGGGAGTCGGCGCCGAAGCATCCAACGGGTAAAGTTCCTTGGTCGGAGCGGGATCGGAGTTGCGGGGCTGGCCGGGGCGGGGCTCGACGCGGAACGTCGGGCGATCCTCGCGGCGGGCAGCGGATTCGCCGGAGTTCGATTCCCAACTCGTGGCGGCACGCTTTGATTCGGCGGGCGGGAGGATGTTGAGCTCGACTTTTTCGGCCGCGACGACGGGAACCGGAGCGGGCGCAGGCGCAGGTGCTGGGGCGATCACCGCGGCGACCGGAGCCGGGGCGGTGATTTCGATGGGGGCCGGGGTGCTGATCGGCGCGATCGCGGGAGCTTCTGGCTCGGCCGCAAACGGATTTTTATACTCGCTCTTCGAAGTGATGACCTCGAGGGAGCTGGGGGTGTAGGCGGCAGCAGGCGCGGCCGGGGCCGGGTTGCTGTGGGCGGGGCGTTTCTTGCCGCGGTTGAGGCCGGAGCCCTTGGCCGCGCCGAACGAACCGAACGGCTGGGTCTCGCCGCCTGCGGTGCTCGCAGGGGCAGTCGCGGCAGGGGCCGCCGGCGCCGAGTTATCGGCGGTCGGGGCGGCAGGTGTGCCGGACGTGTCTTGATCTGTCATGGTGTTGTTTTTTTGTTTTCTGGGCACTCACCGCGATGCGGGAGCGGCCCGGGTTGGTGACACCGGCGGAGCGCGGTAAGCGCACTCGACGTCGGCCTCAAACAAAAAGCATCGCGTGAATGCTTTGCCGGGGCAACTGCAAATTCAAGAGGACGGGAAACGCGGTCCGCGGCATCGGCGTGAACGCGGGCTTGCCAGCGTCGGAGCACGTTTGCACCGTCGCGCCCATGGACAAATTTGAAGAAATTTTTCGCATGCAGGCGGCGCTCAATGCGCGGATCGGCGTCACGTTGCCGCCACCGACCGATGAGGAAAAAGCCAAATGGGTGCTCAATTACACCCGCGCTTTACAGCAGGAAACCGCCGAGCTGATCGACAGCGTGCCGTGGAAGTGGTGGGCGAAATACCAAAAATTCGACGAGCAGAACGCCAAGGTCGAAGTCGTTGATCTATTTCATTTTCTCGTGTCGCTGGCCCAGACCTTGGGCATGTCGGCCGACGACGTTTACCAAGCTTATCTCAAGAAAAACGCCGTGAACCATCAGCGGCAGGACAGCGGCTACGTGAAGAAAGACGAGGCGGATTCGAAGCATATCTAAGCCCACAAAAAACCACGCCGGTTCGGGCGTGGTCGGACGACGGAGCGGAGTCAGGCCAATGAAATTCAGCGCGTGACGACAAACGCCGCGGTGACATCGACTGCGGTCTGACCCTGCTCGATGACGCGGGCGCGGAGCTTGAGCTTGGCTTTGCCGTAGCGGGCGAGAGCCTCTTTGAATTCGGCGATGGCAGCTTGGGCCGGGCGCTCGCAGATCGCACGCAGGTCGCCGATCACGGGCCGGCGGTAGGCCGCTCGGCTCTCTTTGACGACGATGCTCCATTCGGGTTTTTCGGCGCCTTTTTCGTTTTTCATCAACTCCCAGACAACGCCGTAACCGGCCAAGGTGGCGAGTGAAACGAGACTGCCGCCAAATGCGGTGTTGAGCGAATTTTTGTTCTGCTCTTTCGGAGCCGTGAGGGTGAGGGCGCGTTCATCGCTGACTTCCACGCCGACGCCCATCGCCTTGGCGAGGGGAATCATTTCATGGAGGAACAGCTCCAAAGCGGGCACCTTGACGGATTTCATTCAGGGTGAAGTTGCAGAGTATTTAACGGCGCGTCAAAGCCTCAACCGGAGGTATTTTTGGGCTAACGTGTCGGGCAATTTGACGTCGACACCGACGCTCGCTCAGTGGCGGCAACATGATTTCTCCCGGAAAGAAGCTAAAAACCAACTTTAAGCTCACGATCGTCGCCGGCGGCGTCGCCCAGGAGGTCGCGTTTAAGGACCTGCTCACCCGCCGCACGATTGTGTCGGTTTATATGAAAAACAACACGGGTTCCTGCGATAAGCAGAACGACTCTCTCGCGGCCCACGCCGCCGAGTTTGCCGAGGCCGGTTACACGCTCGTTGCCGTCAGCCGCGACACGCCCGGCTCGCACTTGAAATACGCCGCGAAGAAGAAAATCACCTATACGCTGGCGAGCGACCCGGGTGATCTTTTTGCGCAGGCGGCGGATGCGGTCGTGGAAAAGTCCATGTACGGCAAAAAATACTTTGGGCCGGCGCGGGCGGCGTTTGTGCTCGGGAGCGACGGCACGGTGCTCGCGGTGGCGGAGAAAGTGGACACGGCGGACCATGCGGCGCAGCTCAAGGTGCTGATCGCGGGCTTGAAATAGCTTGTGCCGGCGGGCCATGGCCCCGCTTGTCGGCCATGGACTGTCGCGCTGGTTGCGGCGCGTGTTGCATCGCGCCCTCGATTTCTTCGTCGATCCCGGGGATGCCCCACGGCAAGCCGGCCGGCGTGAGGTGTGTGCAACTGCTCGCGGATTTTCGCTGCGCGATTTTTGGCCGGGCCGACCGCCCGGCGGTCTGCGCTAGCCTGCGGCCAATGGCGAACATCTGCGGGGTAAATCGCCTTGATGCGCTCGACCTGCTCGCGCGGCTTGAACTGGCGACGAAACCCTAGTCGATTCGGCGCATGGCCAAAACCGAAGAAGCCCCGAAGATCATTTTCTCGATGCTCGGCGTCTCGAAGAAAATCGAGCGCAAGGAAATCCTCCGCGACATCTCCCTCTCGTTTTACTATGGCGCGAAGATCGGAGTCCTCGGTCTGAACGGCTCCGGCAAGTCCTCGCTCATGCGCATCCTCGCGGGGATCGATACCGAGATCGACGGTCGCGTGCATTTTGAGCCGGGTTATATGGTGGGCTTTCTGCAGCAGGAGCCGGCCCTCACCCCCGGGGCCACGGTGCGGGCCTGCGTCGAAGAGGGCGTGAAGCATCTCACAGATCTCACGGCGGCCTACGATGCGAGTTGGGACGAGCTCGCCGAAGCGGCCGATGATGCGGCGAAGGATGCCGTCGCCGACAAGCAGGCGAAGTTGCAGGAAAAGATCGACGCGCTCGGCGCGTGGGATGTCGCGCCGCAGGTGGACATGGCGATGGATGCACTGCGTTGTCCGCCCGGCGACGCCATCGTCGATCATCTTTCCGGTGGTGAACGGCGCCGCGTGGCGCTCGCGCGACTGTTGTTGCAGAAGCCGTCGATTCTCCTGCTCGACGAGCCGACGAACCATCTCGATGCCGATAGCGTTAATTGGCTCGAGCAGCACCTCGGCCGCTACGAAGGCACGGTCATCGCCGTCACGCACGACCGCTACTTTTTGGACAATGTGGCCGGTTGGATTCTCGAACTCGATCACGGCCACGGTCTGCCGTGGAAAGGGAATTATTCCTCGTGGCTCGAGCAGAAGCAGGCTGTCGCCTCCGTCGCCGAGCGCACCGAGAGCAAGCGCCAGAAAGCCATGGCGCGAGAACTGGCGTGGATTCGCCAAGGGGCCAAGGCCCGCCAGTCGAAAGGCCAGGCGCGCATCAATGCCTACGAGACCATGCTCAAGGCCGATGTCGTCGAACAGGAAAAGATTTTCGAGATCATCATTCCGGCCGGCCCGCGGCTCGGCACGGTCGTGGTCGAGGCGCAGAATGTGGCGAAGGCGTTTGGCGAGAAATTGCTCTTCGATAAACTCAACTTCGCGCTGCCGCCCGGCGGCATCGTCGGGATCATCGGGCCCAACGGCGCCGGCAAGACCACGCTCTTTAAGCTCATCACCAATCTGGAAAAAGCCGACGCGGGGACGTTCAAGGTCGGCGAGACGGTGAAGTCGGCCTATGTGGAACAGTCGCGCGATTCGCTGGAGGGCGACAAGACGATCTGGGAAGTGATCAGCGACGGGCAAGAAATCCTCGCGCTCGGGCCGCGCTCGGTGAACAGCCGGGCGTATTGCGCGCAATTCGGTTTCACGGGCGCCGACCAGCAGAAGAAAGTGGGCGTGCTCTCCGGCGGCGAACGCAACCGCGTGTTGCTCGCGCGCGTGCTGAAGAGCGGGGCCAATCTGCTGCTGCTCGACGAGCCGACCAACGATCTCGATGTGAACTCGATCCGCGCGCTGGAAGAAGCGTTGGAAACGTTTGCCGGCTGCGCGGTGATCATTTCGCACGACCGTTGGTTCCTCGACCGCGTGGCGACGCACATCATGGCGTTTGAAGGCGACAGCACGGTGCATTGGTTCGCCGGCAACTACTCGAGCTATCTTGAAGATTTCAAGAAGCGGAAAGGCAAGGAGGCCGACCAACCGCACCGCATAAAGTACCGGAAGCTCTCGCGGTAAACGGCAGGGCGTCTCTCCGTGGTCCATTTCGGGAGCGAGGGCCGGCAGCGGGCGGACGCGGTGGGCAGGCGGCGTCCGCGCGGGGTGACTTGCGGCGGGAGTGATTTTGGGCACGGTGGCCTCTTAAGCCCATGAAACCTCTCGCTTGGTTAACCCTCGTCCCCGCGCTGCTTGCCGCGTTTTCCTCTATGTCCTCCGCCGCTGAATCCAAACTCGCCTCGCTCGTCCTCGGGGGCGGATGCTTCTGGTGCACCGAAGCCGCTTATGAAATCGTCCCCGGCGTCAAAGCCGTCGTCAGCGGCTACTCCGGCGGCAAGGAACCGAATCCTACCTACAAAGACATCACGAGCCATCGCACGGGACACGCCGAGGTCATCCGGATCGACTACGATCCCGCCGTGGTCTCGCTCGAGGCGCTGCTCGACTACTTTTGGCAGGTGCACAATCCCACGCAGGTGGGCGGGCAGGGGAACGATCACGGTCCGCAGTATCGCTCGATCATTCTCTACGCCGATGAAGCGCAAAAAACCGCGGCGACGAAGTCGCGGGTCCAAGCGAGCCAAGAGTTTCGCGATCCGATCACGACGGAGATCGTGCCGCTCGTGAAATTCTGGTCAGCGGAGGATTACCATCAGGATTATTTCGCGAAAAACCCGCACGCGGGCTACTGCTCTTTCGTGATCGCGCCGAAGATCAAGAAACTGAAATCGCAGGCCCCGGTGCTGCAGAAAAAGTAGCGGGTGGTGGGAGGGCGGTGTGGCGTTGGCGGGCGGGCACACGATATTTAGGCACAAAAAACCCGAAGCCGTGAGGCATCGGGCGATTTGGTTGAGCCGGCCGGGGGTCAGTTGACGTTGGAACGGCTGGAGCTGCCGGCGGCGGACTCGGCGTCATCTTGGGTGACGGATGCGTCGGGACCGGTGGCGGTGGGTTGCTGACGGGCGAGCGCGCGGCGGTTTTTCACGAGGGTATCGGCGCGGGCATCGCACCAACGGATGAAAGCGTAAGGCCGGGGCGTGGTGAACTCGGAGGCGTGCCACTCGGAGCCGTGGGTGAAGAGAGTTTTCGGGATTTGGAAGGTGCCGAAAACCCAGTCGAACACGGGCAAGGTAAAGAACCCGGAAATGCCCTCGTTGGAGTCAATGGAGGCGTGATGGCGGAGGTGGAAGCTGTAGATGTGGCGCCAAAGGCCGCCGAAGTATTTGTGCTCGATGAGCGGGCCCCAGCGCTCGAATGACCAATGTTCGAAGGCGTGGAAGATCTCGTAGAGCGCCAGGGCGAAGGCGAGAGCGGCGAAGCCGGCGAAGAGCCACGGCCACGTGGGCATGAGCCCCTGCATCAAAATCAGGAACGGAGCGAAGCCGGCGGCAAAGGCGACGAGGGTATACCAAGGGAAGAACGACGCCTCGCCCTGCTCGGGGGTGGTGACGGGGTAGATATTCTCAACGTAAGGGACCTCGCGACCGCCGGGGGTGAACCGTTTGCCGATGCGCGTGAGCGAGTGGTGCAAGGTGTGTTGCTTATAGAACCGGCTCAGGGCCGGGACCACGGGGCGGTGCAAAACGTAGCGGTGAAAGAAATATTCGAAGAAACAGGTGCCGAGATGCACCACAAGGAAGGCGATGGCGAAGGGCACGACGGGCATCGCGAGCTGGGCCTGCCAGACGGAGGCCGGCGCGAGCAGCCAAACGAGGGCGATGAGGCCCGCCAGCGAGACCGCGACGGTGAATAGAAAAAGGGGAAGAGAGAACTTCTCTTCGACCGGTGCGGATGAGCCCGAGGTAAGTGCCATGAGAGCGGTTATGGTCCGGAGGTTTCGATGGAATGGCAACCGTTCATGCATGATTAAACGGGATTGCCCGAAATTTATTAACCGGGACGTGGGAGCGGAAGTAGCGCGAAAAGGCGGCGGGCCAGGAACGCTTTGCCCACAACTTGCACGGCTCAACCTTCTAGGACCGGAGTGCGGGGCGAAGCGACGGCAGGGAAGGTCGATAGAGCCCGCCTCGGCCGCTCGCCGGCGCGCCCGACCTTGAGGCGGCGGAGGGCTTTACTCCGGCGCTAGGTTGGCGCTCCGTGGAGTGATGAACGGTGAGCCGAAGCGAGAGGTGATCTGCGCGGATGCGATTCCGTGGCTGCGGGAACGCGGGCGGATCGACGGGGCGTGCGCGGTGACTTCGCTGCCGGATGTTTCCGAGGTGGGCGTGACGCTTGAAGTGTGGCGGGCGTGGTTTCTCGGTGCGGTGCGGCTGGTGGTAAATGCGGTGCCGGATGAGAGCGCGGCGCTTTTTTTTCAAAGCGATATCAAACGGGACGGGGAGTGGATCGACAAAGGTGCGATGGTGATCGGGGCCGCTCAGGATGCGGGCGCGCGCGTCTTGTTTCACAAGATCGTGCTGCGGCGGCCGGCGGGAATGCTCACGACCGGGCGGCCGGGATTTACCCACTTCATTGCAGTTTCGCGGGCGTTGAAGTGTCCGGATGGGTTGCCGATTCCCGATGTGATCGCCGACGCGGGCGAGCAGAAGTGGGTGCGAGCGATGGGCCTGCGCGCGGCCGGCCACGCGGTGCGCTTTGCGCGGGAGGTGGTGGGGGCGAACGTGGTGGTCGATCCGTTTTGCGGCGTGGGCACGGTGCTGGCGTCGGCCAATGCGCTGGGGCTAGACGCGCTCGGAGTGGAGAAAAACCGGAAGCGGGCGGAGGAGGCGAGGGCGCTCGTGGTGAGGCCGGGGGAGGTTTGAGGGTGGGCAGAAATTGAACGAACCGGGGAGGGCCTCACGCGGAAGGCGCAGAGAGCGCAGACGTGGAGCAGAAGACGATCGAAGACTTTACGACCTTGGCCTTGGCGTGAGGAACTCCGACGTGGGCCCATGGAAAACACGGAGGAAACGGAGAGCGGAGGCTGAGAAACGAGTGCAACCGCGAATGGCGCCAAGGGACGCGAATAGCGGAGGCTAGGTGGCTGAAAGGGTAGAGGCTTTATCTTTATGACCCCATTTTTCTGACTAAAGATCGGGCTCCGGTGGACGTGAATGGGCCGGGTAGTTTGTCAGAAAGATTGGGTCAGAAAGATTGAAGGCCATCCGAAGCGGCGGCCGTTCGATCTTCGGGGGGATCGGGACCTTGGCGGACTTGGCTTGGCGTCGGGCACCCCGGAGGGTTGCCCACGGAACACACGGACTACACGGAAGAATCGGAGACGGAAAACCCGGAGGACGTTAGATTTTTCCGAGGAGGCTGCGGGGGATTTGGTAAAGATAGCCGCAGGAGCGCCAGGCGCGGACGAGGGATTTTTTGGCGTCGCCGGTGCGAAGGACGCAGATGGCCAGGAGCGCGACGACGGCGTAGCCGAGAGTTTTGAGGATGTTGGCGAGCCAGCGGGTGGCGAGGTAGGCGCGACCGCCCGGTTGGCCGGCGCGGTCGATGGTGCGCGAGCGGGCCGAGTCGAAAGCGTGGCGCGCCGCGTAACGAAACGTGGTGCGACTCGCGGGCATCTGGTGGCGCACGGCGGCGGCGGGAGCGAACCAGATTTCCAGACCTGCCGCGCGGATGCGGCGGATCATCTCGCTGTCGCCGCCGGAGAAATAGTTCCCGGCCGCACGATCGAGCGTGGTGTGAAACCCGCCGACGCGGGCGAAGACGGCGCGGGGGATGGCGAGGTTGGCCCCCATCGGGCTATGGCGCGACGGGAGCGGGCCGGCGTCGGCGCGGAAGGCGAGCGGCGCGTGCCACTCGGCGACCCAAGGCGGGAGGCCGTTGGGGAAGACGGGAATCACTTCGCCGCCCACCGCGCCGATGCGGTCGCAGGTATCGGATGCGAACGGCGCGAAGATTTGGGCGAGCCAATCGGGCCGCGCGAGGATGTCGTCGTCGGCGAAAAGGATGACGTCGCCGCGGGCCTCGGCGATGGCGCGGTTGCGGGCGTAGTCGAGGCCCTGTTGTTGCTCAAGAATGTGGCGCGGGGCGAGTGGGGTGGAGGCAAACTCGGCGACGACTGCGGCGGTGTGGTCGGGAGAGTTGTTGTCGATGACGAGGACTTCGAACTGGTCGCGCGGGAAAGTCTGCCGGGCAAGGCTGGCGAGCGTTTGGCGCAGAAATTCGGCGCGGTGGTAGGTGCAGACGGCGACGGTGAGGCGCATGGCGTTCAGGAGAGTCGCTTGAGGGCGGCCCAAACCCAACCGCTGGGCAAGCGCGCAAACGGGATCGAGCCGAGGCGGAGCGCGCGGGCGAGGGAGGCGGGTTTCTGGGGGAAGCGGGCGGCGTAGCTGAGGGCGTTGCGGAAGGTGAAGAAGCGGGCGAGCCAGCGGCCGAGGCGGGGACTTTGTGGGAACTGTTCGCCGGCGATGCGCAGGCGGAGGAGATGCGTCTGTCGAATCATAGTCGGCCAGGCGCGTTCGGTCCATTGGCCGTCGGCGACGCGGTAGAACGCGGCGACCTCGCGAACGACCTCGATGCGGCCGGCGCAGGCGAGGCGATACCAGAACTCGTAGTCGGCGAGTGGGCCGGCTTGTTCGCTGAAGCCGCCGAGTTTTTCGGCGAGCTCGCGGCGGATCAACACCCCGGGGAAGGGGGTCATGGCGCTTTTGAGAAAATAGCGCGGCGGGTAGGCGAAGGCCGCGGCAGTGGCGGGCGAGGTCGGCACGGGCAGAGCAGGCATGGTCGCGCCGGAGACGGTGCGCGTGCAGATGGCGGCGAGATTTTCCCCGAGGTGTGGAAGGACGGCGGCGAGATACCACGGGTAGAGCGTGTCGTCTTCGTGGAGCACCATGACCCAGGTGCCGCGCGCCCGGCGGAGGGCTTCGTTCCAATTGGAGACGGGACCGAGCGTGGGCGTGTTGCGGTGGTAGAAAAATTTATCGGATGGAAAACGGGCGACGGTGGCGGCGGTTTCGGGGAGCGTGCCGTCGTCGCAGACGATGACCTCGTAGGGAACGGCGACGGTTTGCGCGGCGAGGCTCGCAAGCGTCTCGGCGAGCAGCGCGGGCCGATTGTAAGCCGGCACGCCGAAGGTGATGAGTGGCGGGGGAATCATCGTTGGCCGGCGAGCGCGGTGCGCACGGCGGAGAAAACCTCGGCAACGGTGAGCCGGCGCACGCAGAGGTTTTTGTAGGAGTCGCCGGGGGTGCAGGAGGCGGGCGCCACGCAGGCGGCGGCACAGGGTTGGGCGGCTTGAAGCACGGAGTGGTGTGGGCCGACGGGACCCCATACCGTGATATTTTGTGCGCCGACGAGGGCGACGACCGGGGTGCCGACGGCGGCGGCGACGTGCATCGGGCCGCTATCGTGGCAGAGAAAGAGATCGAACTGCGAGGCGAGGGCGGCGAATTGCCCGATGGGCAACGGGCGGTCGAGGACGACGAGGTGGGTCTTGGCGGCCGCGCGGATGGCGTCGAGGAGCGGGCGCTCGGCGGGACCGCCCACGAGGAATATCTGGACGTTTAGGTCGTCTTGAAGACGGTCGCAGACGGCGGCAAAATTTTCGACGGGCCAGACGCGGTACGGACTGCGGGAGCCGGGATGGAGAAGAATTCTTTGGATTTTCGATTTTGGATGATCAAATTCCGGCTGTGGGCCGAGGAGAGCGGAGATGGCAGCGAGGTCGGTGGGGCGGGGGACGAGGCGGACTTCACGGCTCGCGACCGGGATGCCGGCGGTGGTTAGCATCGCGAGATAGGTCTCGGTGATGGGTTGGGCGCTGTAGGCGACGGAGTCGACGAAGGTGGTGTGGGTGTAAAGTCGCGGGAAGTGACGGCGAACGTTCTCAAGGTGGAACGTATGGCGGTTGGGCGCGCCGGTGAGCCGGGTGAGTAGCGCGGTTTTCTGGGTGTTATCGAGATCGAAAACGTGGGTGAAACGGGCGCGGCGCAGAAGGCCTAGAAGCGCGGGCCAGTCGGTGGTGCGGCGCGGCAGGGCGAGGGCGGCGGAGACATCGGGGTTGAGCGCGAGCACCGTGGAGTAGGCCGGCTCGGTCAGGACGGTGAGGCGCGCGTCGGGCCAGTGGAGGCGGAGGTTGCGCAGGAAAGAACCGAGCAGGACGATATCGCCGAGGTAGCGTCGGCGGATGACGAGGAGATGCGGTGCGGCCGTCATGCGGGTTTTCGAGTTGGCGCGAGTGCGCACGAAGCGATAAGTCTTAAAAAAATCCGCAATGCAATATCACCCGCCGAGCTGGCTCCCTGCATCAGAAAACGGAAAGCGCACCGATTACTACGCGCATCTGCGCAGCGAGGTGATCGAGGCGATTCCGGAGGGGTGCGCCGTGGTGCTCGACGTGGGCTGCGGCAAAGGGACGTTGGGGCGTTGGCTCAAGGAGCAGCCGGGAGTGACGACGGTTTACGGCGCAGAGCTTTTTCCGGCGGCGGGCGAGGAAGCGAGCCGCTGGCTCGACGAGGTGGTGGTGGGCAACATCGAGCAGGTCGCGTTACCGTTTCCCGAGGGCTCGGTGGACTGCATCATCTGCGCGGACGTGCTGGAGCACACGGCCGATCCTTGGGCGGTGGTCGCGAAGTTGAAAAAACTGCTGAAGCCCGACGGCTGCATCGTGGCGAGTATTCCCAACGTGGGGTTTCACCGAAACATCCGGAAGATGCTGCGCGGGCAATGGACCTACGCGCAGGAAGGCCTGTTGGATAAAACCCACCTACGGTTTTTTACGCTTGAGACGATCGCGGAGTTATTTGCGAGCAACGGGCTCACGATTGAGCGGGTTTTTAAGAAAGTGGACGCGGGCTGGAACGTGCGGATTTTGAACGCGCTCACATTTGGCTATCTGAAGAACACGCTCTATTTGCACTATATCGTGCGGGTGCGGCGATGAGGGCGCGGCGCAGGTGTGGGATCGCGGCGCGGGTGTGGGTCGCGGCGTAAAGCCGCTCCTAAAGCCAGAGGCGAAGGGTGAAGTCGCGAGCAAGCTCGCTCCCACAAATCAAACGAGCGACAGCGAACTGGCGGGCTACGCGCCCTGCTGGCGGTCGTAAAGGGAGCGGTAGAGGGCGTTGCCGGCGTGGAGTTCGGCGTGGGTGCCGTCGGCGACGATTTGGCCTTGATCGAAGACGAGGATTTTGGTCGCGTCGCGGATCGTGGAAAAACGGTGGGCGATGATCAGCACGGTTTTGCCGACGACCAGTTTCTTGAGCGCGAGCTGGATGGCAGCTTCGCTCTCGCTGTCGAGGGCGCTGGTCGCTTCGTCGAGGATGAGCACGGGCGCGTTGCGCAGGAAGGCGCGGGCGAGGGCGAGGCGTTGCTTTTGCCCGCCGGATAGCCGGGCGCCGCGCTCGCCGACGACCGTGGCGTAGCCGTCGGGGAAACCGTTAATGAATTCGTGGGCGAAGGCGGCGCGAGCGGCGGTCTCGACCTCGGCGACGGTGGCTTCGGGGCGGGCGATGAGGAGATTGTTGAAGATGGTGTCGTTGAAGAGGACGGGGTCTTGGGCGACGACGGCGATGGCGCGGCGCAGATCGGCGAGGCGGAGGTGGCGCAGATCGTGACCGTCGAGCGTGACTCGGCCGGCGACCGGATCGAAGAAACGCGGGACGAGGTTGGCGAAAGTGGACTTGCCGGCGCCGCTGGGGCCGACGAGGGCGCAGACGGTGCCGGCGGGTAGGCGGACGGAGACCTCACGCAGGACGGGCTCGGAGGCGGCGTAGGCGAAGCCGACGTTTTCAAAAACCAGTTCGCCGGTGGCGTGAGGCAGCGGGAGGGCGGCGGGGGCGTCCACGATCGCGACGGGGGCCTGCAGGACGGATTCGAGTCGGTCGAGAGCGCCGATGCCCCGCTTCAGCTCGTTGTTGAGACTGCCCAGTTTTTTGATCGGCTCGTAGCTCGCGTAGAGCGCGGTGATGAGCGTGATGAAGGTGTCTTGGGCGAGTTGGACTTTGTAGGCGTAAAGCAGGGTGAAGGCGATGCCGGCCGAGGAGATGATCTCGATGAGCGGGGTGAGGGCCTTCTCATACTTCATGAACTTCATCTGCGCGCGGATCAGCGTCTGGGAGGCGCGGGAAAAGCGGGTCGTCTCGCGGGCTTCAAGACCGAAGGCGCGGACCTCTTTGGTTGCGCTAAGATTTTCGGAGAAAATATCGGTGACGCCGCCGAGCTCGGCTTGGATTTGGCCGGCGCGCTTGATCAGCTTTTTGCCGATGTAGCGGATGGGTAGAACCGAGAGCGGCACGACGGCGAGGGTAACGAGGACAAGGGCGACGCCCTGTTCGGTGTAGGCGGTGTAAGCGACGAAGCCGATGCTGCCGAGGAGGCTCGCGGGGCTCTTGATGATCTCGTTGGCGACGGTGGTGAGGGTGACCTGAAGCTGGTTGGCGTCGGAGAGTCCGCGCGAGATGAGATCGCCGGTGGAGTTTTTCTGGAAAAATGAGAGCGGGAGAATCTGGAGTTTGCGGAAGAAATCGAGGCGGATGGCTTCGAGCACGCGCGTGCCGACGAGCTGGATGAAGTAAGTGTTGAGGTAGGTGGCGACGCCGCGCACGAGAAAGACGGCGGGAATCCAAAGCGCGATGAGAGCGAGTTCCCACGCGGTGAGCGGGACAGCATCCTTCGCAAAGATAACGGGGAAGACTTTCTTCACCATATAGGGCAGACCGGCGCCGGAGGCCACGCCAGCGATGATGCCGCAGAGAATCGCGACGATGAGCAGGCCGCGGTGGGCGCGCAGGTAGCTGAAATAGGGGCGGAAACGGCGGATCATCGGGTCGGTCCGGGAATGATGAGAGGGATGGCTTGGCGGCCGTGGCGACGATAGCGTTTGAAATCAGAGTCGAGGGTAAAGACCCGGGCGCGGTCGTGAAGTTCGCTCATGCGCACCAGGCAGGCGTCGGCGAGGGACATGGGGACGTCGGAGTATTTTTCGATCAACTCGGCGACCGGGACGAGATGGGCATCAAGGTGAAAATCGAGCCGAACATAGCCGTCGCCCATTAGCCCGGTGACATGGGTTGAGCCTCCATGCACGTTCTGCAGGAGGAAAAGACTTTCGGCGATCACGGCTTCGCAGGTTAGGAATGGCGGTTTAAGCAACCTGACCTCATTCGCCGCCCAAGCGTGGAATGGATCACGCCGATCGATCAGCGCCACGAGCGGACCGGTATCAAGAACGACGCGAGAGCCCATAGCCTTCCATCGTCTTGCTGCGGGCAGAAAGATCGCCGGGGCCCTCGACCGCTCCGATATACTTGCGGGCCAGCTCGTAAAACGAACCGCGCATGATCGTCTTCTTTGTGCGCTTGGTTACCGCGGTCGCCGTCTTGACTGAGCGAATCCGAATAGCTCCCGTGGTGGAGAGGATTCGGGTGGCTTTGATCGAAGCAAGTGTCGGCGCAGGCATAAGGAGACCAAATTCTCGCGCCGCGGCAGTGTCAATCCGCCGGCTACGCTCAGTCCTTCGACGAGCGAACGTCGAGGGCGTCGCGGAGGCCGTCGCCAAGGAAGTTCAGGGAGAACAGCGTGAGCGAAAACACGCCGCCGGGGAACACGAGGAGCCACCAAAATTCTTCCATCTTTTCCGCGCCGTCCTTGATGAGCACACCCCAGGAACTCATGGGCGGTTGCACGCCGAGGCCGAGGAAACTGAGGAACGCCTCCAGCAACATGACGGCGGGAATCGTGAGCGTCGTGTAAACGATGATCGGGCCGAGGATATTGGGGATCATGTGGCGGAAAATGATCCGGCGCTTGCCGAGGCCGAGGGCGCGGGCGGCCTCGATGTATTCCATTTTCTTGATCGTCATGATCTGGCCGCGGACGATGCGCGCCATCGTAAGCCATTCGACCGCGCCGATGGCGAAGAAGAGCAAAAAGATGTTTCGCCCAAAAAACACCATGAGCAGAATCACGAAGATCGTGAACGGCAGGGCATACATGATATCGACTATCCGCATCATGAAGGCGTCGAGCTTGCCGCCGAAGAAACCGGAGACGGCGCCGTAGGTGACGCCGATCGCGAGGGCGACAAACGTGGCGACGAGGCCAACCAAGATCGAGATGCGGCCGCCGAACAGAATGCGCGAAAAGAGGTCGCGGCCGAGGGTGTCGGTGCCGAGCCAATGCGCGGCGCTCGGCGGAGTGGCGCCGAGGTCGAGGTTTTGGGTCTGGTAGGACTGGGTGAAGAACGGCCCGATGCCGCAAAGGAGGCCGAGCACGATGAGCGTGACGCCGCCGAAGACGGCGAGTTTGTTTTTGCGGAGGCGCGACCACGCGTCGTGCCAGAGGGAATGACCGGTTTCGATTTGCTCGGGCGTGACAACGGCGGGCGGGATGCGGTCGGGGGAAGGGGAGAGGGAGACCATCGGAATTTTCACCACGAAAGACACGAAACACACGAACGGGGGACCGGGTAAGCGAAGAATTCGAACGCGACCGCGGCGGAGTGGGTGCGGGCGGTGCGGAGCGGGCTTCGGCGAGCGCCGCCCCGACGTGGGAAAGAGGGCGCGGGGCTCATTCGAATTTAAGTTTCGGGTTGAGCCAGATCTGGACGATGTCGACGACGAGATTCAGGACGACGATGAGCGTCGCGTAGAGGATGACGGTGCCGAGGACCAAGGTGTAGTCGCGGTTGAAGGCGCTGTTGACGAATTCGCGGCCGAGGCCGGGGATTTGGAAAATGGTCTCGATCACGAATGAGCCCGTGAGAATGCCGGCGATGCCCGGCCCGAGGAAGGAGATGACAGGGAGCAAGCCGCCGCGCATCGCGTGCTTGAAGACGACCCGAAGTTCGCCGGCGCCTTTCGCGCGGGCGGTGCGGATGTAATCTTGATTGAGGACCTCCAACATGCCGCCGCGGGTGAGCCGGGCGATGTAGGCGGCGTAAACGCAGCCGAGGGTGAGGCAGGGCAAGATGCGGTCGGATGGGCCATACCAACCGGAGGCGTTGAGCCATTGGAAATGGATCGCGAAGGTGAGCACGAAGAGCGGGCCGAGGACGAACGTGGGCACGCAGATGCCGATCATCGCCGAGGACGAGCACACGTAGTCGAGCCACGTGTTGCGCTTTACGGCGGCGAGGGTGCCGAGCGTGATTCCGAGCACCAAGGCCACGGCGAGGGAAATGAATCCGAGCTCCAAGGAGGTGGGCAGCTTGTCGCCGATGATTTCGTTGACGGTGCGATTGGGGTATTTGAACGACGGACCGAGGTCGCCGCGCAAAAGGCTGCCCATGTAGTCGAAGTATTGCCGGTAAAGCGGTTTATCGAGACCGTAGTGGGCCTCGAGGTTGCGGAGAATTTCCGGGGTGACGGCTTTTTCGGCCGTGAACGGTCCACCGGGCACAAACCGGATCATGAAAAACGTCGCCGTGATGATGATCCAGAGCACCGGAATAATCTGGAGCAGGCGGCGGAAAGTGAAGCGAAGCATAGTGCGACGAAAGACAGGGCTGAGAGCGGAAACGCCAAGAGAGAGCAGAGAGGGAATCGATGGCAAGCGTGTGCCGGGTGTCACAAATAGGTCACGGTCGCTGGTCGTTTTTGACAAAGGGCGCGGGGCCGGTGTGCTCGGCAAATGACGACTCGACGCGACTTTCTGAAATCGGCCGGGCTCTACACCGCGGGGTTTATCGGCCTGCGTGAACTGGTGAACCGCCCGGCCGCGGCGGCGACGGCTACGGGCGGCGGAGCAGCGGTGGGCGGACGGGCGGGCTTCGGCGCACTGGTCGACGACCCGGCGGGGCTCTTTCAACTGCCCAAGGGTTTTCGTTATGCCCGGTTTGGCGCGACGGGCGACGAGATGGCGGATGGCTTGCTGGTGCCTGGTAGACACGACGGCATGGCGGCGTTTGCCGGAGAGAACGGACGGACGCTGCTCGTCTGCAACCACGAGATCAAAAGCGCCGAGTCCGAGTTGGGGGCGTTTGGCAAGGACCTGAGCCGGCTCGGGCGCATCGACCGGGCGAAAATTTACGACTACGGCAAGGGCATCGCGCCGCATCTGGGCGGGACCACGACGTTGGTCTTCGACACCCGCACGCAGCGGCTCGAGCGGCAGTTTCTGAGCTTGGCCGGCACGACGGTCAATTGCGCGGGAGGTCCCACGCCCTGGGGCACCTGGGTGACGTGCGAGGAAGTCGGCGATACGCCCGAGGCGCACTCGGAGCAGGCGCACGGTTACAACTTCGAAGTGCGGCCGACGGCACAACCGGCGCTGGCAGATCCCTTGCCGTTGAAGGCGATGGGACGTTTCCGGCACGAAGCCGTCGCAGTCGATCCGGCCTCGGGGATCGTTTATCAGACGGAGGACGTGGGTGACGGCCTGCTTTACCGATTCATGCCGAAGGAGCCGGGTAAACTCGCGGCGGGCGGAAAACTTCAGGCCATGGCGGTGCGTGATCGGAAATCGGCCGACACCCGCAATTGGACCAAGAGCGCGTTTCCGATTGGGCAACGGCTCGCGGTGGAGTGGATTGACCTCGAGGAAATCGACAACCCGAAGGGCGACCTGCGCCTGCGTGGTGCGGCGGCGGGCGCGGCGGTTTTTGCCCGCGGTGAGGGCGCGTGGTGGGGCAACGACTCGGTCTATTTCGCGATGACGAACGGCGGGCGGAATGCGTCGGGGCAGATCTTCCGGTATTTCCCGAGCGTGCACGAAGGCACCGCGCGCGAGTCGGTGACCCCGGGGTTCATCGAGCTCTTCGCCGAGCCGAACGACACCGAGCTGCTCCGCAATTGCGACAACGTGACGGTGGCGCCGTGGGGCGATCTGATTATCTGCGAAGATGCCGACGCGATCTGCCGCATCGTGGGAATCACGCCGCGCGGCGAATATTATGTGATCGGCTCAAACACGAAACGGGGCCGCGAGCTGTGCGGCGCGTGTTTCTCGCCCGATGGCACGACGCTGTTCGTGAACGTGCAGAATCCAGGCTACACGCTGGCCATCACGGGTCCGTGGGGCGAGCGGAGGGGCTGAGCGCAAGGCCGGGCGCGGAGGGTGGCGGGCCCGCTGGTCTGCGGATCGCGCGCGAGCGCGCTCCTACGCCGCGCCGGGTAGGGCGATTGTTTTCGGGCGGTTTTGCCGGATTGAAAGTTTTTCGGAACGGGATCACGGTCAGGGTGATGTCACCCTCTTCGTCGAAGTCCCGGATGAGCCGCCGAGCGGCGTTGCGTTTGCTCGGATCGGCCACGCTTTTGGCCGGCGGACGAAACGTGATGGCGGCGGTCTCGGGCGAGGCGCCGCGGGCGACGCCGCTGCTCACGCGCGCGATACCTTCGACCGGGGCACAGATTCCGGTGATCGGCTTGGGCACATGGCAGACGTTTGACGTGGGTTCGGGCGACGCCGAACGCGCGCCCATCGAAGCGGTGTTGCGTGAGTTTGCGGCTTTGGGCGGCCGCGTCCTAGATTCGTCGCCGATGTATGGTCAGTCCGAAGAAGTCGCCGGCGACCTGATGGCGAAAAACGCCCTGCGGGAAAAACTGTTTGTTGCGACCAAGGTTTGGATCTCCGGCCGCGATGCGGGTATCGCGCAGATGAACGACTCCATCCGGAAACTGCGGGCGGGAAAAATCGATCTGATGCAGGTGCACAACCTGCTCGATGTGGGCGCGCATCTCGACACCTTGCGCAGCTGGAAGAAAGACGGCCGCATCCGGTATCTCGGAGTGACCCACTACACCGCCAGCGGGGCGGAGGCGGTCGCGAAGCTGATCCAAAGCGAAGTCGTCGATTTCGTGCAGGTCGCTTACTCGGTGTCCGAGCGCGACGCCGAGAAGCGGTTGTTCGATCTTGCCCGGGATAAGGGCGTGGCGGTGATTGCCAATCGTCCGCTGGGGGGAGGCGATCTGATCCGGCGCCAAGTTGGGAAGCCGTTGCCCGCTTGGGCCGCCGAGATCGATTGCACGAGTTGGGCGCAACTGTTGTTGAAGTTCGTCGTATCCCATCCGGCGATCACCGTCGCGATCCCGGCGACTTCCAAAGTCACCCACCTCCGCGACAACATGCGCGCTGGGATGGGTCGGTTGCCCGACGAGAACTTGCGCAGCCGAATCGCCGCCGCGGTGGCGTGATGGAACCGTAAATCGCCGGCCCCGGTGATTTCGTCTTTGTGTCCGCGAGGTGCGCGAAGCGCTTCGCGGCGATCCAGCTGGATTGCTCCTGCTCCCGCCATCGCGGGGGCCTCGCAATGACCGGCGGTTGCTTGGCGGATGTTGAGATTACGGCGTGGGAACGGTGGGCAGAAATCGGGGCTCGCGCCGCGCGCGGGTGTGCGCCTCGAAGTCGGCGGCGAGCGCGAGGAGCTTTGCTTCGCTCCACGCCCGGCCGTAAAACAGAAACCCCGTCGGCAGCGGCGCCACCGGCCCAAACGGCACGGTCACGCTGGGGTAACCCGCCATCGCCGCCACGCCGGCGCCGCCGCCGACGAGCGCATCGAGACGATGGCGCTCCATCAGGGCATCGATGCCCTCGGTGCGCGCGACGCGCCAGCAGGTCTCCCGGGCCGCGAGATAGGCCGGCTCGGTCAGCGGGCCTTTGGCTTGCGCGCGGATGAAGTAGTGCTGGCCGAAAAGTGGCTGCACTTTGGCCCGGTGCTCGTCGTTGAACGTGATCACATCGGCCAGAGTTTTCAGCGGTGCCGATGGGCCGAGGTCCGCGAGGTAGGTGTTAATGCCCGCCTTCATTTCATAGAGCATCACCTCGATGCGAGCGCTGCCGGCCGACGAAACCCCGGGTAAGTCGCCCACCTCGACGACCTCCGCGCCGGCGGCGCGCAACGCCGCGAGGGCCGCGGTCATAATGTTCCCCGGACCGCGCTTGCCGGCGGAGCTGCTGACGACCCCGATCCGCCCGCCCGCGAGAGCGCCGGGGCGTAAAGGTGCTCCCAGCTGAGACGCGAGACCGTGGGGCTGGTTTTGCGTGACTGGGTCGCGCGCATCGGGGCCCGCGAGGGCGGCGAGCACCAACGCCGCGTCGCGCACCGTGCGCGTGATCGGCCCGGCGGTGTCGAAGGTGGCCGCGATGGGGATGACTCCGTTGCGACTCACCAGCCCGACCGTCGGTTTGAATCCCACCACGCCGCAGACGGTAGCGGGGGAAATGATCGAGCCGTTGGTCTCGGTGCCGATCGCCGCGACACACAGATTTGCAGAAACCGCCGCGGCCGAGCCGGAGCTTGAGCCGGACGGATTGCGGTCGAGCACATAGGGGTTGTGCGTTTGACCGCCGCGCGAGCTCCAGCCGCTCACGGAGCGCTCGCCGCGAAAGTTGGCCCACTCGCTCAGGTTGGTTTTGCCGAGGAGCACGGCGCCCGCCTCGCGGAGACGGGTAACGAGGTGCGCGTCGCGCGGCGGTTTCAGTCCGACGAGAGCGAGGGAGCCGGCGGTGGTTTCCATTTTGTCCGCCGTCGCGATGTTGTCTTTGATGAGAACGGGAATCCCATGGAGTGGGCCGCGCACGCGGCCGGCCTTGCGCTCGGCGTCGAGAGTTTCCGCAACGGCTAGCGCATCGGGATTGAGCTCGATCACCGAGTTGAGTTTGGGTCCGGCGCGATCGATGTGGGCGATGCGGTTGAGATAAGCGGCGGTTAGCTCGCGCGACGTGAGCGTGCCGGCGGCCATGCGGCTCTGGAGGTCATCGATGGTGGCTTCGGCGAAGGGGAAGGCGGGCTCGGCGGCGGGGACGGTCAGCGCGAATGCGCACGCGAGCAAGGCGATGGGCCGGGCTATTCTGGGGATAGATTTCATCAAGGATCGCGGATCGGGCACCGAGAGCGCGGGGGCGAGTTTCCGGCTCGGTGCGGTCGATGGAGTGATCGGCTTCAATGGTTAAAACCGATGGGCCTCTCCCGCCGGATCTGCGCTAGGGGATTTTCGGCCGTTGCGGGGCGCGGGTGTCGGCGGAGACCGGGTAGAGGGCTTGGTGGTGCTCGAGTTGGTCGGAAAGGGCGGTCATCATGCGCCGGAGCGCAGCGGGCTCGGTGGCGGCGAGATCAGCCTGTTCGAAGGGGTCGTTGCCCAGATGGAAAAGTTGGTAGTGCGAGCCGCCGGAGACCGCGGTGGGGAAGTAGTGATAAATGACCTTCCAAGGGCCTTCGCGGAAACTGGTCCAGTAGGAGGTGCGGTGGGGGCCGTGAGGGTAGTGCATGAGGAACGACTCCGGCCGGGTGGAGTCGGTTTGGCCCGACAGCAGGCGGTCGAGGCGGAAGCCGTCAACCGGGTGGGCGGCGGGGGCGCGGGCCTCGGCCAAGGCGAGAAGCGTGGGGAAAAGATCCATGACGGCGGCGGTTTGGGTTTGGAGGGCGCCCGCGGCGATGGGGAGGCGGCGTTGATGCGGGTTGGCGGGATCGGGTTTCGCCCACGCAGCGATGAAAGGGATGCGCATCCCACCCTCGTAATGGGAGCCTTTTTTGCCGCGGAGTGGTGCGGCGCAGGCGACGGCATGCTCATGGCCGAGGGGCGCATCGGAGCCATTGTCGCCCAAAAAGACGACGAGGGTATCCTCCGCGATACCAAGCGCCTCGAGGTGGTTGAGGAGGTCGCCGAGGGATTTGTCCATGCCCTCGACCAGCGTGGCGAAGGCTTGGGCGTTGGCGGGTTTGCCGGAATCTTGGTAGTGAGCGGCGAAGCGCGGATCGGACTCGAAGGGCGAGTGGACGGCGTAGTGGGCGAGGTGGAGAAAAAACGGTTGCCCTTGCTTGGCGGCAGCGGAGACGAGGTCTTTGGCTTCTAGCGTGAGAGCTTCGGTGAGGAAGAGATCTTGGCCGTGATATTTTTCGAGTTGCGGAACGGCATGGCTGGCGCGCTTGGTCGATTTTTTGCCGAAGTCCTGTCGGGCGAAATAGCTGCCGGGGGCGCCGATGGCAGCGCCGGCGATGTTGACGTCGAAGCCGAGTTTGGCCGGGTCGGCTCCGGCGGCGGCGCGGGGACCGAAATGGCCCTTGCCGACGTGAAACGTGCGGTAGCCGGCGGCGCGGAGGAGACCGGGCAGAGCGACATCGCCGGGCTTGAGCCCGCGCCAGTTCCAAGCGGAGGGACCTTGGGTGCCGGCGTTATCCGTATCGGGATTGATCCAGTTAGTGGCGTGGTGACGGGCGGCGTTTTGGCCGGTCAGGATCGCGATGCGCGTGGGCGAGCACACGCTCATCGCGCAGAAATTGTTGAATCGGACTCCGCGGGCAGCCAGGCGCTCCATCGCGGGGGTGCGGTAAAAATGGTTGAGCGGCTGCCGTTGGGCCCGGCCGGAGGTATCGGTGATAAAAGGGACGGACGTGTCCATCACGCCCAGATCATCGACCAAAAAGACGACGAGGTTGGGCTTGGAGGCCGCGGCGGTGAGAGAAAAACTGAGGAGGAAGAAGGCGACGAGGAAGGCGCCGGGGCGGGTTTGGGGGAGCATAAAGAGGAGCCCCCATAACAGGGGTCTGGCCGTTTATTGTTAGTTATTGGCCCGTTTTACTTGGTGGAGATAGCCGCGCAGAGAATTCGCAGTTCCAAGTTGCAGGTGTTCGGCCAACCACGCGATCGCGGCTCCGGTTTGTTCGCGAATCTCGCCCGCCATTTCGATTTTCCAGCTCTGTTTCTTCGGTTTGGTCGTTAGGTCCGAGGCCGTTTTTCCGCGCTTGGCCAAGTTGGCGGACAAGCTGGCGTCCCAGCTTGCCTGGCGTAGTTCAATTCGTTCCGCACGTGGCAAGCCAGCGGTGAGGGCGCGGGCGGCGTGCTCTTTTGCGAGGGCCCGTCTCCACGCGAGCGTGCCGATCGCCCAGCCTTGCGCCAAGCCCACCAAACCTTCGCGTTGCCAAGCCGCCTCGTCTTGCGCGAGGGCCTTCAAGTAAGCGGTGTAGGCCCGGTGACCCAGTGCATCATCCGGCCAATCCCCGAGAGCTCGCAGCCAGTCTGGAACCGTGAGCGACTTGGGGCGCGGACCTTTCAGCAGCGCGGCGAGACTGCTCCAACGATAGCCGGCGACTTGTTCAGGAGGCACGATTTTCGCTCTCACCGGATTGAGGTGGATGTAGTTCACCACGCGGGTCAACGCGGCGACGTTCTCGATCAGCAGCGCCTGATAACGGCCTTGGAACAGATGACCGCGTTCCCCGCGCGAGCGATTGAACCGGGTGGCCATCGAACTTTGCAACCAATGCATCCCCTCGCCCAAGTTCGGCTC
>Ga0209617_10000090_pt1 | contig 33780 bp, 31 predicted proteins | sample LakEriepJuly2011_2_FD_187459 | JGI IMG/M metagenome (GOLD analysis project Ga0209617, IMG submission 187459) | Freshwater microbial communities from dead zone in Lake Erie, Canada - CCB epilimnion July 2011 (SPAdes) (version 2) | ecosystem: Environmental > Aquatic > Freshwater > Lentic >...
AAAGATTGCCGAAGATGCTGGCGCAGTTGCCGTAATGGCGCTGGAGCGCGTACCCGCAGATATCCGTGCACAAGGCGGAGTAGCTCGTATGTCTGATCCTGACATGATCGAAAAGATTCAAGCCGCGGTCTCTATCCCTGTTATGGCAAAAGCACGTATTGGCCACTTCGTTGAAGCTCAAGTTTTGCAATCTCTCGGTGTCGATTACATCGATGAGTCAGAAGTATTAACTCCTGCAGATTATGAAAACCACATCGACAAGTGGGATTTCACTATTCCTTTTGTTTGTGGTGCTACAAATCTTGGTGAGGCACTGCGCCGTATTAACGAAGGCGCGGCAATGATTCGCTCTAAGGGTGAAGCTGGTACTGGCGATGTTTCAAATGCTATGCAACACATGCGCAAGATTGGTGGCGAAATTCGTCGTCTGTCATCAATGCGTGAAGATGAACTCTATGTTGCAGCAAAAGAACTGCAAGCTCCGTATGAATTAGTCAAAGAAGTAGCACAAAGTGGCAAGCTGCCAGTAGTTCTCTTTACTGCCGGTGGAATTGCAACTCCAGCTGATGCTGCATTGATGATGGCCATGGGCGCAGATGGTGTCTTTATTGGCTCTGGTATTTTCAAATCTGGAAACCCAGCACAACGCGCAGCCGCATGCGTTAAGGCAACTACGTTTTGGAATGATGCCAAGGTTGTCGCTGATGCATCTCGTGGTTTAGGTGAGGCGATGGTTGGTATTAACGTTGCAGATCTTCCAGCACCACACCGTCTTGCCGATCGCGGCTGGTAGTTCACTTCTTTCATGAAGGTCGGAGTTCTCTCACTCCAGGGTGATGTTCGCGAGCATGTGAGTGCTTTGATTGCTTGCGGCATTAATCCAGTTGAGGTGCGACGTCCAACTGAGTTAGCACAAGTAGATGCCCTGGTATTGCCTGGCGGGGAATCAACAACGATTGCTCAACTCTCTGAGATTTTTGATATCTATGAACCCATTAAGCAGCGCATTGCAGAGGGCATGCCCGTCTATGGCTCATGTGCTGGAATGATTTTGTTGGCCGACACAATCTTGGATGCAAAACAAGGACAGAAAACTTTTGGTGGATTAGATATCACAGTGCGTAGAAATGCCTTTGGTCGCCAAGTCGATTCATTTGAATCAGATATCTCATTTGATGATGGTTCAGCGGATTTGATTAGGGCTGTCTTTATTCGTGCACCATGGGTGGAAAAGGTGGGGGCTGGGGTGCACGTCTTAGCTTCAGTTGATTCACATCCAGTGGCCGTTCGCTCACAGACTCTGCTTGCTACTTCTTTTCATCCAGAGCTCACGGCAGATCATCGAATTCATCGCTACTTTATAGAGGAAGTGGCAAAGCCTGCATTAGAGAAGGTAAAGTAAGTTTCATAATCATAGGAATTAGATTGAAGGTGTAAGCCATGTCCGGCCATTCCAAGTGGGCGACGACCAAGCATAAGAAAGCGATTATCGATAGTCGCCGTGCAAAGGTTTTTGCAAAGCAGATTCGCGCAATTGAAGTAGCAGCACGCAATGGCGGGGCTGATATGGAAGGTAATCCAACTCTATTTGATGCTGTTACAAAGGCGAAGAAGTCTTCGATGCCAGCAGATAACATCGATCGCGCGATCAAGCGTGGAGCTGGATTAGAAGCTGGTGCTAAAGACTGGATCACGATTATGTATGAGGGCTATGGCCCAAGTGGTGTGGCAATCATGATTGAGTGTTTATCTGATAACCGCAACCGTTCTGCATCAGAGATCAAAGTTGCCGTAACACGCAACGGCGGTTCCATGGCAGATCTTGGTTCTGTTTCCTACCTTTTCAATCGCAAGGGCGTCATCATCGTTAACAAAGTTGATGGATTAACTGAAGATCGAGTGCTGGAAGCGGTCTTGGATGCTGGAGCTGAAGAAGTGAATGATCTAGGTGAATCTTTTGAAGTCGTCTGTGAGCCAGTTGATTTGGTTCAAGTTCGAACTGCACTACAGAGCGCTGGAATAGACTATGAATCAGCGGATTCTTCATTTCTGCCATCTATGTCCATACCGCTAGATGCCGATGGGGCCAAGAAGGTCTTTGAACTAATCGATGCGATTGAAGAGCTCGATGATGTGCAAAACGTTTACAGCAATTTTGATGTTTCAGATGAGGTCATGGCGAGCCTGGAATAAGTTCGTCATAGGTAAGGCCTAGGCTAGAAACCTTGCAATGAACCGAAAGAAAAGGTGGCCGTGATGCGCGTACTAGGGATTGATCCTGGTCTAACGCGTTGCGGTATTGGAATAGTTGAAGGTAGTCCTGGTTCACCACTAAAGATGGTCGGTGTTGGTGTGGTTATGACACCAGCAGATATGGCTCTGGAAAGCCGCCTACTAGAAATTGATAAAGGCTTAAATGAGTGGATTGCTTTGTGGAATCCAGATGTCATTGCAGTGGAGCGAGTATTTGCACAGCACAACGTGCGCACTGTAATGGGTACCGGGCAAGCTGCCGGTATTGCACTACTTATCGCTGCTAAAGCTGGAATACCAGTCATGATGCATACACCTAGTGAAGTAAAAGCTGCAGTATCTGGATCAGGTCGTGCTAACAAGGCACAAGTTGCGCAGATGGTGCAAAAGATTCTTAACCTTGATTCGATCCCTAAACCTGTCGATGCCACTGACGCGCTTGCACTTGCAATTTGTAATATCTGGCGAGGCGGAGCGACAGCTCGAATTAATCAAGCGGTCGAAGTTGAAAAGTCACGCCTAAGAAAACTTCGTGGGTAAATGATTTCAACTCTAAGCGGAACAATTCGATCTCTGTCTCAAGACAAATTAGTCATTGAGGTCGGGGGAGTGGGATTAAGTGTTTTGATTAATCCACCAACATCTTTGGGATTAACTCTAGGTGCACAAACAACTCTCTACACATCACTAGTTGTTCGTGAAGACTCACTCACTCTTTTTGGTTTCCTATCTGAAGAAGTCCGTAACTTATTTGAACTTGTGCAGACTGTCTCTGGAGTTGGTCCAAAGGTGGCGCTATCCATTATGGGAGCACTGACTCCTGAAGATCTAGCACGTGCTATTTCACAGGAAGACACTTTGGCAATAGAGCGTGTTCCTGGAATTGGCAAAAAGGGAGCACAGCGAATGATTTTGGAGTTAAAGGGCAAGCTGAGCGATCTCTCTTCGAGTGCAACGTACAAGGGTCATCAACCACCATGGCGCGAGCAATTGCTAAGTGCACTTGTCTCTCTTGGATTCTCTCCAAAGGAGTCAGATTCTGCGATTAGCTATGTTGTCAATGATTTGCAGGGCAATGATCAAGACCCAGCAACTATGCAACTCAGCGAGTTGCTTAAGTTAGCTCTTGCCAGTGGAAAGAGTTCACGTGGCTGATAATCAAGAACGGCTAGTGGGCTCGCATATTAAGGGCGAAGAATCAGCGCTAGAACAAGCGCTGCGTCCAAAAACGCTTAAAGATTTTATTGGTCAGCATCGTGTGCGCGAACAGATTGATGTACTACTCACTGCAGCCCGCCATAGAAATAGCCCAGCCGATCACATCTTGCTCTCTGGTCCTCCGGGATTAGGTAAAACAACGTTAGCGCTAATTTTGGCTAGTGAGATGCAAGCGCCCATTCGCATCACAAGTGGACCAGCAATTACACATGCAGGGGATTTAGCAGCGATTCTCTCTTCTTTAGTCGAAGGCGAAATTCTTTTTCTAGATGAGATTCATCGCCTTCCTCGTCCAGCAGAAGAACTTCTCTATTTAGCTATGGAGGATTTTCGTGTAGATGTCGTTGTAGGCAAGGGCCCTGGGGCAACTGCGATTCCATTACAGCTTCCACATTTCACTTTAGTAGGTGCTACAACTCGAGCAGGTTTATTGCCTGGACCATTGCGCGATCGTTTTGGTTTCACTGCCCATCTTGATTTCTATGAAGACTCAGAGTTAGCCCAAGTTATCTCTAGAAGTGCGCAGCTACTTGAGATAGAAATTCACGCTGATGCGATTACTGAAATTTCTGGCAGATCTCGTGGCACACCACGTATTGCCAATCGCTTGCTTCGCCGCGTGCGCGACTACGCACAGGTCAATGCCAGCAAATCCATCTCTCTTAAAGAGGCGCGCGCTGCACTTGAAATGTATGAAGTAGATGAAATGGGATTAGATCGACTCGATCGCGGCGTATTGGTGGCCTTAGTAGAGCGCTTCAATGGCGGACCCGTGGGACTTTCTACCCTGGCTATTGCCGTTGGTGAAGAGGTAGAAACCGTTGAATCTGTTGCTGAGCCATTCTTAGTTCGAAACGGCCTGATGGCCAGAACTGCGCGTGGAAGAGTTGCTACTGCTGCTGGTTTTGCCCATATAGGACGAACACCACCTGCTGCCTTCGCCTCGCTTTTCGACACACCAGCACCTGACGCCTAGACTCTGCACCTATGTCTACATCAACGAAACCAATAAAGACCAGCTCACGACCTGGTCGCACTTTGGCAATTTTAGGCTTAATCCTCGTATCGATGGTGAGCCTAGTTTTCCTTCAAGATTCCAAGAGTCTGCAGTTAGGTCTAGATCTGCGTGGCGGAACATCAGTGACTCTGCAACCTCGAATTGCTCCGGGTGAAGAGGGTGGTGTCACAAGCGAGGCAATCGATCAGGCAGTGTCAATTATTCGCCAACGTGTTGACTCGCTTGGCGTTGTTGAATCAGAGGTAACTGCGCAGGGAAGTGGCACTAACCGTCAAATCATTATCTCGGTACCAGGAGATACTGGTCGACGAGTTGTTGATTTAGTTGGTCAGACTGCAGAACTTCGCTTTCGTCAGGTACTTGCATCTGGTCCAGGACTTGCAGCAACTGCCGATGCGACAGCCACACCTGCAGCAGGTGTGAGTGAAGAAGTAAATGCAAAGTTTGCATCACTTGATTGCTCCAAGCCTGAGAACCGTCAGGGGACTGGCGCAGATGATGCCACCGCAGTTTTGGTGGCATGTGATCGCGCAGGTGGGGCAAAATATATTTTGGCACCTGCAGAAGTTTTGGGACGACAGGTTTCAAAAGCCTCAGCTGGATTAGATACTCAAGCAGGTAGTGCATGGTTTGTGAGTCTTACTTTTGATAATGAGGGAACTGCTGCTTTTGGTGCGTTAACAACAAGAGTTACATCGCTACCAGAACCTACAAATCAGGTGGCAATTGTTCTCGATGGTTTAGTTGTTTCAGCACCAAGAATTAATGAAGCAATTCCATCTGGAAATGCTCAAATCACTGGAAACTTCACACAACTTGAAGCCCAAGATCTTGCGAATGTTTTGAAATACGGTGCACTCCCACTCGCATTTGATCGCGGAGAAATCCAGCAAGTCTCCCCAACATTGGGAGCCGATCAACTCAACGCCGGTTTGATGGCGGCAGGGTTGGGTATGTTGTTGGTAGTTATTTTCACACTCTTGTATTACCGGGCCCTAGGTCTTGTGACTGTGGGTTCATTGGCCGTTGCGGCAATAATGCTCTACGCGCTGATCTTGCTCATGGGTCAATGGATAGGTTTCACTCTTACATTGGCTGGAATCGCTGGTGCGATTACCGCTATTGGTGTTACGGCAGACTCGTTCATTGTTTACTTTGAGCGCGTAAAAGATGAGATGCGAGAAGGACGATCACTGCGAACTGCTGCTGAGACTGGCTGGGTTCGTGCGCGTCACACAATTTTGGTCGCTGACTTTGTCTCCTTGATTGCGGCCGTACTTCTTTACATATTCTCAGTTGGTGGTGTTCGAGGTTTCGCCTTTACTCTGGGTCTTACAACAATCATCGATTTAATCATCATCTTCCTCTTCACCAAGCCAGCACTTGTCTTAGTTTCTCGAAGCAAGTTCTTCAACTCAGGTCATCCTCTCTCAGGTTTCTCACCTAAGAGTCTGGGTCTAGTCATTGCGAAGGAGGCATAAAGTGTCAAAGTTTTCAGGTTTAGGTGGGCGTCTCTATCGTGGCGAGACATCAGTAAATTTCATCGGTCGTCGCCGTCGCTGGTACGCCGTTTCCGGATTCCTCGTTCTCTTGTCAATAGGAGCTCTTGTAGTTCAAGGTTTACAGTTAGGAATTGAATTCAAAGGTGGCTCTTCCTTTACGGTAAATACCGCTAACCCTTCAGTCTCTCTAGCTAGAGAAGCGGTGGCAGAAGCTGGCGTGGATAGTGAACCCATTATTCAAGTTCTAGGAAATGACAAAGTTCGTGTTCAAACGAAAGCTCTACAGCCTGCGCAAAATAACGCGATTCAGGATGCTTTAGCAGCTAAGTTCTCAGTAACTCTGGGATCAATTGATACCCAAATTATCGGCCCTTCATGGGGTAAAGAGATTACTCGCAAAGCTCTGTATGGACTCTTCGGATTCTTGATAGTTGTAATGATTTATCTGGCAATGGCACTCGAGCCAAAGATGGCGATTTCTGCAATCGTTGCTGTGGTTCATGACGTATTTATTACAGTAGGCATTTACGCTCTTGTTGGATTCGATGTGACGCCAGCTACCATTATTGGGTTCTTAACCATTTTAGGTTACTCCCTCTATGACACGGTGGTGGTCTTCGATAGGGTTCGAGATAATACGAAATCGATTACGGCGCTTTCAACCAAGACTTATTCACAAGCGGTTAATCTTGCTGTCAATCAGACAATTGTTCGCTCGGCAAATACTTCTATCGTCGCAATTCTGCCAGTGGCAGCAATCTTGTTCGTTGGTGCAGGGTTACTCGGTGCGGGAACGCTTAAGGACCTGTCGCTTTCCTTGTTTATAGGTTTGATTGTAGGAACGTACTCATCAATCTTTATCGCCCCAGCGGTTTTGTCTCAACTTCGTGAGAAAGAGCCAGCTATGCAGGCACTTGCAAAGCGAGTTAATAGTCGCAATGCGCCAGTGGGAACTCCAACACCAGCACCTGCTCATTCAGATGAGCGCCGTGGACCACGCAATCAACCAAAGCGTAAACATCGCAAATAGCGGTACCTAAATGGATACTTTGATTGCACCAGTTATAAGTGCGCTCAAAGAGCACCATGCAACGAATAACTTTGCAGATGTTGAACGTGCTTTTGTTGTTGCCGAAAAAGCCCACGATGGTCAGCTTCGAAAATCTGGTGATGCTTACATAACTCACCCAGTTGCCGTTGCCAATATCTTGGCCGATCTTGGACTGACCTCTGAAGCAATCATTGCTGCGCTTTTGCATGACACAGTTGAAGACACTGCTTATTCACTCAAAGAACTTCGCCGTGATTTTGGTGATGAGATCGCTGGATTAGTAGATGGTGTGACAAAGCTAGACAAGCTCACCTATGGACCAACGGCTGAAGCTGAGACTGTGCGCAAGATGGTTGTCGCTATGTCACGCGATATTCGCGTGCTAGTTATTAAGCTTGCAGATCGACTACACAACGCTCGAACATGGAAATATGTTTCACCTGAAAGTGCACAACGCAAAGCCCGTGAAACTTTAGACATCTACGCACCGCTTGCTCACCGTCTAGGAATGAATGCCATTAAGTGGGAGTTAGAAGATCTCTCTTTTGAAGTACTAGAACCTAAGAAGTTTGAAGAGATTTCTCGCCTTGTTGCAGATCGCTCGCCCTCACGAGACAAGTTAACACATGATGTGATTGAGATTGTTACTCAAGATTTAGGTGCCGATGGAATTAAGGCAACTGTCACAGGACGCCAGAAGCATTTCTTCTCGGTCTATCAAAAGATGGTAGTTCGTGGACGTGATTTCAACGATATCTATGACTTAGTTGGTATCCGTGTTCTAGTTGAGGATGTACGTGATTGCTACGCAGTTCTAGGTGCAATCCATGCCAGATGGAGTCCAGTGCCAGGTCGCTTTAAAGATTACATTGCTATGCCAAAGTTCAATTTGTATCAATCGCTGCACACAACAGTGATTGGGCCAACTGGCAAAGCAATTGAGATTCAGATCCGCACATTTGATATGCACTCACGTGCAGAATTCGGTATCGCGGCGCACTGGAAATACAAGCAGGGACATGAAAACAATGAGACGTCACCTGAAATGCTATGGCTGCGCCAACTACACGAGTGGCAGAAGGAGACAGAGGATCCATCTGAGTTCCTGGAAGCTTTGCGCTTTGATTTAGGAACACCAGAGGTTTTCGTTTTCACACCTAAGGGAAGCGTTGTTGCATTACCTGGGGGATCTACTCCTGTGGACTTTGCCTTCTCTGTTCACACTGATGTGGGCTTTAGATGTGCAGGAGCAAAGGTGAACGGTCGTCTTGTTCCATTGGAGTCACGTCTAAATAATGGTGATGTAGTTGAGATTGTTACCAATAAAGGTGAACACGCGGGCCCAAGTCGTGATTGGCTCAACTTTGTTAAAAGTCCACGTGCTCGCTCCAAGATTAAAGGTTGGTTTAGCAAGGAACGACGCGAAGAGGCAATAGATGCTGGTCGTGAATCTATAGCCCGTCAAATGCGCAAAGCAGGATTACCTTTGCAAAAGATTTTTGCAGGTCATTCACTTCTAGAGCTAGCCCATGAGCTTCGCTATCCCGATATCGATGCGCTGTATTCAGCCGTCGGTGATGGACATATCTCCGCTGCCTCTGTCATCGACAAACTTGTTATATCCATGGGCGCAGAAGATTCTCACCCCGAACCAACTATGGATACTTTCACTCCACGCGCCCCAACTGTAAGACGCTCTAGCAATGCAATTGATGTTGAAGGTGCCGATGATGTGTTAGTGAAGCTGGCGCGCTGCTGCACACCGGTTCCAGGTGATGCAATTATCGGATTCATTACTAAAGGTAGTGGTGTCTCTATCCATAGAAATGATTGCGTGAATGCAGATGATTTGGTTCGCAACCAAACCGATCGCATCGTTAATGTGTCTTGGCGCTTAGGTGCGGCCAGCGTTTTCTTGGTGAATATCCAAATCGAAGCTTTGGATCGCGCTTCACTGCTGGCCGATGTCACACGAACACTCTCAGATCAGCAGGTCAATATTCTCAGCGCTGCGGTGAGTACCTCTAAAGATCGAACAGCAATCTCACGCTTTACATTTGAAATGGCAGATGCAACGCATTTAGATGCAGTGCTTGCAGCGGTCAGACATGTTGAAGGTGTTTACGATGTTTATCGCACTACCAATAATTAACTAAATTCAGATAGGCCTTTTTGAGCCTCTTCTAACCAGACCTTACGAGCTGCAGCAGATTCGCGTGCTTCAGCTGCCTTCTTGGAATTTCCAGCAGCTTCTGATTTGGCGGCAACCTTTTCGTAGTTTTCGATTGATTCAGTCAGTTGCTTAACAACCTCTTCAGCTCGAGCCTTTGCTGCAGGATCGGTTTTGCGCCAGATCTCAGCTTCAGCCTCTTTGATCACACTCTCAACTGCATGGACACGTGCATCTAAGGATGCACGCTTGTCGCGATGTGTCATACCAATCTTGTTCCATGAGTTCATAAGCTCGCGCAGAGCCTTCTTTGCTTGATTCACATCACTCATGGGTAGCAGCGCTTCAATCTGCACAACTAGCTCTTCACGCTTAATCAGGTTAGCAGCCATAGTGGTGTCACGCTTTTCTAAATCAGCGTTCTTTGCTGCGAAGAATTGATCTTGTGCGGCTTTAAATCTTGCCCACATTTTCGCATCATCACTTGGCTTGCCACGTCCAGCAGCTTTCCAAGCATCCATGAGCGCTTTAAAACGCTTGGCAGTTGGAACCCACTCAGTTGATGTTGCTAACTTCTCTGCTTCTTCAATAATTGCCTTCTTGGCATCTACTACAACCTTTTGGACAGATTCAAGGGCAGCAAAGTGTGTGCGGCGGCGCTTATCAAACTTATTACGAGATGATGAGAAACGTTTCCATAAATCAGCATCTGCTTTTTTATCTAAACGTGGGGCAGATTTCCATTCATCTAGAAGTACCTTCAGACGATCTCCAGTTACTTTCCAACTCTCAGAAAGGGCAAGGCTTTCAGCCTCTGCAACGATTTTTTCCTTTTCAACAAGAATCTGTTCGCGACGTGCAGCCTTGGCTGCAGTTTCTGCTGCCTTCTTGGCTTCATAGGCCTCGCGATGTCCTTCAATGAGTGGCTCAATCTGTTCAACTGATGCAGATAGAGCATCTAGATCCCCAACGCCATTGAGTTCTTTTACTTGCTCGCGAAGTTTCTTCACTGCAGCGTATGCATCTGATGGAACTAGTGCGCCACTTTTAATGCGGGCCGCAAGGAGTGCAACTTCTGCTGCAAGGAGTTCAAATTTGCGAACAAAGTAAGCCAGTGCTTCTTCTTCAGTCTTACCAGGATACGAACCAACTGCCTTTTCACCGGAGGAGGTGCGAACAAAGACTGTTCCATCTTCGGCCACTCGGCCAAACGCTGAAGGATCTCCGATTAGTGCTGATGCTGCACTTGCTTGTGGTGTTGGATTGAATTCGCTCATGGTGTGTTCCCTTTCAGCGCGTTGTTCTGATGTAGAACGTCGCTATCAGTGTGCGTGCTCACTCAAGGCGCACCTTGGATGAGCGTGAATCGTGCGGAGGTAAAAGGTACCCTGTCTTTGTGTGTGAGCGTCAATCGCTCCTATTTTGAGCGTAGGCGAAAGGGTGAAATCGATGCTGGTCGACTCTTTTGCCGCCCCAATGTATGCCACCAACTGCTGGATCATCGCTCCCAAGGCAGGCAGTGAATGCGTTGTCATTGATCCAGGTATGCCTGATGTTTCACAGATGCTGGAAGAGATTCTAAAGAAGCATTCCCTCAAGCCTGTTGCTGTGATTGCAACTCATGGACATCTTGACCATACCTTCTCTATTCAACCTATTGCCGATGGATATTCCATCCCTACCTATATTCATTCACTTGATCGAATGGCATTGACCCATCCCGAGCGCTATGTGAGCCCAGAATTCGCAGCGACATTATCGGCTATGGTCTTTCTCGAACCTGCCGATGTAAGAGAATTGCGCAATGAAGAAGTTGTGGAGATTGTGGGCATGAAGTTCAAAGCTATCCACGCACCTGGTCACACAGCAGGCTCTTTAGTCTTTGTAGTAGAGGATGAATTATTAGTCAGCGGCGATGTTCTCTTTGCTGGTTCGATTGGGCGTACAGATTTGCCAGGTGGATCAGCCGAAGCTATGGAGATTACTTTGCGTAAAAAGATTATGCCGTTGGGCGATCATTTACGAGTGCTGCCTGGCCATTATGCAGAGACGACCATGGCCGCTGAGAAAAAAAGCAATCCGTATTTAACTGCCCTGAAAGGTCGCTACTAATGGCTGGGCAGAAAATTCAAGCTCCTAAAGGTGTCAGTGAATATGTTCCGCCGCGCTCGGCGGCTTTTGAATTTGTTCGCGAATGCTTAATTGAACCAGCACGCAAAGCGGGTTATCAATTAATCGAACTTCCAGTTTTTGAAGACACCGAGCTATTTACACGTGGTGTTGGTGAATCAACAGACGTTGTCTCAAAAGAGATGTACACATTCCAAGATCGTGGAGATCGATCCATTACATTGCGCCCAGAGGGAACTGCCGGTGTGATGCGTGCAGTTATCGAACATGGATTAGATCGCGGACAACTGCCAGCAAAACTTTGGTATTCGGGCCAGTTCTTTCGTGCCGAGCGTCCACAAGCTGGCCGATATCGCCAGTTCTACCAAGTGGGTATTGAAGCTATTGGTTTAGATGATGCAGCTATTGATGCTGAAGTTATTGCCATTGCTGATGCCGGTTTTAAAGCAATTGGTTTAACAAAGTACCAATTAGAGATAACTTCGCTAGGTGATGCACAATCTCGAGCAGCTCATCGAGTAGATTTAGTGAAATTTATTGCTGGGATGAAATTGGATGAGGCAACAACTGCTCGCGCAGCCTTGAATCCACTACGCCTATTTGATGACAAGCGCCCTGAGATAAGAGAAGCTATGACAAAAGCGCCTTTGCTTATTGAATATTTAAGCGAGGGTTCTCGGGCACATTTTGAGCAAGTGAAGAAGTATCTTGATGTATTAGGTATTTCTTACACACTCAATCCACGTATGGTTCGCGGTCTGGATTACTACACCGGTACTACTTTTGAATTTGTTCATCAACTTCTAGGTGCTCAATCTGGAATTGGTGGGGGAGGACGCTATGACGGTCTCATGGCAGAACTTGGTGGACAATCACTATCTGGAATTGGCTTCGGATTAGGTGTTGATAGAGCGCTACTTGCTGCAGAGGCCGAAGGCGTGATTAATGAGAATGCTTTTGTATCAGATTTATTCATTATTCCACTGGGCGATGTCGCAAAAGAGATGGCGATGAAGATCGCTGGTGAACTGCGAGCAGCGGGAAAGAGCATTGAAATTGCTTTCGGAGATCGGGCCCTCAAGGGTGCGATGAAAGGCGCGGACAAAAGCGGTGCGCGCTATGTCATCGTTTTGGGGGAGTCTGAGATTTCTAGCGCGACTGTGGAGCTAAAAGAGATGAAAACTGGTGCCACTTCATCAGTTAAGATTGCCTCATTAATCAACGCAATTTAGTTATAGGGATGTAGAGCGCAACTATGTTAAGAACTCACGAGGCAGGCTCATTGCGCAAATCCCATGCCGGAACCACCGTCACTTTGGCTGGTTGGGTTTCACGCCGTCGCGATCATGGTGGGGTTGCCTTCATTGATCTTCGTGATGCATCTGGTTCAGTTCAGGTAGTTATCCGTGATGAAAAGATGGCGGGATCACTTCGCGCTGAGTGGTGCCTCATGATTACTGGTGAAGTTTTAGCTAGACCTGCTGGAAATGAAAACACAAATATTCCAACTGGTGAAATCGAGGTTATGGGTGACACCGTGGTTGTTTTGAGTGAATCCGCACCGTTGCCATTTCCAGTTGATTCCGGAAATGATTCAGATATCAGCGAAGAAGTGCGCTTGAAGTATCGTTACTTAGATCTACGACGTGAGAAGCCAGCTGCAAATATGCGTTTGCGCTCGAAGGTGACTTCAGTAATTCGTCGCGTGATGGAAGATGAAGCCTTCCTTGAGATTGAAACGCCATATTTGACGCGCTCAACTCCAGAAGGTGCTCGCGATTTCCTAGTTCCAGTGCGTCTACAACCAGGTAGTTGGTATGCATTGCCTCAATCGCCCCAGCTCTTCAAACAGCTGCTGATGGTGGCTGGAATGGAAAAGTATTACCAAATCGCACGTTGTTTTCGCGATGAAGACTTTAGAGCAGATCGCCAACCAGAGTTCACACAGCTAGATATCGAAATGTCATTTATTGACCAAGAGGATATTTTGGCGGTTGCAGAAAAGATTGTTGCCAAGATTTGGAAGGAAGCAGTTGGCTACACAATTCCACTTCCAATGCAGCGCATGACGTATGCCGATGCAATGACTCGATATGGATCAGATAAGCCAGATCTTCGTTTTGGATATGAATTAACTGAACACACTGATTACTTTACACAAACAACTTTTAGGGTTTTTCAAGCACCGTATGTTGGAAGCGTTGTTATGCCTGGGGGAGCAGCCTCACCCAGGCGCGAATTAGATGCCTGGCAAGACTGGGCCAAAGCACGCGGTGCTAAGGGTCTTGCCTATATTTTGGTAAATGAAGATGGAACCCTTGGTGGACCAGTTGCTAAGAATCTTTCAGAGCAAGAATCTGCCGGAATTGCAGCAGCAGCGGGCGCAAAAGCAGGAGATGCAATTTTCTTTGCAGCAGGTGAGCGAAGTGCGTCACTGAGTTTGCTCGGAGCGGTTCGTTTAGAAATCGGGAAGCGTTGCAATTTGATCCCTGCAGATAAGTGGGAGTTCTTATGGGTAGTTGACGCACCAATGTTTGAGCCAACCGATAATGGTGGTTGGACAGCTGTGCACCATCCATTTACTGGACCTAAACCAGAGTTTGCAAAGACTTTCGCGAAAGATCCTGCATCAGCACTCGCTTATGCATACGACATTGTATTAAATGGAACTGAACTTGGCGGTGGATCAATTCGTATCCATGATCGTCAAATTCAAAAAGATGTATTCAGCGTTATTGGATTAAGTGATGAAGAAGCACAAAGCAAATTTGGTTTCTTACTAGAGGCCTTTAACTATGGACCACCACCACATGGAGGAATTGCTTTAGGTCTCGATCGTGTGTGTGCTTTGCTGACTGGTTCAGATTCAATCCGTGAAGTTATTGCTTTCCCTAAGACGGCAAGCGGTGGGGACCCATTAACAGGTGCTCCAACTCCGATTACTCCGGCGCAACGCAAGGAGAGCGGTATTGATGGCGCTCCTAAAGCAACGCCTCAGGTAGGCTAACAACATGGGTCCTGGTGGAATTGCAACAATAATCGCAAGTTGCGCGCTGATGGTTATCGCCATCGCAGTTGCTTACGTAATTATCCGAGTTGGTCGTCTGATTGATGAAGCGAAAGCTTCACTTAAGGTTCTTACCGATGAAACGGCACCGTTAATTGACGAGGTCCACACAACCGTTACTTTGGTCAACGGACCGCTAAAGAGCATCAATCGCATTACTAAGAACGCCGAAGACCTTTCTGACAAGGTCAATGAGGCAACAACTTCCTTTATCAATAAAAATGGCTCTGCAGTCAAAGTTGCTGGCGCATTGATTTCTGCTGCAGCGAAGAAGAAAACTCGCTCTAAGAAGAAGGCTGAGTGATCCGCTCAAGTGGAATCCGCCGAGATCCGTTCGCGCTGGCTGCGCTTCTTTGAATCAGATAACCGTCAAGGCTTAACCCACACTGTTGTCCCTTCAGCATCACTAATTGCTGATGACCCAAATCTTTTGCTTGTTAATGCAGGCATGGTTCCTTTTAAGCCCTATTTCCTCGGTGAAATCACTCCGCCCTATAAGCGAGCAACTTCAGTGCAAAAGTGTGTTCGCACATTAGATATAGATGAAGTTGGTAAAACAACTCGTCACGCCTCATTTTTTCAGATGTGTGGAAACTTTTCCTTTGGTGACTACTTCAAAGAAGGCGCGATTGCACTTGCGTGGGAGCTGCTGACTCGTTCCATTAAGGATGGTGGCTATGGTTTTCCAGAGGATCGCTTATGGGTAACCGTCTATTTGGATGATGATGAGGCTGCAGACATTTGGCATACCAAGATTGGTGTTCCTAAGGAGCGCATTCAACGTCGGGATATGGACGATAACTTTTGGTCAATGGGTGTTCCTGGGCCATGCGGTCCTTGTTCTGAGATTTATTACGACCGCGGTCCTGCATATGGCGCCGAGGGTGGACCGATTGCTGATGAAAATCGTTACATGGAAGTATGGAATTTGGTGTTCATGCAAAATGAGCGCGGAGTTGGGTCAGGCAAAAATGATTACCCAATCCTTGGCGAACTTCCAGCCAAGAGTATTGATACTGGTTTAGGCCTTGAGCGCATGGCTGCTCTGCTGCAGGGTGTTGAGAACATCTATGAAATAGATACAACGATGCAGATTTTGACAAAAGCATCACAACTCACGGGTGTTAAGTATGGTGCATCCGAGAAATCAGATATCTCACTTCGCATTATTGCTGACCACGCCAGAACTTCAGCCATGCTAATTGGTGATGGCGTTACGCCTGGAAATGAAGGCCGCGGTTATGTTTTGCGCCGCATGATGCGCCGCACGATTCGTAATATGCGCCTTTTGGGTTCAATGGATCCCATCATGTCCGAGCTCACTGTGGCAGCAATTGGTGCGATGGGTCCTCAGTATCCAGAGCTAGTTACAGATTCAAAGAGAATTCTTTCAGTCAGCGTTTCAGAGGAAGAAAGTTTCTTACAAACACTCAAGAGTGGAACACAGATATTTGATGTGGCAAGTGCTGCGCTAAAAAAGAGCAAGAGTTCAGTACTGCCTGGGGAAGATGCATTTAAGCTCCACGATACCTATGGATTCCCTTTTGACTTAACTCTTGAAATGGCGCGTGAAGAAGGCCTAGAGGTAGATGAAGATGGCTTCCGCCGTTTGATGAAGGAGCAAAAAGATCGCGCTAAAGCTGACTCAAAGGCAAAAAAGAGTGGTCATACAGATCTCTCTGTCTATCGCCAGGTGGCAGATAAGAATGGGAAGTCAGAGTTTGTCGGATATGCACACCTAACAAGTGAAGCAAAGGTAACTGCCGTTTTAGTTGATGGAAATTTAGTTGGCTCCGCGGGCGCTGATGAGGAAGTTGAGATTGTTCTAGATCGCACACCTTTCTATGCAGAAGGCGGTGGACAGCTCGCAGATGGCGGAACGATTACTTTGGCCAATGGTGCTGTCGTAGAAATTGATGATGTGCAGACCCCAGTTCCCGGTGTCTTTGTTCACCGTGGACGCGTTCTCTCCGGTTCACTGGAGAGTGGGTCACAAGGCCAAGCCGCAATTGATGTTGAACGCCGACATGCCATTTCTCGCGCACACACTGCAACACACATGGTGCACAAAGCTTTCCGCGAGCTGCTTGGCGAAACTGCAACACAAGCAGGTTCTGAGAACTCACCAGGAAGATTCCGTTTCGATTTCCCGGCAACAGGTGCCGTCCCGGCATCGGTTCTCAACGATGTTGAGTCCCGCGTAAACACATTGTTGCTAGATAACTTAGAGGTAAGTGCAGAAGTGATGTCGCAAGAGGCAGCTAAGAAGATTGGCGCAATGGCTCTCTTTGGCGAAAAGTATGGAGATCAAGTTCGGGTGGTAAGTGTTGGAGACTGGGCACGTGAGCTTTGCGGTGGAACACACGTTTCTCGCTCTGGCCAGCTGGGCGTCGTCAAACTTTTGAGTGAGTCATCAATTGGTGCTGGAGTTCGCCGGGTTGAAGCCCTCGTGGGTGTTGATGCATATAAGTTTTTAGCTCGCGAACACATCTTGCTCAACTCTTTAACAGAAATTCTCAAGGGTGCGCGAGTTGAAGAACTCCCTGAGCGCGTTAATGGATTGATTAACTCAATGAAAGAGATTGAAAAGGAGCTAAGTGTCATGCGCTCTGCTCAAGCTCTGGCGCAAGTAGGAGAAATCGCCAAGAGTGCAAAGGTTGTTAAGGGAATAACAGTCATTACATCTGTTTTAGGTGATGGCATTTCCGGTGATGATTTGCGAAAGATTGCGTTAGAACTGCGTTCGAAGGCTGCAAACAGTGTTGTTGCACTTATTAGTGTGAATGACTCAAAGCCTGTGTTAGTTGTTGCAGCCAGTGATGCTGCACGTGCGGCAGGTGTGAAAGCTGGAGCGCTGGTAAAGATTGGTTCAACAGTATTAGGTGGTGGCGGAGGCGGCAAAGATGACTTCGCTCAAGGCGGAGGAACAGATGCGGCGAAGTCAGTTGATGCATTAGCCGCAATTTCACAAGCACTCGTTGGATAATAACCCCATGCAAAGAGGTCGCCGAATCGCCTTTGATTATGGTGATGTCAGAATCGGTGTTGCAGTCTGTGATCCTGACGGAATATTGGCCACACCACTCACAACGTTAAAAGCCGTTGATAACAAACTTGAGTTGGAAATTTCACAAATCTTAGAAGAGTATGAACCTATTCATATTTATGTGGGCAAACCTTCACATATGGATGGGCGCGAGAGTGATTCGGCAGGTAAAGCTTCTACGTTTGCAAAAATATTGAGTGAATTAGCGACTTGTCCGGTCACGCTTATAGATGAGCGATTGAGTACGGTTACTGCCACGCGCAACATGCGCGATTCCGGCGTTAACAGCAAGGATGCACGCGCTTCGATTGATCAAGCAGCAGCGGTCGAAATTCTTAACTTTGCTCTGGAAATTGAAAAGAACAAAGGATGAAGATATTCAATAACCCCCTTATCCGTGTGGTTGCAGCATTTCTCTTTGTTGCAGTTCTTAGCCTCTCCATTCATACAGTTAGATCCAGTGTGTCGTCTGCACCGGACTTTCCAACAGCCAGTATTGGAGCTAATTCACCGGTCGTAGTCGTTGAAATTCCAGCCGGTGCTAGTGGATCAACGGTGGGGCAAATACTTTATGAAAACGAAGTAATTAAATCTGCTTTGGCATACTTTCGGGTAGCAGTTGCCGACCCCCGTTCTACCCAAGTTGCACCTGGTGCACATGAGTTAAATATTGGAATCTCTGCACGGCAAGCACTTGCTCAACTACTTGACCCTGCACGCATACCCAATTTGATTAAAGTTTTCGAAGGTGGCTGGAAGAGTGAAGTTATCGAATCGCTCATTAAGTATGGCTTCACAAGAAAAGATATTGATACTGCCTTTAAGAAAGTGATTTTGCCTGCGGGATTTTCAAATGCTGAAGGTTTACTTTTCCCGGCTCAATACTCATTCCCTGCCGGCACAACTGCGCTAGAGGCTGTGCAAGCCATGGTTGATCGCTTTTCAGATGAGGATATGGGCCAAAAACTCCTAGCTGCAAAAGGAAAATTTTCCCCAGCACAACTATTGATCATCGCATCACTGATTCAAGCCGAGGGGGGCACGGAGGATTTCGGTAAAGTTTCTAGAGTTATCAGAAATCGACTCAAAATTTCTATGCCTCTGCAATTAGATGCCACGGTTCACTATGTTAAAAAACTTCGTGGGGACATCTTCTTAAGTACAAATTCTACGCTAATAAGATCGCCCTATAACACATATAGAAATTATGGTCTTCCACCAACACCAATCGGAAATCCAGGAGCCGATGCAATAGCTGCGGCGCTAAAACCTGCCGACGGGGATTGGCTTTATTTCATTACAGTTGCTCCTGGGGACACTCGGTTCACTGCTTCTCATGATGAATTTCTTACATGGAAAGCTCTCTTTGTAAAAAACAGAAAGGCAGGCGCATTTAAGTGATAAAGGCTGCTGTCTTAGGATCGCCGATTTCCCATTCTCTTAGTCCACTGCTACATAACACTGCCTACTCACAACTGGGCATACAAGGCACTTATGAAGCAATCGAAGTAAATGCTGGAGGCCTGAGCAAATTCATGGATGGTCAGGATAATTCTTGGACAGGTTTCTCTTTAACTATGCCACTAAAAGAAGAGGCTATTGCGTATGCCGATTTAGTTGATGATTTAGCAAAACGAATCAATAGTGCAAATACTTTGTATAAAGACGGGGGATTATGGCGTGCGACCTCCACGGATGTAATCGGTTTTTTGCAGGCAATTAAATGCAACAAGATCGAAATCAAGGGTCACATCGTAATTCTTGGTGCTGGGGCAACAGCGCGTGCTGCAGCGGCAGCTTGCGATGGCTTTGCCACTCATATCACTGTAATTAATCGTTCTTTATCAAGAATTCAAGCCATGTCAGATGCAGTCATTGAATCTGAACTGAGTTTCCTTGGTTGGGACAATCTCGGTGTTCTTAGCGATGCTGATTTGGTAATTAGTACAGCGCCAGCCGGCGTCACGGATTCAATTGAACTTCCCCAGAAAACATCTGTGCCATTCTTTGAAGCACTCTATAAGCCTTGGCCAACACCTGCCTCAGCCCTGTGGGCTTCACGGGGTGGAACTGTTATTGATGGGTTAGATCTCTTAATTCATCAAGCTATAGCTCAAGTCGAGATTTTTACGGGAAAAGTTGTTGATAGTTCGGTCATGTATGCGCAACTGCGCAGCACGGGGTTAGCGGGTCTTAAGTAATCCACACGCTCGATTCACAGATCGTACAAAACTCTACGCTTCATAAGTGTTCTATCTCCTTCTGTCTCTTCCCATTTGTATAGCCGACTTATCAGAGCGCAAAATCCCTAACATTTATCTACAGTTATATACGTATTATGTTGGAGCGCTATTGGTTGTGAACGGAATTCCAGGTCCAGAATTCATAATTCTTGTGTGCTTAACTCTTGGAATTTTTTCATTTTTTGGAGTCGGGATGGGTGACTGCAAGTTGATTGCATTAATTGCATTGATGTTAAAGCTCTCAGATACTCAAGAATTTGAGCTTCTCTTAATAGCAATTCTTCTGGCTGCGCTCATTGAAATTCTGCTCAGATGGGGACTTTCCAAGGTATTTCCGCGAACCATTGCCATGGCCCCAGCGATATTTCTTGGAACAAGCCTTTATTTGGCAACGAGTGGGAGCTAACTTCTGCAAGAATAGGCACATGCGTTGGTTAACTGCAGGTGAATCACATGGTCAAGCACTCAGTGCCATCATTGAAGGAATCCCTGCCTCAGTGATAATCACAACAGCAGATATCGATCGCCACCTAGAGCGCAGACGCCTTGGTTATGGACGCGGAGCTCGACAAAATTTTGAAGCAGACAAAGTAACAATCCTTGGCGGAATCCGTTTAGGTCTTACACAAGGTGGTCCAATTGCAATCCAAGTTGGCAACTCAGAGTGGCCAAAATGGGAAAAGGTAATGTCTGCCGATCCTGTGCCAGAGGATGAGATCAAAGATTTAGCGCGCAATGCGCCGTTGACTAGACCACGTCCAGGTCATGCCGATCTAGTTGGAATGCAGAAATATGATTTTAATGATGCTCGCCCAATCCTGGAGCGAGCAAGTGCCCGTGAAACAGCCTCTCGAGTCGCACTAGGCGCGGTTGCCCGTAGTTTTCTTGAACAGAGCGTTGGAATAACTATTTTGTCTCATGTTTTATCTATTGGAAAAGTGCGTGTCGGCGATGACTACGAGCTACCCGATGCGAAAGATATGGCAAGAATTGATAAGGATCCTGTTCGTTGCGCTGATGAGGTAACAAGTGCCCTCATGATTAAAGAGATTGAAGCCGCTCACGCAGATGGTGACACTTTAGGTGGAGTAGTAGAAGTTTTAGCATTCAATATGCCACCAGGTTTGGGATCATATGTTCATTCCGATCGCAGACTTGATGCGCGTTTAGCAGGAGCGTTGATGGGGATTCAAGCCATTAAAGGTGTTGAAGTTGGAGATGGTTTTTTGACTGCAACAAGACGCGGCTCGGTTGCACATGATGAGATTGAAAAGAATAAGCAAGGAAAAATTGTGCGCCGAACTGATCGTGCTGGTGGAACTGAAGGTGGCATGTCTAATGGAGAAGTTCTACGCGTTCGAGCAGCGATGAAGCCCATCTCTACGGTTCCGAAAGCATTAGACACTATCGACGTTGCCACAGGAGAGAGTGCTAAGGCAATTAATCAGCGCTCTGATGTGTGTGCGGTTCCTGCAGCAGGTGTGGTTGCAGAAGCGATGGTTGCACTCGTTTTAGCCGAAGCAGTACTTGAAAAATTCGGTGGTGATTCAGTAACCGAAACACGCCGTAATTTCACTAGCTACATGCAGAACCTGAACTTCTCATAGAGATGCCTCGTCTCATATTGATTGGGCCTCCAGGTTGTGGTAAATCAACTGTGGGAGCAGCGCTAGCTAAAAAGCTCACCATTGATTTCATCGACACCGATGTGGCAATTGAAGAGTCGTATGGGCACAAGATTTCAGATATCTTTGTTGATAAAGGTGAAGAATTCTTTCGTGATTTAGAGTTTGACGTTCTTGGCCAGTCTTTGATGATAGAGAATTGTGTTCTGTCCCTTGGTGGGGGAGCACCGATTGCACAAAGAGCCCAGGAGTTGCTAAAAAGCGCAAACACCCCAATTTTCTTTTTAGAGGTTTCATTAGCTGTTGCCGCGCCAAGAGTGGGCTTTAACCGAGATCGACCACTATTGCTTGGCAACCCACGAGCACAGTGGCAATCACTTGCAGAGACACGTAGACCAATCTATGAATCTTTGGCTAGCTTTGTTATTAAAGTTGATGCCATGTCAGTTGAAGAAGTTGTTGACGCGATTGTTTCGAAATTATGATTCACACAATTCGAGTCAATGCAGAACACGAGTATGAAGTCGTCATTGGTTGCGATTGGCAATCTACTCTCAAGCAATCACTGGCTTCCTATACGCGAGTAGCCCTTGTTTATTCATCAGCTATGCGTGATCAAATTAAGGGATTTCAACCAGAGAACACAGAGATTCATTATTTTGAGGTCTCAGATGGTGAAGGTGCGAAGTCCTCTTCATCTCTGCAATCGTTATGGAACTGGTTAGGAGCTGCCGGATTCACCCGCTCAGATGCCGTTGTTGGGATTGGTGGTGGAACAATCACTGATTTGACAGGCTTTGCAGCGGCATCGTGGTTGCGTGGTATCGACTGGATTGCCGTTCCCACGACAGTTGCTGGAATGGTTGATGCGGCAATCGGTGGAAAGACTGGAATTAATAGTGATTATGGAAAGAATCTCATCGGTGCTTTTCATTCACCCCGCAAAGTCCTTATAGACACATCTTGGTTAAAGACTCTGAGTGATAGAGATTTTGCAGCAGGACTCGCTGAAGTTGTGAAGTGTGGCTTTATCGCGGATGCGCAGATTCTGGCTTTGCTTAAGGGCAAAAACCTGAGTGCCATACGAGTTGATGCGGCTTTGGTGCAAGATTTGATAACCCGATCTGTTGCAGTCAAGGCGCATGTTGTTGCAAGTGATTTCAAGGAGTCATTCGGACGTGAAATTCTAAATTATGGACACACATTAGGTCACGCAATTGAAATTCATAGCAAATACTCACTACGCCATGGTGAAGCAGTATCCATCGGTCTAGTCTTTGCTGCCCAATTAGCTGGGGTTAAGGGTTTGCTGGATTTAGAGAGCATTGCAGCTCATGAGCAGATTTTGAATGGAATTGGCTTACCGACTAAATATCCAAGTGAGTCTTGGCAACATCTTTATCCGTTGCTTGCTTTAGATAAGAAATCTCGCGGACACCAACTGCGATTTGTCGCCTTGAGTGGCATAGGTAAGACCTTGCGCATTGAGGATGCAAATGAAAGCGAACTCCGTATGGCATATGAGAGAATTAGCTCATGAAGATCATGGTAATCAATGGCCCAAATCTAGCCCGTCTAGATATACGTGACTCTTCAATTTACGGGGACCTCAACTACGCTGAACTCACATCTTTAATTGAGTCCACAGCAGCTTCTGCTGGAATGCAAGCCGATGTTCGACAGAGCAATGATGAGGCAACAATTATCGGTTGGTTACATGAGGCCGCTGATGCAAAGTTGCCAGTCATCATCAATCCAGCAGCGTTTACACATTATTCATATGCAATCCGTGATGCGGCAGAGCTCTTGAAAGCACCGCTCATTGAAGTGCATTTATCAAATCCAATGGCACGTGAAGAGTTTCGTCACACCTCAGTAATCTCTGGTGTGGCAACAGGGACAATCGCTGGTTTTGGTCCCAATTCCTATGTTTTAGCTATTAATGCCCTTAAATCCCTGCTTGGCTAAGTTGAAAAATCGCCCGGCAAATACGGGTATCCTTAACCCCTTGTCATTGACAATCAATGATCGTAAATATTCACCTACAGATATGAGTGGAGCTTGAACCGTGGCAACAACAGCTGATCTGAAAAACGGAATTACTCTAGAAATTGAATCCCAGCTTTGGACAGTTGTTGAGTTCCAGCATGTTAAGCCAGGTAAAGGCCCAGCTTTCGTTCGCACAAAGCTGAAGTCAGTTTTGACTGGGAAAGTTATTGATCGCACATTTAACTCTGGTGTGAAGATTGATATCGCAATTTTGGAAAAGCGCGACATGCAGTATTTGTATAAAGAGGGCGATGATTTCGTCTTTATGGATAGCAAGACGTATGACCAGATGACTATTCCTGCCGCTGTTGTGGGGGATATGTCTAACTACATGCTAGAAAACACAGATGCAGTAGTTGCAGTCAATGAAGGAAATCCTCTTTACATTGAATTAGCTGCATCAGTTCCCTTGCGTATTACATACACAGAACCAGGAATCCAAGGAGATCGCTCCTCTGGTGGAACTAAGCCTGCAACAGTTGAAACTGGAATTGAAATTCAGGTCCCACTCTTTATCAAGCAGGACGAGATTGTCATGGTTGATACACGTGATGGGTCATACCAAGGCCGCGCTAACTAGTGTCTGCTCGAAGTAAAGCTAGAAAGCAGGCTTTAGACCTGCTTTTCGAGGCGGATATTCGTGGCACCAACTCTTTAGAGACTCTCAATGCCAGAGACATTATTGAAGAGGGCCCTGATGCCAGACCAATCCGTGAATACACTCGCTCACTTGTAGTTGGCGTTAATGAGAACACACGAAAGATTGATGAACTCATTACGACCTATGCCCAAGGCTGGGATATGGATCGACTTCCCAACGTTGATCGCAATATCTTGCGTTTAGCTATCTATGAGATTTTGTGGGCTGCAGATATTCCAGATAGTGTGGCAATCGATGAAGCGTTGAGTCTGGCCAAGGAGCTATCCACCGATGATTCCTCTGGTTTTATCCATGGTGTTTTAGGCCGAATATCATCACTTAAAGAAAATCTATCCCTTTAGTTTCAAATAACAGGCTGTTCTGACTTAGATAAATCTGAAAATCGTCATCACTGCAACCAATTGTGGTGGTTAGAAAATCGATGTCGCTTTTGCGCAAAGACAAGATTTCGCCATTAAAGTCCTGGCGCTCTTTTATGATTCCAAAGAGAAATGAAAATAGGATCTTTTGGGTCAGGCTGTGGTTAGTGGATAGGTCTGAGAGCTCTCGGACTCTTCGCAAATCCATCACAATCTTGCGGGAAGTAGCTTGTGTGGGTGAGTGCCCAGTTAAGAGATATGACAGAGGGACTTCGTAGAAATGCGATAGCTCGGATGCTTTCTTCACACTCAAAGTTCTATCGCCACGCTCATATGAGCCAAGGGCGACTGCCCGTAATTTCTTGTGGCTTTTGCTTTCAACATCGGCCAAGGTCAGATTGCGGGAAAGGCGTATTGATCGAAGTCGCGCGGCTATTTCTTCCATTTCTATGTTCATGGGGACAGGCTAGAGATGTGATGCCACACGCATTTTTGGATATCCACAGAGGCCAGAAGTTGCTGATATAGTCGCCCACGCATCCTTTAACGACCCATCCTGCGAGGTGGGGAAGGAGATTTACATGAGCGTAGCCCTGTCCGCACAGGATATTTCACGTGCGTTGACCCGCATTTCCCATGAGATTTTAGAAAAGAACCATGGTTCATCTGACATCACGGTCTTAGGTATTCCAACTCGTGGGGCACATTTGGCTGCACGCATTGCAGCGATTATGAGCTCCATCGAGGGCAAAGAGATCGCTCATGGAACCTTAGATATCACTTTGTATAGAGATGATCTTCGTCTTCGCCCACCCCGCACAATCATGCCCACATCAATTCCACCTATAGGAATTCAGGGACGCGATGTCATCTTGATCGACGATGTGCTCTATTCAGGTCGCACAATTCGTGCAGCACTTGATGCACTTGGCGAAGTTGGACGCCCACGCACAGTGCAGTTAGCTGTTCTAGTTGATAGAGGACATCGCCAGCTCCCTATTCGAGCAGATTTTGTCGGCAAAAATCTTCCAACTTCAGAGAAGCAATCTGTGAGGGTGTCCCTGACTGAAATTGATAGTGTCGATGAAGTCGTTATCGAAGGAGAGGCAAACTGATGCGACACCTTCTCTCGATCAACGATCTCAGCGCAGCAGATGCAATTGGGATTCTCGACACGGCAACTGAATTGGCCCGCATTAATGATGGACAAGTAAAGAAGCTTCCAACTCTTCGTGGGCGCACGATAGTCAATCTATTTGCTGAGGATTCCACCCGCACACGAATCTCTTTTGAAGCTGCGGCCAAGCGCCTCTCAGCCGATGTAATTAACTTCAGCGCTAAGGGTTCGAGTGTGAGTAAAGGTGAATCTCTCAAAGACACTGCACAAACTTTGCAGGCCATGGGCGCAGACGCTGTAGTTATTCGCCACTCTGCATCCGGTGCTGCCCAGCGTTTAGCAGATCTTGAATGGATGTCAGGAAGTGTTATTAATGCCGGCGATGGCACACATGAACACCCAAGCCAAGCCCTCCTTGATGCTTTCACGATTCGCAAACATCTTGGCAAGGGAGCAAGTGATCTGAAGGGTCTGCGCATTGCAATAGTTGGAGATGTCTTGCACTCACGTGTTGCTCGTTCAAATGTGTTACTACTTTCAATGCTAGGCGCAGATGTTGTTCTCGTTGCTCCACCAACATTGCTTCCAGTTGGCGTGGAAAGTTGGCCCGCAACAATTTCATATGATTTTGATTCAGTCATTCCTACTGTCGATGCGATCATGATGCTGCGAGTGCAGCAGGAGAGAATGACTGATCTCTTCTTTCCTAACTCACGTGAATACTCACGCTACTTCGGGCTAAATTCAGAACGTATGTCAGCAATGGCAAAGCACGCAATTGTTATGCATCCAGGCCCTATGAACCGCGGGTTGGAAATTGCTGCAGATGTTGCAGATAGTGCTCGTTCGGTCATTGTTGAACAGGTAACTAATGGAGTAAATGTGCGAATGGCGATTTTGTATGTCTTACTTGCCGGTGGACCTCTAGAAGTAGGGAGCAATTAATGAGTGCTCAACGTTTCTTACTAAAAGGCGGCAACATTCTTGGTGGCAAGTCCGCAGATCTACTTATCGCTGATGGACAAATTTCGCAGATTTCAGCATCCATTTCCGATAAGGATGCAAATGTCATTGACCTTAAAGGAAGTATCGTTTTACCTGGACTTGTTGATCTACATACTCACCTGCGTGAACCAGGAAGAGAAGATAGTGAGACGGTTGCAAGTGCTAGTCGGGCTGGTGCAAAGGGTGGTTTCACCGCACTGTCAGCAATGGCCAACACCTCACCAGTTGCTGATACTGCAGGTGTTGTTGAACAGGTGTATCGCTTAGGACAAGAAGCAGGATTTGTTGATGTGTTTCCTATCGGAGCTGTGACACAAGGACTTCACGGTGAACAGCTCTCTGAAATCGGCGCTATGGCTGATTCAGTTGCCCGTGTTCGAGTATTTAGCGATGATGGTAATTGTGTTTTTGATCCTCTAGTGATGCGCAGAGCGTTGGAATACATCAAGAAATTTGATGGAGTTATCGCACAACACGCACAGGAGCCTCGCTTAACAGTCGGTTCTCAAATGAATGAGGGAATTGTTAGCTCGAAGCTGGGCTTAAAGGGTTGGCCAGCTATTGCTGAAGAAGCAATTATTGCAAGAGATGTTTTGCTAGCCGATCATGTGCAATCACGTTTGCACATCTGTCACGTCACAACAGCCGGGGGTGTTGAAATTATTCGCTGGGCTAAGGCTCGTGGAATTCAAGTTACGGCAGAAGTTACTCCTCACCATCTGTTGTTGACAGATGATTTGGCTAGTTCGTATGACCCTGTGTTTAAGGTTAATCCTCCACTTCGTACCAGCAAAGATGTGATGGCCCTTCGCGAAGCGCTAGCCGATGGCACCATAGATATCGTCGCAACCGATCATGCACCTCACACAAGTGAGACGAAAGATTGTGAATGGGCAGAAGCATCATTTGGAATGATCGGCTTAGAAACAGCTTTCTCAATCGTAAACAAAACTATGGTGGAGAGTGGTTTATTGGATTGGGCCGCAGTGGCAGATCGCATGTCAACGGCACCTGCACGTATCGGTCGCTATTCAAATCACGGACAAAACCTAACTGTTGGTTCTGCCGCACATATCACCGTGATTAATCCAACCAAGAGTTGGATTGTAGATCGGGATTTGGTTGCATCTAAGAGCCGTAACACTCCATATCATGGCTATGAATTGCCAGGTTTGGTTACTCACACATTCTTTGGTGGTCGTGCAACGATGATTGATTCAAAAGTTGTAGACAAGGCAGCGCCATAATGGCACAAGCTTTCCTTGTTCTAGATGACGGCAGAATCTTCGAAGGTCGCTCTTGGGGTGCTACTGGTCGCACATTTGGTGAAGCCGTATTTCAAACTGGCATGACTGGGTATCAGGAGACATTAACTGACCCTTCCTATCACAAGCAGGTTGTTGTTATGACTGCCCCGCACATCGGTAACACCGGCATGAACAAACAAGATAATGAATCTTTAAAAATTTGGGTTGCTGGATTCGTTGTTCGCAATCCCTCCTCATTGACTTCTAATTGGCGCTCTGAAAATGATTTAGAAGCAGAGTTGATCACGCAGAATGTTGTTGGAATTCAAGGCGTTGATACCCGTGCCATTACTCGCCATCTGCGAGATCGCGGCGCTATGCGAGTTGGCATCTTCTCTGGTTTAGAGCTAACTCGTGAAGAGATGGTTGTTGAAGTGCGCAAATCTCCTCAAATGGCAGGTGCCTATCTTGTGAAGGATGTTTCGACTCCTAAAACCTATGTAGTTCCAGCCATCGGCAAGAAAAAGTATGTTGTTGCCGCATTAGATTTAGGTATCAAAGCTGCAACGCCAAGAATGTTGGCCCAGCGCAGAGTAGAAGTGCATGTCATGCCTCACGATTCCTCTTTTGATGACATACAAGCTATCAACCCTGATGGCTTTTTCTTATCTAATGGTCCTGGCGATCCGGCAACCATGACAGAGACAATTGAACTCGTTCGAACTGTCCTAGCAGCCCATATCCCTATCTTTGGTATTTGTTTCGGACATCAGATTTTGGGTCGCGCCCTTGGTTTTGAAACATATAAGTTGCAGTTTGGTCACAGAGGAATTAATCAACCAGTCATTGATAAGAACACGCAGAAAGTTGAGATTACCGCTCATAACCATGGTTTTGCTTTGAAGGCACCTACTGATGCTCAGTTCACAACTGTGTATGGACCTGGGGAAGTTACGCATGTTTGTTTGAATGATGGTGTTGTTGAAGGTTTGCAATTGCTTGAGGGCGCAGCTTTTTCTGTTCAGTACCACCCTGAAGCTGCAGCCGGACCTCATGATGCTGCCTATCTCTTCGATCGCTTCATTGATTTGATGGGCAAGAAGGTGAAGGCCTAATGCCTCTGGATCCTTCGATTAAAAGTGTTTTAGTTATTGGTAGTGGACCCATTGTCATCGGCCAAGCATGTGAATTTGATTATTCCGGAACGCAGGCTTGTCGTGTGCTTCGAGCTGAAGGCATTCGAGTCATTTTGGTTAACTCAAATCCGGCAACAATCATGACCGACCCAGAGTTTGCAGATGCAACATATATCGAGCCGATCACTCCAGAGATTATCGAGCAGATTATTGCGCTGGAAAAGCCTGATGCGGTTCTTGCAACTTTAGGTGGTCAAACAGCTCTCAACGCTGCTATTGGTCTTTTCGAACGCGGAACATTAGCTAAGTATGGAGTCAAACTCATTGGCGCAGATGTTGATGCAATTCAACGTGGAGAGAACCGTGAATTATTTAGAGGCATTGTAGAAAAGGTTGGGGGAGAGTCAGCTAAATCCATTATCTGCCACACAATGGAAGAGATCTTTGCTGCAGTCATTCAATTAAACTATCCCGTTGTTGTGCGCCCATCTTTTACAATGGGAGGTCTTGGTTCAGGTATAGCTTTTAATGAAGAAGAGCTCGCACAGATTGCTGGAGCAGGTCTGCGCCATAGCCCAACATCTGAAGTTTTGCTCGAAGAATCAATTTTGGGATGGAAAGAGTATGAACTTGAAGTAATGCGCGATCACAAAGATAACGTGGTCATTGTTTGTACTATTGAAAATCTTGATCCGATGGGCGTTCATACGGGGGATTCCATCACCGTTGCACCAGCTATGACGTTGACAGATGTTGAATATCAAAAGCTGCGCGACTTATCAATCGACATTATCCGCGAAGTGGGCGTAGCCACGGGTGGCTGCAATATTCAATTTGCTGTAAATCCCATTAATGGTCGAATCATTGTTATTGAAATGAACCCTAGAGTTTCAAGATCGAGTGCTCTGGCTTCAAAAGCTACGGGTTTTCCTATCGCAAAAATTGCAACAAAGCTAGCCATCGGCTACACACTGGACGAGATTACGAATGACATCACTAAGACCACTCCTGCCTCCTTTGAGCCAACGCTTGATTATGTTGTTGTGAAAGTCCCGCGTTTTGCTTTCGAGAAATTCGCTGACGCTGATCCACGCTTAACAACGACTATGAAAAGTGTCGGCGAAGCTATGGCCATCGGTCGTTCATTCTCCGAGGCGTTAATGAAGGCGCTTCGTTCTCTAGAGCGTAAGGAAGCTATCTTTACTTGGCCACAGATAAGTGAGCAGGAGAAAGCTAATCTCTTGGTTTCAATGAAGATTCCTACGGAATATCGTTTGCAACAGGTGCAGAAGGCAATGTGGGCGGGCGCCTCAATCGATGATGTCTTTGCTGCCACCAAGATTGATCCTTGGTACTTGCGTCAGATTCAAATTATCAATGAGCAAGCACTTGCACTTACCCAGTTAGGCGAACTAACAGCGGAGAAGCTACGCGAGGCAAAGGGCAATGGTTTCTCTGACAATCAGATTGCTACTTTGCGTGGATTATCCGAAGAAGATGTTAGACGCGAGCGTCATCATTTAGGGATTCGCCCTGTCTATAAGACGGTGGACACGTGTGCAGCAGAGTTTGAAGCCTTTACTCCGTATCACTATTCCAGCTATGAAGAAGAGAGCGAAGTTAAGCCTCGCACGACACCTGCAGTAATCATTTTAGGTAGTGGGCCGAATCGCATTGGACAAGGCATCGAGTTCGATTACTCATGTGTTCATGCCTCATTTGTTTTACGTGAAGCCGGATATGAAACGATTATGGTCAATTGCAACCCTGAAACTGTTTCGACAGACTATGACACGAGCAATCGTCTCTACTTCGAACCCTTAACTTTAGAAGATGTGATTGAAGTTGTGCATGCCGAATCTCTGGCTGGACCAGTCCTTGGAGTTATCACGCAGTTAGGTGGACAAACACCGTTGGGACTAGCTGCAGGATTAAAGGCGGCTGGGATAACGATTCTAGGAACATCACCAGATGCAATCAACTTGGCTGAAGAACGCGGAGCATTTGGAAATATTCTTAAAGAGCAGGGTTTAACTGCGCCAGAGTTCGGTATGGCTGCTTCTCAACTAGAAGCGACCACAATTGCACAAAGAATTGGTTATCCAGTACTTGTTCGCCCCTCTTTTGTTCTAGGGGGTCGTGGAATGGAGATCGTCTACGACGATGCTGCCTTGGGTGGTTTCATCACAAGAGCTACAGATATAACGCCAGATCATCCTGTCCTAGTAGATCGATTCCTTGATAGCGCCATTGAGATAGATGTTGATGCCTTATTTGATGGGGAAGAGTTATTTTTAGGTGGCGTGATGGAGCACATTGAGGAGGCTGGAATTCACAGTGGCGATAGTGCATGTGTTCTGCCATCAATGACTGTTACAGCAAAGCAACTCGTGGAAATTCGTCAGGCAACTGAGAAGATTGCACGTGGCGTTGACGTACGTGGTTTGATCAATATTCAGTTCGCTATCGCGGATAAAACGTTGTATGTACTAGAAGCGAATCCACGTGCCTCACGAACAGTTCCTTTTGTTTCCAAAGCAACTGGAGTCGCTTTGGCTAAAGCGGCAGCACGTATTTCAGTGGGTTCAACCATCGCCGAGCTTCGCGCAGAAAAACTTCTCCCAGCATTAGGTGATGGAATTGCAAAAGGAATTTCAGTTAAGGAAGCGGTACTTCCATGGAACCGGTTCCGCAGAAGCGATGGTCGTGGTGTTGATGCTGTGCTCGGCCCAGAGATGCGCTCTACGGGAGAAGTAATGGGCATTTCTCCAACTTTTGGTGAGAGTTATGCCAAGAGTCAGATCGCAGCTTTTGGGCCTCTTCCAAAGTCAGGGACTGTTTTCATCTCTCTGGCTGATAAAGATAAGGATTCAGGCATTGATGCAGCGCTAGGTTTGCAAGAATGCGGATTTAGAATCCTAGCCACGGAGGGAACTGCAGCCTTTTTAAATACTCATGGCGTAACGTGCGTGACTGTGCGAAAGAACTCCGAGGGGACAGGACCGATGGGCGAGCGAACCATTGTCGAAATCATCAACTCGGGAGATATTGATCTTGTGATTAACACACCTGTCGGGCGTGGAACTAGACAAGATGGTTGGGCGATTCGTACCGCCTCAGTGCAGCGCTCGATTCCAATTATCACCACTACGGCTGGCTTTAGCGCAGCAGTGGAAGGCATTCGATTCTTACAAAGCAATAACCTGTCCATCAAATCTCTGCAAAAGTGGTTGGGTTGAAATGGCTGGCATAAACAAAAACGCTGCGCAGATTCGCGCAAATGTTGTTAGCAATAAGCGAGTAGGTCAATACCATCAACTCATTATCAATATTGGGGATTTAGCTCAGTCATGTAGGCCAGGAAATTTTGTGGCAATTAGTGTTGGTGGTGAGAATTCGCGGATGATTCTGCGCAGAGCGTTCGCAATATCTAGAGTTTCAGTCAATTCAATCTCTGGTGGAACGATGGAGTTAATTGTTGCCCCACATGGCCAGGGGAGTAAGTGGTTGTGTTCACAAGGTGAGGGTGCAATATTAGATATGGTTGTTCCACTTGGAACGGCCTTTGGCATTCCTACCGAACCTGTTCAAGTTCTATTAGTTGGTGGCGGCTATGGCTCAGCACCGCTATTTGGTTTAGCCGAGGTTCTAAACGCCAAGGGATGTCGCGTTGATATGTTGCTTGGCGCAAGTACTGCCTCAAAGATTTATGCGCCAATGGAGGGTAAGCGTGCCGTCAACTCACTGCGTATTTATACCGAAGATGGTTCTATGGGTCAGAGTGGTCGTGTAACAGAACCAATTGCTGGCCTTATTCAAGATCTCAATATTGCAGTTATTTACTCCTGTGGTCCTATGGCAATGCTCTCGGCTATCGATGAGATTACCCGCGGTACTGATGTAGTCCACCAATGCGCAGTAGAAGAGTCAATGGCCTGCGGCATTGGAATATGTATGACATGTGTTTTACCGGTCGCTGATAAAGATGGAAATATCGCGATGCTTCGCTCATGTGTTGATGGGCCGGTAATGGATGGATCTTTTGTGCAGTGGGACAAAGTTGGTAAAGCTCTATGACGGCTTTAGATTTCTCAACGGTTCTAGGAAACGCTTGGTTTCCAGCACCAATTTTTACTGCAAGTGGTTGCGCTAGTTCAGGGCGTGAGTTATCACAGTTTTTTGACATCAGCACCATGGGTGGAGTTGTAACAAAGTCAGTCATGCTTAAGGCTCGAAATGGGCGAGCTACTCCGCGCATGGCTGAAACTCCGAGTGGAATGCTCAATTCAATTGGATTACAAGGTCCAGGTATTGATGCCTTCTTAGCAAAAGATGTTCCCTTTCTTGTTGAACAAAAGGCACGAATTATTATCTCCATTGCAGGTGAAACAGTTGAAGAGTATTCAACTTTAGCCCGTAAGCTGCGTTCGGTTTCAGGCATTAGCGCCATTGAAGTCAATATCTCTTGTCCTAATGTCGAGAACAGGGGATTGGTCTTTGCGTGTGATCCTGAGGCGTCGAGACGTGTTATTGATGGAGTCCGCAGAACTATTGGCGGAGAGCTACCGATAATTGCGAAGCTATCACCTGATGTAACCGATCTTGTATCCATTGCTCGCGGAGTTGTTGATGCTGGCGCTGATGGATTGGCGTTAATCAACACAGTTTTAGGAATGGTTATAAATCTAGAGACCATGCGTCCCCATCTTGGTGGCAAAACTGGCGGTCTATCAGGCCCAGCTATTAAGCCAATTGCCGTCAGAGCGGTTTACCAAGTTCACGCAGAGATGCCACAAGTTCCTATTCTTGGCATGGGTGGAGTTTCAAGCGGACGCGATGCTCTTGAAATGATCGCCGCTGGCGCTAGTGGAGTCTCAATTGGA
>Ga0209617_10000091_pt1 | contig 33655 bp, 30 predicted proteins | sample LakEriepJuly2011_2_FD_187459 | JGI IMG/M metagenome (GOLD analysis project Ga0209617, IMG submission 187459) | Freshwater microbial communities from dead zone in Lake Erie, Canada - CCB epilimnion July 2011 (SPAdes) (version 2) | ecosystem: Environmental > Aquatic > Freshwater > Lentic >...
ATGAACTCCTCGAGGAAGCACCGCTCATCATCGACGACTGCCCGAGCGAGGAATTGCTCGAGGAGATGGGCCTCGATCCCGACCTCGATGACCTGTGCGGGCTCTATTCGGGCATCCCGCTCACGGAGCGGCATCACGACGCCAGCGGTGAGCTGCCCGAGACGATCCACGTGTTCCGGCGCGGCATCATTGATGAGGCCGGCGGCTGGGATCCGTGCACCGATGACGATGGCCACACGGTGGGCGGCGACGACGAAGTCATGCGGCAGATCCGCATCACGGTCCTGCACGAGATCGGCCACCATTTCGGCCTCTCGGAGGAGCAGCTGTCGGCCTTGGGATACGAGTGACCCGGCCGGCTGCGAACCGTGCGGGGCCGCCTTCGGGCCGATCACTCCGCCTTCGCGGCCAGATCGAGGAACAGGATCCGGCGGCAGCTCGGGCAGCAGGTGATCGTGTCGTTGTTGCCCATGAGCGCAGCGTAGGAGCGCGGCGGCAGCTCGACGTTGCACACGCCGCAGGTGTACTCGCGGTGGCGCGCGCTGAGTTCGATGACCTCGGACATCGCCTCGCCCTCGTGCTCGTCGGCGACGGCGTTGAAGAGCGCAAGTTCCTTGGCTGGCACCTGCACTGCGGCTTCCTCGCGCTCACGGCGCAGTTCCGCCAGGCGGTCCGCGATGTCGGCCTTGCGCTGGTCGTGCTCGGCCTTGGCGGCATCGCGGCGCCGCATGCGCTCGTCCCGATGGGTCGTGGCATCGTTGATGCGCGCCTGCTGGGCATCGGCCTTGGTCATGAACTCCAGGGCCTGGCTGTCGAGCTCGTCGCGCTTCTCCTGCAGCGTTCCCATCTCAGCGAGGATCGCGTCGTACTGGGCCTTCTTCGAGGTCGCGTTCAGTTCCACGCGCAGCGCTTCGATGCGGGTCTTGAAACTGCCGCTCTCGGCTTCGAGGTTCTTGGCGCTCGCCAGCAGCTGGCGGTGGATCGACTCGGCCTCGGCGAGCTTCGCATTCGCTGCCGTCACCTCGCGCTCGCGCGCGGCCAGGGCATCCACCGCACCGTCCAGGCGGGTGCTGAGGGCTCGGACCTGGCTGTCGACACGCTGGAGGTTGCGCAGGGCTGCAATGACGCTCATGATCGCGCAAGCGTACCTGAATGCCGCATCCACGAACGCATGCAGGTGCAGCGGATTGTCATCACGCCAGGAGCAGCCACGCGGCAGGGGCCGTCAGGAGCAGGCTGTCGGCCACGTCGTGGACGCCGCCCATGCCCGGCAGCAGGCGACCGCTGTCCTTGACTCGGGCTTCGCGCTTGAGCAGCGACTCGGTCAGGTCGCCGATCGGACCGAGGACGCCGAAGATGGCTCCGGTGATCGCCCCGCGTACGGGATCGATCGGCGTGGTCACCCACGCGCACTCGCCTGACCACCATGCGAAGAGTGCGCCGATGCCCGCGCCCATCACCAGCCCGCCGACGAAGCCCTCGCGCGTCTTGCCCGGGCTCAGCCATGGAATCAGCCTCGTTCGACCGATCGCCATGCCGGTGAAGTAGGCACCGATGTCGGTTGACTTCACGGTGAGGATCGCGCCGGCCAGCACGGCGGGGCCCTGCGCACGGTCGAGAGCGATCCAGAACGCCCACGGCAGCCCCGCGTAGGCCCACGACAGCAGGACGCCGGCGACGGTCGACGATGCCCCCGCGGCGGATCGGCGTTGCATGAGGGCAAAGGCCATCAGCGTGATGAGCGCGACCGGAACGGCGAGCACGGCGCCCGCAGCCTTGGTCGGGATGGTGGCGCCGCTGCCCAGGAACCACATCGAGCCGGCGCCGAGCATCGCGGCGAGCATGCAGGGCCACTCGTGCACGGCCGATCCAGCGCGGGAGAGCATTCCGGCGATCTCGCGCGCCAGGAGCGGAGCCACGATGAGCGCGCACATCGCCAGCAGCACCATGCCGCGCGGGGCGAAGGGCGCCTGCTCTCCATCGCCGGCACCCACCATGGTGGTCGATGCCGTCTCGTCGAGCCAGACCAGCCCGATGAGCATCAGGATCAGCAGGGGGCCCGTGATGAGTCGCTGCCAGAGCATGGGCGGATGCTAGTCAGTCCGCACGATGGCTCGGCACGTTCGCACGAGTGATCCGTCGCGGCGAGGTCGTGAGGCCGCGGCGGAGGCCGACGCCGTCATCCGCACGCCGATCGGATCACGGTAAGCGTCTTGTCGAGTCCGGTCCGTGCGACCACCATCGGGTCCTGCTTCCAGCACTCCTCGTTGTAGAGCTCCAGCGAGACGCAGCCGGTGTAGCCGATGCGCTTGAGATCCCTGAGGATCTCGTGCAAGGGCAGCACACCGTCGCCGGGGTAGACCCGGTGGCGATCCTCGAGCGCCTCGCGCCCCGGTACGGCTGGGGCATCGTTGAACTGGAAGATCGCGATGAAATCGCCGCGCAGATGCTGCAGCCCGCCGAACGGTGTGCCGCCGATGAACATGTGGAACGTGTCAGGGATCACCTTGGCTTGCGGGTGGCCCGAGTCGATCGCGATCTGGGCGGCCTGGCCGAGCGTGCGCGCACCGGGCAGGAACTTGACGAAGACCATCGCCGGCACGAGCTGGTAGTCACGGATGCCGATCTCGAGGAGATCGCGGTAGCGCGCGGCGGCCCACGCTGGATCGAATCGCTCGCGCGGGCGCTCTGGCTGAGGGATCACCTGGATGTGCTGGGCACCGATCGCGCTGGCCATCCGCATGCGGTCCCGTGATGCCGGCAGCTGGGCATCCCACGCGTCCTGGGTTTCCGGGATCGCATTCCACAGGCCGATCACGCTCGGCACGCGAAGGCCACGGTCACGCAGCAGCTTGCCGAGGTCCTTGAGATTGCCCCCTGATCGTTCGTGATCGGCCAGTTCCGACTCCCAGGGCTCGATCGCGTCATATCCGGTCTCGGCGGCGATGCGGATCTTCTCGAGCAGGGGAACGGGGCGGATCGTGGCCGTATCAAGGCAGATGGGCCAAGGTGTCCCGGCGTGACGGCTCGGTGGGGTTGCTGCCGGAGCGGCCAGGCGCGCGCCCGTCTCGATCGAAGCGGCGGTGCCCGACGTCGTGACCGCGGCGGCGAGGGCCGCGGTGCCAGCGAGGAAGGCGCGACGGTCGACCGATGGCGGAGTCGGGTGCATGAGGCAGAGCGTAGCCGCCGACTGGCGCGATCGGCGATGCGCTGCGACACTTCCAGCATGGTGCACCAGCACGATCCCCAACCCCGGACCATGGAGCCGACGGGAACGGATCATGCCGGCGGCACGACCGGTGATGCTGCGTCGTCTGCCCCTGCGGCGCCCCTGAATGCGGGCGCGCAGCCAGGCAGCCTCGGACGCGCGTCGACCATCCTTGCGGTGGTGGTCGCGGCGCTGGGTTACTTCGTCGACATCTTCGATCTCCTGCTCTTCGCCATGGTCCGCAAGGACTCGTTGCGCGAAGTGCTTGGGTCGCGTCTCGAAGGGCTCGATGTTGCCGCGCAGGATGTCCTGCTGCGCGACTGGGGCGTATGGCTCGACAACACGCTGCAGACGTCGGGGCTCCTCGTCGGGGGCGTGCTGTGGGGCGTGCTCGGCGATCGCCGAGGGCGGCTGTCGGTGCTCTTCGGCAGCATTCTCCTCTACAGCGTGGCGAACGTGCTCAACGGGTTCATCGCCGACGTCGATCCCAACGGCGCGATGGGCGCTCTGCACTGGATCGGGTGCGGGTCGGCGATCCGTCAGTACGAGGTGCTGCGCGTTGTGGCCGGCATCGGCCTGGCCGGCGAGCTTGGCGCGGGCATCACGCTGGTGGCCGAGCTTGTGACGCCGGATCGACGCGGCATAGCCACCACGATCGTGGCTGCGGTCGGGATCTGCGGTGCGATCGCGGGCTACTTCGTGACGCAGGCGTTCACATGGCGCGCGTCGTTCCTCATCGGTGGGGGGCTCGGGCTTGCCTTGCTGCTGCTTCGTTTCGGCGTCGTCGAGAGTGGAATGTTCAGTGCCGTGCAGCGTGCGCATCGGCCCGGGCGCGGCGCGTTCTGGCGCCTGCTGTGGCCACGCGAGCGGCTGGTCCGTTACCTCAGCGTGGTCCTGATCGCGCTCCCGATCTGGTATGTGGTCGGCGTCTGCGTGAAGTACAGCGACGTGATCACGCGATCGATGGGCATCGTCGAGGCCGAGCGTCCTGCTCCCGGCCGGGCGATCATGTGGTGCTACGTGGGCCTTGCCGTTGGCGATGTCGCGAGCGGTCTTGCCAGCCAGTGGTGGCGCTCGCGCCGAGCTTCGGTCGCGGCGTTCCTGGGCATCACCGCAATCGCGCTCGTGGGGTACTTCACGCTTGGCCGCATGCAACCCTCGCTCGGCACCACCTATGCGCTCATCGCCCTCCTCGGCTTCGGCACCGGCTACTGGGCCGTCTTCGTGACGACTGCGGCCGAGCACTTCGGCACGGACCTTCGTGCCACGGCGGCCACGACGGCGCCGAACCTCGTGCGTTGGTCGGCCGCCGGCAGCGGGGCGCTCTGGCTCGCCTTCGAGCGTTGGATCGGCATCGATGATCCGTCCGCGCCATGGCAGGCGGCCGCGCTGACTGGTGCGGTCGTCATGGCTCTCGCGGCCATCGGCTGGTTCGGGCTGCGCGAGACCTACGGCACCAGCCTCGACTGGACCGAGCGCTGAACCCACAGGTGCGGGAGCCGCTACATTCCGGTCGCATGTCCCCCGATGGGCCGAGCGCCGCAGGCACCACTGTCATCGCCCTTGAGGGCGAGCTCGATGATGTCCGCGTGCGCGATGTCTGGGAGGACGTGGTCGGACGCGCTCGGGCTGCTGGGACGGGTTCGGTCGTCATCGATGCCACCAAGTTGCAGAACATCGGCGGCACGGGCTTGCTGCTCCTCGCCGAGATCCGCCGCACGGTGGTCTGGGCAGGCGGCAAGATCGAGATGCGCGGGCTCACCCCCGACCAAGCCTCGCTCGTGGAGCGTGCGGTGGGTCACAAGCCGCCGGTCCCACGCGAGGCGGACTCGCACTTCGTCAACGATGTCGGCGAGACGGCGCTCAAGGCGCTCGATGAGCTCGCCGACACGGTTCGATTCATCGGCGCGGCCGCAACCGACCTGGTGCACGCGATCCGCCATCCGGGGTCGCTGCGCTGGCGCGATCTCCTGCGGGTGATGGGCCAGTCCGGCATCGACTCGATGCCGGTGACCTGCATGCTGAGCGGCATCGTGGGCTTCATCATCGCGTACCAGATGATGCCCGCGCTCGATCGCTACGGCGCCGCGGACCAGACGCCCACGATCATGGGCTTTGCGATCATCCGCGAGCTCGGTCCCCTGATCACCGCCATCATCCTCGCCGGCCGCTCCGGCAGTGCCTTCGCCGCCGAGATCGGCACGATGAAGGTCACCGAGGAAGTGAACGCGCTGACGACGATGGGGCTCAATCCCGAGCGGTTCCTGGTCACGCCGCGGGTCTTGGCGGTGGCGATCACCACGCCGCTGCTCTCGGTGTTCGCTTCGTTCGCGGGCGTGATCGGCGGCTGGCTGCCGATGGTCGCACGCGACATGAGCCTGGAGCTCTATCTGCAGACCGTGCGCAACTCGATCGACCAGGTCGACTTCCTGCAGGGTGTCTTCAAGGCGTTCGTCTTCGCAATCGTCATCGGCGGCATCGGATGCCGCTCCGGGCTGAAGACACAGGTCGGTCCCGGTGCGGTGGGCGCCAGCACCACCCGTGCAGTCGTCGCCGGCATCGTTGCGATCATCGTGCTCGACGGCGTGCTCGTGGCCCTCTTCCACGCGCTGGGGATCTGAACCATGCTGTCCACCGCCACGTCAACCGAGACCGTGATCGAAGCCAAGGACCTTGCGGTCGGCTACGGCGGTCACGCGGTGCTGACGGGGATCAACTTCACCGTGCAGTCGGGCGAGGTCTTCGTGATCGGCGGGGGTTCCGGTTGCGGCAAGAGCACGCTGATGAAGGCGATGATCACGCTGCTGCCGCCCGTCTCGGGCACGCTGCGCATCGCCGGGCATGACCTGGTCACGGGCGGTGATGCGGCCGTCGACCACGTGCGCCGATCGATCGGCGTCATGTACCAGGGGGGTGCGCTCTTCGGGGGCCTGACGGTGCTCGAGAACGTGCGCCTGGCCATGGAGGAGCAGGGGCTCTTTACGTGGACCGAGATGAATTCGCTCGCGCTCTCGCTGCTGGCGATGGTCGATCTCGACGAGCACTGCAACAAGATGCCCAGCGCCCTGTCGGGCGGCATGCAGAAGCGCGCTGCGGTGGCGCGCGCGATGGCCATGAGTCCGCAGATCGTCTTCCTCGATGAACCCAGCGCGGGCCTCGATCCCATCAGCAGCGCCGGGTTCGACCAGATGGTCGTGCGGCTGGCGCGCTCGACGGGGCGCACGTTCGTGGTCGTGACCCACGAGCTGCCAAGCATCTTCACCATCGCCGACCGGATGGTCGTGCTCGGTGGGGCCCGGAAGACCCAGTTGGCGATCGGCTCGCCGAAGGAACTGCTCGAGTCTGGCCCGCCGGACGTGCGACGGTTCCTCGCGCGCCAGCCAGAAGACGAGACATCCCAAGGAGCAGCATCATGAGCAGCAACAAGCACGCCTACAAGGCAGGACTCTTCGTGCTCGCGGGCCTGGTGGCGATCGTCGCCGGCACGTTGGTCACGACCAGCCGAGCCCTGTTCCAGACCACCGTCCCCATCAAGTCGTACTTCACGCGCGCCGTCACTGGCGTGGCGCGCGGCACGCCGGTGCGCTACCTGGGCGTGACCATCGGCAAGGTGACCGATGTCGGCTTTCCGACGGGGCGCTTCGTCTATGACGACGGCGCCGCCAACGCCGGCGAGTTCAACCGCAACGTCATCGTGAGCATGGACATCTTCGTGCCAGAGGGCCAGATGATCGACGAGGTCCGCCGCGAGTTCGCCTTCGGCCGCAACCACGGCCTCTGCGCGCGCGTGGCGACGGCTGGCCTGACCGGCCTGCCGTACATCGAGCTCCTGCACGAACCCGACCAGTCGCTGCTCTCGATGCCGCCCGAAGACATGATGAAGGACGACGTCGTCGCCATCGCCAGCACTGCCAGCAAGTTCGATGAGATGGTCGACTCGATCCAGGCCGCCGTCGCCAAGATCAGCCGCATCGACTTCGCCGGCCTGGGCGTGCGCATCGGCGAGCTGGTCGACACGGCCGACACGGCGATCAAGACCGACCTCCACCGCACGCTGACGAGCATCTCGGAAACCAGCGACGAGGTCCGCGCATTCCTGCAGAGCGGTGAGTTCAAGACGACCGTGAAGGAGCTGCCTGAGACGGTCGCCAGCTTCCGCAAGGCGGCCGACGACATCCGCATGCTGGTGCGCCGCCTCGATGGCGTCGTGTCGCGCGGCGAGCCGCGCGTCGGCATGCTGATGGAGGAGCTGACTGCCGCTGCGCGGAGCTTCGAGCGACTGGCGAATCAGCTCGAGCGCGACGCGGGATCCACGCTCTTCGCGCCCCCGGAACCCGCCAGCGCCCCGTCGAACTCCTCCAGGAGCACCAAGCCATGACCAATGCCATGTCCCGCGTCCAGTGCATCTTCACCTCCGGCGCCATCGCACGTGTTGCGGCGTCCATGCTCGTCCTCGGCGCGTCCGCCGCAGGCGGATGTTCACTGATCGCCTCGCGCCCGGGTTCGACGCAATGGACCATCGACGCCGTCGCATCGGTTCCATCATCCGAGGGTGCTCCCGTGCTGACGCAGCTCGGCGTCGCCCGGCCTCGCATGGCCGCGCCGTGGAATTCCGACACGCTGGTCTATCACCACGCAAACGGTGAGGCCCGTGCGGATATCTACAACGGCTGGGTCATGCCCATCGACCAGATCCTGCAGTCGCAGATGGTCGACGTGCTGGCACAGGCCAAGGCTGCGCAGTCGGTGACGACGGCTGGCCTCTTTGGCACGGACCAGTTCGTGCTCATCAGCAGCGTGCGGAGCTTCGGGGCCTTCTACGACGAGGGCGCGGCGGGGGTCGCGCGCGTGAAGCTGCAGGTCCTGCTGCTGCAGCGCACCAACGAGGATCCGAGGATGCTGATGGATCGCCTCTACGAACACGAGGTGCCCGTCGCCTCCGACGACGCCGCAGGCGTGGTCAAGGGGCTCTCCGATGCCTATGGCCAGTGCCTCCGCGATCTGGTCCGCGACCTTCGCGCCGTTCAGGCCGAGGCAATCGCCAAGCCCTGAGCACTGCATGACCCATTCCACCCTGCACGCGCTCCTGGGTGAGTCGATCGACTACGCGGGGCTCTACCCGCCGGCGTCGCTCGACGAGCCCACGGCCGTCTCCATGCATGCGCGCCTGCTTGGCGGCGGCGCTGCGTGGATCGGCGGGCGTCTGGTGTGGCCGGCTGCGCGGCTTGCGGCGCTGGGCACGCTTGCCACGGGGCGCGCTCCGACGGCCGAACCGCCGCGCACCGAGGGCGCCTGGGCGATCTCCGCGGTCACCCCGCCGGTCGCGCAATGGGATGATTTCACGGCCGCGCTTGCCGCGGTCGAAGCCTTCAACGATCGCCATGCCTCGCCCGGCGAGGCCGCGATGCGGGTGGATTGCCTCGAGGTGAAGGCATCGAACGCGGACGAGATCGAGCGCGCGACCGAGATCCTGCCAGAGTGCTTCACGTACTGGGAACTCCCGGTCGATCGCGATGTACGGGGCTTGCTCATCGCGATCGCCGACGAAGGGTTCGGTGCGAAGATCCGCACTGGTGGCACGGTCGCGGCGGCGCATCCGACCATCGAGCACGTCGCAGCCTTCATCGAAGCCTGCGCTCGCGGCCGCGTTCCGTTCAAGGCGACCGCCGGACTGCATCGGGCGCTCCGCCATGCCGTGCCGGCCATCGGATGCACGCAGCATGGCTTCATGAACGTGATCGTGGGCTCGTGCATGATGCATGCGGGCGCGATCGATCGCGGAGGCCTTGAGCGGCTCCTTGCCGACGAGCGGCGCGACGCCTTCACCGTCGATGCGCAGGGCATCTCGTGGGATGGCCTGCGCATCACGCCGGCGCAGGCCAGTGCCGGGCGCGCCCAGCTCATGCACAGCTTCGGCTCGTGCAGCTACGACGAACCGCTGGAGGATCTCCTGGCCATGGGGCTGGTGAGCAAGGAGGAGTGCGCATGAACGCTTCAGGAGCATCGTGGGTGCCAGGGGCCCGGGCGGCGGGTGGCGAAGGCAAGAGCGAGGGCTTCGGCCTGGCGAACCTTCCGATGGGTGCGTGGAGCGGCGAGGGCCGCGGCGCGCGCCTGGGCGCACGCATCGGCGACAGCATCCTCGACCTGCACCGTTGCGTGGAGTCGGGCGTGCTGGCGCGACTGGACCGTCGGATCCAGGATGCGCTCGCCAAGCCGGTGCTCAACGACTATCTCGGCCTGGGTTCGACCGCGTGGGCGCAGGCGCGCGCTGAGCTCCAACGGCTGCTCGGCGAAACGTGCGGTGAGCTCCGCGATGCAGCGGTCGCCAAGGATGCCTTGCTTCCGGCGTGGGGCATCACGATGCGCCTGCCGTGCGACATCGGCGACTACACGGACTTCTACGCGTCGATCCACCACGCGACCAACGTCGGCTCGATGTTCCGGCCCACGAACCCGCTCATGCCCAATTGGAAGCACCTGCCGGTGGGCTACCACGGCCGCGCGAGCACGGTGGTCGCAAGCGGTGCTGCGGTGCGTCGCCCCATGGGCCAGACCGTGCAGGCTGACGACGGTCCGCCGTCCCTCACGGCATGCCGCCTGCTGGACTACGAGCTCGAGCTGGGTGCCGTCGTCGGCGGGCAGGCCAATGAGATCGGCCAGCGCGTCGGAGTGGCCGAGGCCGCGCGGCGCATCTTCGGCCACGTGCTCCTGAACGACTGGAGCGCCCGCGACCTGCAGAAGTGGGAGTACCAGCCGCTGGGGCCCTTCACCGCCAAGAACTTCATCACCTCGATCAGCCCGTGGATCGTCACCTCCGAAGCGCTCGCCCCGTACCGCGTGCCGATGCCGGCTCGCGGGGAGGGCGACCCGCAGCCGCTGGAGTACCTGCGATGGGACGACGACTTCCTGCTCGATGTCCGGCTCGAGGTCGCGATCTCCAGCGCCCCAATGCGCGAACGCGGCGTGCCAGCGATGGTCGTCAGCCGCAGCCGTGGCACTGACCTGTGGTGGAGCATGAACCAGATGCTCGCGCACCACACCGTGAGCGGCTGCCGCATGCGGCCCGGTGATCTCCTGGGCAGCGGCACGATCAGCGGTGCAGGCGAGGACGAACGCGGCTGCCTGCTCGAACTCACCTGGCGCGGCACCAAGCCGATCACGCTGCCGGACGGCACGGAGCGCAAGTTCCTGCAGGACGGCGACGAGGTGATCCTGCGCGGCTGGGCCGTGCGTGATGGCCTGCCGAAGCTCAGCTTCGGTGAGTGCCGTGGGATCGTGCTTCCCGTTGCGTGAGGTGCGTGATCGCCTCGCGCGAACGCCCGCAGCCGTGCGCCCGGGTGAATCTCCGCGTCAGCGCTTCGAGCCGGCCACGCGCGCAGCGCGCGCGACGGTGTTCACGGCCTGCCAGTCGACCTTGATTTCGCTGCCCTTGGCGATGCCCAAGCGGGCGAACTCGCCCGCGGCGAGTTCGATCGCGTACCGCGACTTGGCGCCGCTGGGGTAGCGGGGAAGCCTGACTTCGTAGGCGCCGCGCGACTCATCGGCGCGCTGCGGCGGTTCGGTCTTCATCGTGTGCACGGCGGTCACGATCCCTTGCTCGTTCACGTACGCGATGTCGATCGGGACCAGGCAATCGACCATCCAGAAGCCGAGCTCGCGCGAGTAGGGCATGACGAACAGCATGCCCCGGTGGCGGCGAACCCGGTCACGGCCTGAGAGTCCCTTGGTGATGGCCGCGTCGGTGGCTGCAAGCTCAAGGTCGAACGGTTCCGCACCAAGCGTGAGCCGCACGACCGGCAGCCCGGCATCGCTGAGGTTCGGGATCTGCTGGGGCAGGGGGTCGTCGTCTGCGGGCTTCGCCGAGGCGGCCGGCGTCACGGCGGGCGGTGCGTCACCTGAAGCAGGTGTCGGCTGGGCTGCCGGCGGCACCATCGTGCCCAGTCCCATGACAGCAATCGCTGCGATCAGTGGCGCGTTCATGACCATCAGTCCCAGGTGTTCGCGGCACCCGAACGGGCCGGTGCACGGCGGGTGGACTTGGCCTTGGCGGCGGGCTTCGCAACCTTGGCTTCGACCGCTGGTTTGGCCGCCTTGGCAGCGCGCACCTTGCTGCTCGCGGTCATCGCGCCGTCCTCCCAGGAAGCCGGGTAGAGCGGCTCGTCCAGTTCGACGGCGGCGCGCGTCGCCATCAGCGGGCGGAAGGTGTCGCACATCACCGCGAGCTCGTTGGTGTGGGTCAGGCCGATCGTGGCCTCGACGGTGCCCGGGTGCGGGCCGTGCGGAATGCCCTGCGGGTGCAGCGTGAGCGAACCGCTCTCGATGCCGCGGCGGGCCTTGTAGTTGCCCTCGACGTAGTACAGCACCTCGTCGGAGTCGAGGTTCGAGTGGTTGTAGGGGACCACGATCGCCTGCGGGTGGAAGTCCAGCGGCCGCGGGCAGAACGAGCAGATCACGAAGTTGTGCGCCTCGAAGGTCTGGTGCGTCGGCGGCGGCATGTGGTGCTTGCCGACGATCGGGCTGAAGTCATCGATGTTGAAGGCGTACGGATACACGCAGCCATCCCAGCCCACCACGTCGAGCGGGTGGTACTCGTAGGTGTAGCTGTGCACCCAGCCGCGGCTCTTGATGCGAACCTCGAAGTCGCCGCGCTCGTCGAAGGTCATCGGCAGCTGCGGCAGACGCAGGTCGCGCTCGCAATAGGGCGCGTGCTCCAGGAACTGCGCGCTCTTCTTGCTCAAGTAGCGCGGCGGCGGCAGGATCAGGCTGCCGTTCACGGCTTCCATGAAGATGAACTTGTTCGCGGGTTCATCGGCCTTGGGCTTCTCGAAGACCAGTCGGTAGATCGTGCCCTTCGGGATGACGAGGTAGTCCTTCGGGCCGAAGGGGATCGCGCCGAACATGGTGAACAGCGTGCCGCGGCCATGGTGCACGAAGAGGCAGTCGTCGAAGACGCTCTTGTAGTGGTAGTCCATCCCGTCCGCGGGCACGCACACGCCCATCTCGACGTCAGCGTTGCCGTAGAGGACGACGCGCCCGGTGATCGGATCGCCTTGCGGCAGCATCGGGCTGCTGCGCGTGTGGCGCATGCGCATCACGTTCTGTTCGACGTACTCCGGCTGCGCGTCGTAGAGGGGTTCCCAGCCGCAGACCTGCGTCGGCGCGTTGATGTGGTAGAGCGTGCTGGTCGGGCCGGTGAAGCCCTCGGTCCCGAAGACTTCCTCGCTGTACAGGCGGCCGTTGGGGGCGCGGAACTGGATGTGGCGCTTGCCGGGCAGCTTGCCCATCGTGGTGTAGTAAGCCATGGGATTCCTCTGGGGCCCAAGTGTAGCCGTGGGCGTGCGGTTGGCCGTAGCCTCGACACCCACATGGCAGCGCGCGCCGAACCTTGCATCCTCGCCGAACGCGCAGCGTGGCTGGTCATCGGCAAGCCTGCCGGCTGGCACTCGGTCGACCAGGCCGATGGCGGCTCGCGCACCATCGAATCCTGGTTGCGCGCAGCATTGCCAGCGCAGGGTTCGTTGGTCGGCGCGGGACTCGTGCACCGGCTCGATGAGGGCACCAGCGGTTGCCTCGTCGCTGCACGGTCGGAACAGGCGCTCGCGGAACTCCGATCGGCATTCTCCGCAGAGCCATCGGAGCATGCCGTCGAGAAGCGCTATCGCGCTTGGGTCACCGCAGGCGCTCGTGATCGCGGCCAATTCGCGCTGCACTTCACAGGCCGCCACCGTGGATCAGCGAAGGTCACCGTCAGCGAGAACGGCGAGCCATCGACGCGAGGCATCTGCAGGTGGTCCGTGCTCGCGCGCGGGCTGATCCATGACCTGGTCGAGGTCGAGCTCATCGGTCCCGGGCGCCGTCACCAGATCCGTGCCGGCTTCGCGTGGCTTGGATTCCCGCTGGCGAGCGACGCGACCTATCGCGGCAGTGCACGCGACGGATTCGACCAGGCTGCCCTCCATGCGAACGCCGTCGTCATCGACGGCGAGGCGGTCGTGGATCCGGATCCGCGCTTCGACGCCTGACGCGCGCCGCAGGGATCACAGGTTGCCGCGGCGCTCCTGCTCGATCTCAAGCGCCTCGAAGAGCGCCTTGAAGTTGCCCTTGCCGAAGCTCTGCGAGCCGCGACGGCAGATGATCTCGAAGAAGAGGGTGGGCCGGTCCTGCAGCGGCTTGGTGAAGAGCTGCAGCAGGTAGCCCTCGTCGTCGGCGTCGACCAGGATGCCCAGGTCCTTGACCTTCTGGTGGTCTTCCTTCACGACCTCGTGCCCGTGCTGGCGCAGCATGGTGTCGACGCGGCTCCAGACGCTCTCGTAGTAGGCATCCGGCAGGGCGAGGAAGTCAACGCCTCGGCGGCGGAGTTCCGCCACGCTGTGCAGTTCATCGTCGGTGCGCAGCGCCAGGTGCTGCACGCCGGCGGCCATGCCGTGCCACTCGAGGTACTCCTGGATCTGGCTCTTCTTCTTGCCGGCCGCGGGCTCGTTGATCGGCATCTTGATCAGGTGGTTGCCGCTGGCCATCACCTTGCTCATGAGGGCCGAGTACTCCGTCGAAATGTCCTTCTCGTCGAAGTGCTTGAACATCCTGAAGCCCATGACGTCCTCGTACCACTTGACCCAGTGGTTCATCTTGCCGAGCTCGACGTTGCCCACGCAGTGGTCGACGAACTTGAGGCCGCAGGGATTGGCCTTGTTCCAGGCGTTCAGGCTGAAGGTGCCCATGGGGCGGAAGCCCGGGGCGAAGGTTCCACCCTGCTTGACGTTGGGCAGCGCGTAGGCGCCGGTGCGGCTCACGAAGCTGTGGATCGCGCGGCCGTAGGTCTTGATGCCGGCCATGGTGACGCTGCCGTGGGCGTCGCTCACCGTGCGGGGCTCATAGGCGCTCTCGCCACCGTTTCGTCGGGCCTGCTCCCAGGCGCGCTCGGCGTCGAGCACGGTCAGCGCCACGTCCTTCACGCCGTCGCCGTACGTGCGGCACTCTTCGGCAACCGGGTGGTCGCTCGTCAGGGCCGTCTCGAGGATGAAGCGGATGTTGCCCTGGGTGAGCAGGTACTGGGCGGTGGTGCGGCTGCCGGTGGTCAGGTCCGAGACCTGCTCGACCTGGAAGCCGAAGGCGCTGGCGTAGAAGAAGGCGGCCTGCTTGGCATTGCCGACGTAGAACCGGACATGGTCAACGTCGACCAGCATCAAGGGGTCAGTCGACGAGAGGCTGTCGGCGGTCGGGGCGGTGGAGAGGCTGCTCATGGAATGAGTATAGGACGGTGAGGGGCTGGATGGGATCCGGCCGGCTCCACGGACCAGGCGCCCTTGGCAACGATCGTGGGGCATAAAGCCATGCGCTGCCGCGTCTTCGGTCAAGGACTGGCTGCGACCGGCTTGCGGCCTGGTCAGCGAAGCGGCTGAAGTCGAAGCGGCCCTCGACCAATTCAAGATCCATGATTGGGGTCGACGGAATTGCGACCAATCCGATCAGCGGCGACATGCAAAGTTCAACAGAACATAATCAAGACAGTCCGAAAAGCAGCAAAAAAGTCGTCAAGTCAGTTGCGACGCACTTGCTTGACGAAACTTTCGTACTACCTTCCCCCCGCTCAACGGAGCCCTTCCGGGTGTCGTTGCGTGGGTCCGGCTTTCCGAATCCGTTTCATGACAACGCCGCGTGATGTGTGCGGCGATGGTTGGGTCACTCGGCCGTGCGCGCGGTGCGCTCGGCCCGCATCGACTTGTTTCTGCATCCAAGGAGTTAGACAATGCAAGATGTGAACCTTCGGGGAATGATCGGTCGGCTCGCGGCGTGTTCCGCGGCGCTGGCGATCGCGGGGCTGAGCACTTCAGCCATGGCTCAGACCGGCGGATCAGGCGGCATGGGCGCCAAGCAGTGGACCGGGACCGGCTCCAACGGCCACTGGTATGCGCTGGTCCAGAACGGCAAGGCCTGGGACATCGCGCGCAAGTACGCCAGCGACAACGGGGCTCACCTCGTCGCCATCAACAGCGCCGAAGAGCAGGCCTGGATCGTGGCCAACATCCTCTCGCGCGTGAGCCCCGAATCCAAGGTGTGGATCGGCGCCCGGGCACCCAACGGTTCCTGCACGAATCCCGATGCGTACTACTGGGTCACCGGCGAAGCCTTCGGCTATCGCGCCTTCATCACGGGTGAACCGAGCAACGCCGGCGAGTGCGCCCTGGCCATGCGCCGCACCTCGGTGGCCGCGAACAACGGCCGTTGGGAGTCGCTGGCCCTGACGGCCATCAACAAGTCGATCATCGAATGGGAAGCCGACTGCAACGAGGACGGCTTCGTCGACTACGGCCAGATCGCCATGGGCTACCTGACCGACAACAACCAGAACTACATCCCGGACTGCTGCGAACTCGGGGTCGACTGCTGCCCGGATGGCCGCCTGCCTGATCAGGACGGCTGCGGCGGCAGCACCGTCTTCGGGGACTGCAACGGCAACGGCCGTTGCGACAGCACCGAAGTGGACTGCAACAACAACGGCAAGCCCGATGACTGCGACATTTTGTGCGGCGTGGCGTCGGACTGCAACACCAACGGCATCCCCGACTCCTGCGACATCGCAGGTCCGAGCGAGGACTGCAACCGCAACGGCATCCCCGACGAGTGCGAATGCTGCGACAGCGAGCCCGATGGCGTGCTCGATGAGTGCGAGCCGGATCCGCTCGTGGTGCTCGAGGAAGAGCAGGGCGAAGGTTGCGCCGGCGACTTCATCTACTACAAGGTGAAGGTCATCAACCCGCCGTTCCGCCTGGTCGCCGGTCAGTTCAACGTCGAGTACGACACCTCGCTGTTGCAGCTGGTTGACGTGATGCCCGGCATGAACGACAACCCGGGCACCTCGAACGACTACACGTTCGGCATCCCCTTCGAGCTGCACGACCCGGCTGCGGGCGACCTGCTCTGGTACTCGGCGCTGCCTCCGGGCTCGGCCGGCGTGTTCCCCGACTCGATCGTGGCCCGCCTGCAGTTCCGTGCCATCGGCAACAACTGCCCGCTTGACCCGAAGGCCAAGGGCGTCGAAGTGCGTTGGCAGACCGGGACGCGTTGCACGCTCACCGGCATCGCCACCAGCGGCGGCACGCTCAACGTGAACGTCCCGTCGCAGAACCCCGGCCACGTCGTCATCGACGGCCAGGCGCCGACGTTCGTGACCCCTCCGGTCGAGCGCATCGAGGTCCAGGCCGACGCGGGCATTCCCTGCCAGGCCCAGATCACCATGCCCTACCTGCCGGTGGCGACGGACAACTGTGGCAACGTGACCATCACCCCGGTGCGTTCCGACGGCAAGCCCCTGACCGACCCCTTCAACTGCGGCACCACCTTCATCGGCTGGAACGCGATTGACGAGTGCGGCAACAAGGCGACCCGTACGACCGAAGTCGTGGTGCAGCCCTGGAACGTCGTCCTGGTCGAACTCGCCTGGGACCGCTCCAAGCGCGACGCGCAGGGCGCGTGCGAGGACGTGAACTTCGGCGGCAGCATCACGCGCTGCATCGAGTTCACGTTCAGCACGGGCACGGGCCCCAATGGCCAGTGCTACTCGACCGAGAAGGAGTTCACCTTCGTCAACGGCGTCGCCGTGGGCCAGGTGCTCGTTCCCGGCGCCGCCGGCATGTGGACGCAGGCCTCGGCCGATGATGACCTGCATTCGCTGGTCACCACGACCACGGTCACCGACATCGGTCGGGAGTACTACGTGACATTCTCCGGCAACGATGCCATGCTGCTCGGCGACTTCAACGATGACAACTGCATCGATGCCGCCGACTACGCCATCTGGACCAGCCGCTTCAACCTCCAGGTGCCGGTCAACACCGGTTGCTCGTACGTGCCGGCGCCGAGCCTCGGCTACCACCCCGACATCAGCGGCAACGGCATCGTTGACCAGGCTGATGCGGACCGCCTGCTCTGCAACGCCGCCACCTGTGGCGACACGCTGCAGGGCAACTGCGGTGGTGGCGGTCTGGCGTGGGGCAGCGGCCCCGTGATGGCGCTCGACGTGGCCACGATGAGCGCGCTCATCGGTGCCGACGCCAGCTCGGCCGACGTCAACGGCGATGGCATCATCGACGCCGTCGACATGGGGCTGGTGGCCCCCGCGGTCGAAGCGACCCCGGTGACGAAGCGTCGCAAGTGACCTGATGCCTTGGAACGACCGGGCGCCCTCGGCCCGGACCAGTGACCCGACAGGGCCGGATCCGCAAGGATCCGGCCCTTCTTCTTGGGCGGCCTCGTCTGGATTCGATCAGTACCGAAGCACGCTCGAGACGGCCAGTTCGCCCAGCGCGGCGCGTCCACCGAGGCCCTCGAGCTCGATGAGGACCGATGCGCCGACCACGTGCCCGCCGCAGGCCTGGACCAGGTCGGTGGCCGCCCTCAGCGTGCCGCCCGTGGCGAGCAGGTCATCGGCGAGCAGCACGCGCATCCCGTGGCTGATCGCATCCTCGTGCATCTGCAATTCGTCGTGCCCGTACTCAAGGGCGTACCGCACCGAGCGCTTGCGCCACGGCAGCTTGCCGGGCTTGCGCACGGGCACGAAGCCCGCATTGAGGCTCTGGGCGATCGCCGTCCCGAAGATGAATCCGCGACTTTCGGGACCGATCACCACATCCACACGCACGTTGCGGAAGGGGTTCGCCATCAGTTCGATGGCCAGCGCCAGCCCGGCAGCATCCCGAAGCACCGGAGTGATGTCCTTGAACATGATGCCGGGCTTGGGGAAGTCTGGCACGTCGCGCACGAGCTGGCGGATGCGGTCTGGCATCCGCGTGTTCTAGCAGGGGCGCGTGGGGTTCGCCTATCCTCATGGCATGTCGAGCAAGCCGACGCCGCCAGCCACGCGCCTTGAGACGGTCGAACCCGTCGGCAAGCGCGTGCTCATCCGCAAGGACGAGGACAAGAAGATCACCAAGGTCGGGATCCACCTGCCGGACAAGATGGAGATCCCCACGCTCACCGGTCGGGTGGTGGCGGTCAGCGCACAGGTCGAGCGCGACGAGGACTACCCCATCAAGCGCTACGACCGCGTGCTCTTCAACCCGCGTCACGGCATTCCGGTCGACTTCGAGGGCGACAACCGGCTCTTCGTGATCCCCGTCGATGACATCGTGGCCGTCTTCCGCCGGGAAGGCGCCTGAGCGGTGACGGGCTCCGTCAGGGCGGTCCGGCCAGCAACGACGGGGCGGGACATCGTCGTGCGCGTGCCCGGCAGCAAGAGCCTGACCAATCGTTGGCTCATGCTTGCGGCGCTGGCCGAGGGATCGAGCGTCCTGCATGGTGCGCTGGCTTCTGATGACACCACGTCGTTCGCAGAGGCCGTGTCGCGCTGCGGTGTTCGTGCCACGTGGTCCGGGCCCGACGAGCTCACGGTGGTGGGATGCGGCGGGCGCCCGCGCGGCGGCAGCAGCGTGAACCTGGGCGACGGGGGAACCCCGACCCGGTTCATGGCCGCCTTCGCCGCGCTTGCCGATCGACCGATCGTGATCGATGGCAGCGCGCGCATGCGCGAGCGCCCCCTGGCCGAGGGGATCGCCATGCTGGCTGCGTTGGGAACTCCGATCCACTGGATGGAGGCTGCGGGTCGATTGCCCGTCGCCGTGGGTGGCTCACTACCCACGGGCAGCGCGCTCGCGGTGGGCTCCACCAGCAGCAGCCAGTTCATCAGCGCGGTCATGCTGATCGCGCCCTGGCTCGAGCGGGGGCTGGAGTTGGTCTTCACCGAGCCGCCCACGAGCGCGTCGTACCTCGAACTATCGATCGGCGTGCTCGCGCGTGCGGGAGTGCCGGTCAACGTCGAGCGCGCGGCCGGTGGGGGGCTTGCAGCCGTGACCATCGAACCGATGCTCGTTCGCGGCTGTGACATCACGGTCGAGCCCGATGCCAGCAGCGCGGTGTACCCGCTGGCTGCTGCTGCGCTGGTTCCGGGCATGCGCGCCACGGTGCCCGGCCTCCCGCGGACCACCGCGCAGCCTGATCGCGGGGCGATCGATGCCTTGGTGGCGATGGGTGCGCTCGAACGGACCATCGATGGGTTGACGTCGATCGAGCATGGCGAGGCACTGCGAGGGATCTCGGTTGATGCATCGCTGTGGCCCGATGGCGCGCTCGCGATTGCCGCAGTTGCCGCGGCTGCCTCTGGCACGACGACCATCACGGGCCTGCACACCCTGCGCGTGAAGGAAAGCGATCGCATCGCGGCCATGGCCGCGGAGCTCCGCGCCATCGGGTGCACGGTCTCGGCGAGCGGTGATGCGCTGGTCATCGATCCATCGACCCGTCACGAGCGTCCGGTCATGCTGCATGCGCACCGTGACCACCGCGTGGCCATGAGCCTGGCGACCCTTGGGCTCATCCGGCCGGGCATCTCGATCGACGACCCGTCGTGCGTGACCAAGAGCTGGCCGGGATTCTGGGAGTCCCTCGCGCAGTTCGAGGGCGTGTAAGGTGGCGTGATTCCCATGAAGGCGTACTGGACCTTTGCCCGTCAGCTGCTGGCCACTCCATGGACCTTGGCCGGTGCCGTGGCGTGTGCGGTCGTGAGCGGCCTGGGCATTGCTGCCGGGCTCGGTGCGGCGCTTCCCGTGCTTGACCTCATGCTGGGCGAGGATGCCAAGGGCCTGGCCGGCATCGCGCGCGACCACAACGCGACCGGTGCATGGCTGCAGGTGCCTGACTGGTTCCTCGCGCGGCTGCCGGAATCGACCGACGCGAGCCTTGGGGTGGTTCTGCTGGGCTTGGCTGCGCTCACGGTGATCGGTGCTGCCGCGAACTTCCTGCACCAGTACCTCACGCTGACGATGGTCACCCGCATCGTGGCGGAGGCGCGCCAGCGCGCCTTCGATGCTGCGATCCGACTGCCGCTGGCCCAGGTCGTGGCTCAGGGGCCGAGCGATTTCACCACCCGCATCCTGCGCGACTGCAGCGAGCTTCATGGCGGGCTCGTGGCGCTGACGAACCGTTCACTGGCGCACGTCACCAAGGGCCTGTCGGCTGTGGCCGTCGCGATCTGGTTCGACTGGCGCATCGTGCTCGCGGCGATCGTTGCCGGGCCGCCGCTGGCGTACACGCTGCGGCGCCTTGGCAAGCGCATCAATCGTGGCATGCGTGGCACGCTCGAGGCGCAGCAGCGTCTGTTGCTGGTGACCAATGAAGCCATGCAGGGGCTTCGTTCGGTGAAGGCCGCCACGGCCGAGCCGGACATGGCGCGACGGTTCGCGAGTGCGAACGAGGGCGTCCTGCGCAACGAACTCAAGCTCCGCAAGGCGCGCAGCCTGGCGAGCCCGCTCATGGAGCTCCTGGCTGTGTTCGTCGTGCTCGCGCTCGTCTTCATCGCAGGGCGTGAACTGCTGGCTGGCCGCATGCAGCTGGATCGTTTCCTGATGTCGCTGGGCAGCCTTGCCGTGGCCGCAGGGAGCTTCCGTCCGCTCACGGCATTCGTCAGCGACATCCAGTCCGCCGAGGCACCCGCGCAGCGGATCCGCGAGGTGCTTGATGCCGCGGCCGAGCCCGGCTCTGACGGTGGTCGCGAGGTCGCGCGTCTTGCGCGAGCCATCGATCTGGTCGGTGTGGACTTCACCTATCCGGGTGCCGAGCGCGCCACGCTGCGTGGCATCGACCTCACCATTCCTGTTGGCGCCCACGTCGCGATCGTCGGCCCCAATGGCTGCGGCAAGTCCACGCTGCTCTCGCTGATCCCTCGGCTGCTCGTTCCCTCGATGGGCCGTGTGCTCGTGGATGGCATCGACCTCGATGGAGCATCGCTGCGGTCGTGGCGGTCGCAGGTCGGCGTGGTCTCGCAGGAGGCTGTGCTCGTGCAAGGCACCATCGCTGAGAACATCGCGCTCGGTTGCGAGGGTGCGACCCGTGAATCGATCGTCGTGGCCGCGCAGCGAGCGCATGCCGATGCCTTCATCCGTTCGCTGCCGCAGGGCTACGACACGGCCGTGGCCGAACAGGGCATGAGCCTTTCAGGCGGGCAGCGGCAACGCATCGCCATCGCGCGAGCGGCGCTGCGTGATCCGTCGGTGCTGCTGATGGATGAAGCCACGAGCCAGGTCGATGCCGACAGCGAGCGGCAGATCAACGAGGCCATCCGCGAGTTCGGGCAAGGCCGCACGGTGATCACGGTGGCGCATCGGTTGAGCACGGTGCTCGCTGCGGATTGGATCGTGGTCATGGACCAGGGGCGCGTGATCGATCGAGGCACGCACGCCGAGCTCATCGAGCGTTGCGGCGTCTACCGCGCGATCGCATCGAGCCAGCTCACGCCAGCCACGGCGTAAGCGCGGCGAACGATTTCAATCCATCACGTTGAGTGGGCAAGCGCTGTCGCGTCTGGCGCCGACCCTGCGCGTCACGGCTCGATCGGTCCGCTCCAGCCACCGCGCAGGGCGCCGGGAGCGACGGGATCGACGGTGGCAGGTTCGATGGTTGCCGCACTGCCTGCCCCCGCATTGGTTGCCTCAGGAACCGTGACCGGGGGTTTCGTGCTCGTTGCGGTCGTGCCGTTGTTCACCGCGGGTGCGGTGACCTGCGTCGTCGCGGCCGGTTCGGTGCCGCTGGTCGTGGCGGGTTCGGTCACGACCACGGGCGTCACCGGGACGGCGGTCGGCTGCGGCTGCGGTGCATCGCGCAGGGCAACGACCAGCGCGTAGACGAGTGCCGTCGTCGACAGCGCGGTGGTCACGACGAGCCAGAGCTGCAGGCGCCGTTCAAGGCGATCGCTCTGGATCGTGCGGCGGCGCGTGGCTTCGGCGAGCGACTCGATGCTCCGGGCGTGCCGCTCGCTGGTGGCGCTGAAGGCGCCGAGCGCGGTGCGTGCCTCGCCGAGGATCTCTGCCACGCGGGAACTCGTCTCGCTGTGCAGGTCGAGTTGCTGCTGAACCAAGCCGAGCACCTGCGTCTGGCGGTCGGAACCCTCGCCGAGTTCCTTGAGGCCGCGCGTCAGCGCTGCATCGCGGTCCTTCGCTCGCTGGGCCTGGTCGATGAGCGTGTCCACCATGCGCGCCTGCTGGCGGGCCATCTCGGGGAGCGAGGCCAAGGTGCCATCGAGTTGGCGGATGAGCTCGCCCAAGCGCCGGTTCACGTCTGCTTGCGAGGCCAGTTGCGACTCGAACTGCTGCATCACCTCGGCTGGCTTGATCGGCTCGGCTTGGCGGATCTCGATGGCTTGGGCATCGGGGGTGCGTGCTTCCGCCGGACGGGCTGCCGCGTCGCCGAGGAAGAGGCTGGTGATCGCGCTGCGCAGTGGCATCGTGGGCCGTACTGTATCGCTCCGATGCGTCTGGCCGTGGGCGGAATCCTCCTTCTCATGCTGGCTGCCTGCGGCGAGGTCGATCGCCAAGGCTGCCGGGGGGCGGCCAGTCTGAGCCCGGCGATCACGGCGACCCTGGTCGCGCTCGGGGCTGGGGACGACATCGTGGGTCGTACACCGTGGTGCGTGGTCGAGGCACCGGTAGTGGGGTCGCTGCTGGACCTTGATGCCGAGGCCTTGGTCGCGGCGCACCCGTGCGTCATCCTGGTCCAGCCTCCGGCGCAGGGTGTGGACGGCGGGTTGCACGCACTGGCTGCACGGCTGGGTGCACAGGTCCACGCGTGGCCGCTGGCGACGCTCACGGAGGTGCGCACGATGGTTCGCGAACTGCCCGCCGCGATGGCACCCGATGATGCGCGGCTGGCCGTGCGCGCGACGGAACTGCTGGCGGCACTCGATCGTGCATGCGCGCCCTTGGCATGGGACCCGTCGCGCAAGGTGCTCGTGGTCCAGTCGGGCGATGGTCGCTTGGCGTTCGGTCCATCGACGTACGTCGGGGAGTTCCTCCGCGCGTGCGGCGTTCCCAACGCGCTGCCTGATGGTGCGTGGCAGACCTTGGGCGTGGAGGACGTCGTGGCCCTCGATCCATCGATCATGGTCCTGATTGGTTCCGCCCCATCGCCGTGGAGCGATGAGGTGGCCCGTCGCACGGGCGCCGTGATCGTGACCGTCGATGACGACTCGCTCCTGGTGCCATCCGGCACGCTGGGCGTGGCCCTGGAGCGTGTGCGTGCTGCACTCGTTGGGCTGGAGGCGGCGCCATGACGATGCATTCTGCAGAGAACGGGGCAGCGCGTGGATCCGTGCCTGGTACCGGTCCGACTTCGTCGGTTCGTCGGCTGGGTCGCCCATGGAGGGCATGGTCGATCGTGGCCATGGCGTTGGTTGCCGCAGCCATCCTTCGCTTCGTGCTCGGTGCGCGCGGGTGGTCCTGGCCGAGTGCTGACATCGTCGACTTGCGTCTGGGCGCGCTGGCGAGCGCGGCCGTCGCCGGCGCGAGCCTTGGACTTGCGGGGGTGCTCCTGCAGGCCTTGCTCCGCAACCCGCTCGCTTCGCCCTTCGTGCTGGGGCTGTCCTCGGGTGCCGGGCTGGGCGTGTCGATTGCCGCGCTGGGGGCGAGCTGGGGTGCAGCGTGGATGGTTGCCGATGGGGGCATGATCGCCGCAAGCGTCGGTTCCGCGCTCGCGCTCATCATCGTCGTGGCGGCTGGACGTCGTCACGGAGCGATCGATCCGGTCACGCTGCTCCTGGCCGGCGTGGTCGTGGCGAGCGTCGCAGGAGCGATGACCGTGCTGGTTCAGTACCTGATGCCGCCCTCGTCGCGCGGCGACCTGATGGCCTGGGCGATGGGGCGGATCCCTGAGTTGCCGGCGCGCGCGCCGCTTGCGGCAGGTGGAGTGCTGCTTGCCGCGATCGGCGCATGGTCGATCATGCGTGCACGTTGGCTCGATGCCGCGTGCACGGCCGATGACGAAGCGGCGAGTCTTGGCGTCGACCTGCCGGGATTGCGGTGGCGGCTGGTGATCCTGAGTGGTGCGTTGGCCGGTGCAAGCGTGGTGCTCTGCGGGCCGATCGCCTTCGTTGGCTTCGTCGCGCCGCATGTTGCACGGCTGCTGCTGGGTGCCGGTCATCGTGGCCTCGTGATCGCTGCGCCGATCCTGGGTGCTGCGCTGCTCATCGGCGCCGATGCGTTGCGGCTGGCCATGCCGCTTCCGGGGGCGGGCAAGTTGCCAGTAGCGGTCGTGACGGCGATCCTTGGCGGGCCGATCTTCCTGTGGGTGCTGCGTCGCCAGGGGGGGCGTGGCGCATGAGCCTTGCGATCGAGTCGATGTGCGTCTGTCATGGTTCGCGCGCCGCCGTGCGCGAGGTGACCGTGCAGGCATCAGCGGGATCGATCGTTGCCGTGATCGGTCGCAACGGCAGTGGCAAGAGTTCGCTCGTGCGGGCCGTGGCCGGTGTGCATGGCGGTCGTCGATCGGGAACCGTGTCCTGGTACGGGCGCGACATCGCGCGCCTGCACGCCGTCGACCGGGCTCGGTGCGTGGCCTATGTCGCCCAACGCCCCGTGGTCGCGGCCGACTTCACGGCACGCCAAGTCATCGAGCTGGCTGGTGCGGTCATCCCCCGTTCGGCGGTGCACGTCGACCTGGCCATCGATGCTCTGGGCGTGCACGAGCTCGTGGACCGTCCGTTCGCTGCGCTCTCCGGCGGTGAGCAGCAGCGCGTGGTGCTGGCGCGGGCCTTCGCGCAGCACGAGCTTGGCGGGCTGCTGGTGCTTGATGAACCGTTCAATGCGATGGACCTTGCGGAGCAGCATCGGGTGGCTGGTGCGCTGCAATGCCTGGCGGGGGCCGGCAGCCTGGTGCTGATCGTGCTGCATGACTTGGCGCTTGCCGATGCCTTGGCTCACGAGGTCTGGTGGATGGACGGCGGGCAGCTTCGATCGAGCGGTTCGAGGCAGGCGGTCCTTCGCGAGGAGGCCTTGGCCGAAGGCTTCGGCGTAGCCTTCGAGCGCGTCGATGGAAGCCTGCGTCCGATCGTGGCGCCGCGCTGCGATCCCTTGACAGGCTAGGATCCCGGAGCCGTGACGCAGTCGATCGTCATCTTCATCCTGATCGCCGTCTTCCAGGCGGTGGCCGGCTACTACGCGAAGAAGGCCAAGGAGAAGCAGGCTGCGGCCGACGCTGCCGGTCGCGGCGAGGGATCAGGCGTCGGCAGCTCGCCATCGCTTGATGGCACGCGCCCCGTGCAGGTCAACCGCGTGCGGGCGATGAGCGCCGAGCAGGCCATCGCAGTGGCGCGCCTGATCGAGCAGCGCCAGATGATCGAGGCCGTGATGGCGCTGCGCGCGATCTGCAACATCGGCCTTGCCGAGGCGCGCGATGTGATCAACCAGTTCCCGGCACGGGGGTTCCCTGCGGAGTTGTTGCCGGCAGGCGGCGTGTCGCTTCGACCGACCGCGGCCGCACCAGCGGCTCCTGACGCGCCGCCTCCGATGGACGACGAGTTCGATCCTGAAGCTTCGTCGCAAGAAGGCGAGGAGGACGAGAGCAACGACGCGCGTCACTCGCTTGCTGGCGTGCGAGCGGCAGTCGACGAGGTGCGCGCTGAGGTCCAGACGGTGATCGGCCAGGCGCTTCGTGCGGCGGGCGTGGAGCGTCCTAGATCCGCACCTTCAGCGGTCCATGTGTCGTCGGTCCCCGTTGCTCAGGTGGCGTCGGCTCACGCACCGCGAATCGCGGCTACGGCCCCGGCGGTGCCGGCTGCATCGGCCCCTGTGACGCTTCGGCGCAACGAACGCGGGGTCATGGCTGAGTCCGTCGCCGGCCTGCTCAGGACGCGTCAGGGAGCCCGCCAGGCCATCCTGATGTCCGAGATCCTTGGCGCGCCGCGGGCCTTCAAGCCGCATCGCTGAGCCGGTTCAGGGGAATCGAGACCTGAGGCAGCGTGGTGGGGCGGCCGCCGACTGGGTGAATTGCTGCCTGATCGGCCCAAGATCGCTACACTTCCGCCCCAACATGATCGATATCCGCAAACTCGAGTCGTTGGTCCGCCTGATGGTCGAGAACGACCTCACCGAACTGGACCTCAAGGATGGTGAAGAGACCGTGACCGTCAAGCGTGGCGGCAAGCCCGTGGTGATGGCTGCACCCGCTGCGGCTCCTGCGGTGGCGTTGGCTGCCGCTCCGGCTCCCGCGACCGTGGCGCCTGCGCCCTCGGCTCCGGCAGCCGCACCGGCTGCCAAGCCCGACGAAGACGCCGGCTGCATTGCGGTCGAAAGTCCGATGGTCGGCACCTTCTACGCCACGCCTGGCCCCGACAAGCCGCCGTTCGTGCAGGTTGGCGCGCAGATCGGGCCTGAGTCGATCGTGTGCCTGGTCGAGGCGATGAAGATCTTCAACGAGATCAAGGCCGAGAAGTCGGGCACCATCCACAAGATCCTGGTCAAGAGCGGCCAGCCCGTCGAATTCGGCCAGAAGCTCTTCCTGATCAAGCCGTCCTGAACGGGGCGCAACCACAACCATGTTCAAACGAATCCTGATCGCCAACCGCGGCGAGATCGCGCTGCGGATCATCCGCGCCTGCCGTGAGCTCGGTGTCGAGTCCGTTTGTGTGCACAGCCAGGCCGATGCCGGCGGCACGTGGCTCGAACAGGCCGACCGCACCGTCTGCATCGGGCCGGGTCCTTCAAAGGACTCGTACCTTCGCATCGACCGCATCATTGCCGCCGCAGAGCTCACGCATGCCGATGCCATCCATCCGGGCTACGGCTTCCTGAGCGAGAACAGCCACTTCGCCGAGGTCGTGCGCGACTCGGGCTTCACCTTCATCGGCCCGAGTCCCGAGGCCATGAACCTGCTCGGCGACAAGGTGAACTGCAAGCGCATGGCCAAGCAGAGCGGCACGCCGATCTTCCCGGGCACCGATGGCGGCATCGAGGACCTCGAGGAAGCCGTGAAGGTCGCTGCCGAGATCGGCTATCCGGTCATCGTGAAGGCTGCGGGCGGCGGTGGCGGTCGCGGCATGCGCATCGCGCGTGATGAGGCCGAACTGCGTGCAGGTGTCGACAGCGCACGTCAGGAAGCCGCCGCGGCGTTCGGCAACCCGATGGTCTACGTCGAGAAGTACCTCGAGCAGGCCCGTCACTTCGAGGTGCAGGTGATCGGCGACAACCACGGCAACTCGATTCACCTCTACGAGCGCGATTGCAGCAGCCAGCGTCGTCACCAGAAGCTGATCGAGGAAGCCCCCGCGCCGGGCGTGGAGCCCGCCAAGCGCGACCGCGTCTGCGCGAGCGCCGCGGCACTGATCCGCAACGCCAAGTATTGCGGCGCCGCAACCTGCGAGTTCCTGATGGACAAGGACCAGAACTTCTACATGCTCGAGGTGAACACCCGCGTGCAGGTGGAGCATCCCATCAGCGAGGCGATCACGGGCGTCGACATCGTGCAGACCGGGATTCGGGTGGCGGCGGGGGAGAAGCTTCCCTATCGCCAAGAAGACATCCGCATCAACGGCCATGCGATCGAGTTCCGGATCAATGCCGAGGACCCGGATCGCAACTTCATGCCGCAGGCCGGCCTCGTCGAGACGTGGGCGCCGCCCGGCGGCCCCGGCATCCGCATGGACAGCCATGTGCGTGCGGGGTACCGCGTGCCGCCCAACTACGACAGCATGGTGGGCAAGCTCATCGTGCATGCGCCGGACCGCGCGACCTGCATCCAGCGCTCGCTCGGTGCGCTCAAGGAGTTCAAGGTCGGACCGATCAAGACCACGATCCCGCTGCACATGCGGCTCCTGCGCGAGCCGCAGTTCGTGAACGCCACGCACGACATCAAGTACGTCGAGCGGCTGCTGGCTGCCAAGTGATCGAGCACGCCGCGGGCTGATGGCCCGCCCGCACACTGCATAACGAAATGATAACGGCCCCGTCCAGATGGACGGGGCCGCTGTGTGTTCAGACCGTGATGCAGAGCTCAGCGACGGCGACGGCTGGCGAGGCCAGCAACGCCTAGGAGGGCGATGGCGCCGGGAGCCGGGACCACCGAGAAGGAGCCATTGGCGGTGCTGGTCGTGGCGGTGCCGGTGGTCCAGTTCGCTGCATCCGAGAAGCGGGCGGCCCACTCCTCTGCGGTGCCGCTGGTGAAGGCAGCGAAGTTGAACACTGCGTAGTTCTGGCCACCCGAGAGCAGCGTGGCCGAACCGAAGCCGAGGCCGGGAGCGAGGCTGCCAGTCGACGAGCTGGTGGCGTTCTCGTACGCGCCGGTGTTGTCGAAGTTCCAGAGCGAGGTGAAGCCGTCGAACATCGGGTTCGCGGTGTTCGTGCTGGTGAAGACGGTGACCTGTTCACCGGTCGACGAGAGCGAGAGCTGCTGGAACGCCGAGGTGCCCGTGCCGACGAGGCCCGACAGCGCCCAGATGCCGGCGTCGGCGTTGGTCGACAGCGAGCTGATGACGGTGCCCGCCGCCAGGCCGTTGGCGCCGACGGTGAACTTCATCAGGTTCTCGTTGCCGTCGCTGTCGGTGCCCGACACGCCACGGAAGCCCGTGCCGGTCCAGCCGTTGTCGGTGAAGTACAGGACCGTGCCGGGGGCCAGGTCGACGAGGGCGGCGAAGGCGACGTTGTCGGTCGGCGCGCCGGAAGCCTGGAAGCCGACGATGGCCACGGCACCTGCGGTGAGCGACGCCGAAGCGGACGACGCCACGAAGGCTGCGATGAGGCACGAAGTGGTGCGAAGCATGGTGGAAACCTCTGGATGGGAAAGGGAAGGGAAAGGGAGGGGTGCAGCGTCGACCAACCACTCGTCGACGGGAGAAACGTAAACCGAAACGGTGCACGATCCGGCTGAAGTGCGTTAGGGTTCCATGAAGAACGCCGAGGCTGCGCAAGCGCCACCGCCGCAGTGGTTTAGGAGCGCACCACGGCCCGTGCTAGCCTGCCGTCGATGGAGTTCGACTTGCAGTCCCTGCTGGCCCGGGAACGGGGCCAGGGAACCAGCCAGTTGGCCGAGCACGTGAACCCCCGGTTCGCGACGGTCCTGCGCACGATCGGCTTCGATCGCGAGTATGTGCGGGCCGAGGGGGCGCACCTCTGGGATGCCAAGGGCAATCGGTACCTCGACTTCCTGGCCGGGTACGCCGTCTGCAACCTCGGTCGCAACCACCCCACGGTCACGCGGGCGTTGCAGGATGCACTGGCGCTCGAGCTGCCGTCGATGGTGCAGTTCGAGGTGCCGACCCTGGCCACGGTGCTCGCGCGCGAGCTCAAGGCGCGTGTGGGCAGGGACCTTGACCATGTCTTCTTCACGAACTCAGGCACCGAGGGCATCGAGGCCGCCATCAAGTTCGCCAAGTGCGCCACGGGCCGGCCGGGCCTGCTCTACGCGCGCAAGGCGTTCCACGGCCTCTCAAGCGGTTCGGTCTCCCTGAACGGCTGCGAGAGCTTCCGTACGGGCTTCGCGCCGTTCCTGCCGGGCTGCCGCATGGTCGAGTTCAACGACCTTGCCTCGCTCGAGGCGGAACTGGCGCTCGGTGATGTCGCGGCGTTCATCATCGAACCCATCCAGGGCAAGGGCGTGAACCTTCATGCGCCGGGCTATCTCGCCGAGGCATCGCGGCTCTGCCGCAAGCACGGCGCGCTGCTGGTGTGCGACGAGGTGCAGACGGGCGTGGGCCGTACCGGCACGTTCCTGGCGATCGACCAGGAGCAGGGGGTCGAGCCCGACATGGTCGTCATGTCCAAGGCGCTTTCCGGTGGGCAGGTCCCGGTTGGTGCGGTGCTCGTTCGCGGCAACGTGTGGAAGGCGACCTTCTCCAGCCTCGACCGCGCGATCGTCCATTCATCGACCTTCCATATGGGCACGCTGGCGATGGTCGCGGGCCTCAGCGTGCTGCATGCATACGACGCGTGCGATGCGGCCGGCAACGCGCGCCGCATGGGGGCACGGCTGATGGATGGATTGCGGGCCATGCAGCCCCGCTTCGAGATGCTCAAGGCCGTGCGTGGCCGCGGGCTCATGATCGGCGTCGAGTTCGGCCAGCCCAAGTCGCTTGCCTTGCGAGCATCGTGGGCCGCCACCCACGCGATGGACCGGAACCTCTTCGCCCAGAGCGCCATCGTGCCGCTCATGGAAGATCACCGGATCATCTGCCAGGTCGCCGGCCACAACCTGGACGTGGTCAAGCTCATTCCGCCGCTCGTGATCGACGAGAGCGATGTGCAGTGGTTCCTGGGTGCATTCGAATCGGTGCTCGAGTCGATGCACCGGCCCATGGCGACCGCGGGGCTGCTTGCGCGCCTTGGTCGCAACACGCTGCGCGGGGTGTTGGGTTCGGCGGAGTGATCGAAGCCGCGGGTAAGGGCGTCACTCGGGCAGCTTGAGCAGCAGGATGTGTTCGCGCGGAGCCCGTTCGCCGCCCTCGAAGATGGCCCACGTCGATCCAGCATGTTGCGCAGTGCAGCAGCTGCCGACCGGGCCATCCCAGTACACCCAAGTTGGTCGCCCCGAGGCAATGGGCGCCATGACCAGGCGATCATTGCGCGGGCCGTTGCCGAGCAGGTAGGAGCCGCCATCAGGACCTGGCAGCCACGCAGGTTGGGCCGTGGAGGGGCACGCTTGGCGCTGCGCCTGCGGGGTGATCCATCGTTCCGGCATGCGTGGTACGCGCACGGAGTAGCCGGTCGGTCCCGCCGGCACCGGATCGCACGACGGCTGCGTGGCCAGGTCGGTGATGGTCCAACGGCCAGATTCGCGGCGGATCACGCAGGCTCGGGGGGTGCCGTCGACGACTCGGGTTGCAGCGGCTTCGAGCACCGAGCCGTCCCGTCGTTGCATGCCTGTGGCGACCAAGCGGATCGGCGCGTTGCCTGCGTCGATCCTGCCTGCCGGGGTCCACGATGCGCCATCGCTCGAGGTGAACACGCTGAGGCTGGTCGAGAGCTGCTGGGCGGAGTTCGGCTGGGCCAGCATCACCCATCCAGCACCGTCATGCCCAACCGTGATGCGATGCGGATCGAGCGAGTCGAGCACGACCGTCTGAGGAGGACCGAGGACACCATCGCGGAGCGTGCGGCGCCGGACCCCGTGGATCAACGAGCCGTCATCGTTGGTGCTGACGGTGACCGCGAACAGCTCGATGGTGTCCGGTCCGGCTGCAGCGATCGGATCCCGGTGCTCATCGATCACGCCGTCGGCCGCGGAAAAGATGATGGACGGCACGGGAAGGGGCTTGACCTGGCCAGCGACGGTGCACTCAAGAAGCCTGACCGATGCACTCGGCCCGGCGAGGCCAACTCGCCCCGCGGCCCCGTCGAGCGCAAGCGACGCCACCTCGGTGCCGTCGCTCGAGACCTTCAGCTTCCGCCCATCCCACTGCGCGATGACCCGAATGGGTACGCCCGGCCGCGCGGGCAGCGATCTCAGTTCGGCCAAGGGACCCGGGGGGCCAAGCCTCGAACCCCGCAGGACGACGTCGTGCTCAGGGTCATCCAGTGCAAGGATTCCGCCGGCGATGGCGATGCCTGCACCCTCGCTGGCAAACCGATCCACCACCAAGGTCGCCTCGAGCCGGAAGGGGCCTTCGCCGATCGTCCACGGCAGCCAGGCGACCTCGCCGGCTGGGATGGCGTCGAGCGTGCTGCCATGCAGCGTGATCGCCCCAGGGCATGCACCATCCTTGACCAACGCGATCGTGTCTTGCGGCGCCGGTGCAGCTGGTTTGCCATCGGTGTCAGCAACAGCACTCGCCGTCAGCGAGAGCCAGCAGAGCATGTGAACCACACGCATGACGGCATCAGTCGACGGTGCTCGAGCCCCAGCTGGCCAGCAGGATCCCGAGGTCGTTGCCATCAATCGTGCCATCGCCATCCACGTCGTTCGACGTCGCGGAGCCCCATCCCGAGAGCATGATGCCCAGGTCATTGCCGTCGACGATACCGCTGCCGTCGAGATCGCCGGGGCGTTGCGTGATCAGCGCAGGGATCCGGCTGCCGAGCACGTCGAGTCCGGGAACGGTGCCGTCGTAGACGGCGGTGTCGGCACGCTGGAGCACCGTGAGTTCGGGCAGGAGATCCACCAAGGCACCCTGCTGGAAAGGCGCCTTGACGCGGAACCTGAACGTGGTGACCACGACTCCGTTGGTGCTGACCTGGACCGGCGAACCGAAGTTGGCGATGGCGTAGTGCAGGGCCGTTCCATCCTGCGGAACGGCTGCCTCATTGATCCCAGTGGTATCCACGTTGGGTGCCGGGAAGTACGACGCCAGCAGCGGAACCGCCCCGGTCTGCGTGGTGCCAAGCAACGTGAGCTTGGATGGATCCCAGGCGAGCACGCTGTCGATGGCCACGAAGCTCATGCCGACGAAGTTGTCGGTGGGGACGCGGCGGGCGCGAAGCTGGATGTTGATGGTCTGGCCCACGACCACCGGTGCACTGGGACCAGCAAGCTCAAGATCAATCACGTTCTGCGCGTGGCACGCGCATGCCGTGGACAACGCCAGCATAAAACCGATGAATGATGGTGAGTGGGTCATGGCGCGAACAGCCCGGCCACGGGCACCCGCATTGTGGCGCATCCTGCGGCCGGGTCAACCACGAATGACGACAAAAACAGGACTGCCGCACAGTGGTGTGCGGCAGTCCGAGTGTGCACCGTTCGACGGTCCGTATCACCAGCTGGTCGAGAGCGTGGGCTGCGGGCGCTTGCTGCCCGGCTCCACACCCTGCATCAGCAACGCGATGTCGGTCGAGTCGACCCAGCCATCGTTGTTGATGTCGGCGATCGCCTGGTACCCAAGGCCCATGCGACGGAGCTGACGCACCGCGATGCGGTCCATGGGAGCGGGTCCGTTGTAGGAACCGCCACAGGTCTCATCGACGCCGAAGAAGTTCACCGCAAGGAAGGACAGGTCACTGTTGTTGACCGTGCCGCTGGCGTTGAAGTCCGTGTGCGTGCCGTTCGTCGAGGCCGTGGTGTTGACAGCCAGGTCCGAACCGCGCTGGCCCACGAAGGTCGAGAAGTCAAGGATGTCGATGACGGCATCCGCGTTCGCGTTACCCACGGCCAGGTAGTCAGCCGATGCGAATCCGTCGACCGTGAAGCGGCTGTTGTAGCTGCGGCCGTTGAAGGAACCGGAGCTGCTGCTGGCCGCGATCGACAGCGAACGACGCAGCGTGTGCAGCGGGTCGCTGATGCGCGCGCAGCCGTCGGCCCAGTTGGTGGCGCCGCTGGCGTAGACGGTCACCGAGCCCTCGGAGCGGCTGCTGGCGCCGGAACCCGCGGGGCTCAGGGTGATGGTCTGGGTGTCGCTGTCGCTGGCCCCGGACTTCGCAAATTCCGCGCGCAGGCCACGGGTGAAGGCTTCGGAGGCCGCGAATGCGCCGCCCTGTGCCGCGCTGACCAGCGCCAGGCTGTCCGCCGACACGTCGACGGCGGTGGTGCTGGTGGCGGTGTTGCCGCAGTCATCGGTCGCCGTCCAGGTGATCGTCGTCACCAGGCCAGCGGCAAAGCTCGACAGTCCCGAGCCGTTGCTGCGTGCGTAGGTGACATCCACGTTGTTGTCGCACGAGTCGGATCCGGTCGGTGCGGTGATCGAGACGGCCGCGGCATTCGAGCCGT